>Ga0105044_10016318_pt1 | contig 10022 bp, 8 predicted proteins | sample MAT01_FD_78092 | JGI IMG/M metagenome (GOLD analysis project Ga0105044, IMG submission 78092) | Freshwater microbial communities from Lake Fryxell liftoff mats and glacier meltwater in Antarctica - MAT-01 | ecosystem: Environmental > Aquatic > Freshwater > Ice > Liftoff microbial mat | place...
AAACGGATCGTCTTTCGCCAGTTGCAGTAACCACGCATTGTCTTCAACTCGATTGCTGGCTTCGACGATGACAGTTCCCGTGACAGGTCGGTATTTTTTGAGTGCCCGCAGTTCCTGCGGCAGGACAGTCCGATACAGCGGTGAATCTTCGGGTGGCCAGGGAATGCCTTCGGGTCGGGTGGGATCATAGAAGTGCGTGTGGCAGTCAATGATGTCCAGTTCGGCAGTGGGTTCTTCGGCGCGCAGCGATCTCAGTCCCAGCCCGACGGCTCCGGCGACGCTGCCCGCGATCCATTGTCTGCGACTGATGGGAGTGGTAGTCATATTATGGCTCTTTATGCTTCAAAGTCGTCATGCGTGTGCCGCGATTTCCCGCACAGCCTGAACGACGTGTGCGATTTCGTCGCCTGTTGTGAACACACCCGGGCTAAGCCGGATGGTACCGTGACTGGACGTGGTATCAAGCGTCTGGTGCAGGAGCGGAGCACAGTGCAGGCCGGCGCGCGACTGAATTTCGAAGGACTGATCCAGTATCATCGCGACGTCGTGACAGTCCATGCGGCGAATGTTGAACGACACAATGCCGCAGTTGGCGGATTCCAGGCACGGCCTGAGAACACTCACGTTTTCGATGTCTTTCAGTTCTTCGAGCAACTGCGCCGTCCGAGTATGAATCTGTGACTGGATTTGCTCTACGCCCTTGTCCAGAATCCATTTTGAGGCGGCATGCAGACCGGCGATGCCAGGCAGATTGAGATTACCGCTTTCGAAGCGCGCGGGCATGTCGTCAGGCTGCAACAAGGATTCGCTCGAGGTTCCGGTGCCGCCAAATCGCAACGGCTGCAATTGAGTTTCCAGTCCGCGACGGATGCACAGAATTCCTGTCCCGAGTGGCCCGAGCAATCCCTTATGCCCGGCAGCTGCGAGAAAATCCACGTCCAGTTCCAACATATTCAATGGCCAGTGTCCCGCTGTCTGAGCAGCATCGAGCAGCACGTGAGCGCCGTGAGCGTGAGCCTCGCGCGTCAATTCGGCCACGGACTGGACGCGTCCGGTGACGTTGGATGCGTGGTTCAGGACGACAAGGCGGATCTTTTTTTCTGATAGAACCTGAGCGAAACGCTGTTCATCGATCATACCGGTGACCGGATCGAACGGAATGATTTCCACGTTGATGCCACTGCGCTGCCTGAGTGCTTCCAAAGGACGCAGCACGGAGTTGTGATCCAGCGCGGTTGCCAGCACGGCATCGCCAGGTGTCAGAAATCCCTGCAGCACAGTGTTCAGACTGTCGGTGCAGTTGAGCGTAAAGACAATCTGCGATGGGATCTGCACGCCCAGCAACGTCGCCAGTTGTCGGCGACATTCGTCGATCATCCGGCCTGCAGCTTCGGCCTTGCGATGTGTTCCACGGCCTGCCGCAGCCGCTCCGCCACGCATCCAGACATCGACAGCGTCATAGACGCAGTCGGGTTTTGGAAAGCTGGTGGCGGCGTTGTCAAAATACACCGGACTATTCCTGACCGGGCATCCAGAGTTTTCCTGTTCCGGCGGGTTCGGAGTCTGCACCCGGAGTCCAGAGCGACGAACCAGCTCCGACGGACATCAGGCCACCTTCCAGTTCGGACGAAAGGTGCGGACAGCCAGCGATCTGGAGTTGTTCGCGGATAACTCCTTCGATTTCCGGAATCTTGTGCAGGTAGCGATCACGAATACGATGCAGCAGCGTGATCAATTCTGCATCTGCCGGATCATCAAGTCGATACGACAGCTCACGGATGTCGAGTTCCAGTTGATGTCGAAATGCGTCGGGCGCTGCAGCGGCAGATTCCCGCGCACGATTCAGGCATTGATATGCCTGATCATAATCCTGTTCGGCTCGTGCGATCGCGGCGCGCATCAGCCAGCCGCGCCGTGCATCATATTCTTTGAGGCCTGCCGGACGTTTCGTCAGTTCATCCAGGCCAGCGCGGATCTGATGCCGCAGACCCAGCACAGAACAGCGATTCGTCAACTCGTGCAATTGAGTATCCGTCAGTTTCACGACATCAATGCGTTCGTAATCGACTGCCGGGATCGCGGCCATCACCATGTGTTCCGGCACCTCGCGTGGGGCAGGAGCCGGCACATTGAGACGCTGCCGAACAACCGCAAAATCGGGTGCCAGATCATTTCGGGCCGCGATGACCATCAGGCCAATCACACAGGCCGCGCGTTTGATCCGGAACGCATCGTCATGCGCGACATCGAGCACTGATTTTCCACCCAGTGCCCTCTGTGGCATCTGCAGCCATTCTTCGATCGCCAGTGGTGCACGCTGCAGGGTGAGTTCACGGAAACGCTTTTGTGTGATGCCGGAAGGACAGAAAAACCGATGATCGAACGGACGTGTCTCCGGTCGATCGAAACTGATCAGCTCTTTCTTTTCTTCATCGCCCGACGTGATGATCAGATCGCCGGCAATAGCCCGGATTTTGACCACAGCCGTGTCGATCAAGCTCTCGGAGGCGGAGATCCGGAGGAAAGGATGATGAATCCCGGCCGCCACAGCCTCGTCCGCGTCGCTGATATCAAACAAATCTATGTCGGCGATGGATTCCGGCAACAGCGACGCATCATGCAGATCTTCGCCGCTGATTGCAGATGACAGCAGAATCATTTCCGCTGCGTGACTTGTCCCCTCCGCATGATCACAGTGTTCGTGATCGTGCGAATCGTTGCGATGCAGCAGTGGCTCAGCGTCCAGACGACTCAGGAGCTCTGAGACCGAACGCACATCCAGAGACACCGAGTAAGAGCTGTAGCGATCAGCACTCAACTGCCCGTCGATCTGCTGAGCCAGCGCTTCTGCAGTCACGGCCTGATCAAAATTGATTAACAGCGTTGCGGCGTGATGCAGTGAGCTGGCGGATTCGGCAACGCGTCCATCCCAGCTCTGACAGAGTCCCAGATTGTACCAGATAGCGCCTTCTGTCGGGTACGCATCTGCGAGCCGGTTGTAAATAATCGCAGCGGGTTCCCAGCACCCAAGCAGGCTTAACTTACGAGCGCGCATATCCTGTTGCACGGCTTGATCGCTGCAATTGACAGGCTGCAATGGATACGTACTACGGAACAGAAACGGCAAACTGGATTCGGATTCAAAGCGGACCAGCTGCAGCACCAGATTCTTCTGTCGTTCTCCGGACGCCATGCGGACGGCCAACGACAGATGTTCCCGGGCCGCCATCAGACAACCCACACGCCCCATTTCGGCAGCGATGATGGACGCCAGGAACGAGATAGCGGATGGCTGTGATTTGGAACAGATCTGAAAAGTGCGATGCAGAATGCGTCGGGAGGCTTCGAAGCCGTCCTCCTGCAGACAGATTTCCGCCATCGACAGCAGCGCCGTGGGTTGGTCGGGGTGTGCCTTCAGAAATTCGGCAACCGCCTGGCGAGCTTCGGCGGTCATTCCCAGGTCGTGCAGAGTCAACGTCAGTTCGCGCAGAATGACATCTTTGTCTGGATGTTTGCGGAGCAAATCCCGAAACAGCTTGACGGCCGCTTCAGGTTGATTTTCGCGTAGCCGATAGGCGCGCTGCAGCTCGGGCAGGAAATCGCCACAACAGAATTTAAGCTTCTTTCCGCTGCCGCAGGGGCACACGGAATACGGATCGTTAGCCATGACATTCCCTTTTGTTTCAGTAATCGTTCAAAATCAGGACCGCTGACGGCATGGCTGCCATCCCGCTGATCCCGTTATCTGTATGTTTTTTTTATCCGGCTTCCGCAAACATCCTGCGACCGGAACAACATAAATTTCCACCTAAAGGCCCGATTCAGACCCGGCATGTTAACAGCTTTCCAAATTTCTGGCAGTCAGGGTTGAATCACCTGCCACCGGAATCGCAGGAATTCGGGGCTGCGCCGCATGATTTGCCTCCAGATTGCTGTATTTTGCTTGAGGATTCGAGATCCTTGGAGGCTCCTGGAGCCTGACTGGGGGATGCCGCAACGCGGATCACCCCAGGCTGTATTGTGTAACCTGGAAATGCAATCAAATCGTGATCGCACCCCTAGGGAGGCATAGTTGCCGTTTACCGCGGCCCATTCACCACTTCGGAGGCGTTTGCGGATCATTGCTCCCGGCGATTGAAAAAATCGCTTCCGTTGGAGACGGGTGCGGGAGTTCACGGATTCCGTTGCGTTATGCGACTGCTACACTGTGTCACGTGTGTCCGGCAAGTGGTTGATGGCAGTGTGTGGCAACAGTAACATGGTAATCGGCATCAGTCCACTGGTGGATTTCGCGTTCAAGTTAATGTTGGGGAGTCCGCAGCATAGCGGTGTGACGATCCATTTTCTGAATTCGATTCTGAGCAATCAGCCTGTGATCACTCACGTCGAGATCCTCAATCCGTTTCTGGGGAAGCAGTCTGACGACGACAAATTGTCGGTGCTCGACATTCTGGCGACTGATGAACATGGCCGGTTACTGAACATCGAGATGCAGACATCGTTGCCATCCGGGATGTCGCAGCGACTGGCGTACTACGTGTCCACTGTGTACGTTAGTCAGTTGCACGAGGGCAATCCATACACGGAACTCCGCCCGGCGATCAGCATCTGTGTGCTAACACAGTCCATGTTTCCCGAGTCTCGCGAACTGCATCTGGACTTTCGGTTGCGAGAATCGGCATCGGGCTTGATTCTGACAGACGACCTGCAAATTCATCTTTTGCAGTTGAATAATCTTCGCGTGACGGCGGAGAATGTGTACCATGCGTTGCCAGCTGAACGTTGGGCGTATTTCCTGCAGAATGCCGACAGGCTGATGCCGGAAGAAGTTTGCCGCATCTTCCCTGACGAAGAAATCGCCGAAGCCGCCGGAGTCCTGGAAATGATCTCCCAATCTCCCGAACAACTGATGCTCTACAACGCCCGCCTGAAATTCCAGCGTGACGAAGAGGCCCGATTAACTCAGGCCCGACTGGAAGGTGAAGCGCGGGGCGAAGCGCGGGGCGAAGCGCGGGGCGAAGCGCGAGGTGAAGCGCGAGGTGAAGCGAGGGGTGAAGCGAGGGGTGAAGCGAGGGGTCTGAAGGTGGGTCGCATCACACTGCTGCAGGAACTCCTCAGCATCCCTCAATCCACGGTGGAAGAATGCGCGGGATACGACGAGGCTCAATTGAATAACATAGCTGACCAGTTGCAGCATCAACTTCGCTCTCGTGGTGAGTGAGTTCGCTTCGTATCCGGCAGGCATGACGCCATGGCCACTGCCGACAGCCATCGCTGGCAACCGAACGCTGTGGCCAGCGCCAGGTAAGGAAGGGCCAGGAACATCAGAAAATTCTTGCCACAATCAGCGGTGGTGCATGGCCATGATCCGTGATAGTGATCGCCTGCCGAATCATCGTTGTGACGATGTCCGGGTGCTTTGAAAAGATGCGCACAAGCGGCGAGCTGCGGCTGACGACGTCGCCGAGTCGCACGCGCATTTCGAGGCCGACGGAATGATCGATCGGGTCGCCCATCCTGCGACGGCCTCCGCCGAGCGAGATGATCGCGAGGCCCAGGGCTTCCGTGTCGATCGCTGACACGACGCCCGCGCGATCGGCTTTCAGTTCAGAAGCTGGTGCAGCGGAAAGCGTGGCTATCGGATTGCCTCCCTGAGCCTCCACCATGCGGCACCAGCGTTCGTGCGCGGCACCGTTGTCGAGCAAAATCATGCAGCGTCGGCGCGCGGCTTCCATGTCCTGATCGATGCCGACAGAAACTAACAGCTCAGCACAGAGTTCAATCGTCAGCAGCCGCACATCGTCTGGTCCGCCGCCTTTGAGCACATCAATGGATTCAATGACTTCTACGGCATTGCCGCACATGCGACCGAGCGGCTGATGCATATTCGTGATTAACGCAGTTGTACGGACTCCCATGCGGTTGCCGGTATCGACCAGCGAGTGCGCAAGTTCCGTTGCCTGTTCCAGCGTTTTCATGAACGCACCGCTGCCGAATTTGACGTCGAGCACCAGCGCGTCGAGTGATTCGGCCAGCTTCTTGCTCATAATACTGCCGGTGATCAGCGGGATCGACGGGACCGTCGCCGTGACGTCTCGCAGTGCGTACAATTTTCGATCGGCAGGAGCAAGTTCTGCAGAGGCTCCAGTGATGACGCAGCCCACGGACTGCGTCAGATGCTTGATCTCATTAAGCGATAAGTCTGTACGAAATCCTGGAATGGATTCCAGCTTGTCGAGCGTGCCGCCGGTCGCTCCGAGACCTCGGCCGGAGAGCATAGGAACCTGCACGCCACATTCCGCCAGCAGCGGCGCGAGAATCAGCGAAGTCTTGTCACCGATGCCACCGGTGGAATGCTTATCGACTCGTGGGATCCCATCTCGAGGCCACGTCAGTAGATTTCCCGACCGCAGCATTTCGGACGTCAATTTTGCAACTTCACGCGGTGTCATGCCGTTGAGATAAATGGCCATCGCCATGGCGGACATCTGGTAGTCCGGAATACTTCCCACGGCAAAGCCCTGAATGAAGTACGCAATCTCTGCGTCGCTCAGTTCCTGACGGTCGCGTTTGGCAGCAATCAACGACGCGGGCAGCATGACGGGCCTCTGAATGACGAAACAAATTCCACGCTACGGCATGCGGCGCTGTGGTTCAGCCGGGATCGTCTGGTAATTCGCCATAGGTGGCAACACCGATTGTCTGACGTTGCCATAACGCGTGCTGGTGGGAAGTATTGACTTCGATGCGGAAACGGGTCGGGCAATCAATTGACGATTTGGCCCCATGATCATATTCGGTTGCAACGACGACTGGCCTGGTGCAGGCAGCGGTGGCGAAGGCAGCGGAGGAAATGGGGACGACGGGCCAGGAACTGGCGACCCTGGAATGGAACGCGCATCAGGAATTGACGGATCTCTTAAAGGCGCCGACTGCGTCGGTGAAGTTACCGACGGTAGCGTTCCATCCGGAGCCGGCATCCCGCCAAATCCGGACTGGGGCGAAGAGTTCGGAAAGACGCTGATCGGTGCCTGAGAATTGCCATCGACCGGTGAAACGACCTGTGGGTCTGGCAGCAGCAACGAATTCTGAGGCACGTAGAGCAATTGCTGCGACGGAAGATTTCCATAGCCTCCTGGCATCGGATCACAGCCGGTATCCGGACATCCCGGCACTGGTGGAAAACGACTCCAGCAGGTCTGATTGAAGCCCCAGTTGGGAGCACATGCGGCTGAAATGTGAGGTCGCGTTGGCTGTTCGTACGAGCGATGTCCGGCCAGGACGGCGGTCGATCCCATCAGGATGAGTGAACCGCTTGCGGCGAAATTAAAAAGCTGTGTCAACTGACGAACGTCCATCTCTTCTTTCCTTGAGCTCATCCGAGTTCTCACCAGGGATTCATCTGACATTGCGATTGTCCGGAAATCGCCGCGTAAGCACCGGGCGGTTTATGACTGTCGCATTAGCCGGAACGCGTTAGCGTCCGGTTCCGTGAAAACCGTGAGCTAACGCTCAACGGCTGATTTCGACGAGACACTTATTGACTGCTCGATACTAACGTCCAGCGCGGTACGTGTTACCAATTCCACCAAACTGGGGCATATGTCCGGAGACTCCGCCAAAGCCGGAACTCACGCCGCCGAAGCCACCACCTGTGGTCCCGATTCCTCCAAAATTCGACTGGCCGCCAAACTGTCCCTCGCCTCCACCGAAGTTGCCACCGCCAAAGCCGCCACCGCCGCCAATATTTCCACCGCAGCCAAAACCGGAGTTGCCGAAGCCGGTGTAGCCACCGGAAAACTGGCCGTTGCCGAACGAGTTGAAAATCACCGGGTGACCTGTCATCCCGAGCTGCGAATAGCCGTAGGTGCCCGTGTTCATCGGCATCTGTAATCCCTGCTGCATCTGCAGGCTCTGAATGCCCTGTCCAAGTTGCTGATTCTGCATCGCAAAATCCTGTTGCGGCCGCACGAGTCCATAGTAATTCAACCCGACATTTCCACCACGCAGCAAATTGATGTACGGACTGATGGTCGGCGAATTCCCCTGGGGATTGTAGCCACCGCCGAACTGGGCCATCGCGATCGACGACCAGCCACAGACAACAGTTATCATCAGAGTCAGATTCCCAGGCGTTGGCATATTCATCATCCTTTTAGTTGTTCTGATTCAGGTTCTGCCCCTGCAACGCCCGCACGGTGCCGTTGCCAAGGATCGTAATGCCAAGGATTCGTTCAATCGGGGCTGTCAGCCTTGCGAATTTCGTATCGAAGGTCACCAGCGGCAACGCTTTCACATAGATTCTGTCACCTGGCAGTACCTGATAATTTGTGCCCGTCTGCGCCCCCTGAGCAATCCCGTTCCAATCGATGGTCAGCACCTGGTCCGGAGCACTTTGATTGGGTGATGGCCGAGCGATCCAGATGGAACCTTTCGATGCCACCGTTGGCAGTCCGTTGATGCCGGCGATGGCATCCAATACCGTTTCGTTTCCAGTCGCGGGAATGCGATAGACCTGTTCTCCGGCACCGCCGCCATCTGTAATGACGTAATAGACTTTGCTGTTGTAGGCCAGGACGTCAACCGAAACTTCGGGGCGATAAATATGTTGGCTCAAGTGCTGTTCAATCTGCGTGCGTGCCTGCTGCAGCGTCAGCCCGGCGACATGCACACCTCCATAGACACCAAGGCCGACCGTTCCATCAGGGCGTACGAGATGCGGTCCTGAGACGAACTGTTTGTTTTGAGGGGCAGGCAGTGTGACCAGAACCAGCGGGTTCGTCAGCACCTGCCGCAGATGTGAATCGACTCGCTGCTGAATGACTTCCAGCGGCTGATCGGCGACCAGGACCTTGCCATACTCCGGGCCCAGATTCAGATAACCGTCTGAACCGATCATGTACAAACCATTGATGGTTTTGAACTGAGCGGAGACGGATTCCTCCGTCGGACTCAGGGGGATCGTGCGGTTTACCTGGACCAGCAACGCTTCGCCCACATGCACAGGAGCTGTCGCAGGACGAATGTTATTCACCGTTTCAATCAACAACACGTCAGGCGGTTCAACGATGTACTCCGGCAAAGAAACTTTGCGCAATTCGCGAGGTACGTCATTTTGTCCCGCTGCGCCGTACATTCCTGCATCGCCAGGTTGGCCGCAGGACACCGCGCTATGACAAACCGGGTCGGACGTCGCGACAGAGACACAACCACCCAGACTGAAGACTGCCAGACAAATGACAGCCGGAGTCAGTAGTCTCCGAATCGATTCCGAGCACACTTGGTGTGCTGGTCGCATAATACCCTCCATGGTGTCACGTCAAATTATCCCGTCGGGAAGTACTCCCATCCCTGGACGACTTTTCGCACTGACCCGGAGCGTGCGAAGTGTTGATCCTGAGGAGTTCCTGTGCCAGGTTGCCCACAACCGATCTCGGTGGATTCCCGAATCTCTTCATCGGACGGCTGTGCTTTCGCTCGCTCGCAATTCCAACGTATCGATCGTGCGTTGTCGTGCTTCGCTGCGAGTTGTTCGGCGCGTATCGATTTGTCCGCTTGTGCGATCCGGCTTCCGTGCCTGTCGTAAACCTTGTTTTTTCTTGTCCACGCCGAACCGGCAATATCTGCCGGTCGACGCCGCGGGGTCCGAATGGTATGCTGTTGCAGGCGAGCGGTGCGGCGTCAGCCCACCGGTATGGGAACCAAACGCAGCAGGCTGAAGCCATGAGAACTCTAATTGTCGTCATTCTCATCACACCGCTCATCATCGCCGCGGCGGGCTCGAATCCGGACGAACCGAAAGCCGAGTCCCCGCTGACGCTTTCTGCGATTCTGTCGCAGGCCGAAACGAACCGGGAGAAAGTCGTCTCCGGACTTTCACCGTTGTCGTTTCTTGTCGGCGACTGGAGAGGCGTGGCGCAGCCCAAACGTGGTTCGAATTCCGGAGCATGGTCTGAAAAAGCGCGTACTGCCTGGCGCTTCGATGAACAGATCCCGTGCCTGGTGATGAAACTTGAACCGGG
>Ga0105044_10016320_pt1 | contig 10021 bp, 9 predicted proteins | sample MAT01_FD_78092 | JGI IMG/M metagenome (GOLD analysis project Ga0105044, IMG submission 78092) | Freshwater microbial communities from Lake Fryxell liftoff mats and glacier meltwater in Antarctica - MAT-01 | ecosystem: Environmental > Aquatic > Freshwater > Ice > Liftoff microbial mat | place...
GACCGGCGATCTCTGCTCGCCCGGCACGGACAAGCAGCCGCCGATGACGCTCGCGGGCAAACAGGCGTTGCTCGACTATGTGGCGAGCGGCAAGGGGGTCGTGGGTTCGCACAGTGCGAGCGATACTTTCCACACGAACAACGAGGCGAAGAAGGGGCCGGACCGCTACAAGAACTTTGGCGAGGCGGCAGATCCGTATGTGAAGATGCTCGGCGGGGAGTTCATCAAGCACGGCTCGCAGCAGAAGGCCACGATGCGCGCGGTCGATCCGAAGTTCCCCGGCATGGAAAAATACGCGGCGGGCTTCGAGATGCACGAGGAGTGGTATTCGCTGAAGGACTTCCGCGCCGATCTGCACGTCCTGCTCGTGCAGGAGACGGAAACGATGAAGGGCAACGATTACGCGCGCCCCGCGTATCCCGCGACGTGGGCGCGGATGCACGGCAAAGGCCGCGTCTTCTACACGTCGATGGGGCATCGCGAGGACGTTTGGACGAGCCCGATTTTTCAGGACATCCTGACCGGCGGCATCGCGTGGGCGCTCGGCGATGTGAAGGCTGACGTGACGCCGAACCTCGCGCAGGTCGCACCGAGGTGGGCGGAAAATCCGCCTTTCCCGCCGGCTCCTGCGCCAAAACCGTAGTCCGTCTTACTCGCTAAAAATGCGCGTGATCTCCGCCTGCATCGCGATTGCTGCTGCGCGCGGGTCGTCCGCTTTGCGGATCGGACGACCGACGACGATGTGATCGGCACCAGCCCGAAAGGCCTCTTCGAGCGTCATCGTGCGCTTTTGGTCATCGCCGCCGCGATCGGAGGCTGCGCGGATGGCGGGTGTGATGAGCAGCGGTTCGGGCCCCAGTTCGCGCCGCAGTCGCGCCGCCTCCTGTGCGGAGCAGATCAGGCCGTCAATGCCTGCCACCACCGCTGCCCGCGCGCGGAGGGAGACGAGTTCCTCGACCGGCCCGCCGCGCCAACCCAGCTCGGCGAGGTCGCTTTCATCCATGCTCGTCAGGACGGTGACGGCGAGGAGCTTCATCCCGCCGCGCACTTGCACTGCCTCGCGGTAGATCGAGCTGACGCCGTGGAGCGTACAGCACTCCGCGCCGGCACGCGCGAGGTTCGCCACAGCGCCGCGCACCGTCGCCGGCACGTCGTAGAATTTCAGATCGGCAAAGACCTTTTTTCCCGCTGCGCGCAACTCCGCCAGCAGCTCGAAGTAGTTGCCACCCATGCAAAATTCGAGGCCCAGCTTGTAAAATGTGACGGCGTCTCCCAGTCGCGCGATCCACTCCCGCGCCTCGCCGATCGTCGGCACGTCGAGGGCAAAAATGAGCCGGTCGCGTGGGTCGATGGATTTGGTGGAAAGCAGCGGATTGGCTGACATGGTGCCCTTTCATAGAGTCCGTGACCGCCCCGCCGAAGCGCAAAGTAGTCGAGGGCTTTCCACGCTTGCGCAGGGCGGCACGCCCATTATTCTGCGCGCCTGTCCCGAGCCGCCCCGGCGGGCCTCGGGACTTTCCCTGTCACCCTCACTCATCCCTATTTCATCATGGCCAACACTATTCTCGTCGGCGCCCAGTGGGGCGACGAAGGCAAAGGCAAAATCATCGACTTTCTCACCGAAGAGGCGGACATCGTCGTCCGCTCGCAGGGCGGGAACAACGCCGGGCACACCGTCATCGTGGGCGGCACGAAGTATGTGCTGCACCTGATCCCGTCGGGGATTTTGCGGCCGAAGAAAATGTGCGTGATCGGGAATGGGGTGGTGATCGATCCGGTGGCGGTGGCGAAGGAGATCGACGGGCTGCGGCGGCAGACGATCAAGGTGACGAAGGACAACCTGATGATCTCGGATGCGGCGCATCTGGTGCTGCCGTACCATCGCGCGCTGGACGAGCAGCGGGAGCTCAAAAAGGGGAAACAGAAAATCGGGACGACCAAGCGTGGGATCGGTCCGGCGTATGGAGATAAGGCGGCGCGCGTCGGCCTGCGGATGGCCGACCTGATGCAGCCCGCGCTTTTCTCGGAGAAACTGGCGCAGCGGGTGAAGGAGAACAATGTGGTGCTCAAGGCGCTCGGAGCCGCGCCGCTCAATTTCAAGGCGGTGAATGCGGCGTATCTCGAAGCGGGGAAATCGCTCGCGCCGTTTGTTGGGAATACCGTCGTCTTTTTGCACGAGGCGCTGAAAGCGGGTCGGGAAATCTTGTTCGAGGGTGCCCAGGGAACTTTTCTGGACATCGATCATGGGACGTATCCCTACGTCACTTCGTCGAACACCACGGCGGGCGGAGCCTGCACCGGCTCGGGCGTGCCGCCGCACCGCATGGATCGTGTGCTGGGGGTGATGAAGGCTTACACGACGCGCGTCGGCGAAGGACCGTTCCCGACGGAAAACGCCGAGATTTCCGACATGCTGCACGGCATGGGCCGCGAGTTTGGCTCGACCACGGGACGCGCGCGCCGCTGCGGGTGGTTCGACGCAGTGGCGGTGCGCTATGCCGGGATGATCAATGGCATCGACGACATCGCGGTGACAAACCTCGACGGGCTGGATGCGCTCGCCGCGATCAAGATCTGCACCCACTACAAGCTGGGTCGCAAAACGCTGGAGGTGCCGCCGTCGGACTTTCTGCAACTGACGGAATGCCAGCCGGTGTACATCGAGATGCCTGGCTGGAGTACCCCGACGCACGAGGTAAAGAAATTCGGTGATTTGCCAAAGGCGGCGCAGGCCTATCTGCGCAAAATCGCGGAGTTGAGTGGAGCGAAGCTGACCATTGCGAGCGTCGGGCCGAACCGGGATCAGACGATCGTGCTGTGATTCCGGAACCGCGCTGCCAATCGGCAATCGGCAATCGCCAATGATACCCCGGCACATCGCGATTATCATGGATGGAAACGGGCGCTGGGCGCGAGAGCGCGGCCTGCCGCGCATTAAAGGCCACGAGCAGGGTGCGGAGTCCGTGCGCGCGGTGACCGAGGCCTGCGTCGAACTGGGTGTGGAATTTCTGACGGTGTATGCCTTTTCGACGGAAAACTGGAAGCGGCCGGAGGCGGAGGTCGCGGCGCTGTGGGCGCTGCTCGAGCAATTCATCGCGCAGGAGATCCCGACTTTGATGAAGAACAAGGTGCGGTTGCAGGCGATCGGACGGCTTCAGGAACTTCCGGAAAGCTGCCAGCACGCACTGGCGGAAGCGACCGCCCAAACGGGGGCGAATACTGCGACAACGCTGGTGCTGGCGCTGAATTACAGCGGGCGCTCGGAGATCATCGACGCGGTGAAGGCGCTGTGCGCGGAAGTTGCGGCTGGAGAGCTCGGGGTGGGGGACATTGATCAGGAAAAGTTCGCCGCGCGTCTTTATACCTCCGCACACCCCGACCCGGATCTCCTCATCCGCACGTCGGGGGAAATGCGGCTCTCGAATTTCCTGCTGTGGCAACTCAGTTACACGGAAATCCATGTAACGGAGAAGCTTTGGCCGGACTTCGGGAAAGACGACTTGCGCGCGGCCATCGCGGAGTTCAATAAACGGCAGCGTCGCTACGGAGGCATCTGATCTTCATGGAAAAGCCACAAACCATCCTGGTCGTCGATCCGGAGACGGACTTCCTCGACTGGGTGCAGCATCAGCTCGGCACTGCGACCACGCGCGTCATCACGGCGACGACCAGCGACGAGGGCTATAAAGTTTTCTGCCGGGAAGCGCCCGATGTGCTGCTCACCGAGACTCATCTATCGCCATTCAGCGGCCAGGAGCTCCTGGTCAAAGTGCGGCAGCGCGACCCGAATGCGATCGTGGTGCTGATGAGCGCCTTTGGGACGACGCAGGCGGTCATCGAGTCGATGAAACTCGGGGCGTTCGATTTCATTCGGAAGGAGACCCTGCCTTTCACGCTCAAAGTCGTGGTGGACGCCGCGCTGAAGGCGCAGGCGGAGATGAAGGCGGCCACCACCTTCAAGCCGCAACTGACCGTGGAGGAGCATGAGGACTCGATCGTCGGGAAGTCGGTGGCGATGCAGCAGGTCTTCAAAATGGTGGGCCGTGTGGCGCACAGCGATGCGCCGGTGATGATCACGGGGGAGAGCGGGACGGGTAAGGAACTCGTGGCCCGCGCGATCCATCATTACAGCGCGCGGAGCGCGAAGGCGTTTGTGGCGATCAATTGCGCAGCCATCCCGGAGCAACTGCTGGAGAGCGAACTCTTCGGCCACGAGAAGGGCGCCTTCACCGGTGCGATCGGCGCGCGGGTCGGGCGCTTTGAACAGAGCCACGGCGGGACGCTTTTCCTCGATGAGATCGGCGACATGCCACTCGCATTGCAGGGGAAAATCCTGCGCGTCCTGCAAGGCGGGGAGTTTTCCCGCGTGGGAGGAAACGAGACGCTGAAAGCTGACGTGCGGATCGTGGCGGCGACGAACAAGAACCTCGAGCAGGAGGTCACTCAGAAGACGTTCCGCGAGGATCTTTTCTACCGGTTGAATGTGGTGCGCATCCAGCTTCCGCCGCTCCGCCAGCGGACCGAGGATGTGCGGCTGCTGGCCGAATATTTTCTCAAAAAAGTGGCCGCGCAGAAGCTGCTCCCGCGCCTGCAACTCAGCGAGGAGGCGGTGCGCCTGCTGGAGTCCCATTCCTGGCCCGGCAATGTCCGCGAACTGGAGAACACCGTGCAGCGGGCATGTGTGCTGGCGACCTCGGACCTGCTGACGCCGCGGGACATTCCATTTGGCCCGGCAGACGGGCTCGAACTGGGTGGGCCAGCGGCCCCAGGCACTCCGGTCGCGCAGACGACGGAGGCGGCGATCGAGATCCTGCTGAAAGCCGCCCAGGCCGATCCGGATGTCCAGCTCCTGCCTTGGATCGAACGTGAATTCACGATTTATGCGATGAAAGCGACCAAGGGCAATCAGGTGCGCGCCGCGAAACTCCTCGGGATCACCCGGGCGACCCTGCGCAAGCGGATCGAGCGTTTTGGGATCACGAAAGAGCTGACGATCAGTTGAGAGTTGAGGGTCCCGGATTGGCAGTCGCAGCCCCTTGTTTTCAGGATGACCGGCTCTCAACTCTCAATTCTCCCCCAGCACCATGGACTTCTCGCAAAGCCTCGAATCTCAAGCTCCGCGCGCCTGGCGGTGGGCGGGCGCGGTTTTCGAGCCCTGCGATTCGCTCCCGCTCACGGACCGTGGCTTTCGCTACGGCATGTCAGTGTTTGAAAGCCTGCGCGTATCCGGCGGCGAAGCGGAGTTCTTTGAGCCGCATCTGGCGAGGCTCGTGCAGGCGTGCGCGGATCGCGAGTTCGCCGTCGATCAAGACGCGATCCGCGCCGCGCCCGCCCTTTTCCAAAACGCCGCGCGCGACGGCTTCGCTCGCATCTACGTCACCGCCGGCGATGGCCCGTTGACCGCACCCGCACCGCAGCCGCGCGTCTTCGTTTTCATCGAAGACCGCGCCGCGCCGGAGGCCGACGACGCCTGGGAACTGACGCTGCACGACGCGACGTATGACGCGCCATTCGGCGGGCTGAAGACGGCGAACTACTGGTTCAACGGCGACGCCCTCACGCGGGCCCGCCGCCGAGGCTTCGATGAGGCGCTGCTCTTCAACGACCGCGCGGAACTCGTTTCGGCATGCTGTGCGAATGTCTTCCTCCGTCACGGCGAACGCGTCTCAACGCCTGCGCGTTCGAGCGGCGCCCGCGCCGGCGTCATCCGCGAGTGGGTCATCGCTCGGCGCAAGGTCGAGGAGCGCCGCCTCCGCCGTGAGGACGCCACCAGCGCGGACGAGATCTTCCTGACGAATTCGTGGATCGGCGTCCGGCCGGTCGCCACTCTCGAGGGCCGCGCCCTCGGCCGCCGCGAGGCAGGCCCGAAGCTCGCCGCAGAACTCGCGGCGCGCCGCGAATAGAAACCGCGATGCCTGCGAAAAAGAAGACCAGCCAGCCACTCGCCGGCGCGGCCTTGATCAAGGAAACCTGCCGCCGCATCCGCGCAGCGCGAAGCTACTGGGACGCGCACAACAACCCCGCCTGCCGCGGTGAGCGCGAGAAGGCGATGGCCCTTTACGAGAGCCTCAACAAAGCCGAGCGGGAAAAAATCCCGCAAGTCCTCCGCGTCTGGCTCCGCTACCGCAGCGAGAAATACTTCGGCGCAGGCCGCACCCCGCCGTTCAAGAAACGATGAATTATGCCCGCGCTGCGCTGGCAGACCGCGCGCGGGAGCGCGCGGTGGTCGCGCAGGAGCGCTTGGCTCCGGAGGCAAGCGCTCCCGCGCGCAACTCTGCGCGCTCCTGCGCGCGGAGTAACTTCGCGGGCTCTCAAGAGGGTGTACCGGAACTCAAAATGCGTGTCATCCTGAGCGGGAACGATGCAGTTGAAAGGGAGGCGAAGCGCCGTAACTCAGGCTTCCAGCCTGAGCGGTCGGGCAGCCTTCCAAGCTGCACCGGCGCACCATTCGGCTCCTCTCCGGCGGGCAGGATGCCCGCGCGACGGCTCCGGCTGGAAGCCTGAGTTACGCAATCTGTGTCGCCCACCAACTGCGTCGGCCCACCTTCGCTCGCCCACGACCAACCCCCACTTTTCCCCTCGGCCTCCTCGGCCCGCACGGAACTCCGCTCAGGATGACACCCGTGAGTTTTCCACCCTCTACCCCCGCCGCCGTGGCGGCTCGTGCTCATGCTCCCGCTCGCTGCGCTCCGCGTACTTCCGCGCCTTGCTCTGCTGACTGCGGCGGATGTGCCGGTCTCCCGTGATCTGCCGAAGCTTGCGGCTGAGACGGAGTTTTTCCAGCTCCTCCTCCAGTTTCAGGAATCCCTCGAAGCGCGCCTTCTCCAGCTTCCCGCCGGCCATTGCGGCGCGGATCGCGCAGCCCGCGTCGGTGCCGTGCTTGCAGTCGTGGAATCTGCATTGCGCGGCCAGTTCTTCGATGTCCGCAAACCGCTCGCGCAGCGTCGTCTCATCGGTCCACATGTGGACCTCGCGGATCCCCGGGTTGTCGATCAGGATGCCGCCGCCCGGCAGCACGATCAGCTCGCGTGCCGTGGTGCTGTGGCGGCCCTTGCCGGTGGCCGCGTTGACCTCATCGGTCCATTGATATTCCTCGCCGAGCAGATGGTTCATCACCGACGACTTTCCCACGCCGCTCGACCCGACCAGCGTCATTGAAACCCCGCGCTGCAGATACTGCCGCAGCACCTTCAAGCTCGTCCCTTTCTCCGCGCTCGTGATATGCACGTCCGCGGTCGGATTGAGCGCGCGGATCGCCTCGGCGGCCTCCCGGTTTTGCGGCTCGGGAAAAAGGTCGGACTTATTGACCAGCACCACGGCTTTCGAGCGGCTCTTTCCGATGATCGCAAAATAACGCTCCATCCGCCGCAGACTGAAGTCTGACCCCGCATCCGTCACCACCACCACCACGCTCACGTTCGCCGCGATGACCTGCTCCTCCGTGCTTCGCCCCGACATTTTCCGCGAGAGACAAGTCTGCCGCGTCAGTCGCGCGCGGATCATCGTCTCGCCATCTTCGCCACCGAGTTCCAGCGCCACCCAGTCGCCCACGGCGGGCAACTCGGCATCCGTGGTGGCGTCGTGGTAAACCTTGCCGCTCATGGTGACTTCCAGCTCCTCGCCATCGGCGAGGAGCGCGCCATAGGTGATCTTGTTGTCCCGGATCAGACGCGCCGGTTTCCACCCCTCCTCGCGGTACGGGGCAAACTCGGCATCGAACGCCGCGTTCCATCCGAGATCCTCCAGGGTCATCGCGTTGGCCTTCGCAATTACTCCGTCGGTGCCGCCTGCGCCAGAGTCTCCGTGATGAAGCCCAGGAGTTCAGCCCGCCCGCTCCGCGTCTTGGCCGAGGTCGTGAAAACCCTCGGCAACTCCTCGCACCACCCCGCAATCTTCGCCTGAAAGAGCTCGAGATTCGCCCGCACCCGGCTCGGCGACACCTTGTCCGCCTTGCTGAAGACCAGCGCGAAAGGCACCCGCTCACCCAGCAGCCACGCCACAAAATCCACGTCGATGGACTGCGGCTCATGCCGCGAGTCGATCAGGACGAACACACACGCCAGATTCGCCCGCCCGCACAGGTAGCCGGCGATCATCTGCTGAAAACGATCCCGCTCCGTCCGGGCCATCTTTGCATACCCATAGCCGGGCAAATCCACGAGGGTCCAGGTGCTGCCGATCGGGAAGAAGTTGATCAGTTGCGTGTGCCCCGGTGTTGCCGAAACCTTGGCCAGCGCCTTCACGCCCGCCAACATGTTGAGCAGCGACGACTTTCCCACATTCGACCGCCCGATGAACGCAAACTCCGGCAGTTCCGACGCGGGGCACAATGCCAGGTTCGGCGCGCTGATCTGAAATTTGGCGGCGAGGACTTTCATAGGTTCGGGGCGTGGAGCCTAGCCGCGATCCGTTCGTTTGGAAATACTCGTCGTCGCAAAACGAGAACACCTCACCGAAACGTCACAAACCGGAGGGATGCGCCCCCCGCGCGGCCCAAACTTTCCTCGGGTTGGCTCGACGTCGCGGGCCACGCACATCCCGGCACGCGCGGGAGCGCGTCCCTCCGGGTTCGCGCCCCTGCGGAAAAAACGACCTTCTCGCCACCGGACGGCTCGCCCAGCATCCGCGGATGGACACCGCCGCCCGCACCTTTCTCTTCGACCTCCTCAACACGCCCAGTCCCACCGGCTTCGAGCTGGCCGGCCAGCGCAAATGGGCCGCCTACGCGCGCCGTTTCGCCGACCGGGTGGAAAACGACGCCTACGGCACCGCGTGGGCCACACTCGACGGCACCGCCAAAAAACCGCGCCGGGTCATGCTCGAAGCGCACGCCGACGAAATCGGCTTCATCATCAAATACATCACCAAAGAAGGCTGGCTGCGGCTCGACCGCATCGGCGGCAGCGACACCGCCACCGCGCGCGGACGGCGCATCGATCTGCTCGGCGAGAAAGGCACCGTCCCCGGCATCATTGGCAACACCGCGATCCATCTGCGCAAAGATTCCCTGAACGACGAGAAGGCCCCGAAGATCCACGAGCTTTACGTCGATGTGGGCGCGAACAGCGCCACGGAAGTGGCCGCGCTCGGCCTCCGCGTCGGCCACCCTGCCGTCTATCACGATGCGGCGGAGTCTTTCGGAAAGGACCGCATCGTCGGCCGCGCGCTCGATAACCGGCTCGGCGGCTTCATCATCGCCGAAGTCCTCGCCCGCCTCAGCCGCTCGAAAAAGAAACCCCGCGCCACCGTCATCGCCGTCAACGCCGTCATGGAGGAAATCGGCGGCCACGGCGCGAAGATGGCCGCGCACCGCCTGCGGCCGGATGTCTGCGTCGTCCTCGATGTCACGCACGCCACCGAGACCCCCGGCATCGACGCCGCCCAGCACGGTGAGGTGAAACTCGGCGGCGGCCCCTCGATCACCCACGGCACCTGCAATCATCCCGGCGTCATCTCACGTCTCCTCGACTGTGCCCGCACCACGCAGATTCCCATCCAGCACGAAAGCAGTTCCCGCTACAGCGGCACGGACACCGACGTCATCTTCGACTCGCGCGACGGCATCCCCAGCGCGCTCGTTTCGATCCCGCTCCGCTACATGCATAGCGTCGTCGAGATGGCCGACCTCGCGGACGTGGAGAAAGTGATCGCGCTGCTGGCGGCGTTTGTCCGCTCGCTCGGCGACGATGATGACTTCGGTGTGAAGCTGTAGCGCGTGTAGCGCGCCGGCCAAAAATCCCGCCGTCATCCTGAGGAACACCAACCCGCGGAGCGTGATTTGTGGTGCGGGGATGACATTGAACATTGGGAAACTCTGCATCTTCGACCGGAAAAATCCAAACCCTCTGCATCAACGACTGATACGATTTCCACAGTCGGATTGCCTGAAAGCGCCATGAGCGCCGAAGGCGACGACCAAGGCCCCTTCCTGCTCATCGCAGTCGGATTGCCTGAAAGCGCCATGAGCGCCGAAGACGTATCGGGTTAGATGGAATTCCCTTGGGCAGTCGGATTGCCTGAA
>Ga0105044_10016321_pt1 | contig 10020 bp, 10 predicted proteins | sample MAT01_FD_78092 | JGI IMG/M metagenome (GOLD analysis project Ga0105044, IMG submission 78092) | Freshwater microbial communities from Lake Fryxell liftoff mats and glacier meltwater in Antarctica - MAT-01 | ecosystem: Environmental > Aquatic > Freshwater > Ice > Liftoff microbial mat | place...
CAACGCACGCATCAACGCGCGCATCGACCGGGTCGCGGAAGAGCAGTTGCGCTACGTCAGCGAGCACACCCAGATGAACGTCACCGGAGCCCTGCGCGCATCGATTGCGCTGATGTACGACAATCTTGAGCTAGAGCCGATGCACGATCTCATCGAGCGGTGCATCGTCAGGGAGGCGCTCAATGGCGCTGATGGCTTCCTGTTTGGCGGAGTGGGCGCATAGGCATATTGCTTATCCGTCTCCTTGCCTACGCCGCTCGGCGCTACACACGCCAAGCTGCTGAAAGAACGCCTTGCCATCATGGCTTTCCCGCCAAAGCGCCACGTCAATACTTACGCACTGAACACCGTCTAGCCCTTTATAGAAAGCTGCAATGGATGCTCTGTTCATGCTCGGGATTTAAGGCTTCGGCGCCGACAGCCTTCGCACCAGAAACGTGACCAGACGGCGCGGGGTGAAGCGGATCGATTGGGCGAATAGCCAATTGACCACACCGGGAATGTAGACGCGCTGGCCGCGCTGCATCGCTTTGAATGCGGCCTGTGCCACTTCGGCCGAAGTGGGCAGCTGCTTGCCCTTCACCAGCGCGGAATCGTGCATTGCGGCGCGATGCTGAAATCCTGACGCGGTCGGGCCTGGGCACAGCGCGGTGACGGTCACGCCGGTGTCGGTCAACTCTTCGGCCAGCGCTTCGGAAAAACTCAACACAAACGCTTTGCTTGCGTAGTACACCGCCATGTACGGCCCGGGTTGAAACGCAGCCGTGGAGGCAACGTTCATGATCTTGCCGCGCGCTTGAAAGATGGTGGGCAGCAGGCGTTTGCAGAGCACCATTGGGCTGACCATATTGAGCGTCATCATGCGCTGCTCGTCGTCCAGGTTTGACGAGACAAACTCGCCAAACAGGCCGTAACCAGCGTTGTTGATCAAGTGCGTGACGTGCAAACCGCGGGCGTGGATGGCGTCCACCAGATCGAAGGCGCCGCTGGCGGTGCTTAGATCGGCTGCAATGACGTGCGCTTCAGTTTGATGCGCGGTGCGCAACTCGGCTGCAAGCGCTTCAAGTTCCGGCAGCCCGCGCGCGCTCAACACCAGCGAAAAGCCGTTCAGGGCAAATTCGCGGGCCAATTCGCGACCGATGCCACTGCTGGCACCGGTGATTAAGGCAGTGGGTGTGTGCACAAGTTCACCTTTCAAAACACGCCGCGCCCTTGGCGCAGCAGATTGGGCTCGTCGGTGAGAAGCTCAATGACGGTCGTGGGGTCTGAATCAGCGTGCCCGCCGTCGATGATTAAATCGACATGATGGCCGATCAAATCGAACAGCTCTTCGTGCTCCAGCCCGCTTAAATCCTCGCTCGGAATCAGCAAACTGGAGGTCATCAGCGGCTCGCTCAGCGCGTCGGCCAAGGCCAGCGCAATCGGATGATCGGGCACGCGGATGCCGATGGATTTGCGCTTTTCGTTGTGCAACCGACGCGGCAATTCTTTGGTGGCGGGCAGGATAAAAGTGTACGGCCCTGGCGTCAGCGAGCGCATCAGTCGGTAATTTGGGTCGCTCACTTTCGCGTACAGCGCGATCGCGCGCAGATCGCGGCAAATCACCGTGAAATTGTGCTTGCTATCCAGCTTGCGCACGCGCTCGACACGTTCCTGCGCCAGCTTATTGCCCGCCGCCCAGCCAAAGGCGTAGCCCGAATCAGTCGGATACAGCGCCAACGCACCGCCCATCACGCTTTCTGCGGCGCGACTGATTAGGCGAGCCTGTGGATCTTTCGGGTGAATGGTTAAGCGCGTGGTCATGCGCGAATGATAGCGGCCCGCTGCAAGCAAAACCCGCTTGCGCCGGTCTGTAAACTTCGGACACGCAGAAGGGGGCATTCCGTTGTTGAGATATTCGCCGTTACTTGCACTAACTAGCCTGTGCAGCGCGCAGCTTTACGCGCAAACGCAGATCAGCGGCTACAGCGAGCTGCGCGCTGCAACTTCTAGCGCCGCGCAAAGCTGGCAAAGTGGCGGCAGTGGCGCGTTGGGCACCGGTGACGGGCTGCATGCGGAAACCCGCTTGGGGCTCTCGTTTACGCCCGCTTCATCACACTGGTTCTTCTCGCTCAGCGCTCTCGCGCGCGCCGCTCAAGCTGGCAACAATGGTCGAAATATCGGCTTGCTCGACGCGTTCGTAGACTACGGTGATCTCGGCTCCGACGGCTTTCGGGTGCGAGCGGGCCAAGCGTTTGCGGGCACCAGCCGCGAGAACATCGAAGCATTTTGGCAAACGCCGTATATGCTTGACCTGTCGGCGCTCAACAGCTGGATTGGCGAGGAATTTCGGCCGATCGGGGTTGAATTTAGCAAGCGCTTCACGAACAAAGATTCCGGCCAATTCGACCTGAGCGCAAGCTTCTATGGCGGCAACGACTCGGGCCCGGCACTGCTGGCGTGGCGCGGCTTCGCGATCCACAACCGCTTAAGCGTTTATGGCGAAACCCTGCCGCTGCTGCCGCTGCCCTCGTTGCGCGCAGCAGATCAGTTTGGCGCCCAGCGCCGCGACGGGACCCAGCCGTTTTCCGCCGATCTCGATGGCCGGGTCGGCTACGCCTTACGCGGACGCTATGCCAGCGGCAGCGACACGAACTTAAGCGTGCTACTCAGCGACAACCGCGGCGACCGCGACCTGCATCGAGGCAACGAATACGCGTGGGCGAGCCGCTTTGTAGTGCTGGGTTTTGACCACGCGCTGTCGTCTGAATGGACCGTGTTAGGCGAGGTGCTGCGCGGTCGCACGCAGATGGGTTTTGCACCCGGCGCCAATGTATCGTTCGGCTTCAATGCGGCCTATGTGCTGCTGTCGCGGAGGGTGGATGCGTGGACGATTTCAGCGCGACTCGAATCGTTTCATATCGATGAGCGCGATAACTCAATCGGCGAGTTAAACCGGCAAAACGGCCAATCAGCCGCCTTTGCGCTGTTGCGCGAATGGGGCGACTGGCGCTTTGGCGCGCAGTGGCAAACAGCCCAAATACGCCGCCCCGGAAACGCAGAATTTTCCGGCGACCCAGCGCAGGGCGGCAACCAGTTCACGCTGCTCGCGCGCTATTACTTCGAGGCAAATTAGCAGTTGGTCGCAAAGCGGCGGCGGAATTCAGGTTAAAAGCGCCTACCGCAACACGTTTGGAACCACCCCAGATAACTATTGGGAAGACCGCGGCTATGAATGGTATGCAGGCATTTAACCGCCGAGATTTAGCTCGACCGCCGCGCATAAAGCTCTTTGGCGAGCCCCAAGACCCTTGACGAGCGCGCCTGTTTTATTAGACACTCTTTACGACAGTAATGGTGTCTTATATGAAACTGACCCTGCAACAATTAAGTGAACGCGCCGAGGTGCCCGGACGCACGATCCGTTTCTACATCCAGAAAGGGCTGCTTGCCGGCCCCGAAGGCGAGACCCGTGGGGCGTACTACACCGAGTCCCACTTAGCCGAGCTCTTGCGGGTCAAGACCTGGCAGGAAACCGGGCTATCGCTCGATGCGATCAGCGGTCTGTTACAGGCGCGAAGTGAGCCGCCCGTGTCGCCGAACCGACCCGGCGCGGTCGAGGTTCGATCTCACCTGATCGTCGCGGATGGGTTGGAGCTCGTAGTCGCGCCGGAGCGATCAGGTCTTACGCAGACGCAGTTACGCCAGTTATTTCGACAGGTTCAGGACGCCTATCGGCGAATCGTGGACGACCGCAGCACACCCACAGGGGAATAGGCGATGAACTTTTTTGGAAAGCAAAAAGCTTGCTCGAGTCAGAGCTATTCCAAGCACCGATCACCGCTGGCGCGCAGCGAATTGGCTATCAGTATCGACGACCTGCTCGCCGTTTACGAGCTGCGCCATGTATTCCGCAACGGCGGCGACACAGCGATCGAAGCCGTGTACAGCTTTCCAATCCCTCTAGATGCCGCGTTCCTTGGCATGGAAGCGGTGCTCGCGGGCGAGCGGCGAGTGGCCGAGGTGCTTGCTGCACGTGAAGCCAGCCGTCGCTATGACGACGCGTTGGCACAAGGCGATAGCGCCGTTTTGCTTGAGCGTATTGAGCAAGGCATGCTGTGTGTGAATCTCGGCAACCTTGCACCAGGCGAAGAGGGGCAAATCACGCTGCGTTTTGCGGCCTCGTTGAGCGTAGCCGACAGCCGCGCGCGCTTCAGTCTGCCCTTGGTGCATCGGCCGCGCTATGGTCGAACGAAGCTCGATGAGCGTGTCGAACCGCAGCACGACTTTGCAGTTGAGCATCCGCTTCAGGCGCAGATTCGCGTCCGCGGCCTGTTGGCGACGTGCGCGGTGTCTTGCGCCACGCCTGGTGTCAAGTTCCAGTCTGCTGCCGATGAGCTCCTGCTCAAACTAGACGGCGCCATGCTGGATCGCGACTTCGTTTTGGCATTTGATCTGCCCGATCACGGCGCGGCGCGTGCGCGCTGGATCGCCGATGGTGAGCAGAGTATCGGCGTGCTTTCGTTTGTTCCTGCCGCGCCGCCGACCGAACGCACCGAATCAGGCTTGGACCTGTGTTTACTGCTAGACGGTTCCGGCTCTATGTCCGGCGATGCCATCGCGCAATCTCGCCAAGCGCTGTTGTCGCTAGCGCACGCACTCGATGAGACCGATCGCATTCAAGTGATGCGCTTTGGAAGCTCGGTGGTGCGGCTCTTCCGTCGCCCTCTGCAAGCCAGCATGCGGGTAAAAGAGTCACTTGCGGCCCTCGCAACGACCGTCGATGCTGACTTGGGTGGCACCGAGATGGGCGACGCTTTGAACTTAGCGATCGACGCGCTGCAAGCAGCACGCGAGACAAATCGGCCTGCGTTGATCATCTTGGTCACCGACGGCGCGGTGCAGCCAGCGGAGTTAGAGGCGGCACAACGTCGGGCGCAAACAGCCGGCGTGCGGATCTTCGTGGTTGCCGTGGGCAGCAGCGCAGGCGTCGATGTGCTGGCACCGTTAGCCACCGCAACGCAAGGAACGCTTGAGCGCGCGGTACCGGCGGAGCCGATTGATGCCGCGGTCATGCGCCAACTGCGTCGCGCAAGAGCCGACGCGCCGCTGGCGATTCAAATCAATTGGGGTGAGGGCGTGGAAGCGTTGCCGCTAGGTATCGTTTATCCCGGCGATGCAGTCACCGCGATTGCGCGCCTGCCCGATCAGAACCGCCGCACGGTGCGGGTGAGTCTTCCCGCCGCGGCCAGCGTGTTGTCAATTAACTTGGCGGAATTGGAGGTATCGCCGGAGCGGCGCGTTTGGTGCGCTCAGCAGTGCTATCTGCACGCAGACGAACGCTCCAGGGCGAGCTTGGCATTGCGCTACGGCCTCATCACAAACGAGACCTCGGCGGTATTGGTCAAAGTTCGCGCCGACGGCGAAAAAATCGACAGCCTGCCGGTCGTGGTTCCAGTAGCGCACATGCAGCCGATGGGCCTGGGATCGCAAGCGGCCAGTTACGCACCTTTCATTCAATTCTCGAGAAAAAACAGCGGGTCGGCAGGCCACTTAGCGCAAAGCTCAAATTTGCTCGCGGAAGGTTTTTCGGAGGCATACGACAGCCACCGGATGTCAGCGCCGGATGATTGCGACCCAGAGAGCGCTTCAATCGATAGCCAACTCACGCTGAGTGCTGAGCAAGTGCAGCGAGTAGGACGCCTACTCTTCCACGCACTGTTGGATGTGCTCGGCAGTGAGCCCGCCGATTCAACGCTTGCCGAAGAGGTGATGGCTCGCATCGCGCAGTCGGATCTCCAGTTGGTCAAACAATATCTGCGCGAGCGCGGCCTCTCGCTTGCAACTCGTGCAGACGCACTGGAGCTGCTTAACGAATTGCAGGAACTCGATGTCGCCTGCGAATTGACGGACGATCAGGAGGCGTTGCTTTCGATGCTTGGGCGTGAGTTCAAGGGTTCATGAAGCTCCCCCCATGTCCTTCTTAAGCTCCAGGTTTTGAGGTGACCGCCTGAATTTGAACTTCGCGGCTAACAAAAAAAGCGTCTTTTTCGGCCAGTCGCCTAATCGGAGCGCTATGCCGAACGCTGAACTGGCTGATTGATCAACTTGCTGCGCGGAGATTCATCTTTTGCAGCGACCGCCGCGCGTAAAGCGCTTCGGCCGCTGTCTGAGCAAACGCTACTCAGCTATCTTGACCTTTTTGCCGCCAGCGTCCACGCCACCGTTCGGCACGGGTGGCACTTTGGGGCCGTCGCAGCCTGGTTGGGCGACGGGCAAAGTCACTACCAGCGGGTTGGGTGTCAAATCCTTGGACGCGCCGGTTGCAGCGTCAACGCCGATACCGATCACGCCGCCGACCAGCACGTTGCCGGCCAACCCGGCAGCACCGGCGCCTTTTACGCTTGAATCGATGGTCGTAGTAACGCGCTCATGGCCGTTCTTACAAATGTCTACGGTGAACGGATGTTTGCGCTTTTTCTTAAGCGTGCATGGTGACTTGCAAGCCTCACCGCTCGACAGAGTGATATCGGCCCCGACCGGATCGGTTTCGACCGACCAAGACTGCGTTGAGCCACGGGTGATCGTTGCGCACCCGGAAAGTAGGGAGAGAATTGCCACACTGCCGACGATTGAAAAATTCATTGCGCTTCTGTTCCTTTTCAAACTTGCCAAAGTACCCGGCACTCAACAGATGCGCGGGGGTTGGGAGCAGGCTACTACAGATGGGTGGTCTCGCCTAGCGCGCGGCTTGCTTAGCGAAGGTAAAGCTCCGAAGTTGCCCGCCTTGAGCTACGCGGCAGCGAATCCATGCCGTCGCCGTAACTTCATAAGGTTTGGCTGGTTGCGGCTGTGAACAAGGTCGATGTGCAAAATCGCATGTTGAATCAGCGAGTCAAGGATCGCCTCGCCAACTCTTCAACGCCTGCTTTTTCGGGTTCCAGCCCGCTTGGCTTGCAACGATTCGAGCGATTCGGCCGGCATCGCTTGGGTGCGTTGACATGAATGCCGGGACCATTGCGCTAGCCCTATTGCGTTCAGCTTCGATACGGCGAAAGAATCGATCGGCGCCGCCGCTGTGGCCGTAGCGCTTTTTGAGGGCGGTCAGCGCGAATTCATCGGCCGCGCGCTCTTGTGCGCGCGAAAATGCCATGGCGCTCAGCGCGCTCGCGCTTTGACTTAAGCCGTCTTGGCCCGCACCAAACGCCGCACCTAGCAAGCCCAAGGTCGCCGTTGCCCCGAGCGCCACCGCAGGGTCGCGCGCAGCGAGATGGCCAAGCTCATGGGCCAGCACCATCGCTAGCTCGTTTTCGCTCTCAACCGCATCAAGCAAACCCTGCGTCACCATCACCCGTCCGCCGACGGTTGCAAAGGCATTGGGTACATCGTCCTCAAGCACGCTCAAGCGCAGCACCATGCCTTGCGGCAAAAGCATCAGCTGTTTGAGCTCATCAAGCAGCGCCTGCACACGCGCATGATCCGCGCTCAACGCGCCGTCGCTAGCGGGCAAGTTAAAACCAAAGGCGCGCTCTTCCCACGCATATGGCGTTAGCGGAACAATGATTCGCGCGCCGAAAAAGATCAACACAACCGCGGTAATGACCAGCGCCAGCGTCCACACCAGCACCCGACCAAACTCCAGCGTATCGTTGCCGCTGACGTTGACCGAATGATCGGGCTGGGGATTGCTGAACTTGGCCGCTTGGCTCACGGGCGCGCCGGAGCACGCGCCACAATGGCGGTCCCGTAGCAAATCATTTCCGCGGAAAACAAGGCCTTTGGGTTGCCCTCGCTGAGCGAGGAGGTCTCAAAGCGGACGTTGAAAACTGCCTGCGCGCCGAGCATGCGCGCCTGCTTTTTCATACGCACGACCGCTTCGCGGCGGGCCCGATCAAACAGCGATTCATACGCCACCAAGCGTCCGCCAAGAAAGCTGCGCAGTGCCGACACCATGCGTTTAAAGTAGTCCTCGGCGATCACCACGGAGCCCACAACCAGCGCCGATCGGCCCGCGCCGAACGACAGCGGGACCCGTTTGGTGGTGAACACCAGAATGTCCTGGAGCTCGCGCTCCGCGACTTCGATCTCCGCAAAATGCTTGCGTTCAGCGCGCCGCCCGAACACAAAACCGATCACGCCAAGAATCGCGGTGACGACCAACCCAATGATCAAATCCATCGCGCTAGCTCCTAGACCGCGGCCGGACGCGGCGCCACTGGTTGAATTTGCACCGCCGTACCGTAGGCAAAAACTTCCGCCGCACCGGAGGTGATGTTGCTGGTCGAATAGCGAACATTCAGCACCGCGTTGGCGCCCACCGATTTAGCCTGCCCCACCATGCGCTCAGTGGCTTCGCGACGCGACTCCTCCAGCAGTGCGGTATAGGCCTTGAGTTCCCCACCGACAAAGTTTTTCAAGCCCGCCAGAAAATCCTTACCCGCGTGCTTGGCGCGCACCGTCGAGCCCTGCACCAAACCCAAATGACGGGTTACCAAATGCCCCGGAACCGTTTCCAAATTGCTCAACATCATCGCCCTTTCCCCTTATTTGAATGATTGTGAACTGGATGATAGGGGGCGCATGTGCGCTGGTCTATATCTAGCTTCGATCTAAGGGGCAGTTTGAAAAACAGTAGCGAGCGAGTCGAGGGACGTGCGCGCCGCACGCAGGAACCGCAGCGGACATGGAGTCTCGTTAAGGATTCCGAGCACGGAGCAACTTAGCCATCGGCTCGCGCAGTAGGTTTTTCAAAGTGCCCCAGGGGCCAAAGACCTGCCTAAATAAGGAGTTTGCTTTGCATGGCGCAACTATCGAGTATCTTGCTAGAACGTCTGAAGCTGGAGCAGACTTGTAACGCTATAGGTTACACTTGACCAATGATACTTACGTTTCAACACAAGGGTCTAGAGCGCTTGTATAAAACTGGTAGCGTCGCTGGCATTCAGCCTGTTCATGCAAGGCGTCTTAGCCTTATCCTTTCGAATCTTGATCAAGCTGAATCATTACTAGATATGGATCTGCCTGGATTGCGATTACACGAGCTAAAAGGGAACATGAAGGGAATTTGGGCTGTCACGGTAAGTGGTAACTGGCGCATTACCTTTAGGTTTCGAGCGTCTAATGTTGAATGGGTTAATTACGAGGACTATCACTAATGGGCATTCACAATCCTGCACATCCAGGTGAAATTCTTAAAGAGTTGGTGATAGAACCTCTTGGGCTAACTATTACCCAAGCCTCTGAGAATTTGGGCGTTAGCCGTAAAACACTATCAAAAGTTACTAATGGTCGTAGCGCAATAACCCCTGAAATGGCCGTTCGTTTGGAGCTCGCTTTTAGTAAACCCTCAGCTGATCATTGGCTTCGATTACAAAATGCTTATGATCTGTGGCAAGCGCGGCAGCACAAAGCTGAATTTCACGTTTTACCGTTTCAACTTCAAGTATCGTAGAGGGCAGTTTTGACGAAATCCAAAACACCCTGAAATCCTGGACACCCATCAAACCATCCATTCCGTTCCAATTTTTCTTGCAGACAGTGAATGTCAGAAGGCGTGAGGGATCGGTCGGTTGTCCGACTATTAGCGGAGATGGCTAGAATCGCTAGGCTCACGAAAAAGTCCCGGTCAACCAAGCGCAGACACGCGCGTTAATCCCTCTGGCTTACCACGACCAAAATCATCACCCAAGGGGAATCTTTTGTCGCGCAATTTGCTGCTTCTTTCGGCTCTCCTATCACTCCCAGCGCAAAGCTATGACTTCAGCGAGGTCACCCGCCTCACTCAGGCAGCGGTAACCAATGTGCCGCTGAACGGGGCTGGCGTGGTGCTGATGAAAGACGGCGTTGCCGTGTACGAGCAATACTTCGGCAGCTACAGGGGAGTTTGAAAAACCCGAAATCCGGGACACCCATCAAATCGGAGGAAATCCGGGACACCCATCGAAATCCGAACATCAAAATCCGGCGCCTTCGGCACTTGGCCCTGGATCGACCGTCGAGCTGGCGTTGGCGGCGTGTTCCTAGTCCGCAACCTTCTAACCA
>Ga0105044_10016323_pt1 | contig 10020 bp, 11 predicted proteins | sample MAT01_FD_78092 | JGI IMG/M metagenome (GOLD analysis project Ga0105044, IMG submission 78092) | Freshwater microbial communities from Lake Fryxell liftoff mats and glacier meltwater in Antarctica - MAT-01 | ecosystem: Environmental > Aquatic > Freshwater > Ice > Liftoff microbial mat | place...
CTAGTTGGGCTGTTTCGAACCGAAGCAGACTCCTTAACAGATACAAGCACGGAGCTGCATGGGCCTAAGTTCATCTTTTCATAAAGAGTGCTCTAGCTCCGGGGTGTGTCCCCGGAGCCGAGCAGGCTACCTATGCCAGCAGGTCATACAGGTAGGTATGGGCGGCGGCGTTCATGTCGCCACCGTGAACGGTGGTGGTGTTCCCTTCTTGGCTGATACCGGACGGGAAGTCCTAGACGTTGCCGAGCCAGGTGACTTCACGCCACTCTTCATCAGGGCAACGAATGCAGGTGCCACCGATCATGATGCCTCCTTGGTCAGGCGTCGATGAGCTCGCACTCGTGCGGCTGAAAAGTGAGGCCGGCGCTACTTGTCAGACGGGCGAGCATGGACTCCGTCTCCCACCAGTCGGCGGCCTTGGCCCCCTCCTCACCGCTCTCGCGGAGGATCTGGAGTGCGGTTCCGGCGGTGACGCTGAAGTCGCTGTCGACCTCGTGCGGAGCGTCGCCGGTGGCGCTGGTATGAGCGTTCCACCGCTCATCACCTTCGAAGGGGAAGGTCAGTCCGACCCACTGGTCGCGCACCCATTCGGGCGCATCTCCCGCAGGACGAGAGGTGATCTTGAACGATGACATGGCTGGTCTCCGATCGGAGTAGATGATTGTTAGCCACAAGTAGTTTTACATAATTAACAGATTTGAGCAAGCATAACAAAAAAGAAGCCTTGCGACTTCTTTTAAACCTCTAGCTGTGTTGTTTCGAACTCTGGCTCGGCGTGGTGCAGGATATTAGAACTACCTTACTCCCCGCCTAATCCTCTGTGTAAACGCCGATAATCTTGCACATAGGGGATTGATGCCGCTAAAATAATCACTGCAGCCCCTATTAACGCCACGGCCGTTGGTCTTTCGCTAAAGAATAGTACGCCAAATAAAATACCAAATACGATTTCTAGCAGTCCAAGAATACCAACTGCCCCAGCTTCAATCAGTTTGATGCCTTTAATCACTGTCCCGCTGGCAATGACAGATGTAACTACAAACAGTAACAAATACAACCATTCGATATGCAGCCCAATTGCTGGGAATGTCTCGCCAAATAGCACCGCCATGACAATGTTTGCGACTACTGACGCTAACCACGAGATAATCATTGTTTGTGTGGTGTTGTACGGTATTTTTTTAGCAATGACTAAGTTACCGGCTATGCTCACACCACTCAATACTGCTGCTGCTAGAGCCAAAAAGCCAAATTGAGAAGTGCCAGGAGAAAAAATGAGCGCCAGGCCGGCTAGGCCAAGAGCTGCAGATAGAATTTTGTTTTTTGTAAATCGCTCCCCGGCCAACAACCATCCAAAAAAGAACATGCCTATAACGATACTTGCATAGTTAATAGTTGAAGTTACACCTATACCGGCATGCAAAAAAGCATAGTAAAGCGGGCCCCATATAAAGAAGGATGTAATAGTAATACCTGCAATATACTTCCAGTTAGCTTTCCATTTTACGGGTTCAAATTTGCGGAAAGCCAAAGCAATTGGAAGTAAAATTATTACTATAAGTATGCTTCGTAGTGCCGAAGCGGTGTAGCCTCCAAAGAAATTACCCATGAGCTTAGTCCAGATGCCATAACTCGCATAAAATATCGACGACAACACAATCAGACTAGCCCCAATCGGAGCTGTGGTTTTGGTTTTTTTCATGCCCATATCATACCAAAAAGAGACCTTGCGGTCTCCTTCTATTGTAAAACTCATGAATGGCTCCGGCTAGTTGGGCTGTTTCGAACCGAAGAGAAAGTGACAACAGACATACGAGATGTTTTGAATGGTCCTAGGATGGCCTCGCTGCAGCTCTTTTTGCTCCAGCAAGCTTTACTAATATAATGTGTATATTACTTTTTTCTTGAAAGTTTTTCTATTCGAGCGTCCCAATCACCATTCCATCCATAAGCTTTGGCTTCTCTAGCTAGTTCTATAGCCTCATCATATTTTCTTTCTTTCTGTAAAATAATGATCAACTGACTATACCCCGTATGCGTAGGCAATGATTGGCCCGGGTACTCTTCTTTAAATCTGTCAGCTGCCTTAGACTGAATTTTGATTTGAGCCATACAATAGGCAATTGATTTACGATAGTTATCATCTGTCTCTCGCTTTTTATAATGCTCCTGTATGCAAGCTAGTAAAGCAAAATGGAGGTCCAGTATACCACTCTCAGCAGAAGTATTGCTTATTAGCACATCTATTTCATCATCAGATATCGATGCACCCATATCTAATTTCGTTGATTGGGCTGGACTGACAGGGCTATGGCGCTTAATGTTGCCCTCTGAAATGAGGTTCTTAACACCTTTGTGTGCTGTTTCCAGCAAATTATACATACCTCTGCTAAACTTTGTGTTCTCAAGTATCACTGGAATTCTTACGCGTCTTACGTGTTCAGGAATTGATAGATTTGCAAATGCTTCTGTCTCTGATCTTTCGAAGTCACTTAAGTTAAATGTGCTCATTAAATTGCCGAACTGATCTTCGAATTCATCAATATTCTTTTGTAGCTCTTTCTTAAAATCCTCAGGATAAAGCTTGATGTATCTTTTGTTTTTAAAGCCAACCTTACTCGCAATACTTATTACATCATCAGGAGTCATCGATGTTCCTTTTATGATTCTGAGTGCTAAAGCCTCATCAATTTCTTCTTCTAACAGAGATGGCACTCTATCAATAATATCGAGTCTATTCTTAGCTAAGCTTGCCACAATTAGTGATCGAGAGGCGTAATTCCTAAACGAACTCTTTGGATGTGCCTTAAGAAGTCGGGCTATTTCATCAACTGCCGCATCATAATCTCCGACAAGCATGTGTCTCTCTAGTCCATAAAAATATAAGAACACATAGCTAAGATTTGTCGGTTGAGTTATATCACCTAACCAATGTAGATACTGGTATCGTATCTCGGGGCTAAAAGCAGAGTAAGACGGCCAGTACATTGCCTCTTGGTAAAGCTCATTGTTAGGTTTAATTGGGAGCTTAGACCAAATTAAACTTGGTTCTGAATAATAACCGTTTTCCTTTTTCCGAAAGTTTTCTCCATCAAAGATTACACCTATGGACGTGGCGCTCTCAATCTTCTCTGTATCATCGTCAGTTAGCCACAATAATGACCTTGTTGGCTCTGGTATCTGTAAAGATTCAGCTATGTTGCCAGAATTTCTTTTAATGGATAGACCCCGCTGATTGTCTGTATCTCTATTTGAGGAAAGGTCTTTAATGAGTTTCTTAAAAAGATTCATGTGATCATCATACCAAAAAGAGACCTTACGGTCTCCTAATTGGGCACTGCGTAGCGTAAGCTTAACAGTGAATGCGGGCACCGCATAAGTCTTTAGAAACTTGACATAATATGCATTGTCATGCTATAATTTGCCAGTTCGTTTGTTTTGCTAGTTTATCCGCCAACGAAGGGAGCATTACAGCATGGACGCACATCAATTGCCCGCTCGAGTGGTCATCGAGGTAACCGACCGCTCACACCCCGAGGTCATCGAGGCCGCCCTGCTTCTCATCGGAGCTTCTGGCGGTACCATACAGTCGCAGACGGCTTGGCTCGGAGACGAGACCGTTGGCCTGATGCACCTGTGGACCTACCTCATCAACATCGAGCCCCATGACTCGGTCAGCGAGAAGTACCCCGAGTTCAACACGCATACGCCTGAGCTGAATAACAAGCTCAAGGCGAAGGCGAAGCGAACACTCGAGGCACTCTTCAACGACTTCTACCCGGTTCCACCCCAGCTTGTGCTGGTCTGTCCTCACTGTAGCCTCGTGCGTGGTGAGTGCAGGTGTCCGTGGAAGGTCATGTCAGTTCAGCCACCGCAAGGTGAGGGGGTGAACTACTACGACTGGGGCGACTACTGGACGATGGTCAAGTCGACCCTCGTCACGGTGACGCGGCAGCAGTTGGGACACTTGTCTCACGCCTCTCGCGAGCGCCTGCTCGGTTTCATCGAGTACCTCAAGGAGCAGGACGCAGCCTCAACGGGCTAACTCCCTCCATCCGCTCCACGCGGAGAGCGACAACCGCTCCCTGTGTGGGGCGGTTCGTCGTTTTACATAGATTGATTTATAAAATAAGCATAAGTGATACGGCTCTGGGTGGTCCAAGAAGTCAGAGCTTTGATAATCGCCTAGAACCACTCTAGTCCATAATTTTTGCAAACATCTCCCTTGCTCTCTGAATGTTTGCATCTCCGCTTTCCAGCGAGCTTTGTTTTGAGACTAACCCGCTTACCCTTGTGAGGCTTTCGTTCAATGGCTTTTCATCAAAACTTCTAGCAGTACTATAATCCTGTGTTGCATCAGTCAGAGCATTGTACATGTATCCAGCATCTGAAGTAACGTCATTATAGGTGTAATTTTTTCCACTTAAAACCCTTGTATATACAGGACCCAAATTATCTACGGCTGTTGTACGCCAATACAAAGAATCTTTCATATCCCCTGCCACTACAGCAGCACGCATCTTGCCAAGGGAGGAATAATTGCAATGTAGGTATATCAAAAAGAGACCTTGTGGTCTCCTTCTATAGTAAAACTCATAAATGGCTCGGCGTGGTGCAGGATATTAGAACTAGTTTTGTACTTTCTCGGCTACAGCCTTAGCCAACTTCCCTTGTGAATCATGAGTCAGATGAATACCATCCTCACCAACTTGGGTGTACTGGGCAGCATCTACGAACTGGCAGTCTAAATCCCTGGCAACAGCCTCTATGCTGATGGCAAGCTCCAGAGACTTCTTAACTGATGTCTCATCAAACACATTGCCATAGCTACGCCTATCTACTGGTGCCGGACTCACTAGGATGAATTTGGGCTGTTTAAGCTCTCTCTCGGCCACTTTATCGCGAGTGTACTGCACATACTCGGCTATGGAGCTGGCGATCTCGTCAGATGTTTTATTGTAAACGTTCTTAATATCATTAGTGCCGAGCATAATGACAATTACGCCTAGTGGTAGATGACTCTCGAGGGCTGGCTTATAGTACGCAAAGCCATTGCGGCCTTCTTTGCCCTCACGAAAATGGTCACTATCAGTAGTGCGTCCGCCTAGACCTTCTTCGATTACATAATAATCAGGGCCAAGTAGAGTCTGGAGCTGGCCGACCCAACGAACATCTGAAGGGTAACGACCGGACTTGTCTGGAGTGGCTCCGTTAGTATTGGAATCTCCGAAGCAAAGTATAGTTGTGGCATTGGGATTGGTATTCATCGAAAACACTCCTCTAAAAGCTCTGGGAACTCGGCCGTTTTCATATCTAAGTGCGTAAAATGTCCCCTCCCCTCAAACTCAATATACTTTGCAGTGGGAAATGCTTTGCGGATTATCTCAACGGATTGCAGCACGCCTGGATGGTCGTCGGTGGAGTTAAATATAATAATCTCTTTTACTCGGTCTGCAACAGAGGCATCAATCACAAAGTCAAAGAATTTTTTGCCCCACGTCTTCTCAGGATTAATCGACGGTGCGACGAGAATTACCTTACCAACTTTGACATCTTTATTCTCTGAAAGGTACCGAACCCAAAAGCCTCCACCACAACTGTGACCAACTACGGTAGTCTCGGGAGTAATATCAAAACGCTCAACTTCCCTCTTCCATAACTCCCATTTTGGGTCGTAAGCGAGTGGAACCTCTGGAGTGTCGGCCTTTATGCCTTGGACCAACAGTTGTTTTTGCAGCCACGGAAACCAATGGTAATTGCTGCAAGAAGGAAATTGAGGGTCATAATATTCTTCTTTACCCGGTTTGCCGTGGAGCAGGATAGCGTTTTTCATGAATACATCATACCAAAAAGATACCTTGCGGTCTCCTTCTATAGTAAAACTCATAACTGGCTCCGGGGGAGGGATTCGAACCCACGACCAATTGATTACATCTACCCTCATCTTTCGAAGAGGAATGGACTATCTCATCATCCGCATAATACGGAGCGAGGCGCTTCCCAGTCTGATAGCCAGACCAGTACTTCCGTGAGGAATAGTCTCTGAACCTTCCCGTAAAGGGCTTGGCTGCGGATTACCATATAGCCGCTGAGCTACGTAGGCTTCCCGCAATTCACCTCGTTCTTCACTCCTCAGTTACCCAAGAAGGCTGCAATTTTCGTAGTTACTTAGTAACCGATGTGTTATACAGTCAACTGCTCTACCACTGAGCTACCCCGGAACATCGAATTATGAATTTACATACCGATTGGTACCGGCTCATTATACCCAATTGTATCTGATTTGGTCAACCAGATAGGATTTTATTGTGCTCATGCTTGCGTTCGGTTTTTGTACGGTGTATATTGTAAAGGTATTGGACAGTCTATCTGAAAGGAATCCAATGCGAATCATCAAGCATTTACTCATCCTGGTGGTGCTCGGCCTCACCGCAACCCTCTGTGTGGGGGTTGCGACAGCCAGCGCTGCCAGCTACAACGTGACAGGCACCGGTGGTGTCGGCCTTCGAGCCCGGACTGCACCGAACACCAGCTCGGGTGTGGTGCGTACGCTGCCCGAAGGAGCAGCCATCGACATCAGCTGCCAAACCATGGGTGAAAACGTTCGTGGATCGAGCGTCTGGGACCGTCTGAGTGACGGCACGTACATCAGCGACTTCTATACCACCACGCCGGTGTACGCCGCCTACTCACCGGGGATTCCGGTGTGTGGCACAACGACCACCCCAACCACGCCCACGGCTCCCAATCCCAAGCCACCGGCGACACCCAAAACGCGAGAGCAGAAGGCCACTGCTTGGGCCCAGACGCAAAGCGGGGCTACCAAGTACATCGGATGGTGCGATCGGTTCGTCGCCACAGCCTACGGTAAGCCCAACAGCGGCTACTGGACGGCTGGTGCCCACCTGGCAGCCATGGCCAAGCGCAACGAGATGCACTACCGTGACTACAGCCCCCCGGCAGGAGCGCTGGTGTTCTTTTTCCCTGGCCCCAAGAACGCCTGGGGCGGTCATGTCATGATCAGCACCGGTGACGGCAAGGCCATCTCGAGCGAGCACTGGGCCAGTGGCAAGCGGCTCGGTGTTGGCTCGGTCAGCATCCGCACCACTACCTTCGGTATCTACGCTGGTTGGTCACACGCCAACGCCGAGTGGACCGGTAGGTAACCTCTACAAGCAAAAGGTCGGGGATGGCTCACGCTATCCCCGACCTTCCCACTAGTTGCATAGCAATTAGTATTTGCGAATCACACCAATAACAACGCCCTGAATTTCAATAGGCGTACCTGGCTTCACGATAATCGGATCCATGGTTGAGTTAGCTGGCTGCAAGCGAATATGATCTTTTTCTTTGTAATAACGCTTGAGTGTAGCTTCACTGCCATTTACTAATGCGACCACAACTTCGCCCTTACTAGGCACTTCTTTTTCTTGAACGACAACGTAATCACCATCTAAAATTCCGTCTTCTATCATACTCTGTCCCTTAACTTGCAGGACGTAGGAGTGACGTCTACCAACCATAAAGGGTGGCACTTCGAGGGTTTCTTGGTGACCAGAAATAGTTTCGATGGGTTGGCCAGCAGCAATTAGGCCAAGAATAGGTAACGTAACGGCTGATTCGGCTTCAAAGTCACTATCTTTTGGTGTTACCAGTTGCAATGAACGAGCAGAGTTCTCGTTCTTTTGGAGCAAGCCTTTGGTTACTAGGGACTCAACATGTTCAGCTACGGTAGCTACTGATCCGAGCTTAAAAGCTTCGGCTATTTCGCGATAGCTAGGGGCGTAGCCGTGTACTTCGATGTACTGGGTTACAAAATCTAATACTTGTTTCTGACGTTTGGTTAAGGGTTCGCTCACTAGGACTCCTTCGCCGATGCTTGGCACTTATGGTTATTTCTGTATCTATCGTACCGAACAAAAAGCGAATAGTCAATAGTAAGCCTACAGACTAGTTAAACTGCGGGGTTATGGGGAAGTCTTTGCTAGATCGGTAGTAGGTATTAACCGTGTCTGTTTTAATAACACGGCCGGTTAGATCTTTTACGTCCCGCCAGAATACGGTGTGGCTGGGCTTGGTAGCATCTAAGTCGCCACTAACAAACTGTGGGCCGCGAATCTCGCCGAACTTTGTTTTAGTGCCAAAGTAATCAAAGGTAAGTGTCGTGCCTACCATGCGAGTTTGCATGTATAAATGCCCTGGCGTGTCGTTACGAAACTTCATATCGACGGCCGGGTAATAAATAGTGGCATCAACGCCCGGCACACCATACGGCGCGGTATAGTAGCGGATGGCAAAAGAGTGATTTTGGCGTTGAGTAATCGGTAGGCCGGCCAGCAGCGCCGCTCGGTAAGCCGTACTCGAAACCTGGCAGAGTCCCCCGCCATATTGCTTTTCTTCACGATTCTCTAGAATCACCAACTCGGGCACGTAGCCAGTTGAGGCATTAACCTCGCCGAGTAGTCTACCAAAGCTAAATATTTCGCCGGGTTTTAGCATTATGCCATTAAAGCGCGTAGCACCAGCCCGAACGTTAATTAAGCGAGTGTATGGTGAGCCCGGAAAGTAACTGGCTCCTTGGCTCAAGTGGTCTTGCAGGCCAAGATCCTGTAGGCTGTCTTCGCGTACTTGGGCCTTAGCAACGCTGGCCACCATAGTTACATTGCGCTGATCAGCTGGTTTGTCGAGCACCGCCTTAACTGCATCGGTGGTTTTAGCAACGTCAAGGTTAATGCCATTCTGGGCCGGCTTTACAATGGTAGTTTTACCGGCGGCATTAAAACCCAGCACGGCATTAACGGGCTCCTGGTTAACTGTGCCGGCCAGCTTGGCAATATACTCATCTACTTTACTACTGCTCAACCCCACCACAATCGGTGCATTATTGGTGTGCAGCAAGCTATCTAGCGCTGGGATTTGGGCGATATCGGTGATGCCCGTGCGGCTGGCCCCGAGCCACGCCACTAAGTCGGTCTGGCTAATGGTAACTGTTTTCGATGTATCGGGCGTCGCAAGTGTAATAGGTGCAGCCACATAGCCAGCCACCTTTTCTTTAAGGAGCGTTAGCTCGGCGCCGGTGATAATCGGTTGCGTGGTAATAATTGGCAACATAAACTCGGCCTTAGATCGCGTGGCAACCTGCCAGCGCAGACCAGTTACCCAGGCATGCATGTCTAGGCGGGTGCCGGTTTGTGCTGCCATAACATCAACCGTAGTACCATTAAAGACAAAAACAGCATTTTGCACCGAGCTCGATACTTCATCGGCAAAGGCTGGTGTATAGGCGGCTAGTTTATCTGAGTTAAGCCTGATGTTACCAATCACGGTGGTGCGCCCCAGCAGAGTACGGATCAGGCTCTTCCATTGCTCCAAGCCTCCCCCACTGCGGCCGTAGGCGTAGGCTTGCTTTACGGCCTCGTCACTGTTGGCGCTCAGGCCCAGGTCGGCCGGCAACACCCGCGTTATAATCTTGCCACTGGTAATCACCATCTGTTGAGCAGCAAAGGTCTTGTCGGCGACGCTCACCGACTGGAGTGCCCGAGCCTTGCTTTGGCCACCCACAGCCACGCCATGCACCACTACGCCAGGGTAGACACGGCCCTGGTACGCTAAAGGAACGCCCACAGCCACAATGAGAAATATGAGCACCAGTATGCCAAGTGGCCAGCGGACCACGCTCACCAGACGTTTGAGTCTTGGACTATTCATGGTGTCATTATATACTACATCTAACAAGGAGGCTCATATGAAGGTATTAGTTACGGGTGGTACGGGATATATTGGTAGCCACACAGTGGTGGAGTTATTAGCTTCTGGGCACGAAGTGGTAGTGGTCGATAACTATGCTAACTCTAAGCCCGAGGTGTTAAATCGCCTTAAAACAATTACTGGTCAAGACATTGCCTTTTATGAGGCAGACGTGACCGATGCTGTAGCCCTAGGTGCAATTGTTGCCGAGCACAGCTTTGAGGCGGTTATTCACTTTGCCGGGCTTAAAGCTGTTGGCGAATCGGTAGCCAA
>Ga0105044_10016324_pt1 | contig 10019 bp, 7 predicted proteins | sample MAT01_FD_78092 | JGI IMG/M metagenome (GOLD analysis project Ga0105044, IMG submission 78092) | Freshwater microbial communities from Lake Fryxell liftoff mats and glacier meltwater in Antarctica - MAT-01 | ecosystem: Environmental > Aquatic > Freshwater > Ice > Liftoff microbial mat | place...
GGCGTCGGCTACGGCGGACAATTCCAAGGCGGCGGCGGCTTCGGCGGCCAGCTCCAAGGCGGCGGCGGCTTCGGCGGACAATTCCAAGGCGGCGGTGGCGGGAAGCAATTCCAATTCTCGGGCGGCACGGGCATGTAACGCTCTCGCTTCCCCACCGCACCAATGCGGGGGACGGCTTTCTCCCGCATCGAACTTGCGGGCGGATGCCGTCCCCCGTTCCGTTTCGAGCCGACACCATGAATACGCTGCTCGCATTCCTCGCACTCGGAATGGGTTTGGCGAAGTCCGCTGAGCCAACCGAAGATCAATTCGCAGCGCTCGTGGCGAACGCCCGCCGAACGTGGAATGCCCCCGGCCTCGCCGCCGTGATCGTCCGCGATGGGAAAGTGCTCTACCTCGGCGGAAGCGGGGTTCGCACCGTCGGTCGAACCGAGGTCGTCTCGGGCGATACGCTCTTCCCGCTGGCTTCCTGCACCAAGGCCTTCACTTCCGCACTCATGGCTTCGTTGATCGACGATGGCCTCATGGAATGGGACGACCCCGTTCGCAAGCACCTTGCCACTTTCCACCTCGCCGATCCCGCCGCGGATAAACTCGTGAGCTTGCGGGATTTGCTCTGCCATCGCTCCGGCCTCGGCGGCCACGATCTCCTCTGGTACCGAAGCCCGTGGGATCTCGATGACGTCGTTCGCCGCACCGCCAAGTTGCCGCTCGAACTCCCCTTTCGCGGCGGCTTCCAGTATTCGAGCTTGCCGGTGATTGCTGCGGGCAAGGCCATGGAGAACCGCACCGGAAAAGGCTACGGGGAACTGTTGAACGAACGCTTGGGCAAACCGCTCGGTTGGAAGACCGGCCCCGTGACATCGAAGGACGCCGCGAAGTTTGCGGATCGCGCCACCGGCTATCGGCAAACGGGCGGGAAGATCGAACCGATGCCGGAACATGAAATGCGCGAGGCGAACGCCGCGGGTTCGCTTTCGCTCTCAGCCCGCGACCTCGGGGCCTTCTTGCAATTTCAATTATCAAACGGCGCGTACGCGGGGAAACGGATCGTCTCGGAGAATAACCTTGCGGAAACGAAGGCGCCGCACACCCCGATGCGGCGTTCGCCCGAGATGAAGGCCACATACCCGGAAACGATCCAAAACAGCTATGCAATGGGGTGGGTGGTGTACGATTACCGAGGGCACGCCGTGATCGCGCACGGCGGTATCATCGATGGCTTCCGGGCGCAGATCACACTGCTCCCCGATGCGAAGGCCGGTTTCGCTCTGTTGAACAATCTCCACGGTAGCAAACTCAATCTCGCGCTCGGCAACATCCTGATCGACCGCCTCCTCGATCTCCCCGCCAAGGATTGGCACGCCTACTACCAGAAGATGGAATCGGACGAAGCCGAAGCGAAGGCCAAGGCGCTGGCCCTGCGGCTATTGGCCCGGGCGCCGAACCCGATGGTGCATCGACCCCTCGCTAACTTCGCAGGGGAATACGAACACCCTGCCTACGGCACCGCCACCCTCGCGGCGAAGGATGGCAAGCTCGCGCTCTCCTTCGGCTCGTTCGTGTTGCCGCTCGAACATTGGGAGTTCGATACCTTCCGCATCCTCGGCGACAGCGTGCTTTCGGATGAACTCCTCGGCTTCCGAGCGAAAGGCGACGCCGTCGAAGCGCTCTGGTTCCACGACTTGGAATTCCGCAAGAAGTGAATTTCCCGAGCGGCGGGTGTCAGTCCGCTGGGGGAAGGCACTCAGCGGACTGACCCCTCCAGCCAATCCAACGCCTTCGCCAGCGATTCCATCGGCAAGCCGATCACGTTGCTGATGGTGCCTTCCACCACTTCCAGATACGGGTCGTGCGGCATCTGAATCGAGTAGGCACCGCTCGCGCCGACCCATCGATTCGTGGCGATGTAGCCATCGAGTTCCTCGGCGGTGAAATCCTTCATCCGAACCCGACTGAGTTCCTGCCAAGCGAGTTGCTTATCGCCGGGGCGAAGCCACAGGCACACGCCCGTCCAGAGTTCGTGGGTGGTTCCGGCGAGTTGCTTAAGAATGCGCCGGGCATCGGCTTCGTCGTCTGGCTTACCGATCACGCGGCCGTTATGCCAGCCCACGGTATCTGCAGCGATCACGATGCCGTCGTCCACCGTGTTCGCGGTGGCTTGGGCCTTCAGCCACGCGAGTTCGCCCACGTACTGCCGGCAGTCGCCGTAGCGGGCTTCGGTAATCTCCGGAATGTTGGAAGGTTTCACCTCGAAGGTGTAGCCGTGGAGTTTCATCAGTTCGCGGCGGCCGAGCGAACCGCTGGCAAGGATCAACGGTCGGGGCATCAACAATCTCCGGTGAATCGGTTTTTCCGAGCCGGAAGCGTCAGCGACGTTGGAGGGTTCTTCGTCGCTGACGCTTCCGGCTCCGACAGAGTTTCAAAGGTCACCCGTTCGCCAGTGAGCGGATGGTTGAAGGTGAGCCGCTTCGCGTGCAAACGCATCGGCGGATCGTTCACGTTCAACGTTTGCGAAGTTCCCAGCTTTCCCTCCGGCAGGTAAAGCGGATCGCCGAGGATCGGCCAGCCGAGGTGCCAAAGGTGAACGCGGATCTGATTGGTGCGGCCGGTTCTCGGCATGGCTTCGATGCTGCTCGTCCCATCAGATAAGCGTTCGAGCACACGGAACTCGGTACGGGCCGATAACCCGGCGGGGTCGATCAGCCTGCCCCCAGCTTCGCAGGGTTCCGCCGCGATCGGCGCTTCGCACACGAAAACATCCTCCGACGGATGGCCGAGGATGCGGGCGGTGTAAAGCTTCTCCACGTCGCCACGTTCAAATTGCGGTTGGAGCTTGTGGGCGAAGTGCCGGGTGCGCGTGAACACGACGATCCCGGTGGTGTTGGCATCGAGTCGGTGCGCCGGCCGAGGTTTCTGAGGGGCGTACGCGGTGCAGAGGATCGCTTGCAGAGTGTTGCGGTTGAAACGGCCACTCGGGTGGATCGGAAGCGGCGCCGGCTTGTTCACCACGATGATGGCATCGTCTTCGTACAGGAGTTCGATATTCGCGTTGACGTCGGGTTCGATGTGCGCGGGTTGAATGTGGAAGTAGCGTTCGCCCGTACGCACGATGCGGTCGTGGGATGCGGGGAGATTGTCGGAATCGACGATCGTCGCTGACGCTTCCGGCTCAGAAAAACGGGCAATCGTTTTGAACCAATCACACAGCGCCATCCCGTCGTGTTCTGCGCCCACTTTCATCGGCCGGCGGTTCTCCGCCGGGATACTGCCGGGTAATGGAACCACCGCGCTGCGGATCGCCGCGCGATGACGTTCCAATTCTCGCTTTTGCAACTCCTCGGGCGAGCGGTAGCAGTGCGGGCAACTCGTGCCTTCCGCGAATCGCGGATCGGCCTGTTCGGCTTCCGTGAGCGGAGCTTGGCAAACGTAACATTGGGCTTGCCGGGATTCCCCCAAACTCGGATCGACGCTCACACGCTTATCGAAGACGAAGCATTCGCCGTCGTAGTGAGCGGCCCCGCATTCTTCAAAGTATTTGAGGATGCCGCCATCGATCTGAAAGATGTTTTGGTACCCGGCGTGTTCCAGGAACGGCCCGGCCTTCTCACAGCGGATTCCACCGGTGCAGAACATCACCACGGGCTGCGTTTTCAACCGTTCCGGCAGCTTTTCCGCCGCGGCGGGGAAATCGGTGAAGTGATCGATGCCGATGGGGATGGCGTTGCGGAAGGTGCCGAGCTTGACTTCGTAATCGTTGCGGACATCGAGGAGCGTGAATTCGCGGCCTTCGTCGAGCCAGCGCTCGAGTTCCTTCGGTGCGAGTTTGGGCGAGGGTTTGCGAACCGGATCGATGCCGGGCACGCCGAAAGAGATGATCTCTTTCTTCACCTTCACGAGCATGCGGGTGAAGGGTTGATCCGCGCTTTCGCTGAACTTCGGCGCCAGCTTTTCTAAGCCGGGGGTACGGCGCAGTTCGGCGAGCAGTTCATCGATGCCGGGGCGATCCCCGGCCACGAAGAGGTTAATCCCCTCGGTGCTGAGAAGAATCGAACCCCTGAGCGAGCGTTCCTGGCAGAACGAGCGTAGGCGTTCGCGCAGATTCTTTAGGTCGCTCAGTTCGGCGAACTTGTACGCGGCGATGTTGGTGACGGCGGGCATCGGGGTATTTTACGACCCGAAGCTACGCCGGTTCGAGGCTCACCGGCAAGCCGAGTTCGGCGAACTGCTCGGCGTACAGTTCGGCCCGCTCCAAATGGGTTTTGAGGAGCACGCTGCGGCCATCGTGTTCCACCTCCCACATGCGGGTACGGGCTTCGTGCTCCGCGAAGTGGGTGAGCCGTTGCACAGCGGCGAAGATTGCGAGCATAGCCACATTGGCCGCCCGGTGCAAAACGATGTTGTAGTGTCGCACGGGATTCGGATTCCTACGGGGGAATTCGTTCGGCGGATACTGAAAACGCAGGGATTCAGAGGGGCGGCGATACGTCATGGCGAATACCCTCGTGCCCGCGGGCGATTGAGGGAACCGGATTCCGCCGGCGGCGGAAACCTACGCTATTCTACCGCACGATCCCTGCCCGGATCAAATGTCCGGTAGGGCGTCCGTCGAATTGCGAGTAAGTTACCGCGCGATTGTGCCGAGCGCAACGGGTATTTCTGTGGAAATTCACTTCCGCTCCCAGACCCCGATGGTGCCAACGCCATCGACCGCTAACGTTTGAACCTTCCGGTACGCCGATGCGGGCAGGAACCCGAGAATGGTGGCGCTCGAGGCTTCGCCGGGGTTGTCTTCATACAGCGGGCTATTCTTCGCGATCTCGATGAAGATCACCCGTCGGGTTTTCGTCGCTTTGCACCACTCCGCGAATTGGTGCTCCGTGGGGGCATCCAACACGCCGACTTCCCGGCAATCGACTTGAATGAGATCGGGCCGGGGCCAACGTTCCAAGTACAGCCACGTGGCCCAGAATTTAGAAGGAACGTTGCTGAAGATCGCCGAGGGTTCGCCTTCGTTCAACAATGGTTGTACCGCATCGGTCACTTGGCGCACTCCGACGCCGTTGGGCGGCAAGTTCAATCCGGAAGCGCGGCCTCCTCCACCGAGGTTCGGCCCGGCTTGCCAGAGCAAGCTACTGAAGCAAATGGCGAATAGCACTCCGCACACAAACCCAGCTACATTCGGTTTCGCCCGACGCAGCAAAAGTGCAAGCATTCCGAAAAGGCCGACCGCCGCCGCGACGTACACCCCAACCGTGCCGGTATGTAGGAAACGATCTTGGTGGTTGGGATGCCTCACGGTTAAGAACATCGAAAGCAGCGCGAAGACGGGAACGATCCAACCGCCGCGGCGGTAGAACTGCGGCACGATCATCAATCCGACTGCGACGAGCGCAGCGATGCCCAAGATTGGCACGAGTTCCGGCGCCGGGGCGTATTGATCGCAGGCGGCCCGCCAATAGAACTGAACCCCTTCGAGGAACGTCGGGCGGTAACCCCCGTAGGTGTTGGACGGGCTGGAATACCAAAGGAATGTGCGGAAGCGGTGCGGAATCGCGAGCCAGGCCATCGCCGGAAGGATGTGCCAATCGATCAGCGGATAAACGTATGGCAGAAGCCATTCGCGGGCGATACGCCGACCGCCGAACCACCACCACACCGAGATTCGCAACAGCGCGAGGGCGTATGCCAGCGTAACCAAGAGTTGGTTGGAATTCACCTCGACGATCTTGCCGAACAGATTCAGCGTGAAGCCACCGGTGATGCGGTAGGCGAGGAGGAACCCGAGCAGCACGGCGATCACGTAGTTCAACGGCCGCCGAAATTGGCCGAGGAACCACGTTCGCCATGGCACTTCTCGCCGGAGGCGGGAAGCGAGCGCGAGGTATTCCGCACGGTGTTCCAACAGGTGGATGGGCGCAATCGCCATGAGGGCGAGTACCCAGTAGTTGTACTTTTCGATGAAGAGCAGCGAAAGCGCGACACCGAACCAACGGGCCGAAGCCACGCTGCGATTCTGGCTCCAGACTACGAACGCGTGCAACACTACGAGCGTTAGCCCGGCACCCAAGCTTTCGAGCATGATGTCGGTGGCAAAGGCCCGATGGGCTGGGCTGAGCAGCACGATGGCGGACGCCAACAACCCGGCGAACACGCCGGGCCAACCCGTCATCACCCGTTGAATGAGCAGGAAGGCAAACAGGGCCGCGAGGAAGTATCCCAGCAACGCCGGCAGAACCGCAGTGACCGGGCTTGGCCCGTTGGCGAGCGCGACCGCCGCGACGAGGACACTGTTCAACGGTGGCCAAACCCAACTCCCAGCGTCGAAATCCTTGAAGAACTTGGCGACGTTTCCGGTTTTCAAATCTGCGGCCATGAGCAGAGCGTAGCGGTAATGGGCGTTGCGATCGTGCCCGGCACCCACCCAACGTTCGCGGTAATGTTCGCGGTGGTATTCGTACAGTTGCACGCACGAAGCCAATGCCGCGAGGATGACGATCAAGAGCGGCAGGAACTTCAAAAATCGACCGGTTGGCATCGCGAACCCGCACGGTGTCGAAAAGGTGGAACGGGTGCAAAGTTAGCACGAGCAACGCACGCGCAACAACCCCGAGTACCCGGTGGCACCCGTGAACATAACTTGTGGCTTCTCGAAATGTACTTGTCCCGGCATCGGCAAATCGCTGTTCACGCATATGTAAACGGGGCCTCCACGCCCCGAAAAGCGGCATCTGCCGTGAGTGCCTTTCTGTGAATTACGCAATGCGTCCCGAACATGATTTCGGGATTCGAGACGATGTCGGGAAGGCCCGCCGTTTCGGGCGAGTAGAGGATTGTGTCCATGCCCTTACGATAACGAAGCGCGATGGATCCCGCAACGCTCGCATTCGACACTTCCTCGACCCCGAAGGGGGTCGGAGTACACAGCCCAGGGTGAGCGACCCCATCAGGGTCGATTCGTGATGGCCATCGTTCCTTGGGCGGTGCCCCGGGCTGAGTTCTCCCAGCCCTTCGGGCTGAAGAATCGGGAGGCCGCGAAGTCCCGGCGCGCCGGGATTCTGCAAATGGAGCGGGGGGACGAATCATTTGACCGCACGCACGTTCATCGGACAACCACCCTGGCGAGCCGGGAGCGTCAGCGACCGGAGCAAGTCCTTGGCGGTCGCCGCGCCCATATTGGGAACGCCTCTGCACTCGATTCGCTCCGGTCGCTGACGCTCCCGGCTCGCCAGTGTGGGTTGGGAGATTGGGGAAGGGGGTGGTCGCGGAGCGGCAAGCAAAGTCGTTCCTTACGCCGGAGCGTGGGAACGAAGGGGAGTTCTTGACCCCGGAAGGGGTCGGAGAACGGTGGTGCGACCCCATCAGGGTCGATTCGTGGTTGCCATCGTTCCCGGGGCGGTGCCCCGGGCTGAGTAATCCCAGCCCTTCGGGCTGAAGAACGGTGAGGCCGCGGAGGGGGGGGGGTGTCCTGCCAGAAACAATTGTCGCACCCACTGTCAATCGGTGTTGTTGTATGGCTCCGCACTTCCCGAAGCGGCCGGGTTGCATAATCCATGCGGAAACGGTTGGTAGGAATATGCACCGCAACCTCAGCGAAACCGCACGCGATCTCGAACGCCACGGCCACCTCGTACGCATCGCAGCGCCGATCGATCCGCACTTGGAAATGGCGGAAATCCAACGGCGGCTCTACCTCGCCAAAGGCCCGGCCGTGCTCTTCGAGAATCCGATCGGCACCCGCTTCCCGATGCTCTGCAACCTGTACGGTTCGGTCGAACGGATGCGATTCCTCTTCCGCCACACGCTCGACGACGTTCGCAAGTTGGTGGAACTGAAGATCGACCCCGGCGTCGCGATGAAACGCCCTTGGCGCTACTGGAACCTCCCCGCTTTGCTCTGGCGCCTCCGGCCGAAGTTCGCGTCCTCCGGTTCGATCTCGAAGCACACGATCCCGCTCGCCGAGGTACCGCATCAAACCTCGTGGCCGATGGATGGCGGCCCGTTCATCACGCTGCCGCAGGTGTACACGGAACACCCCGATACTCCCGGCTGGATGAAATCGAACCTCGGCATGTACCGCGTGCAGCTCGCCGGGAACGATTATGATCCCGCCAGCGAAATCGGAATGCATTACCAGATTCACCGAGGCATCGGCGTGCATCACTCGGCAGCAGTGAAGCGGGGCGAACGTTTGAAGGTGAACGTGTTCGTCGGCGGGCCACCCGCCTTGGCCGTGAGCGCGGTGATGCCGTTGCCGGAAGGGTTGCCGGAACTCGCTTTCGCCGGGGCACTCGGGGGCAGGCGTTTGAGAATGGTGAAGGCCGCGAACGGTTTGCCGATGCCAGCCGAGGCCGATTTCGTGTTCAGCGGGTTCATCGACCCGAGCCGCACCAAGCCCGAAGGCCCCTTTGGCGATCACCTCGGCTACTACAGCCTCGCCCACGATTTCCCGGTGATGACCGTGGAGAAGGTGTACCACCGCCCCGGCGCGATTTGGCCGTTCACCGTGGTGGGTCGGCCGCCGCAAGAGGATACGAGTTTCGGCGAGTTCATCCACGAACTCACCGGCCCGATCATCCCGACCGTACTGCCGGGGGTGAAGGGCGTCCACGCCGTGGATGCCGCCGGCGTGCACCCGTTGCTCTTGGCCATCGGCTCGGAACGGTACGTTCCGTACGCCGAGCGCAGGCGGCCACAAGAGTTGCTCACTCAGGCGAACGCGATCCTCGGGCAGGGGCAGCTTTCGCTGGCGAAGGTGCTCTGCATCGTCGATCAGAAGGACGATCCGACTTTGGATGTCCACGACATCCCCGCGTTCTTCAAGCATTTACTCGAACGATTCGATCCCGTGAACGATCTGCACTTCCACACTCGCACGACCATCGACACGCTCGATTACTCGGCGGGCGAAGGGTTGAACGCGGGATCGAAGTTGGTGATCGCGGCAGTCGGGCCGAAGCGGCGCGAGTTGGGCACGGAATTGCCCTCGTTGAATCTACCGGACGGGTATTCGGATGCGAGGGTCGTGATGCCGGGAGTGTTGGCGATCCGAGCCGGAAGCGTGAGCGACGGTGGCGAAGACCGTCGCTCACGCTTCCGGCTCGGATCGGAGGTCGCGGCGAACGAAGAATACCATCTGGATTTGCTCCGCCTCTGCGAAGCGCTCGCTTCGCAACTCTCGGCCGTCGGCGGCTTCCCGCTCGTCACTATCGTCGATGATGCGGCCTTCGCGGCGGCGAACCTCAACAATTGGCTCTGGGCCACGTTCACCCGGATGAACCCGGCCACCGATCTGCTGGGCGCGAAATGGTTCGTCCAACGCAAACACTTCGGCTGCCACGGCCCCGTGGTGATCGATGCGAGGCTGAAACCGCACATGGCCCCGCCGCTGGTGGAGGATCCTGCGGTGAGCCGCCGCGTGGATGAACTGGCCGCCCGCGGCGGCCCGTTGCACGGGTTGCTGTGATAGAATTCGGCTACATAGGTAGCCGCGACACGCAAACCCAACTTCACATATTCACCGTGGCGTTGGCAGGGCTGCCGGGAACGCGGCGGCCGCTGGCGAATTTCAACAGACTCGCCACAATGCCCTTCGCCGCAGCCACCCGGTTGCCGGGCCATTGCATCGCCCGCCAGTACCATTTCAACCCGGTCAGCGGTTCCGAGGGTCGCATCACGTAGCCGAGCGTTTGGCAGGTGGAAGCGTAACCTTCCCCTACGACCTTCACGGGAATTTCATTTGCCAAACCGCGCCGGAAGACCGCCCGTTCCATGATGCTCAATGCCGTGGCCACGCGATCCGAAAGCTTCTGCGAGAGGTTGCCGTGGCCTGTGCGATAAAGCACCAACGGCTCGGGCACGCAATCGAATTCGTAGTGCTTCGCCACGCGTAACCAAAGGTCGTAATCGATGGCGAGGTCGATGCCGGGGTCGAAGCCGCCGACGTAATCGAAGACTTCGCGGCGCAGGATCACCGTGCTGAAGCAGACGAAGTTCTGGGTGAAGATCGCTTCGAGCAC
>Ga0105044_10016327_pt1 | contig 10018 bp, 10 predicted proteins | sample MAT01_FD_78092 | JGI IMG/M metagenome (GOLD analysis project Ga0105044, IMG submission 78092) | Freshwater microbial communities from Lake Fryxell liftoff mats and glacier meltwater in Antarctica - MAT-01 | ecosystem: Environmental > Aquatic > Freshwater > Ice > Liftoff microbial mat | place...
GAAGGCAGCATCCAAACAATACAACTCGGCACTTTGATAACGGGGGAAGATGCGGGCGGCGTTTGGACAGAAACCTCCATGCAAACCTCTTCGCCGGGAGCTTTCAATGCGGCAGCAGGTACTTTCAAAACCAATACTCAAGTGGCTGGAACGTACACTTTCCGTTACTTTTTACAGGCAGCCCTACCCTGTCCCAGTCAGTCCACTACTGTAACGGTTGTCATTCACCCAACACCCATTGCAGATGCCGGATTGGACCAACTCATTGATTGTAATCAGGACACTGCTATTTTGGGCGGGGCGGGCAGCTCCGTGGGCAACGGCATTCAATATACCTGGACTAGAGCTGGTCAAACAATTGACACCACCGCACAGCTCAGCAGCGATCAGGCAGGGGTGTATACGCTGGTCGTCAGCAATGCCCTGGGTTGTTCCGATACCGATTCCGCCACCATTACAGTAGACAACGACATTCCCATGGCGGAAGACATCGCCATCACTGAGGTGCAGTGTTTTGGTGAAAATAATGGTGCGATTGTGTTGGGTTCCATTATGAGCAGTCACCAACCCGTCTTGTTTTCCTTAAATGGCGCTCCTTTTAGCACAACAAAGACCTTTGACAATCTGGAATCGGGAGACTATATCATCACCCTGCAGGATAGCAAGGGCTGTGAATGGGAAACCGGGATTTTGACCATAGTGGAGCCGCCCTTGTTGAGCCTTGATTTGGGCACCCAGGTAACGGTAACTTTTGGGGAATCTGTATTGTTGGAAGCCAACTGTTCTTCACCGCTAAGCGCTTTGCAATCCATTCTATGGAGTCCATTGCTGGACCCCGACAACGCCAATACTTTTATGCAGGAATTCCTGCCTCTCAACTCCTGGAGCATAAATCTGGATGTGGTAGATACTGCGGGTTGCAAGGCCAATTCCCGGGTTATTGTGAATGTCCAGCGACCACAGCAGGTGTACATCCCCAATGTTTTCAAGCCCGGCAGCAGTAGTTTCAACGATCGTCTAACGATATATGGCGGACAGGGCGTAGCAGAAGTGGAGTCTTTCCGTATTTTTGACCGTTGGGGTGAGCAGTTGTTTGAGCTCAAAGGTTTTCTGCCCAATGACCCCATTATTGGTTGGGATGGCAGCTATCGCGGCGATATGGCCTTGCCGGGGGTGTATGTTTATTTCGCGGTGGTGCGGTATATTGATGGGGAAACGGAGGTATTTAAGGGGGATGTGACGGTGGTGCGTTGATTTTGAACAGATAGCGTTTTTTAACACATAGACACACAGGGACATAGAAAACATAGAAAAAAACGGTGTATGTGTAATGCTAAGTTTTCTATGTCCCTATGTGTCTATGTGTTAAAAAACTACGTGCAAGCGGGCATCTCAAAATACTGCGACTATCGCACAAGTCCCATCGGCTCCGCTCATAACCTTGATTTTTGAAAACAAAACCTATAAAGTATGCGAATACCCCAACTATTTACTTGCATTTTTCTCAGCTTTTGTTGCCTGGCAACTGCCCAGCCCCTTTCGCGCACCGGTAAAAACTACGCGACTTTCTTTTACGTCACCAAATTCCAGCCAGGCTGGAAGCCCCTGCCGGAAACCGAAACAGAGGCCAAGACCCTAAAAGCAGAGCTCGAAAGCAATTACGATTTCGTATGCCGCTTAGTACCGAACCCTACCAAACAACAAATCCTGGATGAACTGGCTGCAACCAACGAGCGCCTCACTAAAAACGACCAGGTGCTGTACTTCTTCTCCATGCACGGCTTATACAGTCCTGAAAACGACCTGGGTTATTTGGTGGCGGCCGATGGCCAGTACCAGGATACTTATGCCCAAACCTACCTGAATTACAACGCTTTGCGTCCCTATTTCTCCAATTGCAAAGCCAAACACATGCTCGTTGCGCTGGATGCCTGCTATTCCGGCTCCTTTGGCACCTCCCGCGACAGGGCCCGACCAGATGCACCTGATTTTGTCAGCGGGCCAGATTGTGCTTCCCAGGTGGCGGCGGCGCTGCGTTACGATGGTCGACAATACGTTTGCTCCGGCAACAAAGATGCCCGCACACCCGCGCAATCGGCTTTTGCTTCAAAATTCCTGGAAGCCTTGCGCAAAGGCCCACGAGACGGACTGCTCTTCTTTGACGACCTCACCTATTGGCTGGGCAAGGTGCGCAATCCGGAACCCGAACACGGGGCTTTTGCTGGCCACCAGCCCGGCGGCGATTTTGTTTTCCTGTGCAAAAACGCCTGTGCCACCGCTCCTGCACTTGACCGCGACGGCGATGGCGTGCTTGATTCCAGCGATAAATGCCCGGATACCTGGGGAAGCCAGGCCGATGGATGCCCGACGGACATTAAAACCGACGATACTGCCCGTGACCTTGCTGCCTGGAAAACGGCTAAGCAGCGGGATACCGAAGCTGGCTACCAGGAATACCTGCGCTCATTTCCGCAAGGTGAATTCAAAGACCTCGCGAATGCTGCTTTGCGCCAGCGTGAAGCGGTAGCAGACAAACAGCGAGATGATGTTGCATGGGAGGTCGCCACCGAAAAAAACACCGTCGAAGGCTATAAAAAATATTTAGAGGACTTTCCAAATGCCCTGTACCGTTTCCATGCAGAGGCAAAACTGAAAATCCTCATAATCCCTGACAATATGGTTTTGATTGAGGGAGGAAGCATTGTAATAGGAAGTTTTGATGGCGCACCAGACGAAAAACCACCACACGATGTTAGTCATTCTGATTTTTATTTAGGAAAATACGAGGTTACTGTGGCCGAATTTAAAATATTCCTTGCCGAAACGAGCTATAAAACCGATGCAGAAAAATCAGGGAAAAGCAAAGTTTTAACGAATGCTTGGCAAGACCAGAATGGCGTCAATTGGAAATACGATACAAGAGGTAATCTCAGGCCTTCATCAGACTATAATCACCCTGTGCTTCACGTAAGTTGGAATGATGCAGTTGAATACTGTAAATGGCTTTCAAATAAAAGCGGACGTGCGTACCGACTTCCAACTGAAGCTGAATGGGAATTCGCATCTTACAAAGGCGGGCGAACAACCTGGGCAGGATGCTCAGATGAAGCAGAACTAATAAAATACGCCAATGTAAGCGATAACAAGGACGGCTACGCCGACACCTCCCCTGTCGGGAGCCTGTTACCAAATGGCTTTGGAGGCCTGTATGATATGACAGGCAACGTTTGGGAATGGTGTTCTGATTGGTACCAACCGGATTATTACGCTAATAGTCCATCTTCCAACCCAACTGGTCCAGCGACTGGCACAGGTCGTGTTTTACGGGGGGGGTCTTGCAAAAGCTGGCCAATAGATTGTCGCAGTTCAAACCGCCATTATGCAGCTCCACAATCCACTACTGCAAGTATTGGTTTCCGTCTGGCCATGACCAAATAACCCAGCCTATCCAACGCACGTTACGGTGGTCGGCACAGCCGACGCAAATAACCAGCACAAGGCTAAAACCTTGCGATAGCACGCGTTGAATGGCTTGGTTTGGGATAAGGCTTGGACAGGTTGAGTTCCAGCCCAGAGAAAAAAGCAGTAATAATTTAGCCAATCACCAACGCCAACAATTTTCAAATTATCAAATTATCAAATTCTAAAAAAAGCTGACACCACCCTACTCACATATCCCCCCAACACACTTTCCACCAGCGCAAACCCTGCCGTCATTTGCATAAATGAAAGATGTGGCGGCATTACTTTTTTCTCCATCAAGAATACCAATGCCAAAATGTACCCCGGGATGAGTATCCAAACCATGCGCACCAAAGGCCCGGAGACATATCGAACCGAGGTTTCGGGATTCTTGTGCGCACGCAGGTAATCGTCGAGCACGATGTACAGGTATCCGGCAAGCGTGGGGGCAAGGATGCCCATGCAGGCCCAGCCTTGTTCGTCGTTGAAACCGCCGGTGCTCCAGTGGTAGCTGAGACGGCCCAGCACCAAAAACTTGCCGACCAGCAGCATCCAAAGCAGGCGGGCTTTGAAGCGGTCTTCACGGATCATGCGGCTGGCAGCCTTGGGCGTTGGGGTTTGTGGCAATAGGTCGAGCGCAGCGAGCGCACCGTGGGTGATGCGTGCGTGTTCACGGGTGTAGTTTTCGAAGTCGAGCTGTCCGGTATTCCAGAGCTGACGGGTCTGTGCGAGACGGGCTTGCAGTGCAGTAATGGAATTGACAGCGGCTGACACGCCAGATTTTTCGGCATAATCGAGCGCAGCATCCAAAGCGGATTCAATGGCGCCATCGGATATTTGCCTTCTAATTTCGGAAAGGGTCATGGTTTCTCTAAATATGCTTTGAGTGCCAGTTGAAACTTGCGGTGAAAATCATCGAGGTAGTCGTTGAAATCGGGTTCCATATCCATGTAGCCGCTTTTTCGGGGCCGATATACTCCGGAGCCGAACTTGCCTGTGAGTTTTCCGCTGATACGGTCGCTGCCCGTGGCGTAGGTGAATTCAAATTCGAGGCGTTCGCGGCGCACATCGTTGCAATCCCAACCCAGCAACTTTACCCCCCGGCACCACATGGATTCCTTTTCATCGGTGAGCACCACCCGGCACAAGTCGGAAATACTGACGCGCATGGAAGTTTCATTGCGCGATTCTTCTTCAATTTCAGGTTTTCGGTCGTGGCAGTTAACTGCTCCATAGCGCCCGCTGAGAAAGGCCATGATGCTGTTGAACACATCTTCGGAAGTCCTGGCTTTTTTGATTTCGGTGGTCTTGCCCCTTGTCGTTTGTGTCAAAACAAGGGGTTTGAGCTGTATGTCCAGGGGCTTGTCCTTGCATTCTCGAATTTTAGAATCCCAGCGGATACTGCCGTTTTCTTCCCAGATGCCCACGTAAAAACAGGGGATATACGCGCCGTCGCTGTCGAGCACATACACTTGTACGTTTCCTTGTGCTGGCGGAATTTCCATAAAACTGGAAAAATTCCAGAAGAGTTTTTCTTCAATATCCTGTCCTGTTGCCAGATGATAGTCGTCTTTGCAGCGGTTCCACAGCGCGATGGCAGAATCGAGGTCGGTGGCATTCACCCGAAGCAGCATTTCCAGTTCGGTGCTGTCTTTTTTCAAGCGCAACTTGGTGACCTGGAGGGCCGCCCCAAGCCCCGTTTTATCGAGCCAACGTTGGTAGGCAACTGATTTCTGGTCAAAAAACGGAGTGTCCTTCTCGTTGAAAGTGATGGTTTGGGTCTTCAAATTTGGAATAAAACTTAAGCCCAGGAATAAAAGCAGCAGGAGTATTTGCTTTGGCGCCATGGTAAGGGATTTTTAGATTTTCAATGGTTGATGTGTACCCTGCAAATGTATAAAAGAAAATGTGAGGGCTGGTACACTTCCAAACTTGCTACCATTAAATTACAGGAATCGCGCTACACTACCTTACCTTCGCCCCGAATCCAAATTATGCCATCATTCAACCTTTTCCTCACCCTGCTCCGCAAAGAATTCATCATCGAATTCCGGCAGCGCTACGCCATCAGCGGCATCGTGTTATACGTGTTCAGTATGGTTTTTGTGGTGTATATCGCCAGTATTAAGGTGCAGCCTCCTGTCTGGAATATCCTTTTTTGGCTGATAGTCCTGTTTGCGAGCATCAATGCAGTGGTAAAAAGTTTTGTACAAGAAAGCGGTACCCGTCAGTTGTACTATTACCAACTGGTGGATCCGGCCATGCTGATACTGTCGAAAATCGTGTACAACAGCGTGTTATTGTTGGTACTGAGCACATTATCTTATGGTGCCTACAGTTTAGTGGCAGGCAATCCGGTGAAAGACATGCCGTTATTTGCTTTGGTTATTTGTTTGGGCAGTCTTGGCTTTGGCATTGCGTTCACCTTCATCGCGTCCATTGCGGCCAAGGCGAACAACAGCGCTACGCTCATGGCCATCCTAAGTTTCCCGATCATACTCCCCATTTTACTGACACTGGTGCGCCTTTCCGCCATCTCCCTCCGGTTGATCCAGGATACGGCCTACCAACGCGACATATACAACCTCCTAGCCATTGATGTCATCCTCCTAACCCTAACCTTCCTGCTCTTCCCCTTTATCTGGAGAGATTAGCCCAAACACAACGCCCCAATTATCACATTATCAAATTACCTAATCATCAAATTAAAAAAAATGTGGTGGAAAGCCTTATCCGTACTCCTTATTATATACGCTGTAGTTGCCGGCATGCTCGTTCCTTTGAAACCGGGGATAACATACCTAACACCTGAAACCGCAAAGACAGGAAAAGGTCCACTCCGATTTCAATTCCATGGCTACAATTCCTACTATACCAAGGCGGAGTCCAAGGCTATTCGGGTATGGCTCCAATACGATGAAACGCAGGCAATATTAGGCCAGGAATTGACGATTTTGAACGACACCACTTTGGAGGCTTCATTCTACACGCCTAGTATGCTGCCGCGCGAATCTCCTTCGGTGATGCTAAACGCAATTATTGACCACCCAAGCGACGGGGTTTCGCTGCTACCAAGTGCCGTTGAATTGCGTGCCGACACTGCCATGTTCACAACTCCAGTTCTTGATGGCGGCATCGATACCATGGCATTTATGGATGCCGTGACAGGTGAATACGTATTTTCTAGATTATCAGCAAAAGATTGGCGGCAAAACCCCGTCGAAAACCTGCACATAGTTAAAGACATTTCCTTCCCATACCGCAACGTAATCTACGAAAGCATCCGAAATACCTATTACCATGTGCCGATGTGGTTTGCGTTGATGTTTATGTTTTTGGCTTCGGTGGTGTACAGTGTCAAATATTTGCGCAGCCAGGATGGCGATGACGACCGCAAAGCCGTGGCGTTTACCGAGGCAGGCTTGCTTTTTGGGATAATGGGACTCGTGACAGGGATGCTTTGGGCGCACTACGCCTGGGGGGCCGCTTGGAGCAATGACATCAAGCAATTGATGACAGCAGTGGCACTTTTGATATACCTGGCCTACTTCATTTTACGGGCATCTTTTGACGAACCGGAAAAAGGCGCGCGGCTTGCTGCAGTGTATAATATATTTGCCTTTGCATCATTGATTCCGCTGCTGTACATTGTGCCGAGAATGTTTGCCAGTTTACATCCTGGTGCCACAGGAAGCCCTGCATTTGGCAGCCAGGACCTCGATAATACGATGCGGATGGTTTTTTACCCCTCCATCATCGGCTTTACTTTGCTGGGGGTTTGGATTGCACAACTGCGGTATCGGTATTTGAAATTACGCGATAAGGTATTGGGCATTTATTAATTGTGTTTATGGGCATTCCTTTTGTGTTTTCCGTTTTTTTTTAATAAAATATTTCTTTTTGAAAGATGAAATTTCTCAAAACGTTCAGATTTTTTATTTTAATTCTGTTTCTCACCATACATTTGCCAATCGTTCAAGCACAAGGCAATCGTGATTTCATGCGCGAAACAGGCAAGATCAACGTCGTAGTCGGGGTGATTTTGCTCATTTTCCTTGGAATCATTTGGTATCTTGTCCGACTTGATCGAAAACTAACCAAACTAGAGTATCAACTCAACGACGAAAAAAAATGAGTAGCCACATTAGCTTTTTTGAGAGTGTAGAAAACTACGTTGACAAAGCAGCCGCCTACACTGAGATCCCACGCGGCCTCGTTGAACAAATCAAAGCTTGCAACCTCGTCCTTCAAATCCGTTTCCCCGTACGCGTGGGAGATGATTACCAGGTCGTAGAAGCTTACCGTGTACAACACAGCCACCACCGGATGCCCACCAAAGGTGGTATTCGTTATTCCGAAGGCGTAAACCAGGACGAAGTAATGGCCCTGGCTGCTTTGATGAGCTATAAATGTGCCTTGGTCGACGTACCGTTCGGCGGCGCTAAAGGCGGCATCAAAATTAATCCTGCCAATTTCTCCACCGAGCAGCTGCAGAACATTACACGGCGCTATACGGCTGAATTGGTCAAGAAAAACTTCATCGGCCCCGGCATTGACGTGCCTGCACCGGACTATGGAACAGGACCGCGCGAAATGGCTTGGATTTTGGATACCTACCAAGCATTACGCCACGGTGAAGTAGATGCCATTGGCTGTGTTACTGGTAAACCTGTTATGCTGAATGGTATTCGCGGTCGCAACGAAGCCACTGGTCGTGGTGTGTTTTATGGCCTGCGGGAATGCATGTCCTACGAGGAAGACATGAAAAAAATTGGCCTTACCAAAGGTATTGAAGGGAAAACAATGGTGGTACAAGGTCTTGGCAACGTGGGCAGCAATACCGCCCTCATCAGCCAGGAAGATGGAGATGTCAAAATCATCGGCGTTTCTGAACGCGAAGGATCTATTGTCAGCAACGATGGGAAAAGCATCGATGTTAGAAAGCTTTTGGCTTTCCGAGTAGACACCGGTTCCATCATTGGCTTCCCCGGTACGGAGCATATTGGCAATGCCCAGGCTATACTCGAAGTTGCGTGCGATATCCTGGTGCCAGCAGCGCTGGAAAACCAAATCACGCCTGATAATGCCGCCCGTATCAAAGCAAAAATCATTGCTGAAGCTGCCAATGGGCCAATTACCGCCGATGCCGAACCAATCCTGCTGAAAAAGGGCATTGTTATCTTACCCGACTTTTATATCAATGCTGGCGGTGTGACGGTTTCTTATTTTGAATGGTTGAAAAACCTTTCTCACCACCGTTTTGGTCGTTTGGAAAACCGTTTCCAGCACAATGCGTTTGAACGCATCGTGAAAAAAGTGGAGGAAATGACTGGAAAAACCATCTCCGATCGCGAGCATGAGTTCCTGACACGGGGTGGCACTGAAATTGAATTGGTGAACTCGGGCCTGGAAGACACCATGATTACCGCCTACACACAAATAAAGGAAACTTACGCCGCACATCCGAAGATTGAAGACATGCGTACTGCAGCGTTTGTATGCTCGCTGAAAAAAATTGCGGGCGATTATATTTCCATGGGAATTTTCCCATAATCGTATAGGCAGAATTTTTTGCCGTATTTTCGGAAATTACAGCCGAATCAACGGCCTTTGTTTGGCTTTTTTGCCAAGAAGGTCTTTGATTCGGCTTTTTTTATTCGATTTTCTATATTCTTGATTTTAGGCAAATTTATGTTGGTCAAATAGCACAAATAAACAAAACAACAAGAATACATTTTGCCGATATGTGACAAAAAGGCTTTATTAACAAAATTTACAAAGGCTTGATTGCATTTTTCTTGTACAATATTTTTTTTGATCGTACCTTTGACCAACATTACTGCACCGAAATAAAATTTCTCACCTCTCATCTGAGCTATGTCTGACAAATTAGATAAAATTGACCTGAAAATCCTCAAAATCCTTCAGGAAAACAGTAAAATAACCAACCTTGACCTGTCCAAAAAAATTGGCCTATCACCAGCGCCAACACTTGAGCGCGTCAAGAAACTGGAACAAAGTGATATTATCCAAAGCTACCATGCACAAGTTAACCCACATCAGATGGGTTTGAATGTGAAAACATTTGTGTTGGTTTCCCTCGCCTGGAAGAAAGAAAATGCGTTGAACAGCTTCCTGGAAAAAATCTCTTCCATTGATGAAGTAACCGAGTGTTACATCATTACTGGCGAAGCAGACTTCCTGATGAAGATTGTTTGTAAAGACATTCCAACCTACGAGCAACTGCTGTTCAAAACCATCAGCCAAATCGAAGAGATTGAGCGTTTGAAAACCCTTATGACACTTTCCACCGTGAAGGATGCAAAGATTTTGCCGTTCAATTACGACGAGAAATAATTGTTCCAGTGTTTATTTTTTATCCCCTGTATTCATTTTGTGAGTACAGGGGCTTTTTTATTCGGCGTTGCCCATCCATCGGGCGTTGCCCAATGTTAGTGATTGCGCCCCTTCAGGGCTTCCCCTCTTTCCAGACTTTGCCCATCAGGCGTTGCCCAATGTTAGTGATTGCGCCCCTTCAGGGCTTCCCCTCTTTCCA
>Ga0105044_10016328_pt1 | contig 10018 bp, 8 predicted proteins | sample MAT01_FD_78092 | JGI IMG/M metagenome (GOLD analysis project Ga0105044, IMG submission 78092) | Freshwater microbial communities from Lake Fryxell liftoff mats and glacier meltwater in Antarctica - MAT-01 | ecosystem: Environmental > Aquatic > Freshwater > Ice > Liftoff microbial mat | place...
AAGGATGAAGGATAAAAGTTTTGAGTTTTGAGTTTTGGGTTTTGAGTGAGGGATGAAGTGTGGCGAGAGTTTTGAGTTTGGGTTTGGGTTTCTGCTCTACTCCCATTTCTAACAACTAACAACTCCTTCAGCCTTTAGCCTTCATCCTTTATCCTTTGCCCTACGTGCTTCTCAGCGCCACGATCGGGTCGAGTTTTGCCGCCTGTCTGGCAGGAACTACGCCGAAGAATAGACCGATACCACCGGAGACACCGACTGCAAGAGCGATCGCGAGGGGTGAGACGCTGGCTTTGAGGGGAGTGATGGCACCGACAGCGAGAATGCCGCCAACGCCGATCATCGTGCCGAGTAGTCCGCCAGCCGCTGAGAGAATGACGGCTTCAATCATGAACTGAATCAGGATGTCTTGCTGGGAGGCACCGATCGCCTTGCGTAAGCCAATTTCTTGGGTACGTTCCGTAACGGACACCAGCATGATGTTCATAATGCCGATGCCGCCGACCAGGAGGGAGATGCCTGCGATCGCCGCCAGCATTGCCGTTAAACCACCCGTAATGGTGTCTACGATCGTCAGCACGTCTTTCTGCGTCTGCACCTGAAAGTCATCGTTATCCACAATCTTGTGGCGCAAGCGCAGCAGGTTTGCGATTTGGAACTCAGCAGCGCGAATCGTGCTCTCGCTTTTGGCGGAAATTGAGATGATGCTCACGTCCAAGCCATAGGGAGAGGTGCGTCCAGTGAGACGATAGGCGTGCGTTGTAATCGGGATGTAGGCAGTATTGTCCTGGTTGCTCCCCAAAAACGACCCTTTTGCCTGCAAAACACCAATCACCTGAAAGCTGTTGCCCTTAAGGCGAACCTGCTGACCGATAGGATCGCTATTGCCAAAGAAACGTGTCGCTAGATCTGCACCGAGGGCAACAACCTGAGTATCACGCTTCACGTCTTGATCGCTGAGGAAGCGCCCTTTTGCCATATCAAAACTCCGCACAGAGAGAAACTCTGGCGTGGTGCCGACCACCGAGGCACTGGTGTTGAGATTTTTGTAGACGATCGTCATCACGCTCTGACGCTGCGGCGCAACTTCTTTAATGGAAGGCACTTGCACCGCGATCGCCTTGGCATCTTCTAACACAAGCGTTCTAGGTACGTCAGACGTGCGGCTACGACCTTCAGGGTTTCCTGGCGAAACAAACAGCACGTTCGGTCCCAAGGATTCAAACTGCTCGGATGCCAGCTTTTGGGCACCCTGCCCAATACCAACCATCGCGATGACGGACGCATTGCCAATTACAATACCCAGCATCGTTAGCGCACTACGTAATTTGTTTGCGGTTAGTGTTTTAACCGCCATTTTGCCACTTTCAAGTAAGTCCATTGGGGGAAAAGCTAAAGGATGAAGGCTAAGGGCTGAATTTTTATCTTTGAGGAAAGGGAGGGACGGCTAAAAGCTAAAGGACAAATGATAAGTTTTGGCCTTTATCCTTTAGCCTTCAGACTTACTTCTGATTCACTCCTTTCGTAATATTTTCCAGTTTCAGACCTTCAGGCAGTTCGACAAATACCTGAGTGCCTGTTTGAATGCCGCTTAAGATTTGAGTTTCGTTCCCGATCGTGGCACCCACCACCACTAGCTGGAATTTGGGTTTGCTTTGGGCATCGGGGACGAGCACACCCGTTTGCCCTTTATCGGTGACGATCGCCACGGTGGGTACAATCAATGCTTGTTTGAGCTGCTTGCCTAGAAACGTGAGGTCAATGTCCTTCATGCCCGATCGCAGCAGGTCTTTGCCCGTATTCAGCCCCACCCAGACTGCAAACGTAACGACCCCTTTTTGCGTCGCGTCTTCTTCTTCAGCCTTGGGAGAAATCCGTTGCACAACGCCCTTAAAGGTCTGTTCTGGGTATGCACCTGCCCGAATTTCAACCGTTTGCCCCAATCTAATTTGAGAGATGTCCACCTCTGGCACTTTGGCTTTCACCTCTAGGTCGCTGGCAAGGTTGGCAACATAGGTCGCTGAGGAGGTGCTGGAGGCAAAGCTAGTGGGTGCGACGAAGGCACCGGCTTCTGCACCCGTTTGGGTGATCACACCGTCAAAGGGAGCACGAATGACTGCATCTTCTAGCTGTACATCAATCTTATTAAGGCTTGCCTGAGCCGCCTGTACTTGCGCCGCTGCCTGTTCCACGTCCTGAATGCGGGAGCCATTTTTCTGTTGGTTAAGCTGTTGCAAGAAGTTATTGTAACCAGCTTTTGCCTGCGCCAGATTGGCTCTGGCACTCTGCTCTTCGTTTAGCACTTCGTCGAGCTTATCGCGGCTAATGGCACCGTCTGTGGAAAGCGCACGGTTGCGCTGCGATCGCTGCAATGCCAGCTCCAACCGAGTTTGTGCAGAAGCGATTTGTGCCTTTGCCTGAGTTGCGCTTGCCTGTGCCTGGGCGATCGCTTCAGGACGATTGCCTGCCCGTAATAGCGATAGGTTTGCTTGCGCTTTGGCGAGTTCTGCCTGTGCTTGGGCGCGATCGGCTTGCAGTTCTCTGGTTTCCATCCGGGCGACGATTTGCCCCTGCTTGACGCGATCGCCTCGTTGCACCGTTAGCGCTTCGAGCCGTCCTGCCGTTTTCGGATTCAGGTTTAGTTCTTTCACTGGCTGCACTTCACCGCTAGCCGTGATAATCGTTGTCGTATCTTTTGTTTGCACAGGTACAGTCAGTTGACTAAGCGGTTGCTTTGGAGTCGTGCGAAGCAGCGGTACTGTCACTGCCGTAACGCCAACAAATCCGGCTGCTAACAGCCCGATCATCCAAGGATTTGTCTTGGTTACTTTGCCAACAAAGGGGAGTTGCATGGGAGGCACGATGGTTAGAGAGTAGTGCGTGGATTGAAACGTAGCCAGTTAAGCTTGAGGTCTGTGAAAAGAAAGATATCAACGCATGACCCATTAACTGAGTCGTGCTGGCTCATCGACTGCTGCTTGTAAGCCTTGAGGCTGCCGCCGCTCCCAGCGTTCCATCATCAGCGGTAGTTCTTGTTCCAAGAAAGCATGAACACCCTGCATTTCTTCTAGCCGTTGACGTAGGTGTGGAGTATTGCTGTCAATCAGCGTCAGTCCTTGCTCAGCAATCTCGCGAAACGTCTTAATTTGCGTAATGCGTTGCTTTGTTAGCTCAGCCCAAGCATTGGGTTTGATACGAAAGTAATCTCGACGTTGACCGGGAAGACTGGTGCGTTCGATTAAACCGATTTGCGTGAGCAGGCGCGTCATGGTACTGATCGAACCTTTACTCGCTTGCAGCACCTCCGCCAGTTGACTGGGTGATTGGTGCGGTGGGTTAGAAATCAACAGCCAGCCCAGAATGCGCCCTGCCATACGCGGCAAGCCAACAAGCTCAAACGAGAGTCCGACCGTTTCGATAAATTGCTGGTGTTCGAGCTGTGCGGTCGACTTCATCAAGATTGAGTCAGGCTTCAGCGGGAATGTTGCACTCATGGCTACAAACTAACACAATTAGTTTAGTCATTACTGAACTAAGGGAATATTCCAAAACTCTCAGACCGTTCTGTTCGCTCTGTTACACATTGCCGATACTAAGAGCATCTTTCCCTATTAGTCGTGCTTTCAGCGTTGTCTAGTCGCTTTCAGCCGATCGTGTTTGGGTATGATAGATACGTTCGTCTTGCTGCCTGCCGATCGCCCATGTTAAGACTGAGTTCTTAACGTTAAATGCCTCCTTCATGAAAGCATTTGACTCCAAGCATCGCAGGCTCAAATGCCCGTTCGTATGCTTTTTTTGTAAACATTGCGCAAACCTTTCGGATTAGTCCACGGCTTCGATGCATTCAGTACAATATGCTGACCGATGCAATCGTGCGCTCAGACCGAGTTTAAAGCCTATGAGTTCTTTGCCTGATCGCTCCCCCCAATCCTCCAAGCCTCCCTTGCCCGACGAAACCACATCCAGACCAGAACAGCCCTCCGCTGTGTCTGACTCAACGTCAACGGATGCATCCTCTGCGAAAGAAGCCGCACTCGATCGCTCTGCTGCTTTAACGGCTGAAGGTGCCGCTGCGCTTGAAGCAGCGCCATTGGTGCCCAAGCGACCACTGATGCGTCCTGTCAACCGCCCTCAGCCACCGCCGCCTGTTGCCCAGACGCTGGTTGCCCAGACACCGATTGCCCAGACACCGATTGTGCAAACACCTCTAGAGGTAGTGTCTAAGCCGCCGAAGCCTGAGATCATGTCGCCGCCAACAACAGAGAGTAGTCCTGTAGAGACCTCTGAGGCTGCTGACGGTCAAGCGTTGATTCGGCAACAGCCCATTCCACCGCCGAGTGAACCCAAGCAATACCGGGCGATCGGTCTCGTTCGGGGTCGGTATACGCCGTCTGACGAGCAGTTTACTCGTGGTGCCATGCTTACCAGCGAGGGGACTGAAGTCGAAGCCGTGCTGCTTGGGCGGGTGATGAGCCTGGTGCGGAATCACCTGGATCTCGAACAACAGCACCTGTGGGTTGTGTACCCCCGCACTCGTGAGATGCGGCAGGATCTGCACGTGCAAATTGTGGGCGTGTGGGAACCAGAAAAGTTGAACAAAAGCGCTGAGGATGCCACTGACGATGCCGCCGAATCAGACGCATCGCTGGAGCCAACCGCACCTATAGAAGCGCCGCCCAACCCTACGCCTGATGATTCAGGGTTTGACGAAAACTACTTCTCGATTCGAGGTGAAGTGGTATTTTACTCCGCTGAAGAGGAGCAGATTGTCGTCAAGATCCAGCAAGCTCCCCGCAAAACGGCCGATCGCGAAAAAGCATTTAAGCTCCGACTGGATGGCACCTTAAATAGCCCCAAAGCGTTGGGCTACTTCTGGGATTTGCAGGTTGAGCGCCGTAATGCGGCTCTGGTAGTTACAAGTGGTACCGCGATCGGGCTAGTCCCTCCCAAGAAGAAGACCGCGACGGCTGGGTTCAAACGAGGGGGCGATCGCCGTCCACCCCAGCGTAAAGCGCATCCTGCTGGTGCCAGAAGCGCTGCACCAACGGGAGCACCCCGCCGCGAACCGCTGCCCAAACCAGTCAAGCGGGCTGAGCCAGCAGGCGAAGGTTAGTAAAGTCGGGGCTTTAGGGCTGATTCTAAAGCCCCATATTCATACTTAGGAACAAGAATTTAATCACCTCGGCGTTTTCCGTAGTAGGGGCGCACGGCTGTGCGCCCCTACCGACGAACAATTTGTCGGTTTTATTTAATCCACGATCCTTAGTCGATCGCAATCTGTGAACCCCACGCATCCTGCGGTCGAAACAGTCGATCGGCAGGGATCGGTGCCACAAATTCTGTCAATGTAAATGTTCCGGCTTCGATCCACTGCTTCAGCTCCACTGCCACCTGACGCGAGAGAAAGAGGCTGGCAAGTGGAGCCACTCTGACGCTTTTGCCGTCGATCGTCATGCGTCCCGATTTAAGTTGAGCATAGCTGACTAGCCCAAACGTAGGGCGTACGCGTCGAGGAATCGAAAAGTCCACCACAGGCGCGACCAAATCTTGATCCTGCACCGCACACCGTGCCACAACTTCCTCATGCAGGACAGGCAGAGGCACCCCAACCCCTAACATCAGTGAGGGACCGTAGCTTTTGAAGTAGCAACCCCGTACCCAACGGGCATCCATCTGTTTCGCGTCGCCAATCAGTGCGAGGGTTGCAGCAGGACCGATTGGTGTACGATTCGGTAGCCGCCGCTGTAACGGAAAGTGTTGAGTGCCTTCCCATGCCACATACCCAATCCCGCCGCCTAGAAAGATGCGAGTGCCGATCCCCACAAGTTGCAGGTCTGGATCATTGAGTAGAGGCGAAATCGCGCCAGGGTTGGAATAAACTGCATTACCCAAACGGGGCTGAAGTGAACCCAGATAGGTAAATAGCGGGCGATCGCCCCCATTCACTCCCACGATAAAGTTCTGATAGAGATTCCGTGGATTGAAGAGGTAAAACTGATTGATGGTATCGCGTGTAATCGTCGTCTCAAACGAGCTACGCGGGTAGCAGTCGGTGACCTGTCCTAGCGCTCGAAGATGCACAGGTTTACCTGCGATCAAGTCTTCAATCACATAGCCACCGCCCTTCTCACGCGTCTCTTCACCGTCGGCAGCTTCACCCACCTGCGTTGCACCCAGGTAAAGATCAACTGCCCCAAAGCCCGCATAGGCAGGCACGCCATCCAGCCAGCATTGACGAATTTTAATCGGCGGATCGGTATGTCCCAAATTGAGGATGGCTCCAGACGACTCCATCGGCTCAAAGGTGCCCGTCGTAATTACATCGACTGTCTTTGCTGCTTGCGTCACGCCAATTTCAGCCACACGCGCCTTCAGTTCTTCGATCGTCCAGACAACGGCTCGTTGCTGACTAATCTTGTCGTTAATCTCGGCAATCGTTCGCATAGGGTTAGCACTGTCTTGCTGCTACACCCTATACCCTACACCCCCAACCCTACTCCCTCATACGTCGAGCTAGCGTTGGAGCACGTCCACTCAGTCCAGTCATCAGCATCAGGGCAATACGCTTAGCGGGATGAACTGTTCTCAACGTCCACAAACCCAGCCGACGTAGCACCACCAGCGGCAGGATGCTGTTTGAGAACATTCGATTCAGAACATCGGTGAAGCCCAAAATGATAAAGTTCTCCAACCTACGCCAGCGATCGTATGCCTTGAGCACCCGCAGTTCCCCAATGTCTTTGCCTTGCTGGTGAGCCGTCTGGAGTATTTGCGCCAGTGCTGCGGCATCACGAATGCCCAGGTTTACGCCTTGCCCGCCGACGGGATGACAGCAGTGTGCCGCATCACCAAGCAGCGCTAAACGAGGGAGCACATAGCGATCGCTCTGCATGAGCTGAGTGGGGAAAACATAACGCTCTCCCACCAACTCCAAGGCACCCATTTGAGCACCGTAGCGTTGGGTGAGTGCCGACAGAAAGGCTGCATCGTCTAACGCCATCATTGCCTCTGCTTCTGCTTTGGGAGCCGTCCAGACAATGCGGCAGAGATTATTGGGCAAAGGCAGAATGGCGAAAGGGCCATCGGGCTGAAAGCGCTCATACGCAATGTTGTTGTGTGGCTTTTCTGGCTTAATGAACGCAACGATGCAAGCCTGCCAGTACTGCCAGCCACGAGTGCGAATGCCTGCCTGCTGTCGCAGGGTCGATCGCGAGCCGTCTGCTGCCACCAATAGACGAGTTTGCAACTGCTTGATGTCTCCATCCTGAAGGACTTCCAGCACGACACCATCGTTCTGGGCGATCGTCTTAACCAATGTCGCCGGACAAAGATACGTCACATTCTGACATTCGCTTAATTGCTGTTGCAGTGCCTCCAACAGCACTCGATGCTCTGCCACATAGCCCAAAACGTCGGTGTCCAGGTCTTTTTGCACAAACGTTACGGTTGTGGCATGGTCCGCATCCGAGAGGTGAATTTGCTCAATCGGGTTTACGCCAGGACGCATCTCATCCCAAACACCAATGCCCTCAAAAATACGGCTAGACAACAGGTTGATGTGATATGCCTGCCCTCTAACAACTGCATTAGACTGAGGCTTTGCCTCAAGCAGCGCCACCTGCAAACCAGAGTCTTTCAACGCGCAGGCTAATGTTGCGCCCACTAAACCACCACCAACAATGACCACATCATAATCAAGGCATTTGTCGGCATCACTCCAACGCTGCACAGCAGGAGCCTGGAAGTTTGAGGATGCGATCGCGTCGAGCTGCTCCAGCGTCATCTTAGAAAAAGGATAAAGGGCTTAAGGCTTCGTTACATTCCCCTATTGTGACGTGAATCAAGGCTGTGGGCAAGTTGAGCGTCTTGTGATCATAACCAGCGACCAGTATTTGAGCAAAGGGACGGTCGCAGTCTTTCTAATGTGGCTCGGCTACTAGCGCTCACTCATGCTTTTAACCGTTTTTCTAGCTTAGAAACTCGGTCTTCCAACGCATTCAGCCGCTCTTTAGCTTCGATCGCCAGGGTTGCCAGTCGATCAATAATTTGGGGATCGGTGGGATCAGTCAGACTGCGGGGTGTTCTGCTGGGAGTGGGACGTGGGCTAGAAGGGTTTTGGCGACTGAGCTGAGCGACCTGAGAACGAAGCTGATTGACTTGCGATCGCAGCTCAAAGATGTCGGCTTGCAGGTTAGATGCCGACTGAGCAGACGTGCGCCCCTGCAAGAGCAAAAACGTCAGGAGCGCAGTGACGAGAATTAACCCCAAACGGCGTAACATTTCGACCTCACGTTGCATCGCCAGCAAACAAAGTGCGAATGAATGTCCAAAATGTCCAAACAAACACAGAAACGAGTGTGAAGAGCATCAACATTGCCAGTGCTGAAAAGGGAGCCATAATTGCCATCAGCAACAGCACGAGAATTAACAGTGTCCAAAGAGGGCTTTTCATCTTGATCTTGCTTAATCTTTCGTCTTGATCTTAACGATCAATGCGGTGCAAGCCCTCTAGCGCTGGCAGGAGGATTGAACGCAACATGCCTATTTAGCTGTGATTGCGTCAGTCACCGTCAAATTATTGACCAGCGTGGGGTAAGGCAATGTTGCAGCCACTAGCCCGACAACAGCAAAGCAAAGCAATATAGGAAAAAGTTTCGGTTGAGATAAGTTCATGATCTGAAGGGGAAACACAAGGGAAGTTTATGTACTCTGGCGATCGATCTTCGGCTTCAAGCTGCTTCCAAACTAGAGGCATCGCTCTAATCTCTACGTACCGACACAGCGAACAGGTGCGATTACGTACGTAGAATTGACCAAAGCTCGCTCACAGTCACATAAAGAAGCGTTCACCTGTAGACGCTGCTATTTAAACTCTAGAACTCAGCAAAAGAGCTTAGATAACCTTCAAGCCTGAAGCAGCATTGCGCCAATCGCTAAGTATCCGCTCGTTCTGCCTGTCACATCTGACAGCTTGTGCCAGTTTGTTAAGTATTTGTAACAGTACCTGTAGAAACCGCGATCGCTGAACTCAGCGTCTTTACACAATTGCTTTTAGCCCTTGCACTAACCGTTCAATGCCTGAGATCGCAGTCTCCGGTTGGAGAGCACCATACGCCACGCGCAAATAGCAGCCTTCTTCTAAGCCAAACGTTGTACCTGGAATGGCAGCAACGCCATGCTCCACAATGAGTCGTTCTACCAGTTCCAGGGCACTGAGTTGGGTATGGACGTTGAGCAGCACGTAAAATGCGCCGTCGCTGGGTGGCACTGTGCAGCGATCGCTAACCGCACTTAACGCTTGAAGCAGTTGTTGGCGCACTGTTGCGATCGCCCCTAATTTCTCCTGGCAGTAGCCAACGCCAGCCTGTAATGCTCCCAGCGCAGCGTATTGAGAGATTACGGCTGGACAAATCACGTTTGTATCCTGAATTTTCATCACGGCTGCCATGAGGTGCGTGGGAATAACCATGTAACCAATACGCCAACTGGCAAAGCCATATGCTTTTGAGAGTGAATAGAGCGAAATAGTGTGACCACTACTGTCCCCAATCGACCCTGGTGAGACATGTTGGGCACCCTCGTAGGTGAAGTACTCGTACGCCTCATCATGGATATGATAGATGCCTCGATCGCGGCAAAGGGCGTTCACTTGCCGTAGGGCTGCCTCTGGATAGACGGCTCCAGTAGGGTTATTGGGCGAGATGGTGACGATCGCGCGTGTGCGATCGGTCATGGCTTGCGCGATCGCCTCAGGACGCAACTGATACTGCTCATCCGTCGCCACGAGAATGGGACGACAGCCGGCGATCGTCACTGCCATTTCGTGATTGAAGTAGTAAGGCGTTTGTAGAATAATTTCATCGCCAGGACTGGTCATCGCCAGCACCGCATTCAAGAAGCCCATATTGCTTCCAGCCGTAACGACAACCTGACGCTGCGGATCGATCGCGATTCCGTTTTCAGTTTTGAGCTTGATGGCAATTTGCTCTAATAGCGGCGCAATGCCCTCAACTGCCTGATA
>Ga0105044_10016332_pt1 | contig 10015 bp, 7 predicted proteins | sample MAT01_FD_78092 | JGI IMG/M metagenome (GOLD analysis project Ga0105044, IMG submission 78092) | Freshwater microbial communities from Lake Fryxell liftoff mats and glacier meltwater in Antarctica - MAT-01 | ecosystem: Environmental > Aquatic > Freshwater > Ice > Liftoff microbial mat | place...
AACCAGTATTCATAGATCTATTTTGGGTCCTGATCTGTGCCTTGAACCGCCCAATCTACTTGCCAGTTTAGCGTCAGCCTCCCTCAATCTCCGCTTCTACGATCCGCTCACTTGTGAGAAACTTCTCAGCTATATTGAGTTGTCTCATGCTAGACAGGAGGCTCAGCAAGAAGTCTTATTGGAACGACAAAAAACTGAAGTAGAACGACAAAAAGTCGATCGTCTTGCTCAAAAGCTTCGATCGTTGGGCATTGATCCAGATACCGGAGATCTCCTGTGAATTCAAATCAATAGCGTCTTATTGGTTTAGTAAATAGCCCCCATAAAAAAGTCCCGAAGAAGCAAAATTCTCCGGGGCTTTCTCAATTAATCAATTTAATTAAGCCGATGGAATATGGACAGAATGCGATCGGGCAATGCCATACCATTCACTAGCACGATCGACATAACCCACTTCCACAACATAATCCCGAGATGGAACCGGAACTTCAATCCGTAACTCTTGGGTTAACTCATTACAGTCATATTGATAGAAGTTTTCCAGTACTTCGCTTTCTGGATTAATGCCCGTCACATCATAGAGACGCAATGCAAAATCCGTGCCGCCTTGCTGTTTCGCGTCGCGCTTTTGAACTTCAGTCAGTTGCCAACGAACGACTGCTTCACGTGCATTTTGAGGTGCGATCACAATACTAGACCGATCGCCCACTAGTTGGGTTTGAGCCGAGTTTGCTGTACTGCCGATCGCCACACCCGTTCCTGCGCCAATTTCAGCCGCCGTAATGCCCACTCCGGCTTGGGTCACGTCGCCCGTTAGATTCGAGGGAGCATCTTTCAATTGATCTACTAATCCATCACCCGTTGTTTTGAGATCCGGCGTATTGTCATCAAAGGACCAGTCTTGATCCAATGAGAAATCTCCAGGCCCATCAACTGGAGGAACGGTAATGTTGGGCGCATCCAGATTTGGTTTAATCTCAGACAGCTTTGTTGTTGCTGCATCTTCAACATCCTGTGCCGTATCATTCGCGTCTTTTTCATTCCCTTTCAGGAATCCCCAAGTCGCAGTCCCGATGCCTGCTGCACCAGCCGCCGCACCCGTCGCCCGATCGGCTAGATTTAGATCCGTCTCATCGCGAATGTAAGGTGCGCCATCGTTTTCGTTCCAGTCATCACCGCCGCCGCCGTTACCCGTCAGGTTCCCCGCACCCGCCGTCAATCCACCGATCGCCGCAGTACCACCGACTAAAGCCGGATCGCCTTCATTGGGGGTATTGCCTAGGATTTCAGTCGTATTGCTTGTTGCATTTTTCGCCGCATCGCCGTCTCCAGCCAAGGGATTACCAAATCCAAAATCGTTGCGATCGTTATCATTACCTCGGACCATAGTATTGGCGTTATCGCGATTGTTCGGCAACAGCAACAACAGTAATCCAGTACCCAGTAGCCCGAGGGGCAGCAACCACTTGAGCCAGCCAGGGAAGGGCAACCCAAAGAGATTTCCGTCGCTCTCAGCCGCTAGGGTGCTGTTGGAATCTACGGCATTATCCGCTCCGACACTAGTTTTGTTCGCTAATTTATTGTCTAACCCCGAAGGCTCGCCCGTCGCTGGACGTACTTCAGTCCCTGTGCCGGAAACTTTACCGCCGCCCGGTTCCATTTTCGCCGCTTTCTGGCCGCCTGGGATCGCCGCAGCCTTCTCAGGACCGGGATTCTGCACTTGAGCAATGCCCGATTGACGAACAGTACTTTGCCCCCCTTGGGTCCCTAAGAAGCCTAGGAATGCCTTCACTGGGGTACTCATCCGTCCATTGGCATTCGCTTTATGGACGTAGTACAAGGGCTGCGAGAAGGGATATAGGGGACTCGTTGGTAATACCCCGTCCATGGTCAGCATCCGTAGTCCACTTTGAGTCTTGGCTTGATTTGCGGGGACAAAGCTAACAGCAGAACCTTTTAGGCTAGTAATAAGCGCTTTCATGCTGGCATCTTGGAGCTTGACCGAGTTTTTGCCTGATTCCAAGGGCGCATTTTTGAACGCCGGATAGCCTGCCAATGCTTGACGGGTGTCGCTATTGGTCCGATCGACAAAGATAATCTCGCCTTTCGCGCCGCCCAATTGTGACCAATCGGTTAGGTCGCCTCGGAATATCTGGGCAAACTTTGGAATCGTTAAATCCTTAGTAAAGGGGTTTTCAGGATTCACCACCACCGCAATTTTGTCTCGGCCAATCAGCGATGCGACTAAGCCCTGGGCCTTCTCTTGCTCTGTCAAAGGCCGCCCGATCGCCGCCAAGTCTGCCCGTCCAGCCAACACATTTTGTAGTGCCTTCGTCGCACTTACCTGAGATACATCTACCGAAGATCCAGGGAACTGAGTTGCGAATTTATTTTTCAAAGCACTATTCATCGACAACATGCTATTGCTGCTATGAACCCGAACTTTTGTGCCTTTTTCAACCGTTATATCGGTGGACGCGATCGCACTTTGTATTGCTATTGATTGAACGATCGCCGTAGTACTCAAGACGGTGAAGGATGTAGTCAGCGGGGTGGCAGATGCGACCAATGCGCAAACCCATCCAAATTGCCGGGGAGAAAGCTGTTTATCTTGCATCATTTTTACCGAATACCCCTAACCAAATAGGAAACGTTGTTTACATGCCACCCTTGCGCTGACTTAAAACTAGACCCGCAATACAGCAAACCGTACTAGTCTATGCCATCGTTCAGGGCAAAAAGGCGAAATCGCTAGTGATTCATTGTGTCAAAAGAATCACTAGTCGCACAGATTTTTTAGAGATTTGTGCAATTACGACCCGATCGTACAAAAACTGCCCATGATTTGTAATACTCATCACGTTAGATCTCATTTTAAGCAACGAAACTTGAGTTCAAACTTTGTTCAGATTTAATTATTCAGTTTCGCTGCACCCTCCCACCCGTCCATCTCTCCAAATCCCCATGACCCTTGCTAGCTCGTCGCCCGCTATTCGTCCCCAAGATGACTCCAAAGCCATCACCCGAGATTATTTCGATCGCATTGCCCCAGAACTCGATCGTTGGAACCGCCGTAATCGTGCCTATTACCGAGATCTAGAAGTCTTCCATCAATTCGTTATTTCTCCCGGTGCGAGGGTTCTGGAAATTGGCTGCGGGACGGGAGATTTGTTGGCACAGGTCAAACCGGGCTTGGGAATTGGAATTGATTTTTCTCAGAACTTAGTTACGATCGCCCAAGCAAAACATCCGCACCTACATTTTCACTGTCTGGATGCGGAAACCTTCACGCCTGACGATATTTTAGGTTCATCAGATGGATTACCTCACGGACCCTTTGACTTTATTATTTTGTCAGGAGTCCTCGGACATCTGAGCAATATCCAAGCTGTTCTCCAGCGATTACATCTTTTTAGTGGCCCGCGCACTCGCCTAATTCTCACCTTTCATAACTACCTATGGCAGCCGATTTTAACCGCTGCTGAAAAAATTGGCCAACGCCGTCCCCAGCCGCACCAAAGCTGGCTTTCGATGCATGATGTGCAAAATTTACTGACCATTACGGGCTACCAAACCATCAAAACTGGGAGACGATTTCTCTGTCCTAAGGGAATTCCATTGGTCAGTCCGATCGCCAACCGAGTCCTAGTACAACTCCCCGGACTCAATCACCTGGGCCTCACTAACACGATCATCGCCCGTCCTCAGCCGCACCCGGAGCGACCCGCCTTAAGCTGTTCTGTCGTGGTTCCGGCCCGAAATGAAGCGGGGAATATTGCAAACGCGATCGATCGCTTACCTAAGTTGGGTTGTCATACTGAAGTCATTTTTGTTGAAGGCCATTCCAGCGATCGGACTTGGGAGGAAATTCAGCGCGTTGTCCAGAAGGGTCATCCCGAATTCACGCTCAGCGCCTTCCAGCAAACGGGTAAGGGAAAAGCTGATGCAGTCAGATTGGGATTCGAGCGAGCGACGGGTGATGTGTTGATGATTTTGGATGCGGATCTGACGGTTCAGCCTGAAGACTTGGCGTTATTTTTTGAAGTGATTTCCTCTGGACGGGGCGAATTCATTAATGGATCGCGCCTTGTTTATCCGCGATCGGGTGAAGCGATGCCTTGGATTAATAATCTAGCCAATAAATTTTTTAGCCTCGCATTTTCTTTTCTCTTGGGTCAAACCTTAAAAGATACACTCTGCGGCACGAAGGTGATTCACCGCGATGACTACGCAAAATTGGTGGCAGGACGCGAATACTTTGGCGACTTTGATCCGTTTGGTGATTTTGATTTGCTTTTCGGAGCGACAAAGTTGGGGCTTCATTTAGTCGATGTGCCTGTGCGCTATCAACCGCGTGTCTACGGTGCCTCAAATATTGCCCATTTTAAAGAAGGTCTCGTTCTTTTGAAAATGTGTCTCTATGCGTCCAAAAAGATCAAGTTCTTTTAGAGAATGTTTGAAAGTTCTTTCACTGGTATCAAAAAACCGATCCCCCTAAATCCTCTACGCCCTTTGGGCAGGCTACGCCACAAAAAAGGGGACTAAGAGTTCAATGGTAAAGAATGAGGATTTTATAAGATCGGCTTTTAATGGTTGGTCTGGATACTCCAAATTATCGCGTTAGGTTTAGGACACGGCGGGCCATGTCCCTACAGATAACGGTTCAAGATACCCGTAGGGGAATGACTGGCCGTGCCCAAGTCCAACGGGATAATTGAGAATTCCACCGACCTTATTAAATCGCTGTATGGCCGCCTCTGCCAATAAAGATCTTAATGAGATCTCCGAATATTTCATGAGTTGAAATGTTGAAGCAGGCGAACGTTTAATCACAGAATTCAATCGTGAATACCAAAATTTAGTTCAATTTCCCAATATTAGATGCTCTAAGATTTAGAGATATTGTTCGGCGATCGATAGAACATATATGATTCCTAGATTTTTAATACATTAGAAATCAGTTATCTCTCGCAGAATCTCTGCAAATGTAGGTCTTAATGATGAATTTGGTTGTAGACATGATTGTTGTAATTGTCGCAACATCAATGTCAGATCATTCTCTAGGCATCGATCGAGTAAATCTTCCAACAAACATCCAAACGCCCGTACTTCTAATTGTTCTAATTTAAGCCCAAGCTCCGATCGGGGTTCATAAAGCGAAGCCGCCCCGAAATCACTCAATACTGGTTTGCCCGATCGATCGACCAAAATATTGTGAGCGTAAAGATCACCGTGGGAAATACCCCGATCGTGCAAATGAGCGGCGGCGGATGCGATACCTTGAGCAATTTTTAGAATGAGTGATGGTGTAAAGGTCCGATGACTCTCAAAGGTATCTCTTGTACAGGATTCAAGATTTGGCGGTCCACCTAAAATTTCAAATTCTCTATCTAATAATGGCAATACTAATCCACGCTGGGCCGACGAATGATTCACAATTTGCCCTAATACTCCCACTAGATTTTCATGGGAACCTGCCGCTAAACATGCCTGCATTTCACTCTCGGGCAAACCATCACTCGTCACTTCGCCCTTGAAAATTTTGACCGCCACATCTAATATAGTGCCGTCATTTTGCCAAGCAGCACTATGAATTATCCCGGATGCCCCTTCCCCCAATCGATCGCCTAGGGTCAAATCTTGCCATCGAATATCGATCGGATTCTGTGATTTAAATGATGGTCCTGCATTTCCACCAAAGGCCAACCAGCTCAATTTCGGCAACGTCAATAACCACTCTGGCAACTCATCTAATTGATTCGCCGCTAACCGGATTAATTCTAAATTTGTACAATTGATCATCTCCTTGGGTAATGCCTTCAATTGATTTCCAGCCAGCATCAGCTTTTGCAAAGACTTGAGTTCTCCGATTTCTGGTGGCAATTCTTCAATAGCATTATCGGTCAAAATCCACCAGCGCAACAATGGCGGAAGTGATGCACCCGAAACAACCCGAATCCGATTAGCTTTAAACCCAACCATCGACAATTGTGAACAGCGCCCCAATACTTCAGGTAAATGGTCAAACTCATTTTGAGAAAGAAATAAAATCTTCAAGTTCTGGAGCCGATCGAAATCATCGGGTAACGATCGCAGTCGGTTGTTCGACAAATCTAACACTTCTAAAGTCGGGGCTAATTCTAAAACCTCAAGGGGAAATTCGGTTAAATCAGCGGCGATCGTAATCTTCCGTGAGGCTTTAAGCGGACCAGATCGTAATTGGGACAGTATTTCTAGTGACATAAATAAATAGACTAGCTGGTCAATCTTCGGGAATAATAGGAGTAAATTCCCTTTACGAGGACTCAAACCCATGGCAGGCCCATATCCAACCTTATCACCCCAAGAACGCGCAAATCTAGCGGCATCACAAGACTATCTTCAATGCACCAGCCTGCCACAGGTTTGGGCTATAGCCGCCCGTAAATTTGCCAACACCACCGCCGTCTGTGACACTCACCGAGAACCCGAAGTCCGGATGACTTACGGCGAACTGCATCAACAAATGCAACAGTTTGCCGCCGGGTTACAGGCACTTGGGATTGTTCCGACTAGCGAAGAATATCCAACGCGTGTTGCACTGATTTCCGACAATCAACCGAGGTGGCTGGTTGCGGACCAAGGCATTATGTTGGCCGGGGCCGCAAATGTGGTACGAAGTGCCCAAGCGGATAGTCAAGAGTTGCTATTCATTTTAAAAAATAGTGGAGCCGTTGCATTAATTGTTGAAGATTTAGCACTATTTAAAAAACTCCGATCGGGTTTGGATGATTTTGACCTTGAATTTATTGTTCTGCTATCAGATGAAATCCCACCGAATGACTCCGATCGGACCATTTATAACTTCTCCCAAATTTTGGCCCTAGCTCCCAACGCTGAACTCATTCCCCATGGGTTCGATCGGGACCAGTTGGCCACATTAATGTATACATCTGGTACATCAGGAATGCCGAAGGGCGTAATGCTGACCCATGGCAATTTGATTCATCAACTGAATACAGCATCTTGTGTATTGCTATTGAATGAAGGCGAACGGGTGATGAGTATTTTACCCATCTGGCATACCTATGAACGTACGTTTGAATACTTCATTTTTTCGCGAGGTTGCACTCAGTTTTATACCAATATTCGGTATGTTAAAAAAGATTTGAAGGACCATAAACCCAAATATATGGTCGGAGTTCCCCGCCTTTGGGAGTCTATTTATGAAGGCATTCAGAAGCAATTTCGAGATCAACCAGCCGATAAGCAAAAACTGGTTAATCGCTTCCTCTCGGCCAGTGAAACTTACATCAATAGTAAACGAACACTACAAAATTTAGATCTAGATAATTTAAATCCAAGTTTTACAGACAAACTTATTTCAGCGATCAAATTGCCATTCTTTTGGGCATTTCATAAAGTCGGTGACAAATTAGTTTATTCCAAAATCCGATCGGGTATTGGCGATATTCAATATGTGGTGAGCGGCGGTGGATCTATTGCGGATCACTTGGAAGACTTCTTTGAAATTATTGGGGTCGAAGTTCTAGGCGGCTATGGCTTAACCGAAACCTCGCCTATTACGCACGTTCGTCGGCCTTGGCGAAACCTGCGCGGTGCAGACGGTCAACCGTTGATGTATACCGAAACAAAGATTGTCGATTTGGATTCTCGTCAACCTGTTGCAACTGGGAAAAAAGGGATTGTTCTTTTGCGCGGTCCTCAAATTATGAAGGGCTATTTTAATAATCCTGAGGCAACTCGCAAAGCGATCGACCCCGACGGTTGGTTTGATTCGGGTGATTTGGGTTATGTCACGGAATGGGGGGATTTGGTTTTGACCGGGCGCGCTAAGGATACAATCGTTCTTAGTAATGGCGAAAATATTGAACCGCTGCCGATCGAAAATGCCTGTCTTCGTAGCCGTTATATCGATCAGATTATGTTAGTCGGTCAAGATCAAAAATCCATTGGAGCGTTGATTGTCCCAAACATTGATGAACTTCAGCAATGGTCTGAAAAACAGGGTTACAGCGGCGCTGTTGACTTGACTAGTAAACCTGTTCAAGATTTGTTTAAAACAGAACTACTTCAGCGAGTAAAAGACCGCGCAGGCTATCGCCCAGACGATCGGATTGCTGCGTTCCGACTACTGAGTGAGCCATTTACGATAGAAAACGGCCTACTGACTCAGACCTTGAAGGTTCGGCGAAATGTGGTGATGGAGCAATATGCGGCTATCATAAACGAGATCTTTGTCTAATATGGGAATTTTAGGGTCTATGGAAACTTCTAACTTGATGATTCAGCGCCAAGTGAACATCAAAGCGATCGTAACTCCGCGTTGGAAAGAAGAGGCACAACAAGCTCTGCAAACCCAACTCAATCAAGTAGATGGACAGTTGCAAGGTTTGGATATGCAACTGCAACAGGTGCTGAGTGACATGCAAAAGCAATCGATTCAGCCACCGGGACCGGACACTCTTCAACAAATGGAAGGGGTGAAGATGCAGTTCAACCAAGGCAAAAGCGAATTGCTTGAGCAAAAGAACCAAGTGCTTCAACAGTTGCAACAGGTGCAGACCTTGAGCATTGAGCAACAGGTCGATCAAGGCCAAGTGGTCAGCAATTTTGCGATTCAGGTGGGCGACAATCTCATTTCTAAAATGAATGTCGAAATCTTGTTGCGCGATGGCATTGTTGAAGAAATTCGCGGTGATATCTAGAGTTTGAATATCTAGATATCAACTACTTACAATGAAAGGCGATCGGATAATCCGATCGCCTTTTTTATTTATGATTACTTTTTTATTTCTGATTACACTGCTAATGGTTTGGGCTTCAGCGGATGACATTATAGTTCTCAGCAAAGCACAATAATAGCGATCGTTCCGTTGCAAACCCTAGTTAGACTTCGCACAATTTACAAATCTTGCTGTTCATAGTTCACTAGAGATGAGTTCACTGTTGCCTTGCAGCCAGTATGTTAATTTCTTCAAACTTTCCTCTTGTGTTTCAAGACTTGCTGCTAAATCCAGGAAAAAGCTCACCGCATCAAATTCTGAAGCTGTAAGTTCAATTCCATTGACTGATAAGAACGTATAAACAGCAATAAGAGCAATCCTCTTATTGCCATCTATAAAACAATGATTTTTCACAAGCCCATATCCATAAGATGCCGCTAAGTTATATAAAGTAATATCATCACCATAGTGATACAAGTTTATGGGCTTGTTTAAAGTTGATTCAAGAGCACCTTTATTGAGGATGCCTGATGTCCCGCCTGATTCTGCAATAATTTCACCATGAATAGCACAGACATCATCAGTGTCTAACCAACAAGGTTCCATCATTTAGCCAGCTCAACCAATGCATTCTTGTATTTCTTCATGCCTCGCCGAGCAGCTTCAATCTTTTTTACGAAATTAGGATCGTATGCTGAGATTTCATAGCCTGAAGCAGTCTTCGTCGCAAATAGGGTATCCCCATCTTCAACATTCATACTATCCGCCATTTCCTTGGGAATAACGACGTTTAGTAAATTACCTTGTTTTTTTACGCTTAGAAGCATGACCGCCTCCCTAAATTGAATTACTTAGTGATCCTTATGATTTCTAATGCTACGACATATGAGCCTTCCTTTGGAAAACTTTTCAGCAATTAAATCAGGAGGTAATGAAAGCTAACCATCGAAACCAGTATTTTGGGGATAAATCTCACCATCAGAACGGAACCAACGCGAACTACCCAGATTTGAGCATCAGGGCGATCGGATTATTCGATCGTCTTTTTTATTTATGATTACACTGCTCTAATTAACCATGAGCTAAACGGGTTACAGCCGATCGTTGTCCCTCTATGGAGTTTGAACGAAACGAGAAACCAGGGTTTCAGGCTCTGAGATTTTTGAATTGCTGTTGGTTTATTGAAGCTGAATCGGAGCGATCGGTTCAATAATTTATAATTTAAAGTCAGGTTAACGGTCATTGCAGCTACTGCCAGAGCCTTTGAGACAAACCACTAGATTGCTACA
>Ga0105044_10016335_pt1 | contig 10015 bp, 5 predicted proteins | sample MAT01_FD_78092 | JGI IMG/M metagenome (GOLD analysis project Ga0105044, IMG submission 78092) | Freshwater microbial communities from Lake Fryxell liftoff mats and glacier meltwater in Antarctica - MAT-01 | ecosystem: Environmental > Aquatic > Freshwater > Ice > Liftoff microbial mat | place...
CGAGGTCGAAACCTTCGAACGGCTCGCCTCTTCGATGGCAAAACCCTTTTCCAGGTCGACGCCCCCGAATTGAGGTCTTAGACACTCAGCCATCGCACCCCGGCGGGGATTTTCGGGGAGCGGAAGCTTTGACTTATTCGGTCAGGCTGACAACGCGGCCGCATTGACGCGCCCTCTCCGCAGCGAAAACGACCCGATGCGAGTCGAGCGAGGCTTTCGCGGAGGTGAGAGGGGTTGCATCTGGCGCACGAAGTGTTTTGGCCAACGACTCGACGATCAATTTGTCAGCCCCGCCGTGGCCGGCTGCCACGTGAGGAAGTTCGATGCGTTCAAATTTGTTCGACGCGAACGTCTTAACTTCAACCCAGTTCCCCTTGTAGTCGCATGTGATCACGCCGTCCGTTCCGTGGATTCGGGTGAGACGTTGATTGATCCTGGCATTGAATGCCGTGACGGTAAAAGTGGCAACAATCCCTTTGTCAAATTCCAGTGCCACTACCTGACGGTCAACGGCTGTATTGTCGGAGCGATAGACGCATTTTCCGTAAGCGCCATGCTCGAGTGCGTGAAGAATCTCCTCTTGGGAGTCGCCACACCCTAGACTCGAATTGTAAACACGACTCATATCCACATCGGATTCAGAATCTGCATACTGGATCTGCGGATTCAACGCTGGCATACCTTCCAAGTGAATTTTTATGGCCGAAAACGGGCAGGTTGGCTCTGCCAAACAACCCTGAGTGCAGCGGTCTGTTGCTCCGGGCGGCTCTGAGTCTCTTGTAAAATAGCTCAACGAACCAAATGATGAGACACGCAGACAATCAACCCCCGCAAACCAAGAAATGAGGTCGATATCATGGCAACACTTAGCCATGAGAAAAAACGTCGATGTCGCTTCGTTTCGCCATTGGCCGCGGACAAACATGGAGGCAAAAAACACAGGATCCAGCGCCTCGACATGGTCGATGCTGACGATTTTTCCGATGCTGCCGGATTCTAACAAGCTTTTTACTTTTTGGTTAACGTGATGATACCGCAGGACATGGCAGACCATCACGATCTTCCCCGTTTCCCTCTGCACCTGCTCGATGAGCTCGCAGTCCTCCAAGGTCGTTGCCATCGGTTTTTCCAGCAACACGTTGTAGCCTTTACGCAGGGCAAGAACCGTGGCTTTCATGTGATCTTGATCCATTAAAGCGACAACGATCACGTCGGATATTTGGGGAGCCGCTAACAAATCATCCGATGTGGCGAAAACCATATCAGAACTGATTTGATGCACAGAGGCAAATGACTCTCGGCGTCCGTCATCGTTCTCAGCAACAGCCACGACCTGAAAGTCCGACGGAGACATTGCCATTTGCTCTGCGTAGGCACGGCCCCGGTGGCCGGCACCAAGGACCGCAACTGTGATCGGACTCGTTCTACGCATGATATTCACTTGTGACATCTGACATGTCAGCGTCTAGATGTCACGCTTTTTATTGCCCTCGCAGGAGGGCGCTTCTAGATTTGTTATGGCATGCTCAGGACACAGAATTCAAAAGGCCGGAATGGCGACTCCTCTTTGACCGAGATCTGTGTGAGTGCGATCCTCAAGCTCATACGGACAGGACAAATTCCCATCGGTAGTCGCGTCGGGGAGGTTGCCTTGGCCCAGCGGCTGCAGCTAGGACGGGCTCCGGTCCGCGCAGCGCTGGATCGTCTTGCAAACCTGGGCGTCGTCGAGAGGATCGCTCGATCTGGGACTTTCGTGCGGGAGGTCAACATCATCGACTACTGTGAGGTCATTGATGTGCGGGCCGGTCTCGAGGGCATGGCAGGCTTTCTGGCAGCCTCCCGGATTACCGACGAACAGCTTTCTGAATTTGAGGCCATCGCCAAGGAGTTGGATGAGTTGGACTTTGCGGGAGTTTCTGAACGGATGTCCCGGGAAGCTCAGCTGAAGTACTTCGACAAGCTTTTTGCTCTCGACTTCAAATTCCATATGGGAATTGCACAAATCTGCGGAAACCGCAGAATTATTGCCATTTTGGAGCAGCAGCACTTGCTCGAACGATCATTCATCATCGGTATTGGCCTGCCTCCCCGCCATGGGAAAGTGCCGTCGGATGCCCCAAGTCATCTTGACATTGTCAGAGCGCTCCGCAAGGCCGACCCGAAAGAAGTGAGGGACACGATTCAGGCTGGACTCAACGGCACTAAAGAGGGCGTCATTCGGCGCTTCAGCGGACTGTAACTCTCTATTTGTGCATTGGGCAGTTCGTGGCTGAGCCGTGGCTTGTCTCCAATGGGGATTTACGCATTGGAACGAAAGATGCTGTCCATAGAACGCCGGGATTAAAAACAGGGCAACTTGAAGAAAATGCGAACTTTCCTGTTGCCATGTTAAAAGAGAAGGTGTTGCTTGCTGACATGTTACCAACTTTTCTGACGAAAATTTATCATGTAAAACCGGGGGTTGCACTGATGCTTTTTCTAGGGATGGCGAGCTCTCTTTCGGGAAGGGCAGAGGCTCCACATCTGGACCCGGCTGAGACAACTCAACGTTGGGCGGTTCCAAGTTGGGGGGATGTGGTGTGCCTTTATGGACCCGGCACCGATGCCTCAATGGATTCTCCAGAAGCGCTGGAGAAAACAATCAAACGGTGGCGAGTGCGTGGAATGACGGGGGTCACACTGCGAACAGACTTGGCTGATTATGAGCCGATGATTCACCGGAACAACAGCACTCAGCAAAATCCCCGCCTTCAGTTGCTCTTGGATTACGTGGATCTCGTGCATTCGAGGTACAACGTTCTCCAGACTGCAGAAATCATTTCCGAACCCCTTGGATTTCAGGTTTGGGCGTGGCATCCTCACATTTACAGTGATGGAGCGACGGGCGACATTGGCACTCCGGGATTGGGTCGAATGATTCCTTGGTCGTATTCGAGCACCTATTTTGTGGATCATCCCGAAGGAATCACGGTCGACCGCAAGGGCAACAAACTATGGATGATTCGTGAGTATGCATATCCTGACGCTCGGGCAACCAAGGTCTCCGAGTTTGTCCACATGGCAAAGGAACTCGGTTTGAAACGCTTCTTATCTTGTATGCGTAGCGAGGTGAACCAACTTGTCGATCCGCCGGAGAAGGGCGACCAATATGGCTTTAATCAACCGGTTGTCGCCGAGATGAGAGAGAAGTATGGCGTCGATATTCTGACGGATATGCGTTTCGATGTCTTTAGTACGGATTTCAAAATTGACGATCCCATGGTCGAGAATTGGCGAAACCTCCGAGGCGAACATATCACGCAGTTTTATCGTGAGTTGCGGAAAGCCCTCAATGCGGTGGACCCGAAGATTCAGATTGCGGTGACCCTCTCCGGCGAACACGCCGGACCTCCGATCGGAAACCAGCGTATGGATTGGAGGGCATGGGTGGATGAAGGGCTGATCGACGTCATCATAACGCCCGTTTTTTTTGAAGCAACCTTCGATCATGATGCGGGAAAAAAAGGATATCTCACCCATGTGAGGGAGGGCATTGGCGTGCTCCCTTTTCAAGATATCAAAGACTATATCGCGAAGAGCAAACACCCTGAGATTCAGGTGATTTCCACAGGAGCCACCGCTTATTTTAACCAGCCGCCGCCAAAGGGGGCCGATGGCTGGCGTGTTGATGTGTGGTACGAACTTTACACCTCCGCATGGTATCAGCGATGGAGTCAGTGGATGGCTGACATGAAAGACTTCGGCCAAATCCATTTTATCAAACAAAACTTTGACCTCTTCCCGGCAGACCCCACGAAACTGCCTCCCGCGGGTTCAGCGGGGCTTGTTGCCTACGATCCGAAAATCCGTGCTTGTCCGGGTGGCTGGTATCCATTTGGCGATGAGGAGAGCGGAAAAGCGCTTATTCAGGACAAGATTCGGCGGGGGGAAACAGGCAACGCGATTAGGCTGACGAGCAATGGCTCCAACGGGCCGAGCTTGATCGGTTATCACAACGCTGATGTGGATCGAAGCAACATCTCAGCCCGGCTCAGCACATCCATTACCAATGGCACATGCCGGTATTCGCTCTGGATCTACCGGGAAAACGAAGAGAGTGGCGTGATCACTTACCTCGAGAATCAAGGAGGAGAGCTCGATGTCGGACTAAAAGTCGAACCCAATTCGGGCTTGGTCTCTTACACGACGGGGCGTGGCCCCGGCGGCACTGGCACTTGGAAGCCAACAACATTCCATGTTCCCGTTGGCCAATGGCAGCGACTTTCTATCAATGTGGACTTTCCCACGGCCAGTTATTCCGCCCACGCAGGACCGAACGACGAAATGGAATTGGTGAAAGGGATCCCTTATAGTCCTCCGAAACCCCGAACGACGATGCAGAACGGGGTCAATATTGAGATCCCCGTTCCCAGCTACAAATCCTTTCGGCAAGTTCTTATCCACCCCATTGGGGCCGCAGGCACCAAAACCTATTTGGATGACCTTGACGTCATCTGGAAGCCGGACCTCGTTTTTACGCCAAACGGTGAGAACGTGTTGTTCAGCGATGATTTTGAAAAAAATGAACGTGATGCCAATCTTAATGGTTTGATTGCAGGGCAGGGCGGGAAGTGGGTCACTATTCCTGACAAGCCGGAAGCCTTTCAAGTGATCACAAGCACTTCCTATCGCGAGGGGGAGAAATCCGTGCTCCTCTCACGGCGGGGCGATATCAAACCCGTCTTGGCAGAGCCTGTCAAATTGACAGCAGACAATGTTCTTACGTTTGACGCTGACTTGTTTATCCGCTCCGACGCGGCCTATCCGTTTATTATTCCCGGCCAAGCCACATCTTCTCCCAATGAAGTCCGATTGATAATTGAAAATGCGGAGACAAACGCGATTGTCGCAGAGGCAATAGCCGCTCAAGGCAAATGGACCCTGAACAGCGGAAAAAAACCCAGCATTAGCGAGGTGACCGTGCCCTATGATTGCTGGATGCACGTGCAACTTTCCTTGGACATGACTTCCCATGAACTCACACTCGTGCAGCAACAGATCGGACAGGTGGCGCAAAAACTCGCAACCGCTCCGCTGCCCGCTGATTTTCAGGCGGGCCAGCCGCTGGCGTTTCGCATCAATCTCGGCGCTTCGAACAGCCGTGTCGTTCTTGACAATGTGAGGATTACCATCGGAACAACGGAGAGCAAGAGCGCAACAGCCATGTTGAAATAAGGGGACCTCATCAACGCATCTCCTCCGCCAGCTTCCAAGATTATCGTGTTCAGAAACAATGGGATCCCACGCCAAAACCAGAAAAAATGATTTCCTTGACCTTTCAGTTCCACCGCATTAATGCTACTGACATGTCAAACAATCATCAATCGACACCCACAAGCTCTAGATTTGGTTCTTCCCCCGTAAATGTAGTATCCAAGCTGGCCTTGGCCGGATGGATGGCTTTGGTTGCGGGTTCTACGGGCTGGTGTCAGGAAGGTTTGTCCGATTCTGAAACAAACGTGGAGCGCTGGGCCGTCCCGAGTTGGGGCGATATTGTCTGCTGTTATGGTCCGGGGACTGATGCGTCTATGGACACACCCGAGGCGCTTGAGCGGACAATTAAGCGCTGGAAGGCCCGGGGCCTGAACGGGATAACGCTGCGTTCGGATCTGGCGGATTACGAGCCGATGATTGTGCGGAACAACAGCCCTCAGCAAACTCCGCGCTTGCAACTTCTGCTCGACTACATAGATCACGTGGCGGAGAAGTTCAATGTTCTCGAAACAGCCGAAAAGATTTCCGCCCCACTTGGGTTTAAGATGTGGGTCTGGCACCCGCATCTCTACAGCGACGGAGCACCGGGGCATATCGGCACGCCGGGCTGGGGCCGGATGGTCCCCTGGTCATATTCGAGCACCTATTTTCTCGATCATCCCGAAGGCATCACGGTGGACCGTAAGGGCAACAAACTGTGGATGGTTCGCGAGTTTGCCTACCCGGAGGCGCGGGCGACCAAGGTCTCAGAGTTTGTCCACATGGCAAAAACCCTCGGCGTGAAGCGGTTCTTGGCCTGCATGCGGAGTGAGGTCAGTCAGTTGGTGGACCCCCCGGAAAAGGGAGACCAATATGGTTTCAATCAATTGGTGGTGGATGAAATGAAACAGAAGTACGATGTGGATATTTTAACCGATCCCCGTTTCGATGCTTTCAGCCCGGATTTCAAGCTGGACGAACCCATGGTGGAAAACTGGCGCAACTTGCGGGGGGAACATGTGACACAATTTTATCGCGACTTGCGGAAAGCACTGAATGAAGTGGATCCCAAAATCGAAATTGGCGCCACGTTATCCGGTGATTACGCGGGACCACCATTGGGCAATCAACGGATGGACTGGCGGACTTGGGTGGATGAGGGCTTGATCGATGCCATTATCGCCCCCGTGACCTATGAAGCCACCCAGGATTCGGATGCGGCCAAGAAGAATTACCTGACCAATGTGAGGGAAGGCCTCGGTGTGCCGTCCTTTCCTCAAATGAGGGACTTCATTGCGCAAAGCAAACATCCCGAGGTCAAGCTGATCTCTGGAGGAGCGATGGCTTATTTTGAAGAGCCGCCTTTGCCAGGAACAAATGGCTGGCGCGTTGATGTTTGGTATGAAGCGTACACTTCGGCTTGGTATCAGCGCTGGAGTCAATGGATGGACGACATGGAAAAGCTGGGCGCCATCAATTTCATTCTACAGAACTTCGACACATTCCCGACGGACCCTGCCAAGCTTCCGCCGGCCGGATCCCTCGGTTTGATGAATTACGATCCGGCGATCCATGCGTGTCCCGGCGGGTGGTATCCCTTTGGTGACGAGGCGAGTGGAAAGGCGGTTGTCCAAGATAAAATCCGGCGGGGGGAAACGGGAAATGCCGTGCGATTGACCAGCAATGGAGCCGCCGGCCCGACTCTCACCGGGTGGCACAACTCGGAGGTTGATCGCAGTAACATCTCAGCGCGGCTTAGCACCTCGGTCAGCAGTGGAACATGCAACTATTCCTTTTGGTTATATCGGGAAACGGGGGATGGCGGGATGATTACCTATCTTGAAGACAAAGGCGGAGAACTCGACGTTGGTTTGAAAGTCGAACCCGTAACCGGTTTAATCTCTTACACCACGGGCCGGGGACCCGGAGGAGAGGGAACTTGGGAGCCAACGAAGGGCACTGTTCCAGTCGGCGAGTGGCAGCGACTGGAAATTGTGGTTGATTTCCCGACGCAGAGTTATTCAGTCCGCCTCGGCGAAAAAGAGGGAACCCTTCTCGCTGAAAAAATCCCCTACGATCCGCCCAAACCTCGCAGAATTGAACTCCATGGGATGAACGAGCAGTTTGATGTCCCAACATATAAAGGCTTCAGTCAGGTCATTTTCCAGCCGCTAGGTCCTGCCGGGAGCATGACTTGTCTGGATGATGTGGCCGTGCTTTGGAGGCCCGAACAGATCTTCACTGTAGCGAAAGACGTCATATTCTCTGACGACTTCGAGCAAGACCAACGCGGGACGGATCTTAATGGACTAAAGGCTTTGAAAGGCGGAACGTGGGCGACGCAGCCGCCTGCACCCGGACCGTTTCAGATTATTTCCAGCACATCCTACCGGGAAGGCACAAACTCGGTCCTCACCACCAGGCGCGGCGATATCCGGCCCATCCCGTCCCAGCCCATCATCGTGCCAAAGGACGGGGTAATGACTTTTGACACCGATCTCTTTATTCGTTCGGAGTTACCATTTCCTTACATCATGCCGGATAGGACAAACTCCTCACGCAATGAAGTGCGGCTCATCATCGAACAGGCCGACGGAAAGGCCGTGGCCACTGCCGCCGCAGTCAATGGCAAGTGGAGTTTGGCGGAAAATGGAAAAGCTAAAGAAAGCAGCATTGGCGTACCCTATGATTGCTGGATGCAAGTCCAATTAGCAATTGATCTGCGGACGCGCACTTGCACGCTGGCACAGCAGCAAATTGGTCAGGTCGCGCAGAAACTGGTGACGGTTTCCTTGCCGGAGGACTTCCAACCGGGAGAACCCCTGTCCTTCCGGATCAATCTCGGGCCGTCCAGCAGCCTTGTTGTGCTTGACAATGTGAAGATAGCCACTGACAAACAGTCGGCAATCCCGTGAAAATCAGCGAACTCTTCTCACTGAGAGGGCGAACGGCGGTGGTGAGCGCGGGAGCGCGCAACTTTGGCTACTACTTCGCGCAGGCTTTGGCGGAAGCCGGTGCCAAGGTTCACCTCACATCCCGCTCTCAGGAACAAGCCGTCGCTGCTGCGGAAAAACTTGGGCTAGAGACGGGTTCGGAAGTGTTCGGTCACGGGGTGGACCCTGGGGATGAGTCCGCCGTGGCTGCGTTTTTCGGCCAACTCGAAGAAGGCGGAGGATCCTGCGATATTTTGATTAACAACGCTGGGGGACGTCCGTCTTATCCCGTCCCCTCAAATGCCTACGCCTACGCGATGGAGCGCCATCCGCTGGAGATTTGGAAGGGCGCGATAGATGCCTATCTGACGAGCTCTTTTGTGATGACCAAACATGCTCTGCCATTGATGAAGCGCAGCAGTGCGGGGTCCATCATTTTCATCAGTTCGATTTCCGGTTTGGTGGGCCGGGATCGCAGCCTGTACCGACCCTTTGCTGATCAGAATGCGAACTGTGTGGATTACAGCGCGGCCAAAGCTGGCATGATTGGCCTGATGCAGGATCTCGCCGCACAGGTCGGACCTGAAGGAATCCGGGTCAATGCAATTTCGCCCGGAGGCTTTGAGCGCGGACATCCAGCGGAGTTTGTTGCCGAATATTCCAAGCGCACCATGCTGGGTCGGATGGGCGAGGATGCCGTTGACTTGAAAGGTGCCGTGGTATTTTTGGCTTCTAACGCTTCCCGTTATGTCACGGGTCACAATCTTATTGTCGATGGTGGCTTTGTTTCCTATCGTTAGAGCATCCCTGATTGGTCTTGCGAGCCTATGCGCGGGGCTTTCCGTCTTTGCGCTGGAGCCGACCGCACTCTACATCAGTCCGGCTGGCCATAATTTCCGTTCGGACGGCATGCCTCTGCAATCTGCGGAGTCGGTGCGGGCGTCCCTGCTCCTGTCCGCCAAGATGGGCATCAAACGGGTGTATTGGCGCGGGTATCAAGAACAATACCTAAACAGACATGCGCTCCTCAGGCCTGCGAATTTTTCCTTATTCGAATATTGGGAGTGGTTGCGAGAACTTGACGAAAATCGCGGGATTCACCGGGCAGCCCTCCAGACTGCGGCGGAGGCGGGAATGGAAATCTGGGGCGTGATCGGGCTTTTCGATCATGGTTCCGATCCGCGCGAGGACGCCTATTGTGGTGCAGCGTCGGGTTTTGGCCCGGCGATTTATACGGATTCGCTGAGGATGGAATTTCCCGGTGAAATTCCGAAGGATCGAGAAGGCATTCGCTCGCAATGCGGGACAATTCGGCTGACGAATCCCTTGGTGCGAAAAAAATTCATCGATCGTTTGAGCACGCTTATGGATGAGGGATATCAGGGGCTGCTTCTCTATACCTACACGGAAAACCTCAGCCTTTGGTTTCCTGGAGAATTCGACCGGGAAAAAATTGGGCCTTTGACGGCGGAGGAAGTGACCCTTTTCATTCGGGAACTTCGCGGGGAGCTGGTTAAGAAAAACAAGCGTCTCGCTCTCCAGATTGATCCGCGCGAGGCTTTCCGTCATCTTCCATCTCCGTGGCTTGGGCTCACCCCCACAGTCAACACCATTGGCAACGTGCCTGTTGCGTGGGAAGAGTGGTTGTCTGAAGGCTTGCTTGATGAGGTGGTATTTTCCGTGCCGCCCGGCGCGGAAGCGGAGTCTGTGGCGTTTGCCGAAGAGATCGCCCAGAAGTTTCCCAAAGTCCCGGTTAGTCTGCTGGCCCGGCAAGCTTGGCCGAAATCCTCTTGTGCCTTGGCCGTTGATGCGCGTTCGCCGGAATGGCGCACGCAATTTCAGAGGCGGGC
>Ga0105044_10016340_pt1 | contig 10012 bp, 10 predicted proteins | sample MAT01_FD_78092 | JGI IMG/M metagenome (GOLD analysis project Ga0105044, IMG submission 78092) | Freshwater microbial communities from Lake Fryxell liftoff mats and glacier meltwater in Antarctica - MAT-01 | ecosystem: Environmental > Aquatic > Freshwater > Ice > Liftoff microbial mat | place...
AGAGCCGGTCATGCACCACCACCTCGGCACGAGCCAACAGTTCGGCGCCCCGGACGGTGAGCAGCCCGGGGTCTCCGGGGCCTGCGCCCACCAGGTACACGGTCACATCGCCGATCCTACGGAATCTGGCGTTCGGGACGGCGCCTGGAACGTTGGCCCTCAACCAGCGAGCGCCGTGCGCAGGTCGCGCGCCACCTGCGTCCCCAAGGCCACCGGGTCCTCGCCGAGCTGGCGGGCGCGGACGATCGAGGCACGGGCCGTGCCCTCGGAGGCGAGCAGCGCCGAGAGCCGCAGGGTCCCGGCCGGGGCAACATCGCCGACGTCATCGACGAACGTGGCATAGGCACCGGCGGGGAGATCACAATCGCCGCCGAGCTCCACCAGAAACGCCCTCTCGGCATCGACCCGTCGCCGAGAGGGTTCGTGCTCGATGAACTTCAGGAGCTCTTGGACCGGCTCATCGTCATCGCGACATTCGATGCCGAGCGCGCCCTGGCCCACCTGAGGCACGAGCTCATCGGGTGAGAGCACCTCGGCGACGTGATCGGCGAGCTGCAACCGTTGGAGGGCCACGACGGCCACCACGATGGCCCCGCCCGCAGGAACCTTCGCGAGTCGGGTGGCCATGTTGCCCCGAAGCTCGGTGAATACCAGATCGGGTCGCAGGGCCGCCAGCTGCACCCGACGCCGCTGGGACCCCGTGGCCACCGTGGCGCCCGTGGGCAGGTCGGCCAGCCGCCCGCCAACCAGCGCGTCGCGGGGGTCGCCACGCTCGGGCACCGCGGCCAGCATGAGTCCGGGCACGGTGGTCGAGGGAAGGTCCTTGGCCGAATGCACGGCGAAGTCGGCGCGCCCATCGAGGACGGCCTGCTGGACCTCCTTGGCGAAAACCCCTTTCCCCCCGAACGAGGAGATCGGCACATCGAGTCGGCGGTCGCCTTCGGTGTCGACCACGACGATCTCGACGGAGAGCCCCGGCAGCCGGGTGGCAAGCAGGCCGGCGACGTGCGACGCCTGCCAGATTGCGAGTGGGCTGCCGCGCGTTGCGCACCGCATCACGGCTTCGGCCACGATAGGACTAGGCGGGGTCGTCGATGTCGAACAACTGGCGAGTGGCGTCGGCCAGTCGCTCGCCAGTGACCGACCCGGCAGTGTCCTTCAGCGTCATGGTGGGCTGGTGCAACAGCTTGGCGACCAGCCCCTTGGTGAGCGCCACGACCGCCTCTCGTTGCCGCTCGTCGAGACCGTCGAGCTTGGCCGCGAAGCGGTCCATCTCCGACGCGCGCACAGTGTCGGCCCAGGCGTGGAGCGATGAGATGACCGGGGCGGCAGCACGTGCCGATGCCGCGGAGCGGAAGCGAACCAGCTCGTCGTCGATGATGGCTTCGACCGCAGCCAGTTCGTGGGACCGCCGCTCGATGCCGGCCTGCGCAAAGCGGCGGAGGTCATCGATGTTGAGCAGGGTCACGCCCGGCAGGTCGGCCACCGTGGGGTCGACGTCTCGGGGAACCGCGATGTCGACGATGAGCAACGGGCGGCCCAATCGCTCGGCCATGACCGGGGCAAAGTCGTCGTGCTCCACCACGGGAACGGTGGCGCCGGTGGAGGTCAACAACAGGTCGACGTCGAGCAGCGCGACGGACAGGTCAGACAACCGAACGGCGTGCCCACCGATGCGGTCAGCCAAGGTCCGGGCCTTGCGCCAGGTGCGATTGGCGACGAAGACGTCGGCCACGCCCGCGCCCTTCAGTGCCGTCGCCATGCCCTCGGCCATGTCGCCGGCACCCATGATCAGCACCCGTCGGCCCGAGAGGTTCCCCAGGCGCTCGGCGGCCATCTCGACCGCAGCGTGCGAAACCGACGCGGTGCCGCGGGCGATGCTGGTGTCGGTGCGAGCCCGCTTGCCGGTCTCGAGGGCGTGGCGGAACAGCAGGTTGAGGACCGGCCCGGCCGTCCCCTCTTGGCCGGCGTGTTCCCATGCCGAGCGCACCTGGCCCAAGATCTCGGCCTCGCCGATGACCGCGGAATCGAGACCGGCGGCCACCGAGAAGAGGTGACGGATGGCCTCGGCGTCGTAGTGGACGTAGAGGTGATCGGCGAACTCGTCGGGCGGCACGAAGGCCAACTCCGACAAGAAGTTGCGCACGTCGGCGTAGGCACCATGGAACCGCTCGGCGATCGCGTAGACCTCGGTGCGGTTGCAGGTGGACAGCACCACGACCTCGCCCACGTGCTCGCGCGCGTCGAGATCGTGCAGCGCCTTGGGAAGGCGAGCACCATTGATGGTCATGCGCTCGAACAGATCGAGCGGCATGGTCCGGTGGTTCAGTCCAATGACGACGACAGACACGCCTGGAGGCGCTCCTTGGCTTCGGCCGTGAGGCCTGCACGAATGAGATCAAGTGTTCCCGAATCGACCGCTCGCCGCCAATCGGGACGACGTCCCGGGCCGCCCGCCTGGCGATCCTCGAGGCGCAGCTCATGGATGAGCCGGAGGGCGACCGCCGGTTCGGGGCCGAGCGACGCCAACGCCTGGTCGGCCAGCCAGCGGGCAGCTCCCGGGTGGATGCCGTCGGTGGAGACGGCCACCGTGAGGGGACCGTCGGCCGCTACCGAAGGCACCGAGACCGGTCCGCCATCGGGTGCGCCGGCGTGGTTGGCCCACACCCCAGCGCGCTCGGCATCGGCCGCGACTCGATCGTTGACGTCGGGTGCGTCGGTGGCCGCAACCACCAGGACCCACCGACGCTCATCTGGTGAACGCCCGAGCACGGTGTACGGAGCCTCGATCCAGGTGATGGCACCGGTCGTCGCCAGCTCTGCCAACGACGGAGAGAGCACCGGGGCGGTCACCGTCACTTCTGCTCCAACGTCGAGGAGCCCCCGGACCTTCCGCGTGGCCACCGTTCCGCCGCCGACGACCAAACAGGGCCGACCCTGGAGATCGACCATCACGGCGTAGCGGCGGACCACGTCAGGCCTGATCGCCGAGGGCCCGCTCGAGCTCGTGGCGCACGGCATCGGGGAAGGTGCAGTAGAGGACCTCTCCCTCGAAGCGGGCGAGTTCGTCGACCACGGCGGGCCGAACGGTGTCGCCCACGAGGAGCAGGAGCGCCGAGGTGCCGGGGTCGAGCCAGCGGCCGACGTCGCGGACCCACCCATCATCGAGGCCGAGGTCGATCAGCTTGGCCATGAGCGCCGCGCCGCCCGCACCCACCAGGGCGCCAGCGATGAAGACCGGCCCGCCGAACAAAGCCCCGGCGAGCATGCCCCAGAACGACCCCCGCAGGGCGCTCTGGCCGACCGTCGGGTCCACCGTCTGGCGCACGTGCACCTTGTCGCTGGTGTCTTTGGTGACCACCACAGCGTCTGACAGCGAGATCTCGCCCTCCTGTTGGAGGTGCACGAGGGCCAAGAGCACCTCGTCGGCCCGGGTGACCTTGTCGAACGCCATGCCCACGATGTGATCGCTGCCCGCAGGGGCGATGGCGCCGAGGTCGGTGTGGGTGGGCTCGACCACCACGGCATCAGGCGTCTGGGCAGCGTCGGCGTCGGGCATGTTCGCCAGCCTACCGACGTGCTACCGACCTGCTACCGACGACCGTCTCGGTGCTCTTGGTAGAAGGACAGGATCTGCAACTCCAGCGCTAGGTCGACCTTGCGGAGCGAGACCTGCTCGGGCACCGAGATGACCGCTGGCGCGAAGTTGAGGATCGATCCGACGCCAGCGGCGACCAGTCGGTCAGCCACCTCTTGAGCGGCGGCGGCGGGCGTGGCGATGACGCCGATGCTGATCGAGAACTCCTTCGCAAGGCGCGGGAGGTCGTCGATGTGACGGACCTCGACCCCGTGGATGACCTGGCCGACCTTGGACCGATCAGCGTCGATGAGCGTCGCGACCGGGAACCCACGCTGGGTGAATCCGCCGTAGTTGGCGAGGGCGCTGCCGAGGTTGCCGGCACCCACGATGGCGACGGGCCAGTCGTGGGTGAGACCGAGCTCCCGGCTCATCTGGAAGAGCAGGTACTCGACGTCGTAGCCGACGCCCCGCGTGCCGTAGGAACCGAGGTACGAGAGGTCCTTGCGCACCTTGGCGGCGTTGACGCCGGCCATTTCGGCCAGCCGCTCCGATGACACCGTCGTGATCTTCTCGTCGACGAGTTCGGCAAGGCTCCGCAAGTACACCGGCAGCCGAGCGACGGTCGCCTCGGGGATGTGACGAGAACGGTCGGACATGGCAACGACGAACTTAGTGCGCCCGTTCACATGCCACCACGCTCACTCGGTAGCTGGGGCCCCACCGATCAGCGAAGGGCGCGGCGCAGCACCTTGCCCGACAGGTTCTGGGGCAGCTCGTCGACGAAGTTGACCTTCTGCGGGCACTTGTACCGAGCAAGGTGGCCGGCTGCGAACTCGATGACGGCGTCTTCCTCGAGGGCATGACCGGCCTCGACCACCACGAAGGCCTTCACGGCTTCACCCGTATGGGGGTGCGGCACGCCCAGTACGGCGCACGCCTTCACCCCGTCGAGCTCGAGCAGGACCTCCTCGACCTCCGCGGGGAACACGTTGAAGCCCGACACGATGATCAAATCCTTGGCCCGGTCAACCAGGTACAGGAACCCCTCGTCGTCGACCAGCGCAATGTCGCCGGTGTGCAGCCAGCCATCGTCGTCGATGCAGTTGCGCGTGGCCTCGGCATCGTTCCAGTACCCCTGGAAGACGTTGGGGCCCTTGACCAAGATCTCGCCGGGGTCGCCCACCAACACGTCGCTGCCATCGGCGTCGACCAGCCGGACCTCGAGCCCATCGACCGGAGCGCCGACCGAGCCCGGACGCCAGGGCAAGCCAATCGATGCAGTGACGACCGGGGATGCCTCGGTGAGCCCATAGCCCTCGCCGACCTCGAGGCCGAAGCGGGACCGAATGGTCTCGGCCACGGTGGTGTCGAGCCGAGCTGCGCCCGATGTGGCCACCTTCACGGAGGCGAAGGAATCGGTCGGAAGGTCGGGCATCGCCGCCCACGCCGCCCACATCTGCGGGGCGCCGCCGAGCACGGTGATGCCGTGCTTGGCGATGGCTTCGATCGCCGACATGGGGTCGAAGCGCTCCACGAGCAGCACCGAGGCACCGGCGTACAGGGCCGTGCCCAGCACCACGTTGAGGCCGAAGATGTGGAACATCGGCAGCACGCCGAAGCCCACGTCGGTGGGGTCACCGCCCCCGCGCAGGCCAGTCACCTGCTCGATGTTGGTCAACAAGTTGCCGTGCGAGAGCATCGCCGCCTTGGGCGAGCCCGCGGTACCGCTGGTGAAGATCAGCACCGCCACGTCATCGGCGTCGCGCTCGACCACGGGGACCGCCGCCGTTGCCAGGAGATCGCCCAGGGCCAATACGCCAGGATCATCGTGGCGCTCGGCGTGGATGACGAACTCCAAGACCGGAAGCCGGTTGCGGTCGATCGCATCGGCGGTGGCTCGACCCGATGGCCCAACGAACAGTGCTCGAGCTCCGACTGCAGCAAGTTCGCGTTCGAGCTCGCGAGCTGGGCTGAGCGGGTTGAGCGGAACAGCCACGCCACCTACGCCGAGGACCGCGAGGTAGGAGGCGACGAAGTACCAGTTGTTGGCGCACACGATCCCGATGCGGTCACCCGGGTCGATCCCCAGCCCGACCAGTCCGCCCCGGAGTCCGGCCACCTGTTCGCGCAGCTCGCCGTAGGTGGTGGGTCGACCCCGCGAGATCAAGGCGGTGGCCTCGGCCGGGTGGGGTTCGATGATGGCGGCGAGATTCACATGGACCTCAAGGTGTGGCGCAGCGGCCGGGGCAGGCCGAAGCGCCAGTCCAGCACGTTGACGCTCTCTTCGCCGGATCCGGAGGTCTGCTCGGGCCTGGCACACTGCCCTCTATGGGCCAGACCACGCCGGTGATCGATTGCGAGGGCCTCACCCGTCACTTCCCGTCGGGAACGGCACTGGACCGGCTCACGCTCGACGCCCAGCCGGGCGAGGTCCTGGCGCTGCTCGGCCCCAATGGCGCAGGCAAGACCACGACGATGCGTCTGCTCAACGGCGTGCTCCGTGCCAACGCCGGCCGAGCAACAGTGCTCGGGCTCGATCCCTGGCACGACGGCGAGGCGCTTCGGCGCCGCACGGGGGTGTTGACCGAGAACGCCGGGCTCGACGAACGGTTCTCGGCGCTGGAGAACCTGGAGTTCGTCGGCCGCTTGCGGGGCATGTCCGCCACCCGGGCTCGAGCACGAGGTGGCGAGCTGCTCGAACGCTTCGGCATGAGCCATCGGGCCGACGTGAAGGTGCAGGGGTTCTCGACCGGCCAACGCAAGCGGGTGGCCTTGGCCCGCGCCCTGTTGCACGACCCCGAGCTGCTCTTCCTCGATGAACCCACCTCGGGGCTCGATCCCGCCGCCACCCGCGACGTCGTCGACCTCATCGGCTCGCTGGCAGCGGACCACGGACGCACCGTGGTCCTGTGCACCCACTTCCTGGGCGAGGCCGGCAGGCTCGCCACGCGCATGGCGGTCCTGTTCGGCGGGGTGCTCCAGGCGTTCGGGACACCAGCCGAGCTGGCCACGGAGCTCTGGACCGGATTCGAGGTGCGGCTCGATCTCGGCTCCCCGGCGAGCAGCGCGCTCGTCGCCCACCTCGAGGCCATGGCGGAGGTGCAGCGTGCTCTCCCGTCCGATCGTGGGGTCACGGTGCGCACCGGGGTTCGCGACGACGTTCCCGCCGTCGTCGCCGCCTGCGTCCGAGCGGGAGCCACGGTGTTCGGGGTCGATCCTCGAGATCCCAACGTCGAGGATCTCTACTTCGCCATCGAGAGCCGAGCCAAGCGGGCGGGCGCGCCCGCCGCAGCCATTGGTGGCCTGAGCTGATGGGCACCGCCGAGCGGCACCACGTGGACTGGATTGCTGTACGGGCGATCCTGCGCAAGGACCTGAGCGCCGTAGGCCGCTCGAAGGCCGTGGTCCTTCCGATGCTGGTGGTACCCATGATCTTGCTGGTCTTGCTCCCCATCTCGGTGGGACTGAGCTCCAACAGCCAGGTCCTCGACATCGAGCGCTTCCTCAACCTGTTGCCGACGACCCTCGCCGCGCCGATCATTGCCCTACCGCCAGAGGAGCGGCTCGTGGTCCTCGTCCTCGGCTACCTCGTCGCGCCCCTCTTCCTGATCGTCCCGCTGATGGTGTCCGCGGTGATTGCCGGCGACGCCTTCGCCGGCGAGAAGGAGCGCAAGACGATGGAGTCGCTCCTCCATCTGCCCGTGCGCGACACCGACCTCTACATCGCCAAGCTTCTCGTGGGCTTCCTCCCCTCGGTCGCCGTCTCGTGGGTCGGCTTCGCCCTGTTCTGCATCGCCGCCAACGCATCGGCCTGGCCCGTGATGCACCGCATCTTCATGCCCACGTGGCCCTGGGCCATCGTGATCCTCTGGGTCGCACCGGCGGTTGCCGCCGTCGGTCTCGGGGTGATGGTCCGGGTGTCGATCCGGGTCAACAACACCCAAGAGGCCCAGCAACTCGGCGGGGCGGTCGTGCTCCCGCTCGTCATCTTGGCGGTTGGGCAAACCACCGGCCTGCTCCTAGCGGGCGCAACGGTGACCTTCGGCGTGGGCGCAGCGATCTGGGTGCTGGCCATTTGGCTCAACGTGCGGGGAGCCCGCGCGTTCACCCGAGACAAGATGGCGTCTCGGCTTTAGGCGCCCTACGCCAAGATGACCAGCTGCAAGGTGGCGGCCAGCAAGATCAACCCGAGCAGCACGGCAAGCACGATGGTGGTGGCGGGTCTCATGGCTTCTCCTTGAGGGTCACTGGGGTGACGATACGAGCCGGAGCGCCGTCTTCGTCGAACGACGCCAACACAACCTCGTCGCCAGTGCCGATCCCGAGCTCGTCGGCTGCGGAACTGCGGTCGAACGCAATGGAGACCAGGCCGTAGGAGTCGATGATCAGACCGATCTCGCCGGTGGGGACCTCGGCGTAGGTGTGGTGACGGACACCCGTGCGGGTGCGGTTGTCGAAGCGAAGCTCCATCCGGTCCCCGAACGACTCGATCTCGGCGGGGTCGACGTTGAGCTGCAGGTTGCCGAAGGCATCGGTCCACAGCACCTCGCCGACCAGCGCTTCGCCCTCGGTTCGCGTGATCGGGATCATCCCCGGCATGAGTCCAGCCGTAGCTACCTCTGGTCCGAGCTCGAGCAGGTCGATGCCGTTGCAGAGGTGCGCGGCCACCGGGCCGAACACATCGCGCCCGGCAAAGGTGGGCCCAGGCGCTTCGAGGTGGTAGTCGGCGTTGGCGAGTTCGACCGCCCTGGTTGCGCCACCGACCATCGCCACTGCTGGGGCGAGGAGTCCATTGTCGGGACCGACCAGATAGGACGCTCCCCCGCCGACCTCGACGGCGATGGCGCGCCGCGCTGTCCCTACTCCAGGATCAACCACGGCGAGCACGACGCCGGGTGCCAGGTACTGGGCTGCTCTCGCCAGGGTGAGGCCGCCGGCGCGGACGTCGTGCGCCGGCACCTGGTGCGACACATCGATGACCCGCACCTCAGACGCGATCTGGCGGATGACCGAATGCACCACCCCGACGAACTCGTCGGTCGTGCCGTAGTCGGTGAGGAAGGAGATGGTGTCGAAGCGCGCCACAGTGCTGTGACCCTACTGGGGGGCTCCGTCGACTCCCCGAGCCGGGTTCAGCCCCGTTCGCCACCGCGAGCGACGGCGGCAACCACGGCATCGGTCACCGCGGCGCGCACCCCGCCGGCCTCGAGCGCCCGCACGCCCGCTGCGGTGGTGCCCCCCGGCGAGGTGACGTTGGCTCGGGCCTCGGCTGGCGGCGTGCCCGTTGCCAGCAGCTCGGCCGATCCGCGCAGCGTCTGGATGGCCAGCTCGGCGGCGACCTCGCGGGGCAGTCCCACCAGCACACCGGCATCGATGAGCGCCTCAGCGATCAGGAACACATAGGCCGGTCCGGACCCTGACAGCCCCGTGACCGCATCGATCTTGTCTTCGGTGATGCGCACCACCGTGCCGACGGCCCCCAGGATCTCCTCGGCCCACACCAGATCGTCTTCGCCCACACTCGACCCGCCCGCAATGGCGGCCGCTCCCATGCCTACCAGCGACGGCGTGTTGGGCATGGCCCGCACCACCGCCGTGTCTGGGGGCAGGGCCGCCTCGATGGTCGCCAAGCGGACGCCAGCGGCAATCGAGAGCACCCGAGCCACACCCAGAGCACCCAGCTGGGTACACACCTCGGCCACGAGTTGGGGCTTGACCGCCACGATGGCCCCATCGGCGGAGACGGGCTCGCTGGCCACGCCCAGTCCGACGTAGCGGGCGGCCAGCTCGTTGCGCCGAGCGGCCACCGGCTCCACCACCACAACGTCGCGGGCGTCGACCCAGCCGGTGGCGAGGAGGCCGCCCAGGAGCGCCTCGCCCATCTTGCCGCCGCCAACCACCACGAGCTTCGTCATGACCGCAGGCTAGGTCACGCCCATCGCATCCGAATGGGGGGTTCAGCCGCAGGCCCGGAGGGAGATGAGCCTGCGGCAGAACCCGAGACCGGCGCCGTCAGCACCTTCCCGATGCCTGCCGTTTCACCGGAGAGCCACACCATAGCAAAGGCATGGAGATGTGTCAAGAAATCATGAATGGGACGGCTCCGGCGGGGGAAACCGAGACGCGAACCCGATTCGCACCGCGGGCAAGAAGCAGCGCTCGACGTAGGCATAGACCGACCCGAGGATGCGATCGAGTTCATCGTCGGTGACGGCAGCGACGGGAAGCTGGCCCTGGAGGTACACGGCATCTTCGAGCCCGATCGCAAACGCCATGCCGTTCAGCTTCTGGTTCCGGCGCAGCAGGTGCTCGTAAAACCGGGCGTGGTTCTCCTCGGGTGCGGGCACGACGTAGGACTCGTAGTGGAGGGTGCGTTGACGAAGCGTGAACCAGACGGTGTAGACGTCCTTCGTCTCACCGTGGACGCGCCCG
>Ga0105044_10016346_pt1 | contig 10010 bp, 9 predicted proteins | sample MAT01_FD_78092 | JGI IMG/M metagenome (GOLD analysis project Ga0105044, IMG submission 78092) | Freshwater microbial communities from Lake Fryxell liftoff mats and glacier meltwater in Antarctica - MAT-01 | ecosystem: Environmental > Aquatic > Freshwater > Ice > Liftoff microbial mat | place...
AACAGAACGAGTGCGAAAAATCAACATATTCGTAAATTCGTATTTATTCGTACATCCGTAAACCCTTTTAATTAAAACAGAACGAGTGCGAAAAATCAACTTATTCGTAAATTCGTATTTATTCGTATATCTGTAAACTTATTTCATAAAAAATCATGATCATCCCGCCGCGGCGGGCAGGCAATATTTAATCTGTGGCCCATGTTGTAGAGAGAAATATCAAAAAAGCTCATAGCACAAAGCTCACCGCCCATAGCTCCAAAAAAAAATGCCTCGTTTTCACGAAGCATTTCTTTGGGATTTTATTCAATTATTAAGCTGTTGCCGTTGCCTCGAAAGGTTTAACGTAAACAAAAGATTTATCATCCATGCGCTTGCGGAATACAACCGTTCCATCAATCAATGCAAACAAAGTATGATCCTTTCCGATTCCTACGTTTGTTCCAGGATGATGCTTCGTGCCGCGTTGACGTACGATGATGTTTCCTGCAATTACTCTTTGTCCACCGTAGACTTTAATACCAAGTCTCTTGCTATGTGATTCGCGTCCGTTCCTCGAACTACCGACGCCTTTTTTGTGTGCCATGCTCTAAACTATTTATGCTTATTAATTAAGCGGTAATTTTTTCAATTTGAATTTTTGTCAAATACTGACGATGACCGTTCATTTTCTGGTAACCCTTACGACGTTTCTTTTTAAATACTAAAACCTTGTCACCTTTTAAGTGTGAAAGTACTTTAGCAGAAACAGAAGCACCTTCGATGAGTGGCGCACCAACTTTTACTGATCCGTTATTATCAACAAGGAGTACCTCGTCAAAATTTACTGAATCACCTTCATTTGCCTCTAAGCGGTGAATAAAGACAGGCTTATTTTCCTGAACCTTAAACTGCTGACCGGCGATGTTTACAATAGCGTACATGTTCTTCTTCTTAATTCCCCAATAAGGGAGGGCAAAGATAGAACATAGATTCGGAATTAACAAAGTGATGTGAAGAAAAGTATTAGTATCTATATTTACTGATAATCAATCGTTTATACAATTATTTTCAATCAATTAAACGATTTATTTGCATTTAATACGTCCAAAATACTTAAATGCAGATGAAACTAGAGCTCTTAATGTATGAAAAGTGCAATGCCTCTAAAATCTCTAGTTTTTAGGATAATTGCATCTCCACAAATTAGCAAAAAGCTGTAAATTAATAAGATGTTGCATGAAGATATAATTTTACAAGGAATTCAAGAGCTTTAAACAAGATTCAGCCTCATCTGATTTATTCTTCGCATTTCTGCTGCAACTAATACAATTAAGATAGTCAACAAGACCATCGACGAGCCCATGGTTCCGAAATCCAAGCCGCCTTTTTCTCCGTTTTTGGTTAAGAGATCGCCGAAGGTAGCGCCGAAAGGTCGCGTGAGGATGAAGGCGAGCCAGAATAGAAATACAGGAGAAATTTTTGTGAAGGAATGTGCGAGTACTAATAGAAATAATAATGAGCCGATAAGTATGGCTCCACCTGCGAATCCTAATCCGGAATCGTCGGCGAGAAAATCGCCCAATGCGGTTCCAAGTGTATTGGAAAATAAAATGGCGGTCCAGTAAAACAGTTCAGCTTTTAAACTCATGGCTGCATTTACTGCTAAAGTTTTTTCAGAATGGCTCCATAAAATTAAAGTTATGCTTAATAGTGAAACCAAAATCAGTGAACCGGTTGCGTATCCGAGTCCCAAGGTACGGTCCATAAAATCAGACATAGTAGTTCCCGCTGTACTGGTGGCTAAGATGACTAACCAATAAATTACAGGAGTATATTTTTTGCTTTTCAATTGCATGGCGAGCACAATAAAAAAGAAGAAGAGTAAAAATACGGAGCTCCATGCATAACCAATGTTTAAAGTCATAGAGAATAAATCACCGGCTGTTTCTCCCAATGTAGTTGCGCAAATTTTCATCGTCCAAAAAGCGGCGCCTAAGAGTGGTAATTTATTCGAATATTTATTTTGCATCCAGTTTTTTGTTGATGGTTTCCAACAACTCCAATTGTTTCGCTTGAGTACTGAATAAAATTTGAATTTGTTCTTCCATCAGCAAATTCATTTTTTGATGTAAATTTCTTAGCTCCAGTTCTGCTTTCAAATTGATGAGATAATCGTTTTCACTTCGCTTTCTGTCTTTCTCTTCTTTTCTATTCTGACTCATCATAATGATCGGTGCTTGCAGAGCGGCGACACAGGACAATATTAAGTTCATCAGGATAAAAGGATAGGGATCGAAAATTTCTTTTATAGGTAAAAAAATGTTGAATAATATCCAAACAAATAAGAGAACAATAAAAAAGATAATGAATTTCCAACTCCCACCAAAGCGCGCTACTTTGTCGGATATAGTCTGTCCTTTGGTTAATATTTCTTCCGGTTCATTCAACAAATTATCGACGATGAGTCTTTCGTCGCTCATGGCTTGTTGAACAATTTGCCGGAGCTTTAACAATTGTTCGTTCTCCGATGATAGAAGTTTTTTAATATCCTTTTCCATGATCCTCTTTTAAAATATTAAATGTTATCAATAAAATGAAAAGTAAGATTCCTATCAATGAAAAAATAAAAAAATAATCGGCCCACTCTTAAAGTACAATAGCACGTCGCTCGTATTTCGTGCGAATTAAAATAAATTATAAAACACAACTCACGCTCAACAAACATGTAATGACAGCGGTAATTTCATCCACCAATTTTCCTTCCACTTGATTGGCGATGTGAAACGATGTAATAACGAATAAACAAAACCCTAAAAGATTTGCAGCAGTGCTTCGTATATGTGGAGATGTTGTTTTTTTCATAAAATAACAGAATCAATTATTAAAGCACACAGAAAAAACATTGTTGTTCTATTTTTTAATGACTACTCCATCTGCCGAATAAAAATATTCGGTAGGTCGAACACCCTTCCTTACCTCAATTTCGTATTTAGTTTGTCCGGCAGCGGTTTCAATGATCATGACACTTTTTACTTTTTCAGCTTTGTGTTCAGCGTTAAATGCCGTTTTTACTTTTTCAGGAAGTGCAACAAAAGTGATGGGCGATTCGGTTTCTAACCAGGCTCCGTTTGTTGAATAGTTGGACGAATAAAATTTTCCATTCCATTTATAATTCGCTTCCCATTCCGTTTCACTTTCTTGCTGCCACTTTATATTGGCAGCATCCGGATATTTTTTCAGGAAGGAGCTATTTACAATTTCCGGGACTTGAGCATCCGCTTTGGAGAAGAAAAAAACTCCTAAGAATAACATGATAATGAACTTTATTTTTTTCATTTTTGATAGATGTATGTTGAACGATTTATTTCAGATACTATTTCAGTCCATGATATTTCAATTTGAAAAAATAGCTGTGCAATCAATTTGATTAATTACTCTTCGAATGTAAACAAAACTTGAATCACTGTTCTGTTTTTTGGATGAATCTTTTCAAGAGAAAACAAACAGTAAATTTACAAAAATCGCATCTGAAAAAATATTTATTTCCAAAGACGATCTAATTTCAATTCTCCTTTCCAGCTAATTAATGCTACACCGCCCAAAATGGCAAATAATGCAATTAAATGCATCGGATTTAATAGTTCTCCGTCGGCCAATCCCCAAGCCAAGGCGATAACCGGCATGGTATAAGTAACGGCAGATGCAAATAAAGGTCCTGCAGTTTTTACCAAATTAAAATATAAAATATTAGAGAGTGCTGTTCCAAAAATGGATAAGGTCGCTAAACTTAAGAAGGCCATTTTCGCCTCCGGCAGATGGAAGAGTCGGTGAGTAAAGTCTGTAGTACTTAAATAAATTCCGTAAGGAATACCAACGATCATTAACGCAATGGCTGAAATCAACAAGGCATCTTGATCGGCTAAAAAAGTTTTGATGGTGTTTACAGAAATTCCATAACAACAGGTAGCAATAACAATGAGAGCGGCAAATCCTGCTTCAATGCTGAGGCCTCCTCCTGAACGAATAAAAACCAATCCCGCTGCTCCAATGAATCCAATCATCACACCGATAGTTTGTCGTTTACTAAATTTCGAATGGAAGAAAAATACACCAATCAACATAGTAAAAAGTGGAGTGAGTGCGTTGAGCATTCCTGCTAATGATGATGAAATTCTTGTTTGTGCTTCCGCAAATAAAAAGGCCGGAATTCCACTGCCTACTGCTCCTACTACGGCCATGTATTTAATGGCTGATAATTTCAAATTTTTAAAACGACGAATGGCCAATAAGGAAGATGCAAAACAAGCAATAACCATTCGAATCGCCGCCACTTGATCAGGAGGAAATCCGGTGAGTCCGCGTTTCATCAAAATAAATGAACTGCCCCAGATCAATGTCAACAAAATCAACATCACCCATTTTAGCGACAACAAATTTTTCATTTACGTTTCGATCTGAACTTTTTAGGATCTTTCTTTGAATCTTTCTTAAAATCTTTCTTAAAATCTTTCTTAAAATCTTTCTTCGCAGGAAACTTTTTTGCAGGCTCCTTTTTCACATGAAAAGCGCCTTTGAAATTAGGATCTTCTTTCCTTTTCTGAGTATCAATTTCCCGTAACATGGCTTGCGTTTCATCATAACCGGTTTCCGGAATTTCAATATTACGTGGGACTTTTTTTTCCGGAACTTTTTGTCCAATCATTTTTTCAATCTGCACTAAATGATATTCATCGGCAGGCGAAACAAAGGTGATGCTATTTCCAGTCTTAAAAGCTCGTCCGGTCCGACCAATACGATGCACATAATCCTCATAAATAAGTGGAATATCAAAATTGATAACATGTGAAACATCCGGAACATCCAATCCTCTTGCAGCAAGATCAGTGGTGACCAATACAGAAATATTTTCCTCGCGAAATCTTTTCATGGAATTGATTCGGGTTTGCTGCGTTTTATTTCCATGAATCACCAAAACAGAATCTTCCCCGTATAATCGCTGCAAATATTTTCCAGTATTGCTTGCATTGACTTTTGTTTTACTGAAAATAATCACCTTATTAAAAACTTTTTCATCTTTCAAAAGTTCGGTCAACAGATTCAATTTCCCTCGTAAATTAGGAACTTTATAATGTACTTGAGTAACCGTCTCAGCAGTTTTTAAATCGGGACGAATTTCAATCTCGACGGGATAATCGAGTAAGTCGCCGGCAATTTTGCGAACCAACTCCGACATCGTTGCAGAGAACAATAAATTCTGTCGCTTCTGCGGCATCGTCTCGAGGATGCGATGAAACTGACCGATAAAACTTTTATCCATCAAGCGCTCAGCTTCATCCAGCACCAAATGTTTTATTTTTTTTGATTTGATATATCCTTGTGTGTATAAATCCAAATACCTTCCCGGTGATGCTACCAAAATATCAATACCAGCTTCAATGGCTGCAATTTGTTGTTTGGCACCTTGCCCGCCAAATACAACGGCATAACGCAAATCGGTGTATTTCGAAAGTTGCGCAATGGTATTTCCTACTTGAATACTTAACTCACGAGTGGGAACAATAATTAAAACCCTAGCATCTTTTCCTTGTGCATAATTCAATGTCCGCAACAAAGGCAATAAATACGCTGCTGTTTTTCCGGTGCCGGTTTGAGCAACACCCAACACATCTCTCCCGCCTAAAATGGAAGGAATTGCTTTTTCCTGAATGGCCGTTGGCTTTTCATAGCCTGCATCGGCAATGGCATTGAATAACTGTTTATTTAAATTAAAATCACGAAATGAATCCACGCTGCGAAAGTAAGTATAAAGAAGGGGCTTGAATGAATTGGTAAGATTAAATCTGTAAGAAAAAAGATGAATGCAATTGAAAAGAAAGTAGAATTTCGAATTAAAGACTAAAAAATTTTATAAAAAAATTATTAAACGATTGTTTATCAATTACATTGCGGGTTACCAAAAATAGAAATATTAACCTTCTTTTAATTCGTTTTTAAGAATAGCTCGCTCGAGTAATTGTAATTTTGCGCTATGAAAAAGCGCTATTTCCGACTGGAGACGAGGAACATTTTATTCCGAAGAAGCGTTTAACAACTACCTATCAAATCCTCCATGTCTCATCCTTTCGGGAAGTTCATTTCCTACTTTCTCTTCTTCTTTTTATCAACCAACTTTTGCCAGGGTCAAAACGATCTTCCCTCACCGGCATCCAATATTCAATCTATAAAAAATGGTGCTCTTATTATTGCAATGGATACCAATTTTCAAAAACTTCCTGGAATATTCAATTTGAAAGCATATGGACTCATCAATGAATTATTGCAAAATGAAATTCCGGTCAAATGGGTGATCAAAAGCGGGAAAACAAGATCTTCTTCCGGGTCCATTGATTTTACTACGAATGTAAAGAGAGTTTCGCCGGATACATTAAACATGGGCGCAATTGCTTTCCGCAGCGGAGCATTCATCATTGATAGTACTTATGCAGACACGGCCATGTCAATCATTAAAAACTTTGGAAATAATGTTGCTGTATTTTATCTAAATAATACATTGAACATGGATGTGCGTTATACATTAACACACAAACCCAGAATTTTACTTTTAAATTCTAGTGGATACGACACCATCGCCGTAAAATACTTAATTGAAGCAGGGATTTCATCCAATTCATACAAGTTACAAATGCCTGCAGGTACAACCTTCAATTCAAATGGCAAATGGTCCTTGATTTCAGAAACACATTTACATTCTACAGATACAGGTGTATTTAATCCATTACTTCGATATAGTGTTCAACAAGGTGCTAATCTTATGTTAGCCTGTGCTACATTGGGAGCCTTGGAAAATACTACTTTGACGATGACTACTGCGGGTGTAGATTCCTTTTCAACGGGATTGGCAGCAGTGCTCTATAATAACCCCGACTTACCGATTGCACAATTTTTAGGAACCATCATGTCACCGAATGGAGAATATAAACTTTGGCGACCTAAAACAGGAAGTACGATGCGGGCGAACACCTACGAAATAATGAGAGGTGGTTCCGGAGGTTTTTTCTATACCATGGCTGGAATGAAAATGCGTCCCAATAATTTAGCAGGAGGAAATATGTTTTACATTGCAGGACATGAGCATTACCAATGGACTGCAGGCTTCGGAAGTATTAATGATATCAATAGAATTAATGGACGAAGAATATTTTTGAATTCGATTTTTATTCCGGCAAGTGATTCTATTAATGGAATTGATTTTAAAACGGATGTTGCCGTGAAGATGATTGCACAAACGGGATGGGCTGTGAAATACGAAGATTTTACAATTAAAATTGCAGCCACGAACATTGGTCCCGGAACGGCAAGAAGATTAAATTTAAATGCAATACTACCGGCAGGACTGCTCTATAAAACGCATACTGCAAGTTATGGAACATTCAATCCAATAACCGGTATTTGGGCGATGGATTCACTGCAAAAAAAGCAATCGGATACGCTAACATTAACAGTGAAAATTAATGCACTTGGGAATATTGTATACCCTTCCGTGATTGTGAATCCGAGTTATGAGTTAACGAAAATAAATAATTTCGATACACTTTATTTATTCGGAATCAGCAGACCGGTGGCTGTGAATGATACTTTACAATTCACAGCTGCTTCCTTCGTTGATTATCCTGTAAAAATTAATGATTACGATGAAGACGGAGGACCATTTGCCAACGCCACCATTCTCGCAGGACCCTTTCGCGGAACTGCCACGGTATTGAATGGAGACTTCATTCGTTATACCTTAACGAGTTTTGGTTTTACCGGAACCGATAGCTTACAATATCTCACGTGTGATAATTATCCGCTCTGTGATACAGCTTGGTTTTTTATTACAATCTCTTCTCCCCTCCCTGTGAGTCTGATGAATTTTACAGGGAAAAGAGTACTTGATGAAGTAAAACTAGAATGGTTCACACTCTCCGAAAAAAACAATGACTATTTCGAAATTGAAAGACGCATCAACGGATTAACTTTTGAAAAAAGAGGACAGTTGAAAGGATATGGCACTTCGAATTTTATCAATCGATATACTTTCAGCGATACTGAACATCCGGCTTCTATGCTATATTATCGATTACAACAATATGATTTTGACGGAACGAATGCAACTTCAAAAATAATTGCATTATCGAAGTACGGTAAAAATGAATTTTCGGCTTCCATTTACCCGAATCCTTCGGATGGATATATGCAAGTCATCAGAGCCATTGGTGTTAGTGGGGAATTAAGTTTAATCATCACCGATTTGGGCGGGCGAGTTATCTCCGAACAATATTGGGATGCGGATACCAACGGCAGTATTTTAGAATTCAGTGATCAATCGCAAAAACTTTCCGCCGGTTGCTACATCGCCACCTTCCGCAACGCCGAAAAAATGCAGACTTTGAAATTGATTGTACGTTGATAATTGCTTCGACAATAATAATTAATTTACTGCATATAGAAAAAATCAGTAAAGAATTCAGAGAATCAATTTTCTTAAAGGACTAAATTCTACACTAATTAATACGATCAATTTCACGCAAAGGGGCAAACCTGAAGGAATTTGTGAGTAATAATAGAAACAATAAAAATCATCTCATGCAAATCCTACAGGTATCGGAGCTAAGATCGCAAAGTGTCATAGTAAATTAATCAAAATCTATATACGTTTCTCTATTCAAGTTCGAATTGATATTTGACCATGCAATCAGTATTGATTTAATAGAAATAAATTTTACTAAATAATTGCAAAAAATTATTTTCGAATTTACAATCAATTTACCTTTTGAAGTAAATTTTATTTTAGAATACCGTGGCGAACTTTGCTCCTTTGCGTCCGATAGCCAATGAGCTTTGCGTGAAAAAACCGAATAGATTTTAAAAGATAAATTCAATTTCAACCCTTACGAATCACAACATTTAGTTTTGATTCGAGTTGTTTCATGAGTTTATTCATGACGGCATCAATTTGTTTATCTTGAAGCGTGGCTTCATCATCGCGGAGAATAAAACTGAGCGCGTAGGATTTTTTTCCGGCTTCCATTTTATCGCCTTCGTACACATCAAATAAATTTACTTTTTTTAATAGTGTTGGCTCGCTGGCGAAAGCAATTTTTTCCAGTTCGGAATATTTCACAGCTTTGTCGAGGATCATTGATAAATCACGACGCACCTCAGGAAATTTTGGTGGTCCTGCAATTACGCGATCTTTTACTTCGATAAAACGATATATGTTTTCCAAATTGAATTCTGCATACCAAACATCTTGCGAAACATCACAAGCCTTCAACACCTGCTTTTTCACTCTTCCCATTTTTACCAATGAAGATGATTTGATAGAAAAAGACATACAGGCATCCAATGCATCGGAATCACTCTCGTCCAACTGAACTTGTTTCTGCAGATTCATTCCGAGATCAAGCAGCAAATTTTCAACAATTGATTTCAGGAAATAAAAATCATATCCTTGTGATTTCATCTTCCAATGCTCCGATACCATCTCACCGGTAACAAACAAACACAAATTGGATTCTTCAATATACTTTCCTTTCGCTTGTGCATACACTTTTCCCAACTCAAAGAAACGAAGATCTTTTTGTCGTCTGTTTACATTGTAGGCAATGGTTTCTAATCCCGTCATCAACATGCTGTGACGCATCAATGCTAAATCATTGGAGAGTGGATTTAAAACCTGCACGCTTTCCAAACCCTCTCTCATCGGAATACTTTCGAGGTAAGAATTTTTAGTAAGGCTGTTTGTTAAAATCTCTCTGAATCCATTCGCAACCAAGTTCGCTCCCATTCGCTCAATAATTTCTTCCGGATCGGGATTCGCTTGTTTCCCGGGAGACACAGCGAACTTTTTCGGTAAGGCGATATGGTTATAGCCGTAAATTCTTAAAACTTCTTCTGCAACATCGGCAGCACGTGTTACATCTACCTTGAATGCAGGCAACGAAACTAAAAATCCTGAATCACGATCTTCCAAAATTTCCATTTCC
>Ga0105044_10016349_pt1 | contig 10010 bp, 10 predicted proteins | sample MAT01_FD_78092 | JGI IMG/M metagenome (GOLD analysis project Ga0105044, IMG submission 78092) | Freshwater microbial communities from Lake Fryxell liftoff mats and glacier meltwater in Antarctica - MAT-01 | ecosystem: Environmental > Aquatic > Freshwater > Ice > Liftoff microbial mat | place...
ACAGTTACATATTCAGTTTATTGAGATAGGTCAAGAGCATTCTGGAATTATCCTAGTTACGCAGCAGCAGTATTCAGTAGGTGGATATTTAAGAGCTTTGATGAAATTGATATCTTCTAAAACTGCTGAAGATATGGTTAATCAAATTGAATTTCTTAGTGATTATTTAAGAATTTTATGACGAATATGCAACGAGATAGGTGGACTATGACTATCAAAGAACTATTAATCTATGAAATTAATGCTATGTCAGAGTTAGAGTTGAGAAAAGCTCTTGATATGAGGACGATCGACGCAGCTATTCCCAGCTTTCCCATAGAATAAAAAAACAACCTCCTCAGAATAAAACCTGACAATACCTCAATATCTTGGAGTGGGCATGAAACTTCTCAGGCGATCGATCAATTGGTTAGAAAATAAATGGGCAACTCCTTCCTTTGCAGGGTGGGTATTGGGGATGATTGCCCTCGCCTTTTTTGGGGCAGCAACAAATACCATGGCGGGGTGGTTGTATGCCATTAGTGGCGTGAGCTTTGCCATGTTGGGTCTAGGAGCAGTAACCGCAGTGCGATCGATCGGCTCGGTAGAAATTTCCCGGCTGCCCATTGCCCCCATCAGTGCCGATGACCAGATCACAGTGGAAGTATTAATAAAAAATCTCACCCTGAAACCAAAAAGCCTTTTACAAATCCAAGACCTGATTCCCAATAGTTTAGGCAAACCCCAGCTCCACAGCATCGAAACCATTGCCCCCCAAGCAACTCATCACTGGACTTATTATCAACCAGCCCCCCGCCGGGGAGTCTATTGGTGGCAAGAAGTACGAGCCAGAACTGCTGCTCCCTTGGGTTTATTTTGGAGTAGTCGCCCTCACACAGCCAAGGCGAAGGCGATCGTCTATCCCACAGTCTTACCCCTGAGTGCTTGTCCCCTGATTGATGAAATGGGTCGGGAAGATAACTGGCAGATTCGCAGCGATCGCTATTATCAAGCTGCCACAGAAGGAGTAACTAAAGCTCTACGTCCCTATCGGGCAGGGGATCCCACGAGGTTAATTCACTGGCGGACTAGCGCTCGCTATGGAGAACTGAAGGTGCGGGAGTTGGAAGTGGTGACGGGTTCCCAAGCGGTGGTGATGGCACTGGATAATACTCAAGTTTGGTCGATTGAGGATTTTGAACAGGCGGTAATTGCGGCGGCTTCCCTCTACTTTTATGCTGCCCGACGGCAACTAGAAGCGCAACTATGGACGGGAGATTTAGGGTTAGTTCACGGCAGTCAAACTGTCCTCGAAGCCCTAGCTGCTACTAATTTTGGGGTGAAAGTAATTCATAAATTACCTGACCTGCCCTTAATTTGGCTAACCCCTAACCCGGCTAGTCTCACCCAGTTACCCGCCGCTAGTCGTTGGCTCCTCTGGCAACCCGGAGATTCTAGTAGTGTAGTGAATCAACAATTTCCGGGGGTGACGGTCGATCGAGCTAAACCCCTCCAAACCCAACTCCAACAACCCCTCAGCCGCATAAATCCCAATTAATATTTCTATTAACTACGACAATCGCCGTCCCCAATTACTTACAAAATTTCTCCACACAACGGGCAAAGATTTCTACTCCTACAGCTAAGACTGTTTCATCAAAATCAAAGCAGGGATGGTGATGGGGAAAGTTTAACTTTTTCTCGGCATTGGCAGCCCCAAGGAAGAAATAGCAGCCGGGAACTTTTTGTAAAAAGAAAGACATATCTTCGCCGCCCATGGTTTGGCATTCGGGGACAACACCCATAGGGGTTTCCATCACTTCCAAGGCAGCACCCCGGACTAGCTCGGCAATTTCTGGGTGATTAATCACCGGGGGATAAAATTCTTCATACTCAAATTCATAACTGGCTCCGTGACTAGAGCAAATTCCTTGGATGATCTGCTCCAAACGTTGACGAAAATAGCCCGCATACTGGGGATGAAAATAGCGAACAGTTCCCAGCATCTCTGCTTGGTGGGGGATGACATTATCCGTAGTCCCGGCGTGGAGAGAACCCACAGTGACCACGGCAGCATCGAGGGGATTGATATTTCGAGACACGATCGATTGCAGAGTCGTCACAACTTGAGCTGCAATCAACACCGGATCAATGGTTTGCTGAGGAATAGCTCCATGACCACCTTTGCCATGAATCACACACCGAAATCTTTCTACCGCCGCCATCAATGCTCCCGGACGCACACCCACAGTTCCCACGGGGAGATTGTTCCACAGATGTAGCCCAATAATGGCATCTACGGCTGGATTCTCCAATACTCCTGCTTCAATCATGGGTTTCGCTCCACCAGGCCCTTCCTCGGCGGGTTGGAAAATGATCTTCACTGTCCCCGCAAAGGTTTCTGGGTGCTGGGCAAGATGATGGGCGATACCGAGGGCGATCGACACGTGACCATCGTGACCGCAGGCGTGCATCAATCCGGGATGTTGGGATTTATACTCCACTTCGTTTTTCTCTTGGACTGGTAGGGCATCCATATCTGCCCGGATTGCTAACACTGGAGCATGGCTTGTAGTTGGCAGCTTTGTCCCGGCGATCGTGGCAACAATTCCTGTTTCTGCAATCCCTGCTACATAGGGAATACCCCAAGATTCTAGCTTTTTCGTAATAAATGCTGCCGTGAGTTTTTCTTGAAATCCTAGTTCTGGTTTTTGGTGAATTTGTCGTCGCCATGTGACTAGTTGGGGTTGCAAGGCTCGAATTTGCAAACGGACTTGGGAAAGGTCTAAGGCAGCAGAGGAGGAAACAGAGGAGGAAATGGTGGAAAACATAGTCTTAAAGTTTGGGATGTCAAATAAATAATAGAAATTTAGGCAGATTTTGGGTAAATTCCAAATAGCCATCTAGATTGCCAAAGAAACTATCTAAGCAATATTTTTGTGAGTGAGATAACTAGATTTTAAGTTTTTGAAATTATCTTGTTTAGGCTAGTTAGTCTAGCTAATTCAAAATAGGTTGTTAATTAAAATAGTTAATTGAATAGTTAATTAAACAAGTATGGGGACAGAATTTCTAAATTGAGATGGCTAGCAACTTGGGCTAATTTACTTTTATCTTCCGTAGCTAGCAACTGGGGAATAATACCGAGGATCGGAACTTGGACTAGGGGCTGAATTAGGTCGATCGAGCAGAGTTCTTCTAGTCTAGCTGCCCGATAGGTTTGTAGACAATTAAAAACAATCCCCACTAGTTCTATTTGATGATCACGAGCCAAAGCTACATGAGCCACGGTTTGCCCGATCGCCCCCGCCCCCACAGGTACGACTAAAACCGTCGGTAATCGCCAATCCTTTGCCAGATCAGCCCCGGTTAATTCTGCGGTGATGGGATCACCCAAACCACCCCAACCTTCTACTAGCAATAAATCCTGCTGTTGTTGTTGCACGCTATAGATCTGCCAAAGTTTACCGAGGTCTAGCTTTTGCTCGGCTTGGGCGGCGGCTAGGGGCGGTACGAGGGCAGCAGGAAAATGAGTCACAGCATAGGGGCTAGGGGTTTGTGTACCAGTTTCGATGAGTTTCAGGGTTGCCACCTGTTTTTGGGGATGGTGAATATGAGCGTAGGCAGCGATCGATCGAGCCAATAAACTCTTGCCCACTCCCAAATTTGTCCCCGCAATCATCAATGTCTTACCCATGCAATCTCCCTATTCCTAAATATTTTTCACAACTAGTCTTCATAACTAATTTTCACGACTATGCTGATGTCTATTCATCAATGTTTCTATTTTTACGTACGAAGGCAAGAAATGGGGCTTCTCCATTAATATCTAGTCGAGAAAGCAATAGAAGAAATAATTTTGTGATTTCAATTGAACCAAAGATAATCTTCAGGTAAAAATATCTGGGTCATCATCGTGGACTTTTCCCGCTTGAGCCAATAACGCCCTTGCCTGTTCTGGGTTGGCTGAGATGAGTTCTAGTAAATCCCATTTAGAAATGCCGAGGCGATGGGCATAATATTCGGTTTGGGTGAGGATGCGATCGTGGGATTGCCGGAGATACATAGCGACTACGGCAGCAGCCTGTTGATTCACTTTCCTACCCAAGAAAAAAGCCATCGCTGTCAATAACCGCATTTCATAGTCTGGTAAGGTCGGCAGGGAGAGGATTTGCTGATCTTGTTGATGATTTTGTTGATATTTTTGGGGATGTTCTGGGAGATGTTCTTGATCTGGGTCAAGGGCCATAGATGCTAAAGGGAGGCAAGAGTTAATAAATTGAGAAAATTGAGAAAGTTAATAGCGAATCCGGGGATCGATGAGGGCGTTGATAATATCGATCGCAATACTAGCAAAAACCACAATACTGGAGAAAAACACCATAATTCCCTGCACCATAGGATAGTCCCGGAGTTCGATCGCCTTAAATAATCGATTAGCTAAACCGGGCCACGAAAAAGTAACCTCAGTTAAAACTGCGCCCCCCAGGAGAGAGGCAAAAGTCAGCCCCAAGACCGTAATTACTGGGATCATGGCATTTTTCAGAGCGTGGGAAAACAAAATTTTGCCTTCTTGGATTCCCCGGGCCCTCGCTGCCTCCACATAATCTGACTTGAGGGTCTGCCGGAGATTTACCCGGACAATCCGTTCAAAAATTCCACTGATCAATATCCCCAAGGTGACACTAGGTAGGGCGAGGTGATGGAGGGAGATAAAAAAGTTCCCCAGATTTCCCGATAGCAGACTATCGAGGGTAAACAAGCCCGTAATGGTTGGTGGTGGTTCTAAAGATGCAGGAAACCTTGACCCCAGAGGAAACCATCGGAGTTGGACAGCAAAGATCAACTGCACAATCATCCCCGCCCAAAAAATCGGCAGCGCATAGGTGATAATCCCAAAGAGCCGCCCCCCCACATCAAAAATTGTCCCCGGACGGGAGGCAGAAAGCATTCCCAAACCCACACCAACAATCACTGCTACCAACATACTGAGGATGGTTAGCTCTAAGGTAGCAGGGAAAAATTGCCGGATCACATCAGTGACGACCTGCCCTTGATCGGTGATCGAAGTGCCTAAATCTAGGCGGAGCAGATTTCCTAGATAATTGAGATATTGCAACGGGAGGGGCAGGGATAGCCCTAGACGTTCTCGGAAAGCCTGTTTGACTGCCTCTGGTGCTCGATTCCCTAAAATGGCATCAACGGGGTCGCCGGGGGTCGATCGCAACAACAAAAACACAAGGGTGACGATCGTCAACAACATTAACGGAGCCAATAACAGTCGGGCGGTGATGTAATACTGCAAGGCACGGGAACGGGACATGGGAATTTGGGGAATTTAGGGTTTAATATTTAATGCTTTCTGATAATGCTATTTAATAGCACTTTCCGCTAGGAGATTATGCTAAATTCTACAAAACAATAAAACACGGCATGATTTTCTATGGCAACTTCCACCCCCCAACCAGCCTTACTTGTGCTTGCAGATGGCACTACCTATCAGGGTTTTTCCTTTGGTGCTACCGGGACAAGTATCGGTGAAGTCGTATTCAATACCGGGATGACTGGCTACCAAGAGGTCTTAACTGATCCTAGTTATTGTGGGCAAATCGTGACTTTTACCTATCCAGAATTGGGCAATACTGGCGTGAACCCTGAGGATGATGAATCAAGTCAGCCCCAAGTCAAAGGAGCGATCGCCCGAAATATCACTTCCAAACCCAGCAACTGGCGATCGACCCAATCCCTCCCCGATTATCTCGCTCAACACCATGTAGTCGGCATCTACGGCCTTGATACCCGCTCCCTCACCCGTAAACTCCGCTCCTCTGGGGCTATGAATGGGGGTATTTCCACAGAAGTTACTGACCCCGGCGATCTATTAAAACTGGTACAAGCTGCTCCGAGTATGGCAGGGCTCAACCTTGTGAAGGAAGTCACCACCAAAGAAACCTACACTTGGACGGAAGTAACTACCAAAGAATGGGAATTTCATCCCGAAGCAGTTGCCCAAGGAGAGCCAGAATTTACGGTGGTGGCGATCGACTTTGGTTTGAAAAGAAATATCCTACGTCGGCTTGCCAGCTATGGTTGTCGGGTAATTGTCGTCCCGGCGGATACCAGCCCCGAAGAAATCCTCGCCCACAATCCTGATGGTATTTTCCTCTCCAATGGCCCCGGCGACCCCTCAGCGGTTCAGGAAGGGATCACCACTACCCAAACTTTACTAGAGAAAAAACTCCCCACCTTTGGCATTTGCATGGGACATCAAATTCTGGGTTTATCCCTAGGCGCAGAAACCTTTAAGCTCAAGTTTGGACACCGGGGATTGAACCAACCAGCCGGATTAGCTCAAAAAGTAGAAATTACGAGCCAAAATCATGGTTTTGCTGTCATGGAAGAGTCCTTGGGTGCGGAGGTAGAAATTACCCATCTCAACCTGAACGATCGCACTGTCGCCGGATTAAAACACAAAACCCTGCCTTTTTTCTCGGTGCAGTACCATCCCGAAGCCAGCCCTGGCCCCCACGATGCGGATTATCTTTTTGAGCAATTTGTCCAACAGATGCGCCAAAGCAAAAAGTCCTAGAGCGACTCGATTGGATGTAATTAGATGCTAATTAGATTCTTGCAGCAGATTCTCAAGGGTAAAATTAGACCTAAAAGTAAAACTAGCAGGGGGTCGATCGAAGTCTAGAAACCCCCTTTTTCTCTGCAATTTCTCTGCTATTAAGCTAGGAGAGCATCCAATTTTCCTCTAGCGTCTAGGGTGTGCAGGTCATCACAACCGCCAACGTGTTGGTCATTAATGAAAACTTGGGGTAAACTCCTCCGTCCCTTAGACCTCCCCGCCATTACATCCCGTGCATCTTCATCGCCATCAATGCAATATTCCTGATAGGTGACACCTTTTTTGTCTAGTAGCCCCTTTGCCCGAATACAGAAAGGACAACGGCTCCAAGTGTAAATTTCTACATTAGCTGCCATAGGATTCTCAATACCATTGAATATTTTTGAATATTTTTGAATATTTCTACAATTAACCCAAACTTTATTCTAAGACTGTTAAAGATTATTGTTAAAATTTTTATTAAAATTTGCACAGGAATATTAGTAAAATAGTTTGACCTCTGCAATTTGTTCGCAAAATTTATATTATAATTATAGGTGGTCACTGACCCACCCGAGACGCAGAGGTAACAGACAGCCTCAACGTGACGAGTCTAGTTTAGACCAATGGCGCAGAAAGCTCGGTAGCCCAGAAAAAGAGGATAGGGCAATGGGTAATCCACCTCTTAAATCAACCAATAACCAAGATATTTTTTGAATATCTACCTATAGGAACCTTTGACTAGTTCCCTCTCTAGACTGATATGCCGATCGATTCTAGAGTGAGTACAATTTAAGGAAAATCTCCGGTAATATCTAGATAACAGGATAAATAGTTTTTGAGTAACATCTAAGTAATGCTTAACTATCCGGTTCGTTGCCAGAAATTACGGATAAAATTATTATAGTTAGGGTTGGTGAATTCATGGGATGGCTCAGATATTGTCATTATCTAAGAAAGCTAACTCAAGGCTACCTACCTAAACTCTCTCAGCCCGATCAATCGTTCTGAAATCCCAACCCAAAGCAAGCTCATGTCTAATACTCAAAACCTATTTACAATTCACTTCTGGGGCGTACGGGGCAGTATTGCTTGTCCGGGACCAGAAACAGTGAGGTATGGCGGCAACACTCCTTGTATTGAAATGCGGGTCGGGGGGAAGCGGCTAATTTTTGATGGCGGTACGGGGCTGAGGGTTCTGGGGCAATCTCTGCTCTCCCAGATGCCTGTCGAGGCGCATATGTTTTTCACCCATTCCCACTGGGATCATATCCAGGGTTTCCCGTTCTTCACTCCAGCTTTTATCAAGGGGAACTGCTTTCATATCCACGGCACCGTCGCTCCCAACAAAGCCACCATCAAGCAGCGTCTCAATGACCAAATGCTCCACCCCAATTTCCCAGTTCCCCTGCAAATTATGGGAGCCGACTTAAAGTTCTACGATATTGCAGTGGGCGAAAAACTAGAAATCGATGATGTTGTGATCGAAAATTCTCGGTTAAACCATCCCGGTGAAGCAGTGGGCTATCGGGTTAGCTGGCGGGGTTGTACTGCTGCTTATATTACGGATACAGAACATTTTGCTGATCATCTTGATAAGAGTGTCCTGTACCTAGCAGAGAATGCTGATGTCATGATCTATGATGCTACTTATACTGATGCTGAGTACAATTCCCCCATGAGTCCGAAGGTGGGCTGGGGTCACTCCACTTGGCAAGAAGCGGTGAAAGTTGCTAAGGCGGCGAAGGTGAAAAAGTTGGTGATTTTCCATCATGATCCTCTCCATAACGATGATTTTCTCGATCGAGTAGGGGAAGAAGCGGCTCTCGAATTTCCAGAAACCATCATGGCAAGGGAAGGACTCTCAGTGCAACTAGTCCCAACAATGATTGCCGAGAAGCAGCCCAGCTAACAAGTTTTTATCCAAGGTTATATTCTATTTTTTTAGTTATTCTAAGAAAATCGTCGATCGAATCTCTGATCTCGGCGATGTTTTTTCCTTTGATTACAAGTAGCGCAGAGAACTTGAAGATTGCTTAGATCATTACTACCACCCAAAGCCAGGGGAATAATATGATCAATCTGGAGGCTGGGTCGATCGCAGCTACCACAACTTTGACATTGATATTTATCTCGTTCTAAAACATATTTCCTAACTTCAGTAGGCAGATTAACTCTTGGAGTTTTTCCCATCTTGAATACTCTTAATCTTAGTTATTCCTATAGGTAGTGCTACCCGTGAAGACCCCCGGCAGACTGTTTCCTTTGAACCCGATGAATCCTATTATTTGGGAGAAAGGAAAGATCATCCCGATTTGGCGATCGAAGTTACTATCACCAGTGGAAGTATTCGGAAATTAGAAAAATACCAAAGACTCCAGATCAAGGAAGTTTGGTTTTGGGAGAATAATCAAATTCAAATCTACTATATACAGTCCAGGCAATGGCAACATTTATTGAGTCTATTAGAGATTAGTATCACATATTATTTGTTTCTAGTTTAATTCTCCAGATTTTGTTGCATTTCTGCCCCTATTCCATGAATAACTGGATCCGAGCTTTGGAGTAATTTATTTGATACATTTTGTTGATCAACTTCACTACGATTTTGACTAAGTTTATATTTGCCTTCTAGTCGATCGACAATCATTTCAAACCCCACAATTCCCTGCATCATCCCTTCTCGGTAGCCCTGAGATAAACTTTGCCAATGGGATTTATACTCAGCTTCATAGGTATCTACCATCTCATTGATCATCTGATCCATAGATTCTGGGGCCTCATGAAATGTAATAGTTTTAGGGAAGCCGTAGGCATGGACAGCAATATAGTTCCATGTGGGTACATTTTCATGGTTTTCATAGGAACTAGGGGAAATATAAGCGTGCGCCCCGGTGAAGATAGCAAGGGATTCAGCCGATGCAAAAGCTTGCCACTGGGGATTTTGTTTTGCCAGATGACCAATTAATTTGATCACATCATCCTTGACTACTACTACTAGGGGAATATGAGAGGCAAAAGGAACTCCATCTAATACTGAAACTAATGTTGCAAAACTATTAGCTTGCATAAAAGAAACTAGTTTACTGGTATTTTCTTCTTGGAAAGCTTTGGGTCTATACATAAAAATAAAGACTTAATTAATTGATGATTAACTAGTGATTAACTAGGGACTAAATTGTCTCTATTCAGAAATTATCTCTACTAAATTTACAGCATCCACTAAAGGTAATTGGTAGCGATCGATCCGCATCTCCTGAAAACAACTATTAATCGATCGAACTGCATTATTATAAGCTGTTACCTGAGCCTGTAGCTCTACTTGTTGACGCTGGGTTGTGGCTAGTTGCTCTTGGGCTTCTTTTTCTAGGGTTGTTTCGAGGTGCGATCGAGCTTGAGAATACTGTTGTAAAATTATTTC
>Ga0105044_10016351_pt1 | contig 10009 bp, 9 predicted proteins | sample MAT01_FD_78092 | JGI IMG/M metagenome (GOLD analysis project Ga0105044, IMG submission 78092) | Freshwater microbial communities from Lake Fryxell liftoff mats and glacier meltwater in Antarctica - MAT-01 | ecosystem: Environmental > Aquatic > Freshwater > Ice > Liftoff microbial mat | place...
ATATCAGTCTCCGGTTGCCGCCGGGCCTGGGCCCGAGACGGACCGGCTGGGGGTCGAAATCTAGAGCCAATCCGCAACCTGGCTGACAAGCCCTTATTGGTTGCATTCGGTCGCACACACGCCATGTTGATGGCATGAGCGACACAGAAGCACCATTGCCGGCCGCATCGGAGCAGGCCCCTTCAGCGTCAAAACCGGGGGCGGCAAAAGCGTCGACGCCGACCCTCCCGCCTGAAATCGGTGGCGCGCCAGGACCGGAGCCAACCCGCTATGGCGATTGGCAGCACAAGGGTCGGGTGACGGATTTCTGAGTTCATCACCGGCGACCGGTCGCGACCACGGCGGTGCGACTAGGCGCGGTCGCGCCGCGTTTACGAATCGGTAGCAAATTGGGCGGTAACATCTTCGTTCTGCGCCAGGACGGTGCCCCAGGCTGGTTTCATGCCACCGGAGGTGCGCCAAGATGTCGAGCGACCTGACCATCCCGCGCGTAGGTGCAGCGGCGACGACCGCCGACGGTGGCCGGTCGCGCGCTGGGGCGTCGGCCCATACGCCGGTGCCGCTCGATAGCGCGACTCCTCCACCGACGGCCGGCAAGGTGCTGCCGAACCCCGCGCTGCGGCTCGACTACGGCCTTGCGATCGTGGTGATCGAATTCCGCGACGAAACCGGTGCGGTGCGCAGCACCATCCCGACCCAACAGCAACTGGAGGCCTATCGCACCTGGGATCGCGGTCATATAGGCGAAGCGCCGCACGGCGCGCCGGATGCTGGACGCCCATCGGCACCCGAGACACAGGCGATGGTCCCCAAACCGGTGCGCGATGCCGGCCACGCGACCCCGGATGGACCGCCGGTCCTGGTGCCGGTTAAACATTCCGCAACCAACACGCACGGATAACGCCGGAGCCCACGCCACGGAGCTCCACCCATGCGTCGCCTGTTGCTCGCCGACCGCATCAAGGATCGCCGTAGCAGCTTTCTCGCGCCCCTGATCCCGGCCCTGGAGCAGCATTTCGAGGTGCGCTTCCATCACGGTCCGCCCGGTGCGGAGCTCGCGGCGGCGATCGGCTGGGCCGATATCGTCTGGCTGGAGTGGTGCTGGGATCACGCCGCTTGGGCCACCACCAGCGGAGTACTTGGCGGTCGGCCCTGTGTGGTGCGACTGCATTCCATCGAGGCCCTGCAAACCGACTATCCCGCCCGCGTGGACTGGGCGCGGGTCGATGCCCTGGTGACCGTCGGCGATGATATCGACGCGCTGGTGCACGAGCGCTTCCCCGGCGTGGCGGCCGCTGGTGCGCGCATGGTGGTGGCGAATGGCATTGATCTCGATCGCTTTGCTCAGGGGACGCCGCACCCGCGCCGCATCGGCTGGGTCGGCCATATCGAGCCGAAGAAGAACCCGATGCTGATGCTGCAGGTGATGCACGCGCTGCATCGCTACGCCACCGGCCATACGTTGCATGTGGCCGGCGCCTTCACCGATCTGCGAACGCTTCGCTATCTGCGCAGCATGATCCCGGCACTCGGCCTGGAAGGCTGCGTCAGCTTCGACGGCGAGGTCGCCGACATGCCGGGCTGGTATGCCGATAAGGGCGTTTTGCTCTCGACCACGATGTACGAAAGCTTCGGCCTGAACATCGGGGAGGCGATGGCGGTCGGTGCCTTTCCGGTGGTGCACGCGTTCCCCGGTGCCGCCGATCTATGGCCGCGCGAATGCCTGTTCGCGTCGGTCGAGGAGGCGGTGGCGTTGATCCGTGCCGCCCGGCCCGGGCTGTACCGCGACTGGGTGGCTGAACGCTACGACCTTGCCCAACAAGCGGCCTCGGTTGTCGCCCTGCTTGGCGCCCTGCCGACCCGGGCCAGCCACGCCGCCTGACCCTGGCTGCAAGCCTGGGCAACGCGCCGCGTGATTGGGCGTGCGGACGGCTGCGTCATCGACGCCGCAGCAGTCATCCAGCACCGTGGTGCAGCGTGCACCTCGGCAGGCGACAGCGGGTCCAGGCCGGGAGATACAGCTACACCTCCATAGATTTAACGACGCACGCATCGCACTGTTGAAGTCCCCAAACCATTCTGGATTTTGCCCGTCATGCCACGGCGATTGGCCCTATCCGGACCTCTCGCCCGCCCTGATCGCCGCGGCCAGCCGCCGTGCCGCGTCGGCTGCCATCGCCACCGGGCAGGTGGCAAAGCCCAGCACCAAGCCGCACATTTGCGGTGTCTCGCTGTAATAGGCACCCAGCGGCGCCACCGACAGGCCGCGATCGCGTGAAGCTGCGGCGATCTTTCCCTCATGGCTGCCGCCCGCCAGTTCCACCACCAGATGCAGCCCACCCGGCGCCGCGTATGGCGTGGCCTGAACGCAATGCCGGCGCAGCGCCTCCAGCAGGGCGATGCGGCGGCGGGCGTATTCGGTGCGTGACCGCCGAATATGTGGCGCCAGCAGCCCGGCGCGCATGAACCCGGCCAGCACCGCCTGTTGCAGCGTGGCCGGCCCGCGGTCGGTCAGCGCGCGCACCCGCACGAAGGCCCCGGTCAGCGGCGCCGGCACCACCGCGAAGCCCAGCCGCAACGCCGGCGCCAGGGTCTTGCTGAAGGTGCCGCAATAGATCACCCGCCCGGTTGAGCCATGCGCCGGGTCGAGCGAGGCCAGCGGTGGCAGCGGCTTGCCACTCCAGCGGAACTCCGAGTCGCAATCGTCTTCCAGCACCCAGGCCCCGGCCTGCGCCGCCCAATCCAACAGGGCGAAGCGCCGGCCGATGGTCAGTGCGCCGCCCAACGGCGTGGCATGCGATGGCGCCACCAGGGCGAGGCGGGCGTCGGGCGCCAGGCGCATCCCGGCAGCCACGTCGATGCCGTCGGCGTCGCTCGGCACCGGCACGGGCACGGCACCGGAGGCGATCAGCGCGCCGCGTCCGGCGATGTAGCCCGGCTCCTCCACCCAGGCTGGCGCGCCGGGGTCCAGCACCAAGTCGGCAGCGACCCGCAGCGCCTGTTGCGTGCCGGTGGTGACCACGATCTGGTCAGGGTCGGCGATCAGCCCGCGCGTGGCGGCCAGGTGTGCTGCGATTTCAACGCGCAGCTCCGGCAGACCCTGCGGATCGGGGTATCCGAGATATTGCGCCGGCAGCGCCCGCAGCACCCGCGCCGTCTCGCGCGCCCAGGCGGCGGTGGGGAACATGTCGTGGGCCGGCACCCCCGGCGCCAGCAATTGGCTCTCGGCCGCGCCGACTGGCTGGGCGCTCATCGGTGTGGCCGCGATCGCGGCACCGCGCCGGGACAGCATATTGGTGCATTGCGCCGCCGCCCGTTCGCTCGCCCGCCCTGGCGCCGGCGTGGCATCGGGCAGGTCGGTCGCTACGTACGTACCGCTGCCCATGCGCGCCCGCACATAGCCTTCGGCGGCCAGCCGCTCATAGGCCAGCACCACGGTCTGTCGTGCCACCCCCAGTTCCTCTGCGAGATGGCGCGACGCCGGCAGCCGCACCCCCGGCGCCAGGGTGCCGCTCAAGATCCCCCGCCGCAACCGCTCGAACACGGCCGCTTGGCGGGAGTGGTCTGTGAGGGTTGATGAAGATTGGCTGTCCATGACAGTCCAATCATAGCCTAGGGTCGAATTTTGCTGCAATGACGCAGCTGGCGAATGAGGTGGACGATGTATCTGCGGCCGGCGTTCGAGGAGAAGAATCTAAGGCGCATCGCCGACCTGGTACGCGCGCATCCGGTCGGCGTGCTGGTAACGGCGGCGGAGGGGGGCATGAGCGCCTCGCACATTCCGTTCACCGTGGCGCTTGAAGATGACGCGCTGGTGCTGGAAGGGCATCTGGGGCGGGCCAATCCGCAAAGCGTGCTGCTGGCGGGCGGGCAGGGGCTGGCGATCTTCGGCGGGCCGCACGCCTATGTTTCGCCCAGTTGGTATGTCACCCAGCCGGCGGTTCCGACCTGGGACTATGTGGCGGTGCATGTCCATGGCGTGCTGGAGGCGGTGGACGATGCGCCGACGCTGCACGCCATGCTGCGCACTTTGTCGGCGCATGACCAGGATTTCGACCTGGATGCCTTGGATCCGAAATTCCGCGACGGCATGGTGCGCGGGATCAGGGGCTTCCGGCTGCGCGCGGCCAGGATCGAGGCGCAGTGGAAGATGAGCCAGAACCGCAGCGTGGCCGATCGGCAGGGCGTGATCGCAGGGCTGCGCGCACACAATGAGCACGCCACCGCCGAACTGATCGCGGCGACGCTACCCGAACCGACTTGAAAAGGGCGTAGCCGCGGGAGCGACGCTCCCGCGATCGACCAATACGTTTGACCGCGGGAGCGATGCTCCCGCGTCGTCTTCAGAAGCCTTCGCGCTCCAGCCGCTTGCGCTCCATCTTGCGGGCGCGGCGGACGGCCTCGGCGGCCTCGCGGGCGCGGCGCTCAGACGGCTTCTCGAAATGGCGGCGCAGCTTCATCTCGCGGAAGATCCCTTCCCGCTGCATCTTCTTCTTGAGCGCCTTGAGCGCCTGGTCGACATTGTTGTCACGAACGAGAACCTGCACTTGGCCGCCTTCTCCTCTCGCCTGGCCGCCCGGCCAATCCGGGCGGCAAAAAGGGCTCCCGGGCAGTGGCCTGCCCTGGAAGGAGCGCGCTATATCACGGGGGGGCGGGCTGGCAAATCGTTTTCGCCGCCCATCTGAACAACCCGGCGAAGGATCAGACGCATGGCCATCCTCAAAATCGCCCGCATGGGCCACCCGGTGCTGCTTGCCCGTGCCGAACAAGTGGCCGACCCGACGGCGCCCGAGATCAAGCGCCTGGTGCGCGACATGATCGAGACGATGGAAGATGCCAGCGGTGCCGGGTTGGCGGCACCGCAGGTGCATGTGCCGCTGCGGCTGTTCGTGTTCCGAGTGAACCCGGACCGCGCCAGCGGCGATGCCGCCGACACCGCGGTGCTGCCGAATGCCGTGGTGATCAACCCCGTTGTGGAGTTGTTGGGCGACGATATGCGCCTGCGCTGGGAAGGCTGCCTGTCGATCCCCGGGCTGCGCGCCGCCGTGCCGCGGTCGTGGCGCATTCGCTACAGCGGCGTCGATACTGATGGCAAACCGGTGGGCGGCGAGGTCACTGGCTTCCACGCCGGGGTGGTGCAGCACGAATACGACCACCTGGACGGCATCATGTACCCGATGCGCATGAAGGATTTTTCCCTGTTCGGCTTCAACGAGGAACTGGCGCGGGTGGCGACTCAACAAGCGGGGGGCCAGCAAGCGGGGGCGCGGCCATGAGGGCGGCACCAGAACGCTCGGCCGATCGCGACGAGGCGTTGGCGCTGGCGCTGCCGCATGTCGCCACCCTCGGCTGGGGCTGGCCTGCACTGCGTGCCGGGCTGCATGACGCCGGCCGACCCGCGCTGGACGCCGAGCTGCTGTTCCCCGGCGGTGCCGCCGACATGGTGGAGATGTTCATCGATCAGGCCGACCGCGACCTGACTCGCATCGCCACCGCCGCGGGCTTCGCGGAGTTGCGCATGACCGGGCGGGTGCGGGCGTTGGTGCTGGGCCGGCTGGCGGCGCTGGAACCGCATCGCGACGCGGTGCGCCGGGCGGCGGCGGTGCTGGTCTGCCCCGGCAATGCGCGGATGGCAGCCGGCTCGCTGGCGCGAACGGTGGACGAGATCTGGCATTTGGCCGGCGATCAGTCCGCCGATTTCGGCTGGTACACCAAGCGCGCGATCCTGGCCGGGGTGTATTCGGCCACCCTGCTGTTCTGGCTGCGCGACAACAGCGAAGATGGTGCCGCAACCGCCGCCTTCCTCGACCGGCGCCTAGGCGAGGTGGGCCGGATCGGCAAACTGCGCGGCAAGATCGAGGCACGGCTGGCCGGACTGCGTGAGCGAATGCGCCCGACAGCCTGACAATTGCTTGTGAACGAAGGTTACTACCAACCGCCGAATAGAAGGACCGCTAGTCAAGCAAGCATGGGGCTTTGCCCCAAACCCCACCAGGGGCCGAGCCCCTGGACCTTCAACCTATATAAGTTATTTATTTTCAAATAATTAAGGTCCAGGGGCTTGGCCCCTGGCGGGTCCAGGGCAGAGCCCTGGCCCTAGCTACCTCGGGTCTTTTTATTCGGCAGTTGGTATAATCATTCACCCCACCGGTACCAGCCGACTGCGCCGACAATGCCGCGCCTCCCTGATTGTCGCCCAGCAGCCGGCGTAGCAGGCTTGCGTTGACCTGAGTCATTTCCCATGTCGCGTCACAGGAATAGCGTCGGTGTTGCCTCCCGGGAGGGGCACCGGCATGGGCGGCCCGATTGCGGGCGCCCCGAAGGTTTGTTGCCTGAAAAGGGACACTAAAAGACATGGACATCGAGAAATTCACCGAACGTGCGCGCGGTTTCCTGCAGGCGGCGAGCACCATCGCAATGCGCGAATACCACCAGCAACTGACTCCCGAGCATCTTCTGAAGGCGTTGCTGGACGACGAGGAAGGGGCCGCAGCCGGGCTGATCCGGGCTGCTGGTGGCGATGACAAGGCGGCCCGCACGGCAATCGACGCCGAGGTCGCCAAGCTGCCGAAAGTGCACGGTGGTGGGGCCGGGCAGCCGCAGATCACCCCGGCGCTGGTGCGCGTGCTGGACGGCGCGCAACAGGTCGCGACCAAGGCCGGCGACGAGTACGTGGCGCAGGACCGCCTGCTGGTGGCACTGGCCGCCAGCGACACCCCGGCGGCGCGGGCGCTACGCTCAGCAGGTGCCACGCCACAGGCGCTCGATCGTGCGGTCGCCGACATTCGCCGCGGCCGCAAGGTCGATAGCCAAAATGCCGAATCCTCGTTCGAGGCCCTGAAGAAATACGCCCGCGACGTCACCGCCCTGGCGCGCGAGGGCAAGCTCGACCCGGTGATCGGGCGCGATGAGGAAATCCGCCGCGCCATCCAGGTGCTGGCGCGGCGCACCAAGAACAACCCGGTGCTGATCGGTGAGCCCGGCGTGGGCAAGACGGCCATTGTCGAGGGGCTGGCGCTGCGCATCGTCAACGGCGACGTGCCAGAGGCGCTGAAGAACAAGAAGCTGCTGGCGCTCGACCTCGGCGCCATGGTCGCCGGCGCGAAATACCGCGGCGAGTTCGAGGAGCGGCTGAAGGCGGTGCTGAAGGAAATCGAGTCCGCCGAGGGTGAGATCATCCTGTTCATCGACGAGATGCACACGCTGGTTGGTGCCGGCCGGGCGGACGGCGCGATGGACGCCTCCAACCTGATCAAGCCGGAACTGGCGCGCGGCGCGCTGCATTGCGTCGGCGCCACCACGCTGGATGAGTACCGCAAGCACGTGGAGAAGGACGCTGCCCTGGCGCGGCGCTTCCAGCCGGTGTTCGTCGGCGAGCCAAGCGTAGAGGACACCATCTCGATCCTGCGCGGAATCAAGGAGAAATACGAGGCGCACCACGGCGTGCGCATCACCGACGGCGCGCTGGTGGCCGCTGCCACGCTGTCGAACCGCTACATCACCGACCGTTTCCTGCCGGACAAGGCCATCGACCTGATGGACGAGGCGGCCAGCCGGCTGCGCATGCAGGTCGACAGCAAGCCGGAGGAGCTGGACGAGCTCGACCGCCGGCTGATGCAGCTCAAGATCGAGCGCGAGGCGCTGAAGAAGGAAACCGACCCGGCCAGCCGCGACCGGCTTGGCAAGCTGGAGCTGGAGCTATCGGGGATCCAGGAGAAATCCGACGCGATGTCGGCGGTTTGGAAGGCGGAGAAGGAGAAGGTCGCCGGCAGCCAGAAACTCCAGGAGCGCCTCGACACCGCCAAGAACGAGATGACGCTGGCCGAGCGGCGCGGCGACCTGGCGCGGGCCTCGGAGCTGAAATACGGCGAAATCCCGACGCTGGAGAAGCAGATTGCCGCCAACCAGGATGGCGGGCGCCTGGTGAACGAAAGCGTCACCGAGGAAGGTATCGCGGCCATCGTCTCGCGCTGGACCGGCGTGCCGGTGGAGCGGATGCTGGAAGGCGAGCGCGCCAAATTGTTGCGCATGGAAGACGCGCTGCGCCGCCGCGTGGTCGGCCAGGAGGATGCGCTCAAGGCGGTATCGGACGCGGTGCGCCGGGCGCGCGCCGGCCTGCAAGACCCCAACCGGCCGATCGGCAGCTTCCTGTTCCTTGGCCCGACCGGCGTCGGCAAGACCGAGCTGACCAAGGCGCTGGCGGAATTCCTCTTCGACAACGACCGCGCCATGGTGCGGATCGACATGAGCGAATTCATGGAGAAGCACGCCGTTTCCCGCCTGATCGGCGCCCCGCCGGGCTATGTCGGCTACGACGAGGGCGGCATGCTGACCGAGGCGGTGCGCCGGCGACCGTATCAGGTGATCCTTTTCGACGAGGTGGAGAAGGCGCACGAAGACGTGTTCAACGTGTTGCTCCAGGTGCTCGACGACGGCCGCCTGACCGATGGGCAGGGCCGCACGGTGGACTTCAAGAACACCATAATCGTGCTCACCAGCAACCTGGGCAGCGAGATCCTGGCCGCCCAGCCCGACGGAGCCGACCTGTCGCTCGCCTACAAGGGGGTGATGGACATCGTGCGCGGGCATTTCCGCCCGGAGTTCCTCAACCGGCTTGACGAAACCGTGCTGTTCCGCCGGCTGCAGCGCAGCGACATGGCCGCTATTGTCGAAATACAGCTGACGAACCTGCGCAAACTGCTGGCCGACCGGAAGATCAGCCTTGAGCTGGACCGGATGGCGACCGATTGGCTGGCCAACGAGGGCTACGACCCCGTCTACGGCGCGCGGCCGTTGAAGCGGGTGATCCAGCGCAGCCTGCAGAACGCACTGGCGAGCGCGATCCTTGAGGGGAGAGTGAAGGACGGCGACACGGTGCACGTGACCGTCGGGCTGGACGGGCTGGAGATCGGCAGCGGATTGGCCGAAGCGGCGTAGGGGAGCGAGCGTAGGCCGGGGCTTTGCCCCGGACCCCACCAGGGGTCCGAGACCCCTGGACCCTCAACCAATGCGATGAGGGTCTGGGGGCTCGATCCGCAGTGGGTGGATCGCAGAGCCCTGGCCTTGTCTTACTCCCAGGCCGGCTTGGCGGCACCCTCGCCAAGTGCCCGGGTCATCAGCACCGAGTCAACCCAGCGTTCGTGCTTCCAGCCAACATTGGGCAGCAGGCCGGCAGGTGCGAAGCCGCAGGCGGCGTGCAGGCCGATGCTTGCGGCATTGTCGCTGTCGCCGATCACCGCGACCATCAGGCGAAAGCCCTGGGTGGTGCATCGGTCGATCAACGCGCGGAGCAACGCGCGGCCCACACCGCGGCCATGGGCATCGGCGGCCACGTAGATCGAGTTCTCGACTGAGAACCGATATGCCGCACGCGGGCGATAGGCGTTGACATAGGCATAGCCCAGCACGGTGCCGTCCGCCTCAGTAGCGACGATGTGGGGGTAGCCGGCGCCAACAATACCATCGCGGCGGCGGGCAATTTCGGCCGCGTCTGGCGGGTCGTATTCGAAGCTTGCCAGTCCGGTGCGCACAGCGTGGCCATAGATCGCGGCGATTGCCGGGATGTCGTGCGGAACGCTGTCGCGAATGCTCAGGGTCATCATCGTATGGTGTCGTGCCGGGGCAGGTCGGGCAAGTCGGAGGCGATAGCGGTGGAGCCAGATGCATGCGTCGGACGCATGGCTTGGCTGCTTATGCGATCAAATGGCGGACAAAACCACCAGCGCCAGGGCGCCATTTCAGGCATCTTGCAGTGCAGAACTGTGAAGATCAGCCGGCTTCCCAGTTTGCTGCCATGCAGAAAGTTGTTTGACACCGGAGGGGGGCACGAGTAGAACGCCGCTCCCGACGACGACGAACCCCAGCGGTTCGGACAAGTCGGGACCGCTCTTTCAAAATTGCATCTGGAATAGGAAGGGATACGTTGGCGGCGCTCCGTTGCCTGTGCTTTCGGGTATGGGGATTGGTGTTTAGGTTTTCGGGGATCATGTCTCTGGTTTCTTGGACGTCG
>Ga0105044_10016352_pt1 | contig 10009 bp, 9 predicted proteins | sample MAT01_FD_78092 | JGI IMG/M metagenome (GOLD analysis project Ga0105044, IMG submission 78092) | Freshwater microbial communities from Lake Fryxell liftoff mats and glacier meltwater in Antarctica - MAT-01 | ecosystem: Environmental > Aquatic > Freshwater > Ice > Liftoff microbial mat | place...
AACTCGACGAGCGTAAAGCCCGCGCTGCGCGATGATGACCGTTGCAACCGCATGGTTGAAGCCCCGTGAACGTCGAGCGTTGGCCGTCCGATCGTCGTGCCGGGCACACGAAGAGTGCGAGAGAGGACAATTTGTCTATCGGAGTATTCTGGGCGCAAAAATCGGGACGTGCAAGCGGCTTCTCGGAAATACGGCTGTTTCCCAAGCCCCGGGGTGAGGGTTGCCGAACCCCGGGGCTTGCAATTGTCATCCCGCGCCCGGGTTGATCTTCACCCCACCGTTCGGGTCTTTCACGTCGATCTTCTTCTCCTCGAACTTCAGCGGCACCACCGGCAGCGGCACCCGGCGGACCGAGTCGAGCATGCCGCGGGCGAAGTCGCTGTAGGCTTCCAGATTGCCGTCGAGTTTCTGCGGCGTCAGGCCTTGGGTGTCGATCTTGAACGCTTCGCAGAACATCTTCAGAAATGTGTACTGGTCGAGTTCGATGTCGCGCGGCAGGTTGCCAAGCGATCGCAGGAAGGTTAGATACTCCGGCAGGCGCTCATTGAGCAGGTAGTAATTCACCGCCCACGAAAGGCAGCGCCCGCGTGCCAGCTCCGTGTCGGCCTCGGCCTGATAGTCGGTCATGTCCCCTTCGGCAGGGACCTTGACCCGCAGCTGTTTTGCGCGCTCGGCCCAGCCGCCGGTCAGGGTGCGGAAGATCGCCTCGGTCGGCGGTTCGGGCAGCTGGCCCTCCTGCGACATCTCGTCGAAGTAGCGTCGCCACGCCCAGCTCGGCCCGCCCGCGCCGCCCCAGAAGGCCGTGCGGATCGTCGTCGGGTTCTTGCCGGGGAACGGACCCTTCGGGTACTCGAATACGCTGGCCAGGCCGGCGCGCAGCCACTCGGGAATGTCCGCATTGCCCGGCAGCAGGCCGGTCTCGATGATCAGTTGCCGGGACCCTTCATGCGTGGCGGTCGCCTGGTCCGATTCATCGCGAAGCAGGACTTCCATCAGCCCGAAGATCTGCGCCCGGGCATCGGTCAGAATCTGCTGGTTGTTCTTCTCCAGGTCCTCCTTGGTCTTGCCGAGCGGGCGGAACTGCCCCTTGAGCACGTCGGTGTTGCCATGTGTCTTGGCGATCTCGCGCGCTTCCAGCGCGAAACGCTCGCCGGCTTTGTCGAGCCGGCTCGGCGCCAGGACGATCACGTTCTCCCGCCGGCCGTGGAGACCGTCGGTCAGCCGTTCGGGCACTTCAAGGGCAACCATCACCTTGCGGACCTGCTGCGTGTCGGCCGCAAGGATGACCGGCAGTTTCTCCATCGGGGCGGGCAGCACCTGGCCCTTCAGGGCGAACAGCAGGTAAAACGCCTTCAGGTTCGCTTCCAACGCAGCCAGTTTGCGGTCGATTCCATCGCGGGTCGGGTCATCCGAACTGTGAACGAGTGCATAATGCCTTGAGGTAGTGATGTTCGACATCCGCAGCCGTTTCTGCCATTGCTCGGCCCGTGTCTTGTTCGGCAGGTCGCCAGTCAGGATCGGCTTGATCTTCGCGAACGCAGCCAGTGCCGCGGCCATTTTGTCGTTCGGCTTCGGTGCGTCCTTGGCCCCCAGTTCCTTTTCGAGCTCGCCCATCACTTCCACGGCGCGATCGGTCAGGCCGACTTGAACGCACCATTGGGCCAGCTCAAACAACTTGTCCGGATTCGCTTTTTCCTTGAGCATCGCAGCCCGGCGCTCGGCGTACTGCGTCGCGGGAGACTTCAGCACTTTGGCCGGGATGAACTGCATCGAGATTTCCTGCGAATCGTAGAACTCGACCGTCCGGCCGTACTTGTGTTCGAGGAAGGGGAAGTTCTGGCGGAATTCCTTGACCATGACCGGCCCGCGCTTGGCTTCGATGACGCCCAGCACATAATCATCTGCGGTCGGCATGCCCGGATTCACCTGTACCATCGGCGGCTGACCCTCGGGGGTCTTGGGCGCATTGGGGTCCGCCGCCGCATCGCCCGGCTTGACCATGATGCGGATCAACACATAGTCCGCCTGGCACAGCGAAACAATTCCGGTCGCCAGCAGCAGGGTCATCAGCAATCGAAGCATGGAAAAGCTCGTGGGGGAAAGACCGGATAGCCGCAATACCGCTCAATTTTGAGCGATGCCATTCTTATTAAGTATAAGGCAGGCATACAGTTGTTCATTTTGACCACAGATGTCACCGAGAACACGGATAAAACCGGATGGATCAAACTCGATACACGAAGCTGAGCGGGCACTTCCCGGGTCTTATATCGGGTCTTATCAGTGTTGTCGGTGTCAGCCGTGGTTAAAAACTTCAACTATTGTTGAGCGGTATTGCGGTTAGCCGCGACCCGGAGGCTCTGCGAAGGCGAGCGCGGTATCACGCGGAACGCGCTCCCCTCCGCATCGTGGCAAACGACGGCCGCTACTTCAGTTCAACTTTCGTGGTGTCGTCATCAACAAGAATCGTGCCGGCCTTCGGCTTGCGGGCCGCGTCGGTCTTCCAGGTGCGGAAGCCGCCGTAGTCGGGCTGGGCGTTCACGCCTTCGTTCTCGACGCGGTAGAAAGTCTTGATCGCCAGGTCGCAGTAATCCGACGCGGTCTTCGGGTTCAGGCGCGGCGGCAGGCCCGCCAGGTTCTTCTTCAACAGGCCGTAACCGTCGAGCAATCGGACGGCGGTCACCTTCCACGGGACCAGCGGCTTGTTGCGCATGTCCTTCTGGAAGTCGCTGCGGTCCTTCGCCTGGAACTTTGAAATGTCGTCCATCGCGTCGTTGAGCATCCAGGCGACCACGTCCATGTTCAGGCTCTTGTCCGGCACCATCGACGTGATACCGATCACCGCGTCGATCTGTTCCATGATGTGGAAGCCGTACCCCGGCAGTGCCTGATCGCCTGCGGGAACGTAGCGGTCATTTGTCGCTACTCGCAACAGCGTGACCACCGGTTTGGCCAATGCCACCTGCTGCTGCCGGACAACGCCGACCTTGAACTGCGCGAGCGCCCGCACCGCCTCCCGGCGGATGTACTGGATCACGCGCGCCTGATCGGGCGACAGGTTCGCGGGACTTTTGAAGGTGATGTAGTTTTCCAGTTCCTTCGCGATCTCGGCCAACTTCTCGTTGCTGGTAATGAAGTGCTTCGTCGGCGTGATCGGGTCGGTAATCGACAGCAGACTGCGCAGTCCCTGGAACGCGAACAGTTTGATCTCGTCCGGGTACGACTTGTCGCGGATCATCTTGAGGTAAACGTCGGCCAGGCCCTCATACGGCAGCCGGCCGATGACCGACAGCATCCGGGCCGCGTTCACGCGCACCAGCCGGTTATCGGTCTGGTCGTAAACCTCCATGATCTTCGTGGAGAGTTCCCTGCCCAGCGCCTTTGCAAACTCGACCTGCATCGCATTGGGCGGCGCATTGGGGTTCGGCCAGGTGCACCAGCGGTTCACCTCGGCCATCAGAGTTTCGATGTCTTCGGGAAACGGGCCGGCCTTCTTGTCGGCTTCTTTGCCGTTGAACGGGGGATGCACCAGCCGATGAGCCAGCCAGCGCGCCAAGTCATTAATGAGACGTTCGTGCTTGGCCACGTCCGACGCGTACGAGACCGTGCCGGCGCGCATCTTTTCCAGGGAAGTGGTGTCCCCCGGACGATTGGGCATGTCGAACTGCGCGCGGGCCAGCGACCCGCTGCCCAGCAACACGATGGCAGCGCACGTTGCAATCAATCGATTCATCGCAGATCTCTCAACAGACGGGCACCACTGCAACACGCCGCTACGCTCGTTCGTTGGCGAGCGGGGGCGCGGGCCCCCTGTTCGTGAATAGTCCCTGTGACTTGAGGCTATCAGCATTTCCAAATCATTTCAAGCAGTTGACCAACCACGCATGCCGATGTATCTGGATGTGAACACAAGTTCACTAATCCATCGTCGTTGATGCGTTTCGACCGCCCCGAGCCCGCCCCCTGCCGGGCGGGGAAGTTGGCCAACCAGGTACCGCCTTCCCCGCCCGGTCACGTCGGCTCGGCAGCGAACGCCTCGACCCGCCCGGAGTTGTCCCCATGTTCTGGAGCCGAGCCCGCAAAGAGCGACCACAGCCCGCCGCCGACCCGCGGCCAGCGCATCTGTTCGGCAGCGCGGCGGAACGCGCCCCCGGCTGGTGGCGCGACGATACGGTCGAACAGCTGCGCAACTACCAGTCGTGGGTTTATGCGGCGGTCAACGGCATTGCGCAGGAAGTCGCCCGGCAACGGCCCTTCCTTTATGTAAGCACCGGCCAGGCCGAGCATGAGCAGACCGCCGTGCCGCACACTCACCCGCTGATCCGGCTACTGGAACGGCCGAATCCGTGGCTGACGCCATGGGAGATGTGGTACCTGACGGTGCTGTACCTGGAGCTGACCGGCAACTGTTACTGGTACGCCGCACCGCGCCTGTCCGTTCGCGATTCCGCCAGCCTGCCGGGGGAACTGTGGATCATCCCGACGCCGTGGGTGCGCATCATCCCGGACGCGGCCACCTACGTGAAGGCCTACGAGGTGGCCGCTCCGGGCGGCGCGGGGCAGATGTTCAGCCCCGATGAGATCATCCACCTGAAGTACCCGAACCCGCTCGATGTGCATTACGGCCTGTCCCCATTGCAGGCGAATGCCTTGAGCGTGGATGCGAACACCGAACTGCAGAAGAGCCGCTACCAGACGTTCCTTGCGGGCCAGCGCCCGGGCATGGTGCTGCAGACCGACCAGACGCTGAGCGAGAACACGATCCGCCGGCTGGAAGAGAAGATGCAGGGGAAGTTCGCCGGGCGCGACAACTGGAACCGCCCGCTGGTACTCGAGCAGGGGCTGAAGGCCTCGCCATGGACACTGACCCCGGCGGAGATGGACTACCTGAACAGCGCGAAGATGTCTCGCGATGAGATCTTCGCCCTGTTCCGGGTGCCGCCGCCGATCGCCGGGGTGGTCGAGAACGTGGGTCTCGGCGCGGACATCTGGTACGGGGCGCGCGTGATGTTCTGCGAGGGGACGGTGCAGCCGAAGCTCGACCTGATCGCCCAGGCACTGACGCGCGACCTGGCCCGCCGCTTCGGACCCGACCTGGTCATCTCGTTCCCCGACTGCAGCCCGCGCAACCAGGACCAGCGCCGGCAGGACGACGACCTCGACGCACGACTGGGCCTGCGCACTTACAACGAGATCCGCCGGGCCCGCGGCCTCGACCCGTACCCGGACGCACGGTTCGATTCACCGATGCTGCCTTCGTCCATCGTTCATTCGTAATCGTGCATCCCGCCCTCTTCCCCCTCTCCCCCGAAGCGGGGGAGAGGGGGAAGAGCGATGGTTGCGTTTCAAGGATCAACGAACGAGAGAATCGCACATGACCGCCCGAACTGAAATCACTGATCCCGCCAACCTGATCGTGCGCTCGGTGGTCACCACGCGCACGCCGGACCGCGCGGGCGACATCGTCCTGCCGCAGGGGCTGCGCAACCGCGACGAGTTCCTGGCCAACCCCGTCGTGCTCTGGGCGCATCAGCGGAACACGCCGCCGATCGGGCGGTGCCTGTCGCTGGAAGTGCAGCCCGATCGCGTGATCGCGGAGACGCAGTTTGCCGCGGCGTCGCCGTTCGCGGTCGAGCTGTTCGGCCTGTATGCCGCGGGCGTGCTGAGCGGCTGGTCGATCGGTTTTCTGCCGATCCGCACGTCGCCGCGGCGCGGCGGCGGCACGCAGGTCGATTCGTGGGACCTGCTGGAGTACTCGGCTGTGCCGGTGCCCGAAAACCCGCAGGCCCTGACGATGGCCGTGCGCAAAGGCCTGACCGTCAGCCCGATGCTGCAGCAGTGGCTGCGGCAGGACGTGCTGGCGGCGCTTTGCAGGGTGGGCGAAGGCTTTGCGCAGCCCACCATTTCCCGTTGATGATTTGCACAAGGCATGGTGGGTTCCGCAAAGCCTTCACCCACCCTGCAAGCCACCGTCCCCTTTTTCCTGGAGAGTTCGCCATGACGACGACCGAACCGACCGAGCAGTTTCAGACGCGCGACGAGATCGTGACGTTCATCGAGCAGCAGACCACGCAGGCGGTCGAGAAAGCCCTGCAGACTGTCCCGCCGCGCGTCGAGCGGCGCGTGCCCTGGGTGACCAGCGGGCCGATCGGCCAGGACTCGGCCGGGTACAGCGTGCTGAAGGCTGCGTCGTTCGCCCTCGGCTACATCGGGCCCGATCAGGCCAAGGAGGAGATCAACATCCACCACCAGCTGCGCGACCTGTACCAGACCTACGGCTTCGTGCCGCACTGCGGCCATCAGTCGTTCCTGGTGCCGATCGCGACCGATCATCTGCCGTCGTTCGAGCCGCGCGGCACCCGCCTGCGCGACGAGATCCGCCAGAAGATGTGCGCCCACGAAGGCCGCTTCGACCCGGACGAAGCCGCATGGATCACCCGGCGGACGCTGCGGCCGCGGACCAAGGCGCTGGGCACCAACAGCGATCTGGCCGGCGGTTCGCTGGTCAACTTCCCGGTGCTCGGCGAACTGATCGAACTGCAGCGGAACATGGAAGCATTCGCCAACGCCGGCTGCCGTGAGGTGGCACTGCCGCCCAACGGCCGGCTGCAGTTCCCGAAAATCACCGGCGGCTCGACCGCGTACTGGGTGGGCGAGGCGACGTCGATCACCGAGAGCCAGCCGACGACCGGCAACCTGGAACTGATGGCCAAGAAGCTCGGCATCTTCGTGAAGTTGAACAACGAGTTGCTGCGTTTCGCTTCCCCGTCGGCCGAGGGGCTGGTGCGCTTCGACATGGCGCGCGTCGCCGCGTTGAAGGCCGATCAGGCAATGCTCGATGGGACCGGCGGCACGCAGATCAAGGGGCTGTTGAGCTACAGCGGCCTGGGCACCGTGACGGCCAGCACGTCCGAGACCGACGGCAACACCTTCCAGCCCGAGGACGTCGCGCGCATGGAAGCGGCTCTGCCCGATGCCGTCGACGCGCCGACCGCATGGTTGATGCGCAAGGCGATGTTCGGTGCCCTCATGGGCCGACGGGCCGACGCCGTTGAAGCAGACGACGAACGCGGCAGCTTCGTCTTCCAGCCCGGACGGCGCACCGCTGATGCTCCGCCGACGGAACTGTACGGCACGCGCGTGGTGCGGTCGTCGCAGGTCGCGGCCGATCGCGTGAAGGGGTCCAGCAGCGACCTGACCTACATCCTGCTCGGCTACTTCCCGGACTGGATCGTCGCCCGCCTGGGCGTGATGGAGTTCCTCGCCTCGGGCCTGGGCGACAGCGCCCTGCAGAACGACCAGACCTACCTGCGCGGCATCCAGCACCTCGACGCCGGCCCCCGCCATGCCGCGAGCTTCGTGTTGTGCGATCAGTTGTATCAGCAGTGAACAGGAGTCAGGGGTCAGGGGTCAGGGGTCAGGGGTCAGAACAACAGCCACTGACTTCTGTTTCCCTCCGTCCTCTGTCCTCTGTCTTTTCTGACCCCTGACCCCTGACCCCTGTTTCCTGACCCCTACCAAAGAGAACCCCATGTCCACGCAGCTTCATGATTTCAAGAACCAGGCGATCCTCGGTGCGGCACCATATCCGGTCGCGGCGACGACAACCGACTCCGGTAGTACCGTCGATCTCGGTGAGGGGGACGGTCGCTGCTTCGCGATTCAGCAGATCGGTGCGATCAGTGGCAGTGGCGCGATACTGACCGGCAAGATCCAGGAGTCTGCCGACAACTCGACGTTCACTGATATCAGCGGCGCGACCTTCACGGCCGTGACGACCGCGAGCAACCTGCAAGTGATCTCGTTCGAGCGTACCAGGCGCTATGTGCGCCATCACCGCACCGTGGCCGGCTCGACGCCATCGCTTGTCCTCGGCGTTCTGATCGGGCAGCAGAGGAAGTCGGTGTAGCAAATGCGGAATGTGGAATGCGGAATGCGGAACTCAGAACCGGGAGATCTCTGTTTCCGTTCCGCATTCCGAATTCCACATTCCGAATTTCGGAGGAAGACATGTCCCTCGACACACTCGCCAACATCAAGACGCGACTGGGCATCAGCGGCAGCGGGGACGATACGCTGTTGACGAAGCTGCAGGAATCGGCAGAGGCATGCATCCGCAACTGGTGCGAGCGCGACTTCGACGGCGGCACCTTCACCGAGTATTTCGCCGGCGGCAGTTCCTTCCTGCATCTGCGGAACTGGCCGGTGTCATCGGTCACTTCGGTGAATGTCGACCCAGCACGTGAGTTCGGCAGCGACACTGTCATTGATGACGACCGCTATGTGGTGCATGCCGAACATGGCGTGATTCAAGCGATCGACGGGCCGTTCGTGCCGTTGATTCAACGCGGCCTGGCCGGCAGCGAGATCGAATCGTGGACGCGCGGGCCGCGCATGGTGCAGGTGGTCTACGCCGTGTCGACCGGCGCAGTGCCCGACGATGTGAAGGAAGCGCTGGCCCGCCTGGTCGGCTGCTGGTACCGCCGGGTGAAGACCGACAGCGGCCGTAACTTCCTGAACGTGATGCAGCAGAAGTTCGGCGACACCTTCGTGATCTACGGTCGCGATGACGACAGCGCCATGCCCGATTCGGTACGGTCGCTGCTTTCAACTCATCGCGGACCGCGATTGTAATCGAGGAGCAACCCATGGCGATTCCCGCGGCCCTGCTGCCGACGACGTGCGACATCTACCGCCCGTTCGGCGACTCCACGCCGTTGGCGACGGCCGTACCGTGCCGACTGGTGGCCGACATGCCTGGCGGCCGCAACAACGGCCTGGCCGGGACACTGCTGTTTACCCACTACATCGAACTGGATCCATCGGCCGGCATCCTTGATGGCTGCACGCGCCTGCTGACAGCGAACGCCCCCAGCTATGCCGATGGCGACGAGGTGCGCATTCCCTCGGGCGGCAGCACGTCGTTCGTGGTGGTCTGGGTGGAAGAGCGACAGGTGGGCACCGCGCAGGCCAGCAAACGGGCGTACCTGCTGCGGCATGCGGTGTGAGTCAGTGGGCTTCGAGGACGGAGCGCCAACGCGAGGGAAAATAACTCCAAGCGGCTTGATAGCTTTGTTCCAACGGCAGCGGAATCTGGCCGTTGTGTTGAAGAAACAGCGGGATTGAAGGTATGGTGTCACCGACAGCGAAATGCTCAACAAACGCGCGAACACCGTTGGACGCATCGTATGATGCAGTCGTCAACGGCTTGGAAAGGTCGCTTTCGGTTCCACGATCCGTCATTTCCTCCCGGATCACTGCATGAATTCCATGCGGATCCCGCTTGGTCGGTTTGGTGATGTCAACGATGGTCAAGTGAATTCCGCGGGCAATCAAGTCGATTGACTTGTTCACAAACTTGCTCATGGCATTACGCCCGGACTTGTTGCCTGGAGAAACAATCTCGATGACTGCGACCAAGTTGTCGTCGCTGACGTGCCGAATCGCCACTCGATTTTGGTTGCGCCGGTACACTTCCAGGTCCGATTCGTCAACTGGAAGGATTTGCGGCGGTGCGATCACAACGCCTCCATCAGCTTGGACAGCATCGAAGTCACGATCTGCAGTTATAGGGCCCTTGAGTGTCAGGACATCAGGCGCTATTGGATTGATTCGCTGTTCGGCCAACGCATAGTAGTTGGTCGGCAACGCGCCATCGTTGAGCAGTTTTTTCAGATCGGTAATCCAGGACTGATGGAAATCATGGTAGATTCCCGCTGCCACTCTCGACCAATCGTGCACTGGCATGGATCGTTTCTCACAAACATCTGACTTCCCGATTCCAACCCATCGGTTGTGCGTCGGGAAGCAGGGAAGCATTCTTCCATCAACAAAAACGTGCATCCCGTTGGGATGCACGCTAAGAGGGTCAATATCCATACGACGATGACCCGGCCAACAACCGTCGTTCTATTGACGGCGTTTGGTGTCGGATCACGTCATGAGGGCCGGGCGACGCCGCAAGCGGCGATCATCGTTCGTTCTTCACCTGCCACATCACTGCCCGCAG
>Ga0105044_10016353_pt1 | contig 10009 bp, 11 predicted proteins | sample MAT01_FD_78092 | JGI IMG/M metagenome (GOLD analysis project Ga0105044, IMG submission 78092) | Freshwater microbial communities from Lake Fryxell liftoff mats and glacier meltwater in Antarctica - MAT-01 | ecosystem: Environmental > Aquatic > Freshwater > Ice > Liftoff microbial mat | place...
CCGGACGACACGTGGGCCAATCCATTCGCGCAGGCCGGGAAAGTCGCCAAGCCGCGAACAGGTTTCGTCGGACCCCAAGGCTTGCGACCTTCATCACGATCTTGTCGCTGCAGGCCGGTGCCTCAAGGCAGGCGCTGGAATAAACCGATCTGAAGCCCCCTGTAGAGCAGATCGAGGTTTGCGGCGTCTGTCAGCATGGCGGTTTTCCCTGCGGCGAAACGGCGCGCCCGGTGCGGGCCGTCTTGGCGCAAGGATACCGCCGCAACGGCTTGGGAAAACATCCGCAAGCGTGTGCTGACAGGCCGGGAAAGAATGTGCTGGCGACAGGGCCTCCCAGTCCGGCAAGCCGGAAACCCGGCATGGCGCTCGGGTCCAGAAATCGTGCTACGGCAGGGAGACTATCACCGCGTCACGCCAGTTCGGATTTTGCAGCACCGAACGGCGGGTTTTGGAAGGTCGCTGGCAATGGCAGGGACGGCTCGACCCCGGATTGCAAGATCAAACGCAAACGCGGCGAAATCAAACGGGGTCGGCGGGTTTCATGCGGGATGGCGGCCGCGCCCCTCGCCAAGGGCCTGTCCCGGCCCGCTGGTGACGCCGCCGATCTGTGCCAGGGCGGACCGATACATGGCGTCGGTCAACCCGAGCCGTTTGACCGCGACCTTCAGCAGGGCAATCTGGCGGGGGGTCATGGTCATTCCTTGGCCTCCTTCCTTGCGGTTGCAGGTTTCTTTCCCTTGGGCACTCCGTCCGATTCCAAAGGGTCGATCCCGCCTTTGGCAAGCGCACGCAAATACGCCGCTTGCGGAAACTGGCCTTTCGCCTGTGCCGCATCAGTGTCTTCAGACAATATGGACCGGTCTTTCAACGAGTTCAAAACCGCCCTGTCGCTGATATCCCAGATAGCCCGGTCCACGCGCTGCAACGGTTCCCCCTTCTTCTCGGCAACCGAGAAGGCCCGTGCGCAAACCTCGCTCCGGCTGATCAGACAGCTTTCGCCGCCGGACAAATCCCGCTGCTTGAATCCATGTGAAGGCTGTCGAAAATCCCAACCGCATGGTCGAACCAACAAGCCGCGGGCTCCGCCGCCTCTTTCACGTCCAGGTCGATTTCAACCGAGAGCCTCTGCCTCTTTTGCGTGATCATCATGTGCCCCCTTTCGGCATCAACTTGAGGTCATTGATCGCTGCCTTGATATGACCGGCCCGAATTTCGCTCCCTGCCGCGAACATAGTGGCCATGCGCATCACATTGCGCTAACCGCCAGGCAAGCGGGCAACGGCGGCAAGCCGGTCAAGGCCACCGATGTGAGTGATCCCGCCTTGTGCAGCCAAAGCGGCCACGTCGCCCTGCGGCACGGCCTTGATGATCACCGGACGGCGCATCCGGCTTTGCAGATGCCGGAATTCCATCATGATGGCCTGTAGCGTCAGATCGCCACAGAACCGCAGATCGAAGCCTTGGCAGGCCGCTGAAATAGTCAGCGCGGCGGGACGCTGTTCTCCTGTTGGTCGAAATCACTGGTCGACTGGCCGGGTGTTCAGGGTGTCACCAGGTGCTTGTGCCCACATATCAGCCTCACTCACTCAACAATCGGGGCAGCCGGGCGAGGTCGTTGGCGGCCATCGTCAGAATGAAGCGGGATCGCACCCGCTCGACGCCGCGACAGACGGTTCGGGCCATGCCGCCGACGGTTTTTTGCCCAGCCGAAAGCCTCCTCGATCCGTTTGGGGTGTTTCAGCGACAGGACATAACCCTCATGCCGGGTGGTGCGGCGATCAATGGCGAAGTATCGCGATTTCCGGGCGACATGCGGGGTGATGCAGGCCTGCCGGAGGCCGGAGACAAACTCGGCGGCGTCATGCCCTTTGGCCGCGCCCAAGGTCAGGCGTCTGGTCGATCCGGGGGAATGACGATGCATCGAGCCATGGTGCCGACATCGGTCCGAGGCCCGTGGCGAGGGTCCGGTGCTGCGCGCCGTTCGGCATGGCCGTCGGCCGGCGTCAGGTCGCCCTGAACTATCAGCCCGTGCCCTTGCGGCGGGTTCCTCGGACCAATGGCGGAACCCGCCTCATCCATCAGCGCCGTCGTAGGGAAAACGGTCCCCCGGACCGTTTTCCGACCCTCCTCCACCCATGAAACACAACACAGCACCCGTGCCGGGGGATTTCTTGCAGAACCGGGCCTCCGGGTCCGTGGTCGAGGCATGGGTGGCGTTCGAACGCTTCTCGCCCTTGAAGTCGACTTCGGTGTTGCGGTTGCGGCGGCTGGGGTGGGGCATCGGTTCGGTCTCGGTCTCGGGATGGGCGGGTTGGGCGTCGGGGGAGGTGTATTGGGAGGGCGGATCGTCAGGCCCTTCATCATCGGGCGGCGCGCCCTCTGGCTTGGGCTGGAAATTCTTCATTGATGCCCATGCCTTGATCAACGTGCCATCAACCGAGAAATGCTCGTCCGACAGCAGCGGGGCGATCTCGCGATGCGCCAGAATCGCAGCCATCACCTTGCGCGACATGTCCGTGGTCATCAGACGGTCGCGGTTCTTGGTGAAAACTGTGGGCCTTCGGCCCGGCGCTTCGGGATGTCGGCACACGTGGCCTGCGCGGCTTCGTCATAAGTGCCGACCAGCGAGCCCGCAGCCTCGATCTGCCACGTCACACAGGCAATACGCACCGGGGCGGGAACAATCACCGACAAGATGCCGCTAGCTGGACGCGCCGCGCTTTTCGGCGACGTCGTGAGAGATGCGGACCCACCTGAACGGCTGATCAGGCGGTGACTTGGTTCGCACCAAATGCGTGTGCGCTGTACGCGTTCTTGCGTACCGCGAGATCAAGCCAATCTTTGATTTCATTACATATTTTCTTGAAACGAACGGTGGAAGAACCCCGTGTCCGCCTCCACACCCGCGAAAACCGTCAAACCTTATGAAACCGCACAATCGCAAGCTCTTGATTTCGAAAGCATTTATTTCAACCCCCAATCAAACTTTTTGAACTCCGTCATCTCCGCCATCCCGCCCTCAGGCGCCCGGATCGCGCTCCGCCGCCTTCGCGCGGTTCCATAAACCATCCATCTCGGCGAGGTCTGACTGTGCCGGGGTCCGGCCGCTCTCGGCCAGCCAATCCTCGATCCGCCCGAACCGCCGGGTGAACTTGGCGTTGGCCCCGCGCAAGGCGGCCTCGGGGTCGACGTTCAGATGCCGGGCAAGGTTTGCCATCACGAACAACAGGTCGCCCACCTCTTCCGCCACTGCCGCCGGCCCCAGCGACCCTGCCGCCTCGACCACTTCTGCCGCCTCCTCGACCAGCTTGGCCAGCACCTGATCGGTCGCCGGCCAGTCGAACCCGACCCGGGCCGCCCGGTTTTGCAGCTTCACCGCCCGGCTCAGCGCGGGCAGCGCCAACGCCACCCCGTCCAGCACCCGAGCGGCCGCCCCCCGCTCGACGGCCTTGGTCGCTTCCCAGTCGATGGCCTGCTGCCCGGCCCTGTGGCCTGCCCGGTCCGGCCCAACTGCGGGACCCTGTTGCGGCCCGAACACATGCGGATGCCGCATGACCATCTTGTCGGCAATGCGACGCACCACATCGCCGAACCCGAACAGCCCGCGATCATGGGCGATCTGCGCCTGAAAGACCGCCTGAAACAGCAGATCGCCCAACTCGCCCGGCAACTCGGCCCAGGCCTCGCGCGCGATCACATCCGCAACCTCGTGTGCCTCCTCGATCGCATAGGGGGCAATCGAGCCGAAATCCTGCGCCAGGTCCCACGGACACCCCCCCACCGGGTCGCGCAACCGGGCCATGATGGCCAGCAACCGCGGCATGCCGCCATCCGGGTCATGGATCAGATCGTCCGTCTCGACCATTGCGGCCCCCTCTGTTTTGCGATTGAGTCACGGCCAGCAGATCAGGAGCCTGTCATGCCCGTCCTCAACCGTATCGCCGACTATGCCGAGGAAATGAAGGTGTGGCGACGCCACCTGCATGCGACCCCCGAACTGAAATTCGCGCTGCCGCAGACCGCCGCCTTCATCACGCGACAGTTGCGCGACTTCGGCGTGGACGAGATCCATGGCGGTATCGCCGAAACCGGCCTTGTGGCGCTGATCAACGGGCAGGGGGCGGGGCCGACCATCGGCCTGCGGGCCGACATGGACGCCCTGCCCATCGCCGAGCAAACCGGTGCCGCACATGCCTCGACCGTGCCCGGCAGCATGCACGCCTGCGGGCACGACGGGCATGTGACCATGCTGCTGGGGGCGGCGAAATACCTTGCCGAAACCCGCCGCTTTGCCGGGCGCGTCGCGCTGATCTTTCAACCCGCCGAAGAGGATGGCGGCGGCGGCGAGGTCATGGTCCAGCAAGGCATCATGGACCGCTTTGCAATCGACCGGGTGTTCGGCATCCACAACGCCCCCAACGTGCCGCTCGGCCATTTCCTGACCACCCCCGGCCCGCTGATGGCAGCGGTCGATACCGCCACCGTGCTGATCACCGGACGCGGCGGCCACGGGGCCAACCCGCATGAATGCGTCGATCCGGTGGTGGCCGTCGTCGGCATGATTTCCGCGATCCAGACCATCATCCCGCGCAACGTCTATGCGCTCGATGAAGCGGTGATCTCGGTCACCCAAGTCCATGCCGGCACCGCCTCGAACATCATCCCCGAACAGGCGATGTTCGCAGCCACCATCCGCAGCTTCAAACCCGAGGTGCGCGCCCTGCTGAAACGCCGGTTCACCGAGATTGTCGAAGGTCACGCCCTCGCCTACAACGTGACCGCCCGCATCGAGTATGACTGGGGCTATCCCGCCACCATCAACGATCCCGACCAGACCGCGTTTGCTGCCGATGCGGCGCGCGATGTTGCCGGCCCCGACGCGGTGAACGACCACACCAACCGCGAAATGGGGTCCGAGGATTTCAGCTACATGCTGCAATCGCGCCCCGGGGCCTATCTGTTTCTGGGCACCGGGCCGGGGGCGGGGCTGCACCACCCCGCTTTTGATTTCAACGATGACGCAAGCCCGATCGGGGCGTCGTTCTTTGCCCGCCTCGTTGAACGCGCCCAACCCCTGCCATGAGGACGCCCATGAAACTGCTGCTGCCCCTCGTGCTGCTTGCCAGTCCCGCCGCTGCGCAAGAGTTCCTGCAATTTCAGTCGCCCACCGGCAACATCCACTGCTACATTGCCACGGGCGACTACGCCGAGGCGCGCTGCGACATGATCGACCTGACGCCCACGTTCACCCGCCCCCCGCCGAATTGCGAACAGGACTGGGGCAATGCGTTCACGGTCGGTCTGCGCGCCCGGAAGGGAGAACTGGCTTGCGTCGGCGATACCGCGATCAACCGCGATTCGGTGGTTGTGGGTTATGGCAAGACGATCACGCTTGGCGGATTCGATTGCTCGTCCGAGAAAACCGGCATGACCTGCACCAACCCCGCCGGGCACGGCTTCTCGATCGCCAAGGCCCGCCAACGGCTGTTCTGACCGCCCCCGGCTTGCGCAGGAAATGCGCGCGTCCGCGCAGGTCGGACCCCCGGCCGGTGGAAGGAAAGCGGCAGGGCCGGCTGAAAGGTGCGGTTTCAGGCCGCAACCTGCCGCTCTTGACAACGCGGGCCGCCGCTGACCCAATCAGACCGCCGGATCGCCGCGATCCGCGTCCCCCAGGACCCCGCTGCAGCCAGAGGTTCCGATGCCGCTCGAAGACGCCCGCTCGCAGGTCGATACCGCGTTCACTCGCCCCGGCCAGCGCGGCTATTCGTTTGAGAATGCCTTTGGCGGGGCGACAAGCTTTCTGCGCCGTACCTACAGCAAGGATCTGACCGGCGTCGATCTGGCCATCACCGGCGTGCCGTTCGATCAGGCGGTGACGCATCGCCCCGGCACCCGCTTTGGCCCGCGCGCAATCCGCGAGGCCAGCAGCTTGATGCCGTACGACCCGCCGTATGGCTGGCCCTCCAACCCGCTTGAGGACCTGAACATCATCGACTACGGCGACTGCGCCTTTGATTATGCGCGCACCCAGGATTTCCCCGATGCGCTGACGGCGCATTTCACCAAGATCCTGAGCGCGGGCGCGGGCAGCATCGCGCTTGGCGGCGACCATTACATCACCTATCCGATCCTGCGGGCCTATGCCGCCAAGTTCGGCCCGCTTGCGGTGATCCACTTCGACGCCCATTCCGATCTGTGGCCCGACGACGATCTGACCCGGATCGACCACGGCACCATGCTGTACAAGGCGGTCAAGACCGGCCTCGTCGATCCGGCGCGGTCGGTACAGATCGGCATCCGCACCACGACCGAGGATTACCTCGGTGTCCATGTCATCGACGCCCGCGAGGTGCACGAAATGGGCTGTGCCGCTGCCGTGGCGAAAGCCAGGCAGATCGTCGGCGACGCAAGGACCTATGTGACCTTCGACATCGACGCGCTCGACCCCTCGGCTGCCCCCGGCACCGGCACGCCGGTCTGGGGCGGGTTGCACGCGTGGCAGGCCGCCGCGATGCTGCGCGACCTTGCCGGCATCCACATGGTCGGCGGCGACGTCGTCGAGGTTTCGCCGCCCTACGATACCACAGGGGCCACTGCCATTGCCGGGGCGCATGTGGCCTACGAGTTGATCTGTCTGTTCGACTGGTTCAAGAATCACGGGCAATCCAATGAGAAGTAGAAGAATGCTGATTTACCTCGTCCTGGTGCTGCTGTTCGGGGCCGTTGCCTTTGTCCGCCTGGCCCCGTCCGACCCCGCCGCGTGGAACGTCGCGCCGGCGGGCCTTGTCCCCGAAACGGCAGGCTGGTCCGCATTGGACCGGGATCCGCCCGCGCAGACCAACGGGCCGGTGGCCATGCCCGGCGGAGCCTATGCGCTGGTGCAAATGACCGGATCGACCGCGGCCGAGGTCTTGCGCCAGCTTGACACGGTCGCGCGGGCCACACCACGCACCGTCTTGCTGGCGGGGGAACCGGAACAGGGGCTGATGACCTGGGTCACCCGTTCGGCGATCTGGGGTTTTCCCGACTACACGACCGCACAAGCGGTTCAAGACGGACCGCAAGTCAGCGTTGCCATCGTTGCCCGCCAGCGGTTCGGTTCTGATGATCTGGGCGTGAATGCCGCCCGGATCAGCGCGTGGCTTGCCGCGCTTTGACCGCCATCGTCGGTTCGCACCCATCGCCGCAGGCCGCGCCCGGAACCTGCGAGGCCGCCGACCGACCGCCTTTGCCCGCCGCAACCCCTTGACCGCCCCCGCGCAAGTCGCCAAACCGCGCGGATGGTTCCCCTAGACAAACTCGCCCAGATCACCCAGCGGTTCGAATACCTCGAAGCCCGTCTGACCGCCGGCGCCGCTCCGTCCGAGATTGCCGAGATCAGCCGCGAATACGCCGACCTCAAGCCGGTAACGGCCGAAATTGCCGCCTACCGCCGGGCGCTTGACGATCTGGCCGAAGCCGAGGCCCTGCTGTCGGATCCCGAAATGCGCGGGTTGGCCGAGGATGAAATCCCCCGCCTCAAGGCGCGAATTCCCGACATGGAACAGGCGCTGCGGCTGGCGCTGCTGCCGCGCGACGCCGCTGATGCCCGCCCCGCCATCCTCGAAATCCGCGCCGGCACCGGGGGTGACGAGGCTGCGCTGTTTGCCGCCGACCTGCTGCGGATGTATCAGCGCTATGCCGAATCCATGGGCTGGCGATTCGAAATCCTTGAACAGCAGGACAGCGACCTTGGTGGCATCAAGGAGGTCAGCGCCCATGTTCAGGGCCCCGGTGCCTTTGCGAAACTGAAGTTCGAGTCCGGCGTGCACCGGGTGCAACGCGTGCCCGAAACCGAGGCGCAGGGCCGCATTCACACCTCTGCCGCTACGGTCGCCGTGCTGCCCGAAGCCGAAGATGTCGATCTGGTGATCCCGGCGTCGGACCTGCGCATCGACACGATGCGCGCCAGCGGGGCCGGCGGGCAGCACGTCAACACCACCGACAGCGCGGTGCGCATCACCCATCTGCCCACCGGGATGATCGTGACGAGCGCGCAGAAATCGCAGCACCGCAACAAGGAGATCGCGATGCAGGTGCTGCGCGCCCGGCTGTACGATCTGGAACGCGCCCGCGCCGATACCGCCCGGGCTGCCGACCGCAAGGCCCAAGTCGGCACCGGTGACCGGTCGGAACGCATCCGCACCTACAATTTTCCGCAAGGCCGGTTGACCGACCACCGGATCAACCTGACGTTGTATGCGCTGGCGCAAGTCATGGCGGGCGATCTCAACCCGATCATCGAGGCGCTGACCGCCCATGATCAGGCCGGCAAACTGGCCGAGATCGAGGGATGACCGCCGCCGAGGCTCTGCGCGCGGCCCTGCCGGTCTTGCATGCCGCCGGGGTCGAGGCCGCGGCGCGCGATGCCCGCCTGCTGCTGGCGCAGGCGATGGCAATTGCGCCCGACCGGCTGACGCTGCATCTGCGCGACCCGTTGAGCGATGCCGCGGCGGCCCGGTTCACTGCCCTGCTGCAGCGCCGCGCGGCCCGGCAGCCGATGGCGCAAATTCTCGGCCAGCGGCTGTTCTGGGGGCGTGCGTTTACCGTGACGCGCCACGTGCTGGACCCGAGGCCGGAAACCGAAACCCTGATCGCCCTGGCCGGTCTGGCGCGGTTCGACCGGGTGCTCGATCTTGGCACCGGCAGCGGCTGCCTGCTTGCGACGTTGTTGCTGGAACGCCCCGAGGCCACCGGGACGGGCGTGGATATCTGTCGGCAAGCCCTTGGCGTGGCGCGGGGAAACTGCGACAGGCTGGGCGTGGGGAAACGGGCTGACCTGCAGTCGGGCGACTGGTTCGGCCCGGTGCGGGGCCGGTTTGACCTGATCGTGTCGAACCCACCCTACATCGCCGCGTCCGAGATGCCGGGCCTTGCCCCCGAAGTGCGCGACTGGGAGCCGCACCTCGCGCTGACCCCGGGCGGCGACGGGCTGGCCGCGTACCGGGCCATTGCCGCCGGAGCGCGGGCTTATCTGGCCCCGGGTGGTCGGCTGCTGGTCGAGATCGGGCCGACCCAGGGCGCTGCCGTGACGGCGCTGATGCAGGCTGCGGGGTTGGCCGGGGTCGCGGTGCACCCCGATCTTGACGGACGTGACCGCGTGGTGGCGGCGCGCGCGGAATAGCGCGGCCCGCGCCAAGAAAACCCTTGCTCCGCCTTGCGGGCTGTGACAAACGGGTGGGGCGCGAAGGGCGGGGCACTCGGCCCCCCTCACGCAAAGCCGCTAACCGCCCGCCTTTTTGGTGCGCCTCAGGGTGCCGGCGTTCGGTCAAAGCCAGATGATCTGGATTCAAAGGACAAGATGCGCTCTTCCAAGTCACGTTCGCGTTCCAAGACGAACCGCCCGCGCACGCTCGGCAATATCATCAACCGGGTGTTCGACAGTTCGGGCCCCGACGGCAAAGTGCGCGGCACTCCGCAGCAGATCATTGAAAAGTATCTGTTTCTGGCCCGCGATGCGCAGTTGTCGAACGACCGGGTGGCCGCGGAAAACTTCCTGCAGCACGCCGAGCACTATACCCGCATGCTGGGCGAGGCACAGCGCGAGATGGCCGCCGAACAGGACACCCGCCAGCCCTATCAGCCGCAAAACGGAAACGGCACCGTGCAGAACGGTCCGCGCGACCGCGACGGGCAGCGGCAGGATCAGCGGCCCGATGGGCGCAACGACGTCCGGTCGGAGAACCGTTACGAAAGCCGTTCCGAAAACCGCCCCGAGAACCGCCCCGAGAACCGCCCCGAGAACCGCCCCGAGAACCGCGTCGACGCCCGGCAGGACATCCGGCGTGAGGACCGCGGCCCCGAACGCGCCGAGTTCCGGCCGGACTCGAGGCCCGATTCCCGGCCCGATGCCCGATTCGACTCCACGCTGGATTCGAGGACCGACACCCAACCCGATTTTCAGCCCGAGTTCCGCTCGAACTATCGCGCCGAATATGCTCCGGATCAGACCCGGCAGAATGTTCAGCCG
>Ga0105044_10016355_pt1 | contig 10008 bp, 9 predicted proteins | sample MAT01_FD_78092 | JGI IMG/M metagenome (GOLD analysis project Ga0105044, IMG submission 78092) | Freshwater microbial communities from Lake Fryxell liftoff mats and glacier meltwater in Antarctica - MAT-01 | ecosystem: Environmental > Aquatic > Freshwater > Ice > Liftoff microbial mat | place...
GGATCCTCGAAGTTGCACTGCATGAGCTCGAGCGCACGCAGCACGACGTACGTTGCGTCGCGCCGATCGGGCCGCAACCAGCGCCGTCCGAGCGCCCCGACCCGCCAGACGAGCCGGATGTCTTCGAGTGAGGCCGAGGTCATCGCCAGGTCGGCGACGAAGTCGCACGCAGCGTCGGCACCCTGGGCGGCTTCGATCTCGCGGGCGGTCGTCTCGACGACCCGCAGGACCTCCTCGGCGCCGATCTGGGTGAACACCGCGGCGTTGGTGAGCCGGCGGCCGAGCTCGACCGACCGGTCGTCGCCCTCTGCGAGGAGCTCGAGCGCGACGAGTAGCGCGGCGTACTCCTCGTGCTTCGCGTAGCGCCGGCCCGCGTCGTCGGCCACCGCGACGGCGTACGGCACGCCCTGCTCGGCGTTGGGCAACGCGGCGCTGCGGTGGTAGTGGCGGGCGAGAGCAGCGGCGGTGGCCGGCGCCGGTTCCCCCCGGAGCTGCTTCTCGAGCGCGGTCGCGATCGCCCGGTGCATCCGGACCTGGCGGCTCGGGTTCAGCTCCTCCACCAACGCGTGCCGGAAGAGGGCATGCGTGAACGCGTAGTGGTCGAACTCCTCGGTCGCCCGCACGATGCGCGCCTCGAGCGCCTGGTCGATCGCGTCGAGCGCTTCGTCGTCGTCGAGCCCGACCACCTCGGCCGCGACCGGGAGTGGGAACGACACCTCGAACAGCGCACCCGCAGCGAGGAGCCGGTTGGCGGCGTCACCGAGGCGCGAGAGGCGGCGTCCGATCACGTCGCGGATGCCGGCCGGGACCCCGAGCTGACTCAGGTCGTCGCCGACGGTCCACTGGCCGCCCTCGAACCGCAGCCGACCCTCTTCGATCAGGTGAAGGAGGGTTTCGCGTAGGAAGAACGGGTTGCCCTCGGTCTCGGCCGCGAGAAGCGTGGACAGCTCCTCGGGTACCTCGTGTTCGGCGAGGCGGGTCAGCAGGGTGTTCACCGCAGTGGCGTCGAGCCCGGTGAGCACGATTCGGGCGGGTTCGGTCTCGCGCTGCATCACTGCGAGTGCGGTGGCGAACGGGTGGCGCCGGTCGATGTCGGTCTCCCGGAACGTGCCGACGACGAGGAGGCGGGACCCACGGGCGGCCCGACAAATCGCACGGAGCATGCCGACCGATGCTTCGTCGGCCCAGTGGAGGTCGTCGAGCACCAGGACCACGGGCGCGCGTTCCGCGAGGCGGAGGAGGACCTGGGTCACCGCGTCACGGGACCGGGCGGTCTCGGCGTCGGGAGTAGCGGGGAGCGGCTCGTCGATCTCGGGGAGGCGGTCCTGGATCGCCGGGACCATGCGGGCCACGACCGCAGCGTCGGAGCCGAGGATCTCGCGCGCGTCGTCGGCGTCGGTGTGACGGATCCACGCGGTGAGGGCTTCGACGATCGGTGCGTTCGCGACGACGTCGCCGTCGTGGCACCCACCGATCAGCACCACTCCGCCGGCCGGCTGGACCAGCTGCTCGCACAGCTCGTTCACCAGGCGCGTCTTGCCGATGCCGGGCTCGCCCGAGATGAGCGCGACGCCTCCTTCGCCGCCGGCCGCGAGCTCCCAACACTGGCGGAGGGTGTCGCGCTCGCGCTCACGGCCGACGAACGGTGTGCGGGTGCGCAGACCGGTCGACCGTTGGACCGGTTCCCAGCCGAGCTCGAGCACGTCGAGCGGCTCGGGGAGGCCCTTGAGCTCCGTCGGCCCGAGGGGGGTGAACGCGAAGTCGCCCCGCGCGCCGGCGAGCAGGCGGACGAGCTGGGCCAGGAGGATCTGGCCGGGCGCGGCGTCGCCGCAGAGTCGGGATGCCTCGATCACCGGGGTGCCGAAGCAGTCGCCGTCTTCGAAGGTCACATCTCCCGCCGACACCCCGACCCGCATGGCGAGGGTCAGGCCCTCGTGGCGCCCGTATCCCTCGAGGGCCTGCTGCATCGCGACCGCGGCGGCGAGCGCTTCGGCCGCTCCGCTGAACGCGACGAGCAGCCCGTCGCCGAGTCCCTTGATCACGTTCCCGCCGTGCGCGCCTGCTTGTTCGACCAGGAGGGAGTCGTGATCGCGGCGGAGTTGCTCGGCCCGGTCCTCGCCGAGGCGCACGCGGGTGGCCGTGGAGTCGACCAGGTCGGTCACGAGGATCGTCGCGGTCTCGGCCATGTCGAGGGTCAAGCCTCGCGCAGTTCGGCGGCAGCCGCTTCGGGGGCGACCGGGTTCTGGAGCGTTCCCGTGCCGACTTCGGCTGACGCGACGTAGCGCTGGGTGTCGGCCGATCGCAGCGGCGGCGCAAGGTGCACGTGCAGGTGCACACCGGGGTGCACCCACAACAGGTACGGGAAGGGGCGGTCGAAGAGCCGGCCGTACCGGCTCACGAGGTCGTTCAGGGTGCCGGCGAGCTCGTCACGGCTGGTGTCGTCGAGGGCGGCGACGGTGGGGACATGGTCGAGCGGGGCTATGAGCGCGCCGTACGGATAGCCCGACGCGTACGGGACGGTCGCGACCCAATCCCCGTGTCGTGCGACGATGCGCGACCCGTCGGCGATCTCGCCGGGGAGGGTCGCGCAGAGTTGGCACCCGTGCTCCGCCGCGACCTCGGCTTCGCGACGCGGGACCGCCGGCACGAAGGGGAAGCCGTACACCTGACCGTGGGGATGATCGATGGTGGCGCCGACTTCCCGCCCCCGGTTCTCGAACACCAGCACGTACTCGATCTCGGGACGCGCCAGCAGTGCCGCGGTCCGTTCGGCCCACAGGTCGACGACCGCGCGGACGCCCGCGACACCGATCGAACCCAGTGACGCGTCGTGGTCGGGTGAGTACAGCAACACCTCGGTCGCGCCGCGTGCGGGCAACGGGCCGGGGCGGTCGGACGCGTCGGCGTCGATCGGTGCACCCGGACTCAATGCCGGCCACCGGTTCTCGAACGCCCGGACCTCGTAGGGGTCGGGCGCCTCGAGTCCACCCACGCAGAACGGGCACCCCGTCGCCGGGAGGTTCGGCCGGTCCTGACGGTTCCCGACGACCAGCACCCACTCTCGCGTGAGCGGATCCAGCCGGAACTCGGGCTCGCTCACCCCGCGCGTCGCAGCGTTGGTGCGATTGGGCCACCCAGAGGGTGGACAGTCGCACCAACGGAGCCGGCGTTGGCGCGGGTCACGTGAAGGTGGGGAGGACGTCGGCGGCGAAGCGGTCGATGCTGTCGGCGTCGAAGGGGGCGCGGCGGGCGATGATCACCCATTCCGCCCCGGCGTCGCCGTAGGCGCCGATCTGGTCGATCATCTCCTGGGTCGATCCCATGAGCACCCCGGGTCGCACATACTGCGACATGCCGCCGCCGAACTGGGCGTCGAGGTCTTCCTCGCTGGAGGCGAGGCCGACGTTCACAGCCTTGGTGATCGACGACGGGTCGCGCCCCGCACGCTCGCAGTGCTCACCGAGCACGCCGACCTTGCGGGCGTAGTCGGCGGGGGAGATGAACGGCACGTTCCAGCCGTCGGCGTGTTGGGCGGCGATCCGCAACGTGACCTTCTCGCCGCCGCCGCCGATCCAGATCGGGAGTCGCGCCTGGACCGGCTTCGGCTCGCAGCGGGCGTCGTGCAGGGTGAAGAACTCGCCGTCGAAGTTCGTGACGTCCTGGGTGAGGAGGCCTCGCACGCACTGGATGCCCTCGTCGAGCTGGCGCAGCCGCACCGGAGCCGGCGGGAACGGGATGCCGTAGGCGTCGTACTCGATCTGGGCCCACCCGGCGCCCATGCCGAGCACGACCCGGCCGTCGGCCATCTGGTCGAGGGTGGCCATCGCGTTGGCGAGGATCGCGGGATGGCGGTATCCGACGGAGTACACGAGGCTGCCGCACTGCACCCGCGTCGTCGCCTCGATGAGCGCGGCGTGCGCGGCGACAGCTTCGAGGCACACCGGGCTGCCCGACGCGTCGGCCGCGTAGAAGTGGTCCCAGATCGAGATCCACTCGAACCCGAGCCCCTCGATCTGTCGCCAGAGCGGGCGCAGCTCGTCGATGGAGGTGTTCTGCAGGCCGGTGTGCACACCGAACTTCATCCCGTCACCCCCCAGAGGACCGCGCCGCCCAACAGGTGGAGGTGCTCGAGGTCGTCGAGATCGAGCACCTGGAGGTACACCGTCTGCGCCCCCGCGGCTTCGTAGGAGCGGATCTTGTCGACCACCTCGGCCGGTGTTCCCGCGGCGCCGTTGGCCCGCAGCTCGTCGGGTGCACGGCCGATGCGTGCGGCCCGCCGTTCGACGTCGGCCTCGGTCTCCCCACAGCACACGACCAACGCGACGGACTTCCGCAGCGACGCGGGGTCACGGTCGATGGCCTCACACGCGGCGTGCACACGCTCGACCGCGACTCCGAACCCGTCGGCCGCGGGGAAGGCGAGGTTGTACTCGGTCGCGAAGCGTGCCGCGAGCGCGGGGGTGCGCCGCGGTCCACCACCTCCGACGATCACCGGGACCGGGTCCTGCACCGGCTTCGGCAGCGCCGGTGACTCGTGGACCGGATAGTGCTCGCCGGCGAACGAGAACGTGTCACCGACAGGGGTCGACCACAGGCCGGTCACGATCGCGAGCTGCTCCTCGAGCCGGTCGAACCGCTCACCCAGGTCGGGGAACGGGATGCCGTACGCACGGTGTTCGGCTTCGAACCAGCCTGCGCCCAGTCCGAGCTCGACCCGCCCGCCGCTCATGGCGTCGACCTGGGCCACCGAGATCGCGAGCGGGCCGGGGAGCCGGAACGTGGCCGAGTTCACGAGCGTGCCGAGCCGGATCGTGGTGGTGTCGCGGGCGAGGCCGGCGAGGGTGATCCAGGCGTCGGTCGGGCCGGGGCCGGGGTCGCCGTCGCCCATCCGCAGGTAGTGGTCGGACCGGAAGAAGGCGTCGAAGCCGAGCTCCTCGGCGGTGCGAGCCACCGCGAGCTGCTGCTCGTAGGTGGCGCCCTGCTGTGGCTCGGTGAAGATGCGGACCAGCATGAGGCCAGAACCTACAGGGCGGCCCCGATCACCGGAGCCTCCGCGCGGGGCCGGTTCGGCTGTGCGCCCGCCTACAGTGGACCCGTGCTGGAAGTGGAGGTGTGGCCCGAGCTCCGCGACCCCGTGCTGGTGGTCGCGTTCACCGGTTGGATCGACGCCGGGCTCGCGGGTGCCGGCACCGTCGCCGCGCTCGTCGAGCAGCTCGAGGGGGCGCGCCGGTTCGCACGGATCGACCTCGAGGGGATCGCCGACCTCCAACAGACCCGTCCCACCGTGCACCTCGTCGACGGGGTCACGCGCGAGATCGAGTGGCCGGCCGTCGAGCTCGTTGCCGGTCGTGTCGGTGGTCGCGACGTCGTCGTGTGCACCGGGCCCGAACCGTCGATCCGGTGGCTGGAGTTCACCACGACGATCGTCGACGCGGCCGCCCGGCTCGGGGTGGAGCAGGCCTTGCTCCTCGGCGGGCTGCCGGCCGCGGTCTCGCACCGTCGGCCGGTGAAGGTGATGGCGACGGCGACGAGTCACGCGCTCGTCGAGGATCTCGGCGCGACACGGGTCGACTACCACGGTCCGACCGGGGTGCAGACCGTGCTCCAGGTCGCGCTCGGCGACGCCGACATCCCTGCGATCGGGCTCTGGGCCGAGGTGCCGCACTACGTGGCCGGGAACCCGTCGCCTCCGGCGATCAAGGTGCTGCTCGAACGCGTCGGGGAGCTGGCCGGGATCTCACTCGACCTCAGCGACCTCGACGATCAGGCCGAGGCGTACGCGGCGCGGGTCGAAGAGGGCCTCGCCGAGCGTCCGGACGTGGCGGAGATGGTCCGGGAGCTCGACGTGGCGAGCGATGCCGACCTCCCGAGCGGCGACGAGCTCGCCTCGGAGATCGAGCGCTTCCTCCGCGAAGAGCGCTGACGCACCCGTTCCCACCGGGCCGGAAGCTCCGGTCTGACCGTGGGGGTGCCGCTGGGGAAGAATCGTCTTTCCCGTCGATGAAGGAGCAGCCATGAGCGAGGCCGTCCACCGCGCAACACCGCCGCGGCGCGAGCGGGGCCCGAGCGGCCCGGTGCGCAGCATCGAGAGCGGGCAGGCATGAGTGTCGTCCGGATCAACGCCATCACCGTCCCGGCCGAGCGGGCCGACGACCTGATCGCCCGCTTCGCGGCCCGTGCCGGCGAGGTCGCCAAGATGGAGGGCTTCGAGGCCTTCGAGCTGCTCAAGCCGACCGACGGTCGCGACGTGTTCCTCGTGTACACCCGGTGGACCACGCAGGCCGACTTCGACGCGTGGGTGAACAGCCAGGCGTTCCAGCACGGGCACAAGGCCCACAACGCCGACGGACCGGTGAGCAGCAACGCCGAGCTCTGGAGCTTCGACGTCGAACAGGACGAGTACGCGAAGACCACCTCATCGTGACCGGTCGCGACGACGCGCTCGCCGAGCTGACCGGTCCGGGTGGGCTCTTCGAGGTGATCACCGAGCCGGTGCTCGGAACCACGCTGCGGGTGTATCGGTCGCGCATGCGATCGATGCGCGAGCTCGTGGCGCAGGGCGACACCAAGGGCGACGCCGAGTTCCTCGTGCAAGGAGACCGCCGCCTCACGTACGCGGAGCACAACGCGCTCGTGCGACGAGCGGCAGGCGAGCTGCTCGCGCGGGGCGTCGAGCCCGGTGACCGGGTCGCGTTGCTGTCGGCGAACACGGTCGACTGGGTCGTGATGTTCTGGGCCTGCGCTTCCATGGGTGCGGTCTGCGTCCCGCTGAACGCGTGGTGGAAGGCCGACGAGCTCGAGTTCGGCCTGGCCGACTCGGAGACGTTGGTCCTCTTCTGCGACGAGAAGCGGTGGGAGATCGCCCGTGAGGTCGTGGATCGGCTGCCGGGTCTCGAGCACGTCTTCGTCACCGGTCTCGCCGCGCCCGACGGTCGCGCCGAGCCGACCACGGCGCTCTTCGAGGCCGCCGATCCCGGCGCGCTGGCCGATGTCGACGTCGAGGAGGACGACCTCCTCGCGATCCTCTACACCTCGGGCACGACCGGCCGGCCGAAGGGCGCGACGCTCACGCACCGCCAGGCGATCGCGAACCTCCAGAACATCTTCTGTGTCGGCATGGCCACCGCAGGACGGGGATCGTCGGCTGCGGAGAAGACCCGCGGCCTGCGCCCGACCACCCTGCTGGTGGTGCCGCTGTTCCACGTGACCGGGTGCCTCTCGACGATGACGCTGAACTACGCGCAGGGCGCGAAGCTCGTGCTCATGCCTCCCGGTCGCTTCGACCCCGACCTGGCCATGGCGACCATCGAGCGCGAGCAGGTCACCTCCTTCGGTGGGGTGCCGACGATCATGTGGCGCATCGTGGAGTCGCCGAACTTCGAGCAGTACGACCTGTCGTCGGTGGTGCGGGCGAGCTACGGCGGTGCGCCGGCCGCGCCCGAGTTGGTCCAGCGCATCCACGAGCGGTTCCCCGCGGTGCGCAGCACCCTCACGACCGCGTACGGACTCACCGAGACCGCGTCGGTCGCGACGTCGAACAGCGGTGAGGACTACCGCACCCACCCGGGGTCGGTCGGCCGCGCGGTCCCCACGGTCGAGCTGCGGGTCGTCGATCCCGAGGGGATCGACGTCCCGACCGGCGAGACCGGCGAGATCTGGATGCGCGGTCCGACGATCATGATGCGCGGCTACTGGAAACAACCCGTTGCGACCGCCGAAGCGGTCACCCCCGACGGCTGGTTCCGGACCGGCGACATCGGCCGGCTCGATGCCGACGGCTTCCTCGATCTCGTCGACCGGGCGAAGGACATGATCATCCGCGCCGGTGAGAACGTCTACTGCGTCGAGATCGAGCAGGCGCTGTTCGAGCATCCCGACGTCGTCGACGCCGCCGTCGTGGGGGTGCCGCACAAGGTGCTGGGCGAAGAGGTGAAGGCGGTGGTGCAGCTGCGTCCCGGTTCGACGACGGACCGCGACGAAATTCGGGCGTGGTGTTCGCAGCGACTCGCCGACTTCAAGGTCCCGGAGCACGTCGAGCTGCGCGACGAGCCCCTCCCGCGCAACCCCGCCGGGAAGATCCTGAAGAACCAGCTCCGGGGCGACGAGACCGCGTTCTCCGCGGCCGACGACGCCGTGCTCTGATGGTCGGATCCGCGGTGTCGGCTCGATCGCTCACCTGTTCGTGTCGGGTGGGGCGGCGTCCGCCGGCTCCGCTCCTCCTCCTGCTCTGAGGCGACGGCCATCGAGACGATCTACGACATCCACCGGGATTGGGGCTACATCGCGCTCGTCGCGAACGGTCTCGCCGGTCTCTACGCGCTCGCAGCCTGGAAGTGGAGACGCCTCCGAGGCCGCTCGGTGTGGATCGCGACGCTCGCCGCAGAGGTCATGCTCCTCGTGCAGATCCTGCTCGGGGTCGTACTCGTGGTCGGCGACAAGGCCTACGCGACGGCGGTGCCACGGTTCCACATGTTCTACGGCTTCGTCGCGTTCGTGACCGTCGGCCTGCTCTACCAGTACCGCAGCTCGATGAAGGGGAACGGCCGCCGGGAGCTGCTCTACGGGCTCGGTGGGTTGTTCATCATGGGCCTCGCCATCCGCGCGATCCTCCAGGTCGGGACCTGAGGGTGAGAAGAAGCGGAGCCGGCGGAAAGGGCGAGTGGGCCGTGCAGCGGGTGGCGATCGAGCCGGCGGCGCGGATTCGCCGGGAGATGGGGGAGCGATGAACGATCGGATCCGGGTGCTGCTGCTGTTCGGCGGTCGGTCCGCGGAGCACGACGTGTCGCGGGTGACCGCGGTCGCGGTGGCCCGGGCGCTCGATCCGGAGCGGTACGAGGTGGTGCCGGTCGCGATCACGACCGAAGGTCGATGGCTCCTGGCCGAAGCCGCGCAGCGGGCCATCGCGACCGGGCCCGCTGGGCTCCCGGTCGCGTTCGACATCGACGGTGAGCTGGTCGGCGACGTGGGTGAGCTGGCGACCGGTCGTCCGATTTCGGCCGGGTCGGGTCTCGGCCCGGTCGACGTCGTGTTCCCTCTCCTGCACGGACCGTACGGTGAGGACGGCACCGTGCAGGGCCTCCTCGAGCTCGCCGATCTGCCGTACGTCGGGTCCGGGGTGGTCGGCTCGGCCGTCGGCATGGACAAGGTGATGATGAAGCGCGCGTTCGTGGCCGCCGGCCTGCCCGTCGCGGCTTCCCTCGTGCACCGCGAGGGCCACGACACCGTGGCGTTCGCCGATCGGGTGGAGGGCGAGCTCGGCTTCCCCTGCTTCGTGAAACCGGCGAACATGGGCTCGTCGGTCGGAGTGACCAAGGCCCACGACCGAGGCGAGCTCGACACCGCGATCGCCGTCGCGCTCGTGTTCGACGAGTGGGTCGTCGCCGAGGAGATGGTGACCGGACGCGAGATCGAGGTCGCAGTGCTCGGCGACGACCCGCCCACGACCTCGGTGCCGGGCGAGATCGTCCCGGGCGCCGAGTTCTACGACTACGCCGACAAGTACGAAGACGGCGCCGCCGAGCTCCTGATCCCGGCGCCCCTCAGTGCCGAGCGCACGAACGAGGTCCGCGACCTCGCCGCGCGGGCGTTCGAGGCCTGCCGGCTCGAGGCGATGGCGCGTGTCGACTGCTTCTACTCCGACGAGCGCGGCTTCGTCGTCAACGAGGTGAACACCATTCCGGGGTTCACCCCCATCTCGATGTACCCCCGCCTCTGGGAGGCCTCGGGATTGTCATACCCGGATCTGCTCGACCGGCTCGTCGAGCTCGCCGTCGCCCGCCACGCTCGCCGCACCGCCCGGGCCGGCCGCCAGCGCGACGGTCACTGAGCCGGCCGGTCGGGGCGATGCGCACGCCGCCCGAAGCGATCACCACGGCATCCATCGTCGCGGAACTGGGCGAGCACTGGCGCGTCGACGCCACCGAGGCGGAGTACCTGCCGGTGGGGTTCGGGAGCCACCATTGGCGCGTCGACAGCGTCGGGGCCCGGTGGTTCGTGACCGTCGACGAC
>Ga0105044_10016357_pt1 | contig 10008 bp, 9 predicted proteins | sample MAT01_FD_78092 | JGI IMG/M metagenome (GOLD analysis project Ga0105044, IMG submission 78092) | Freshwater microbial communities from Lake Fryxell liftoff mats and glacier meltwater in Antarctica - MAT-01 | ecosystem: Environmental > Aquatic > Freshwater > Ice > Liftoff microbial mat | place...
ATCGCTCACGAGCTGCGGAACGATTCGGTCGACCGCCCTTGCTGCTGCACCAGAGGCGGCGATGATCACAGTCATTTGGCTGCCTCGATTGCTGCGGCGACGGTATCAAGCAATTCGTTCCACGACACCGTGAATTTCTCGACGCCCTCCTTTTCGAGGAGGGAAGTCACCTCGTCGTACGAGATTCCCAGACGTTCGAGTGCTGCGAGAGTCGCCCGAGCATTCTCGTAAGACCCGGTGACCGCCTCGCCAGTGATCTCCGCGTGATCGAAGGTGGCCTCAAGAGTCTTCTCTGGCATCGTATTGACGGTTTCCCGAACGGCGAGTTGCGTCACATATAGGGTGTCGGGAAGGCTCGGGTCCTTGACACCGGTCGAAGCCCACAGCGGCCGCTGTTTTTGACCGCCTGCCTGAAGCAGAGCCGCGGCGCGCGGACTCGCGAAGGCATCCTGATAGAGCTCGTAGGCCAGCCTGGCGTTGGCAACACCCGCCGCGCTCTTCAGCGCGATGGCTTCCGAACTTCCGATAGCGTCAAGCCGCTTGTCGATCTCCGTGTCGACGCGTGAAACGAAGAAAGACGCAACTGAATGGATGCCCCTCAGGTCGTGCCCGTTGGCCTGAGCCATCTCGAGCCCGCTTAGGTATGCGTCGATCACCGCTCGGTGGCGGTCAAGACTGAAGATGAGCGTGACGTTGACGCTGATCCCAGACCCGATAACCTCGGTTATCGCCGCGAGGCCCTCAATCGTGGCAGGAATCTTGATCATCGCGTTCGGTTCGTTGACCTTCGCCCACAATTCGCGCGCCTGCGCGACAGTTGCTTCGGTGTTATGGGCGAGTGCTGGCTCGACCTCGATCGACACTCGGCCGTCGACGCCGCCAGTCGAGTCATACACCGGTCGGAAGATCTTGCATGCCGCGGCGACATCATCCGTCGTAATCTCGAACACTGCCCTTGTAACTGCGGTGTCGGTCGCCGCGAGTGCGCGAACCTGTTCGTCGTATGCTTCGCCCTTTGCCAACGCCCCGGCGAAGATCGTCGGATTCGTTGTGACGCCCACAACATTGCGGTCGTCGATGAGTCGCTGGAGTCCGCCTGAAGAGATGCGCTCTCTGGAGAGGTCGTCGAGCCAGATGCTTACTCCGATTTGGGAGAGTGCAGCTGTTGGGGAGGTTGCCATGGTTGTCTTCTCTCCTGCCGGGGCCTAGTGGCTGGCCAGCGATTGACGAGCTGCCGCGATGGCAGCATCTGTCGTGATCCCGAACTCGCGATACAGGGTCTTGTAGTCGGCGGATGCCCCGAAGTGCTCGATCGAGACGCTGCGGCCACGATCTCCAACGTAGCGACGCCACGTCAGGTCGAGTCCCGCCTCGATTGAGACGCGCGCGGTGACGGCTGTTGGGAACACTGACTCGCGGTACGCATCGTCTTGCTCCTCAAACCACTCGAGACAAGGAGCGGACACGACTCGCGCGTTGATGCCTTCTCCGCGGAGTGCCTCACGCGCCTCAACGGCGATCTGCAGCTCGGAACCGGTGGCCATGAAGATTACGTCTGGGGAGCCGCCGGGAGCCTCAGCGAGCACGTATGCGCCCTTCTCAACGAACGATGCCGAGGCCAGTACGTCCCCGTTCGCTGCGCCTTCTCCGCGTTCGAACACAGGAATGTTTTGACGGGTCAAGGCGATTCCGGCTGGACCGGCGCGGCGAGCAAGGATCGCCTTCCACGCCCACGCCACCTCGTTTGCGTCGCCTGGCCGCACGATGTCGAGGCCCGGAATCGCGCGGAGAGTCGCGAGTTGTTCGATCGGCTGGTGCGTCGGGCCGTCTTCGCCGAGCGCGACAGAGTCATGGGTCCAGACGAAAATCGATGGTGCCTTCATGAGGGCAGCGAGGCGCACAGCTGGCCGCATGTAGTCACTGAATATCAGGAAGGTGCCGCCGAACGCGCGAGTGTTGCCGTGCAACACGATCCCGTTGACGATCGCGGCCATCGCGTGCTCGCGGATTCCGAAGTGCAAGACCCGCCCGTATGGGTTCCCTGTCCACTCGTGTGTCGAGTGTTCACTCGGGATGAACGAGGCAGCTCCGGCGATCGTGGTCAGGTTCGATTCTGCGAGATCAGCCGAACCGCCCCAGAGTTCAGGAATGATCGCGCCGAGAGCACCGAGCACTTTGCCCGATGCCGCGCGCGTCGACACTTCTGTGCCGGCTTCAAACACCGGAAGCGCAGCGTCGACGCCATCCGGCAGTTCACCGGCGAGAACGCGGTCGAGCAGCTTCTTGCGCTCGGGGTTGGCGGAGGCCCATGCCTCGAACTGTCCGTTCCATTCCTCGCGAGCCGCCTTGCCGCGCTCCACCGCCTTCCGAGTGTGCACAACGACGTCTTCAGCGACTTCGAAGAACTGCTCAGGGTCGAAGCCGAGCAGACGCTTGGTGGCGGCGAGCTCGTCTGCGCCGAGGGCAGAACCGTGGATCTTGCCAGAATTCTGCTTGTGCGGCGCTGGCCAGCCAATGATTGTGCGGAGGATGATGAGCGACGGCTTGTCGATGACGCCCTTCGCGGCCTCAATCGCGGCGTGTAGCTCGGCGACGTCTTCTTCGTAGACTCCGGTCTTCTTCCAGTCCACGGTCTGAACGTGCCAGTGGTAGGCATCGTAGCGAGCCTTGACATCTTCGGTGAAGGCAATGTCGGTGTCGTCTTCGATCGAGATCTGGTTCGAGTCGTAAATGGCGATGAGGTTACCGAGCTGCTGATGGCCGGCGAGCGACGATGCCTCAGATGAGACGCCCTCCTGCAGATCGCCGTCACTCGCAACGACGTAGATGAAGTGATCGAACGGGGAGGTGCCGGCTGCGGCATTCGGATCAAACAGGCCGCGCTCGAACCGGGAGGCGTATGCGAAGCCGACGGCCGAAGCAAGACCCTGACCGAGCGGTCCGGTCGTGATCTCGACTCCGTCGGTGTGGCCGTACTCCGGATGCCCGGGGGTCTTGGAGCCCCAGGTGCGGAGAGCCTTGAGGTCGTCGAGTTCGAGGCCGTAGCCGCCGAAATAGAGCTGAACGTATTGGGTGAGGGAGCTGTGGCCAGCTGACAGAATGAAGCGGTCGCGCCCAATCCAGGTGTTGTCGCTCGGGTCGTGCCTCATCATCTTTTGGAACAGCAGGTATGCCGCTGGGGCAAGGCTCATGGCGGTACCCGGATGCCCGTTGCCCACCTTTTCGACGGCATCTGCCGCGAGGATCCTTGCCGTATCAACGGCCCTGAGGTCGATGGGATCCCACTGCAGTGCTGACACGATGTGCACAACCCTTCTTCAAGCGACGGGATTCCGGTTGCACCCAGAAAGGTCGCGACTGTCGCCAGTCGGGTCTGACGCGCCACCGATTCCGGCCACCGCAGTCAGCAGAGGAGCGTGGTGGGGGAGTTGGTGCGCCGCAGTCCGGCGGGCTCGCACCAAGTATAGAGAAACGGCAGCAGACCGCTCGGGCCTTGCCTCACGCTGAGAGGGGTGATACAGATCCCTGACCTAGAATGATGCTTCGATGAGGCCGAACGAGGAGCAATGGACGTCGCAGTAACCACGCCCACTGTTGGGGATAGAATCGGCCTTCGCCGGACCGTGTTGGCGTACATCGCTCTCACCAAACCGAGAGTGATCGAGCTCCTCTTGGTGACCACGGTTCCCGTCATGTTCCTCGCTGCCGGTGGTGTTCCGAACCTGTGGCTGGTGCTGGCGACACTGCTCGGTGGCGCACTGAGCGCTGCTTCCGCCAATGCGTTCAACTGCTACATCGACCGCGACATCGATCGCGTGATGGAGCGCACGCAGCGTCGTCCTCTCGTTACCGGCGACTTGACCGATCGGCAGGCTCTCGGCTTCGCGTGGATCACGGGGATCGCGTCCGTAGCGTGGCTCGCGCTCGTCGTGAACTGGCTCGCCGCAGTACTCTCGCTCGCCGCGATTCTGTTCTATGTGCTCGTGTACACCCTGCTGCTGAAGCGCAGGACTCCACAAAACATTATCTGGGGTGGAGCCGCCGGTTGCATGCCGGTGCTGATCGGCTGGGCGGCTGTCACGGGCTCGCTCAGTTGGACGCCAGCGGTGCTGTTTGGGATCGTGTTTCTGTGGACTCCGGCGCACTACTGGCCGCTGTCAATGAAGTACCGCTCTGACTATCAGTCCGTCGGAGTGCCGATGCTCGCAGTGGTGCGCGGTCGGGGCGTTGTCGGTTTGCAGGTGGTGCTGTACGCCTGGGCTACCATCGCGTGCTCGCTGCTGCTCATCCCTGTCGCGTCGATGGGGCTGGTCTACTCCGTCGTGGCGGTCGGCGCTGGCGCCTGGTTCATTTACGAATCACACCGCCTATATGCCACGGCCGTTCGAGGGGGTGAGCTGCATCCCATGCGCGTTTTCCACAGCTCGATCAGCTACCTCACGCTTGTCTTCATCGCGATCGGTGTCGATCCACTGTTGCCGTTCTAGTCCGCCGCCGTCTGAGTTGCTGCGTGTTTCGCGCAAGCTGAGGAGCACCGCGGTCATTGCTGCAGCTAACGCGCAGGAGAGCACCATGTGGATACCGACCAGAATCTCGGGGAGGCCGAGCCGCGCCTGAGCGATGCCGACGACGATCTGAACGACTTCGATAGCCAACAGCAGCGCGAGGAAACGGCGTGTTCGTTGCAGATGCAGTACCTGCGCCCCGGCGAAGAGCAGGACTGTCGCCCCGAAGGTTATGTACGCCGGCCAGCTGTGCAGGTGTTGCAGCAGCTCAGAGTTGAGGCCGTTCCGCGCGGCTCCACCGTCGCCAGCGTGCGGCCCAGAGCCCGTCGTCAACACTCCGACAAGGATGGTGACGGCGAGCGCGATGGCCGAGAAGGCGGCGAGCGGTCGGTACCACACTGGCAGCGCGACGGCTGAACCGCGTGGCCCGAGGTACACGCGATACACCAGCACGGTCGCCAATACAACCAGCACGGCAGAAAGCACGAAGTGCAGTCCGACCACATACGGATCCAGATTGGTGAGCACGCTAATTCCACCGATGACCGCTTGAGCCGGAATGCCAAGGCCGATAACCACAGAAAGTCTGAAGAGTTCCGGACGTTCGCGGCGCATCCGAACCACCATGAGGAACATGCCGATCGCAATCGCGACCAAAACGAAGGTCAACAACCGGTTGGCGAACTCGATAACGCCGTTGATGCCCATCTCAGGGGTTGAAACGAAGGAGTCTTCGGTACACCGCGGCCACGTCGGGCAGCCAAGGCCAGAGCCAGTCAATCGCACTGCACCGCCGGTGCCGACAATCAGAATCTGAGCGACGAGCGAAGCGATTGCGAAGCCACGAACCCGCGGGGTAATCGTCGTTGGGAGCCGAGCAAAAAGGGCTTTCACAGCCAAACCTCCTGTTATTGGCGAGCGCGCCCTGTACAATCATGGTGTTCGAAAGCAACAACCATTGCCGGGGAGTCAACGTAGACGCGGGAGCCTCGCTCCCTCATCCTGATTCAGTCTAAACGTGCACCGCAGACCGACTCTGGGTGGTCGCTGATGTTTCGAAAGCATCCCGGTGCCCGCTGTGCGGGCGATCGTTCCCAGCAAACAAATACGGTTGCCGGGGAATGTTGCAAGAGCCACCGCGGTTGCGAGTGGCAGGAAAGAGGATGCGATGTCAGACGTGCTTATCGACCGCCCAGAGCTCGGAAGTCTCGGACAATACGAGTTCGGGTGGGCGGACTCTGACGTCGCAGGCGCAGCCGCTCGCCGCGGCATCAATGAAGAGGTCGTTCGCGACATCTCAGCCCTCAAGAGCGAGGCGGAGTCGATGCTTGAGACGAGGCTCAAGGGTCTCAAGAATTTCTACCGCAAGCCGATGCCGACCTGGGGAGCAGACCTTTCCGGCATCGACTTCGACAACATCAAGTATTTTGTTCGCTCGACCGAGAAGCAGGCTCAGACCTGGGACGACCTCCCAGAAGACATCCGCCTTACGTACGAAAAGCTCGGCATTCCGGAGGCGGAACGTCAGCGTCTCGTTTCGGGTGTCGCTGCGCAGTACGAATCCGAGGTCGTCTTTCACTCGATCAACGCGGAACTCGAAGCCCAGGGCGTCATCTTCATGGACACCGACACGGCCCTTCGAGAGCACCCGGAATTTTTCGACGAGTACTTCGGCACGGTCATCCCGGCCGGCGACAACAAGTTCGCTGCGCTCAACACCGCTGTGTGGTCTGGTGGCTCGTTCGTCTACGTGCCGAAGGGCGTTCACGTCGAGATTCCACTGCAGGCATACTTCAGAATCAACACGGAGAACATGGGTCAGTTCGAGCGCACCCTGATCATCGCCGACGAGGGTTCGTACGTTCACTACATCGAAGGGTGCACTGCGCCGATCTACAAGTCAGACTCTTTGCACTCCGCCGTCGTCGAGATCGTGGTGAAGAAGAACGCGCGCGTTCGATACACGACGATCCAGAACTGGTCAAACAACGTGTACAACCTCGTCACCAAGCGTGCGATCGCCCACGAGGGCGCAACCATGGAGTGGATCGACGGCAACATCGGCTCGAAAGTCACGATGAAGTACCCGTCGATCTACCTCGTCGGTGAGCACGCCAAGGGCGAGACCCTCTCTGTCGCGTTCGCCGGCCCCGGCCAGCACCAGGATGCCGGCGCCAAGATGGTGCACATGGCGCCGTACACGACGTCATCGATCGTCTCGAAGTCGATCGCCAGAGGCGGAGGTCGTGCTGGCTACCGCGGGGAGATCCGCGTCGACGCGAACGCGCACCACTCGGCGAACACGGTTCGCTGCGACGCGCTCCTCGTCGACACAATTTCGCGCTCCGACACGTACCCATCCATCGACATCCGCGTTGACGATGTGCAGCTCGGGCACGAGGCGACCGTCTCTCGGGTCAGCGCAGAGCAACTCTTCTACTTGCAGTCGCGCGGCCTCGCCGAAGACGAAGCCATGGCGATGATTGTGCGCGGATTCATTGAGCCGATTGCGCGCGAACTTCCCATGGAGTACGCCCTCGAACTGAACAAGCTCATCGAGATGAGCATGGAGGGAAGCGTCGGTTAGCCGGGGCATCCAGCCCTGAGGTATCCACCCAGAGGCATCCAGCCCTGAGGCATCCAGCCCTGAGGCATTCACGCCTTGGCACTCACGCGAACCACAGGCTTCGCTTCGAAAGGACGTATCGGCTCGATGTCGATTGCAACAACCCAAACGCCCGAACAGCACGGTGCACAAGCGCACAGCGATGGGGGATGGGGCAACACCAGCAAGGTGCCTGTTCAGACCCGTTCCGCGCGCTTCACCTCCGTCGTACCCGAGGACTTCCCGGCAGTGACCGGGCTTGAGGTTGACTGGAAACTCAGTCCCGTCGCCTCGCTCCGCCACCTGATCGACGGCCAACTCGATGGTTCACAGTACGAGTTCGATTCGACGGTCTCGGCTGGGGCTCAAGTTGGGTGGGTATCGAGCGCGAGTGCTGCTGTCGGCAAGGCAGGCACTCCTGAAGACCGCGCATCCGCGAACGCCTGGTCGAGTACGGATGCCATCCTCGAACTCAGCGTCACTGGCGATGAAGCTGCCACGATCGCGGTCGAGCGATCAGCATTTGGCTCAAAGCCGCGCGCCGCACACACCATCATTACCGCGGCGGCGAACAGTCACGGGCGAGTGGTCTTGCGAAATACTGGCGAAGCGCAACTGGTCGAGAATCTCGAAATCATCGTCGAGGATGGCGCGAACCTTACGGTCATCTCGCTGCAAGGTTGGGCCGATGACGCCATTCACTTGGCGAGTCACTTCGCCCAGATCGGCCGTGACGCGACCCTCAAGCACATCGTCGTCTCGCTGAGCGGGTCGATTGTCCGAGTGAACCCCTCCATTCATTTGAGTGGCGAGGGCTCGAACGCTGAACTGTATGGACTCTATTTTGCGGATGCTCGGCAGCACCTGGAGCACCGGGTCTACCTGCACCATCAGGCCGCAAACACGAAGGGCCGCGTCAACTACAAGGGGGCGCTGCAAGGCAAAGGCGCCCGCACGGTGTGGGTCGGCGACGTGTTGATCGGTCGAGACGCCAGCGGAACTGACAGTTACGAGCAGAACCGCAACCTCGTGCTGACTGAGGGCACGCGCGCGGACTCGATCCCCAACCTCGAAATCGAGACCGGAGACATCCTCGGCGCTGGGCACGCGAGTGCGACCGGCCGATTCGACGACGAACAACTGTTCTACCTTCAGGCTCGTGGCATCTCTGAGCTCGAGGCAAGGCGATTGGTTGTGATCGGGTTCCTCAACGAGATCGTGCAGAAGGTTGATGACCCTGCCCTTGAGTCGTACTTGCTCGAGCGGGTCGAGGCAGAGCTGGAGGGAGTCGCATGACCGAACACCGCGTATGCACGACCGACGAACTGGGGACCAACAAAGCGTTCCGAGTCGTACTCGATGGCGCGGCGATCGTCGTCGTCAAGGATTCAAACGGGGCGGTTCACGCCATTGGCGACACCTGCACGCACGGCGACATCTCGCTTGCGGAAGGCTTTGTCGAGAACGACTCGATCGAGTGCTGGGCACACGGATCCATGTTCTCGCTTGCGACCGGCAAGCCGTCCAATCTTCCGGCGTACGAACCGGTTCCGGTCTATACGGTCAAAGTCGATAGCGATGGCGTTGTCATGATCGATCCAACTCAAACTCTGGCCGTCTGAATCAGTCACAGCGCCTGACGGCCAGTCCACAGCATCACCGTTTCACCACCGAAGGAATCACACCATGTCAACAGTCGAAGGCTCAACGCTCGAAGGTTCAACACTCGAAGGTTCAACACTCGAAGTGATAGATCTCCACGTCAGCGTGGAGACCGAACAGGGAACCAAGCAGATCCTGAACGGCGTGGATCTCGTCGTCAACCGGGGCGAAGTGCACGCGATCATGGGTCCGAACGGATCTGGCAAGTCGACCCTCGCGTACTCGATCGCCGGGCATCCGAAGTATCACGTCGAAAGCGGCTCAGTGTTGCTCGACGGTGTCGAGGTGCTGACGATGAGCGTCGACGAACGCGCTCGTGCCGGCCTCTTTCTTGCGATGCAGTACCCGGTCGAGATTCCAGGAGTGCGCATGACCGACTTCCTGCGTACTGCCAAGGCAGCCATCGACGGTGAAGCCCCAGCCATCCGCCCCTGGATTAAGGAAGTCAACGAGGCGATGAAGTCACTTCGCATGGACAAGTCGTTCGGCGAACGCAACGTCAATGAAGGCTTCTCCGGTGGCGAGAAGAAGCGCCACGAGATACTGCAACTCGAACTCCTCAAGCCGAAGTTCGCAATCCTTGACGAGACCGATTCTGGGCTGGACGTCGACGCTCTGAAGGTTGTCGCCGACGGCGTGAACCGTGCGCACCAAGAGAACAATCTCGGAATCCTGCTGATCACGCATTACACGCGCATTCTTCGCTACATCAAGCCTGACTTCGTGCACGTCTTTGTCGAAGGACGAGTCGCGGAAGAGGGCGGACCGGAACTCGCCGATCGCCTCGAAACCGAGGGTTATGATCGCTTTCTCACCGACGCAAGCGTAATTTAGTCCTATGGTTTCCACGCTCGCACCGGCGCTCTTCGATCAGGTCGAAGAGGCACTCAAAGACGTCATAGACCCTGAGCTTGGGGTCAACATTGTCGACCTCGGCCTCATTTACGACTTGAGCTGGGATGACGAGAGCACGGCACTCATCATCAGCATGACGCTTACCTCGGCTGGCTGCCCGCTGACCGATGTGATTGAGGAACAGATCGCCCAGTCGCTCGACGGCGTCGTCGATGCGTTCCGAATCACCTGGGTCTGGATGCCGCCGTGGGGACCCGAGAAGATCACCGACGACGGCCGCGACATGATGAGGGCGCTGGGCTTCTCGATCTAGCTGGGCTTCTCGATCTAGCTGGGCTTCTCGGCATCCTTGCGCTTCTGGTTCGACCGCACGACGAGCCA
>Ga0105044_10016359_pt1 | contig 10006 bp, 8 predicted proteins | sample MAT01_FD_78092 | JGI IMG/M metagenome (GOLD analysis project Ga0105044, IMG submission 78092) | Freshwater microbial communities from Lake Fryxell liftoff mats and glacier meltwater in Antarctica - MAT-01 | ecosystem: Environmental > Aquatic > Freshwater > Ice > Liftoff microbial mat | place...
GACCTTTGCCGTGCCGTCGCGCGGATCGGGCGCGCCCATTTGGATCCACGCCTCGAAGTCCTTGATCACCACGTCGGAGAGTTTGCCGCCTTCCTTTTCCGGCGGCATGGCGAAGTCCTTGTTGGTGTGCTGCACGGCTTCGATGAGCAGGCTCTCCTGGAGATCACCCGGCACTACCGCCGGTCCATTGTCGCCGCCGCGGCGGATGCCTTCGCGGGTGTCGAGCACGAGGCCGCCGCGAATCTTCTCCGCCGTTTCCGCGTGGCACTTGTAGCAATGCTCCGCGAGCACGGGCCGGATCTTTTTCTCGAAGAAGTCGAGCTGCTCGGGCGTGGGTTTTTCCACCGCGTCGAGCGTCCAGGCGGGGAGGGCGAGCAGCGTCAGGAGAGCGGTCCGGAGAAGCGTCGAGAGTTTCATCGTGGTGGATCGGAAGAGAGCGGAAGACGGGCCGCCGTGGCGACGGTGCGACCGGCACGGGCTTGAACTCTGGAACGCCGCCGGGGTTGCAGTTCGTCTTTCCGCGCGGCGGTTCACCGGCTCGGGAGCAGTTGCGCGAGCGCGGCCGTGGCCCAGCAGGTGGCGGCGGTGGAAAGGAACTGGTGCTCGCCGTGCGGGTCGCCGTTTTCAAAGTAGGGCTGCGCTTTGAACTTCTGCCGTGACTCGACCCGCCAGGAGCCATCGGCCAGTTCCGTCTTCAGGAGATAATCCCGCGCGCGCCGAGCCACGGGGTCGTCGGCTGCCAGACCGGTCTGGCAGAGCAGGAAGAGGGTCTGCCCGGTGGAGGAGGCGTCGCTCGCGGGGTCCGGGTCGTTCTGCGCCCAGCCGCCATCGTCGCGCTGCGTCTGGAGGATGGCGGTGCGTGGCGACGAGACAGGAGCGGAGCATGGGGATCGGGGAGGGGCGACGGGTGCTCGCGGAGGCGGGACTTTTTCCCCCGCCCGGCCCGCTAGCGCCCGGCCACTTTGGTCGGGATGGGCACGAAGTATTCGATGTAGCCGATCATCATTTCGTCGTAGGTCTGCGGGCCCCACTTCACGAGTTTGGTCGGATCGGGGTTGGCTTTGTTGGCGGTGCTGTTGTCAAAGGTCGCGGTGACTTTCAGCCGGCTGCCGCGGGGGATGGTGCGCGGTTCCTTGTATTCGTAGCGGAGCTGCCAGTTGAAGTCGTAGCGCGGGATGTCGAGGAGCGTCTCCTGCTTCCCATCCGGCAGGGTGAGATCGTAGCGAAACGATTTCCCGCGGACGTGCATGTGCGCGACGTAGCCGAGCACGTGCAGATCGAAGGGCACGGGACGCTCCGTGGATTCGAGATGATCGGCGGCGCCGGGTGCGATCGCGAGCTGATGATCGGCGACGGCGAGGGTCTTTACCTCAAAGCGCGGCGGCTCCTGGGCAAAGACCAGCCCGATGCGCACCTGCTCCTCCACGGCTTTGCCGAAAGGGGTGTAGTGAATCTGAAAGCTCACGGTCGCGCCGGCGGGCAGCTTGCGGGCAAAGCCGGGCTCGTAGATGCGCCGGCCATTGCCCGGCACGTAAGCGGCAAAAAATCCGCCCGAGCCTTCATCGCGGTCCCGCACCTTGGCGCCCTTTTCATGCACCTGAATGATGACGTGATGCACGGCCTCGCGCACCGAGGGTTGCACTTCATAAGCGGTCACCCACTGGTCTTCCGTGAGCGTCGTTTGGGCGCTCGCAAACTGATACGGCATGAACCCTTCGGCCTTGATCGCGATGGGGCGCGGGATCTGCACCACGAGGTCGGGCGTGCCGATGCTCCATTCCCCAGTCGCCCGGCGCGGCACGGGGCCCTCTCGGGCGTCGCCGAGCGGACGGTTCGGCGAGTCGAGCCAGGCGAGGAGATCGGTCTTGTCGCGGGCGGAGAGCGAGCAGTCGTTGGCCCACGGATTTTCCGCGCCGGCGGCGATCGGTGCGGCAAACCACGGCGGCATCTGGCGCTGCTCGACCACGCGTTGGATCGCCCGGGCGCGATCCTTCACCTCCGCGAGATCGTCGAGCGCGAAGGGCGCGATGCCGCCATCGTGATGACACTCCACGCAGTGCTGCTGGAGGATGCGCGCGACGTCGCGGTGGTAGGTGACCGCGGTGAGCGCCGCGGCTTTTTCCGCCGGCAAATCCAGCTCGCAGCCCGGCGGCTCGGTCGCCGCGATCTGGGGGCGCGTGCCGGCGAGCAGCGCCGTCACGGCGTCGCGCAGGTAGCGTTCGCGCGGGGCGTCGAGGTTGTAGTGCAGCCCGTACTGATCGTCGAGCGCGCCGCGGTAGAGCAGCGTGCGGGTGGCATCGAGGAGGAAGACTTCGGTGGTGCTGCGGGCGCGCAGCGCGACGGCCAGCGTCTGGTCCGCGTCGTGCAGATACGGCGCGGTGAGGCCCTGGTCCCGGATGAAGGCGGTGAGATCCGCGCCCTTTTCACTGGCTAGGGGATTGGCGAGGAGCAGCCCCACGCCTTGCGCCGCGAGTTCCTTTTCCAGCCGGGCGAGGCCGGGTGCGTAGCGCTTGCTCACCGGGCAGGTGGTGCTGGTGAAGGCGATGACGAGCCCCCGCTGGGCGCGCCAGTCGCTCAGGCGATGGGGCTTTCCATCGAGCGTCGTGAAGGCCACGTCGGGCACCTGCCGGCCGATGCCTACGTCGCCCGCCTTCGAGATGCGCGGGCCGGTCGCGATCGGCGCGGTCGCGGTGGCGGGAGCCTCGGGTGCGGCCGGCGGTGCGGGCAAGGCGGTGCGCGCCTGGAAACGCTGGATGCCCTCGACGGCTTCGGCGCGGGTGATGCGCCCGTCCTTGTCGCGATCCAGCGCCTTCAAACGCTGGGCCTGCGCCGGCAATTCGTCGAGGGTGAGCACGCCGTCGTGGTTCTTGTCGAGGTAGTCGAAAATCTTGTCCGGCGCGCTCGTTTCGTTCGGCGGTGCCTCGGCGACCGGGGTCGAAGGCGCTGCGCCTCCGAACACCTGACGGCCTTCCTCGAGCGTGATCACGCCATCCTTGTTGCCGTCAAAGCGGGCGAAGGTCTCGGCGTTGGGCAATTCGTCGGGCGTCACCCGGCCGTCGCCGTTTTTGTCCGCGCGCTGGAAGATCGCGTCGGCTGCGCCGCGTTGCGCGGGGAGGGTGGTGAGGCCCGCGCCGATGGCGAGCAGGAGGAGGAGGAGCTTGGGTGGGGTCGTCATACGCATGAGGGGTTCGGGGGGGATCGGTTTCAGTTTTCCGGCAGGCCGCGCAGGCGGAGCTTCTGCTCCCGGGGCAGCGCCTGGTAGCGCGCGCGCTGCGTCGCATCGAGCTTGTCCCAGAGTTGCCGCCCACTCTGGCGCACGATGTCGGTGGCGCGGGTGGCCGTCTCCTTTTGCAAATCGCGGAGTTGGCCCTGCATCTGCGCGACGATCGGGCGCATCGCTTCAATCTGGTCGGCCCGCAAGTCGAGACGCTCCGCCGTCTGCGCAAACCAACGCTCGGACCATCGGTCGATGATCGGCATGCGCCCGGCACCCGCTGCACTCCGCCGATGGAGAAAGGTCGCACCACACACGCCGCCGAGGGCAAAGAGCAGCACGAGACCGAGAGCGATCTTCCAGACGCGCGGGGCAGTCATGGCTGCGCCTCCAGTGCCGAGGCGACGAAGCCACCGGCCAGTTCACTCTCGCCCATGAAGGCGCCATCCCCGCGCCAGGCCAGCAGCGCGGCCGCGAGCAGCGCCGCGACGCCGATCGCGCGCGGGAGCAGAAAGAGCGTCCAGTCCCGCGCCTCGGGCGTCCGGAGCGAGGCCAGGACACGGGTCGCAAACCCCGGCGGGGCGGCGTCGGGCAGGGGACGTGCCGGAGCCGATCGCGCGCGCTGGAAGCAGCGTTCGAGCAGGCCAGGGAGGAGGTTCATGTGCGCTCTTAACCCGCAGCCGCACGAAGGTAACCGCCGGCGCGGAGTTTTTTTCAGGGCATCCCGGCCGACGGAGTGTGATGAAAAGTGGTGCTTGGATTCGAAGCATCGTCCTCCTCCTCCTCCACCTCAAAACGCGCCGAGTAGGAGTAGGAGTAAGAGGACGAGGACGAGGACCGGGCGCGGCCCTGGCTCCACATCGAACACATCCCGGCCGACGACGCTGCGCCCCTCCTTCCTCCCTTTACGTGGGCTCCGGCTCAGCGCCGATGGCGGCGGACGAAAGGCACCCGCGGCTCGACCGGCGGCGGCGGCGGAGGCGCATCGCGGCGCTGCGCCACGTAGATGCAGTGGGCGGCGCGTTTGGCGCGTTCGTGCGGCTTTACGGGGAAGACCTCCGCGTGGAAACCGCTCCGCCCCAGCTCTTGGGGAAATGCCGGCTCCGCGCACGCCGACCAGAACGCCACCCGCCCCTCCGCCTTCAGCGCGCGACGGATGAGGCCAAAGCCGCGGCGATCGTAGAGGCGCGAGTTCTTCGCCTGGACCAGCGAGGTCGGGCCATTGTCCACATCGAGCAGGATCGCATCGTAACTCGCGGGCCTGGCCAGGCGGATGACCTCGAAGACATCCGCCACGAGCACCTGCACGCGCGGATCGTCGAGCAGCTTGCCATTCACTGCGCCGAGGAATTCGCGATTCCAGGCCACGACCTCGGGGAGCAATTCCGCGACCTGCACCGTGGCCCCGGCGCGCACCAGCTCCAGCACCCGGCGCAAGCTGAACCCCAGCCCGAGCCCGCCGATGAGCACGCACGGCGCGGCCTCCGCGCCGAGCCTTTTGCACGGCAGCTCCGCGAGCAGCAGCTCGGACATCGTCGAGGAGGAACTCATGAGCTGGCGCCCATTGAGTTTCAGAAAAAAATCGCCGTCGTGCTCGTGGAGCGAGAAAAGCGAACCATCCGCGGTGCGGGTCTGGGCGAGATTGTGAAAGGGTTTCATGCGGCGGTGGGCGACGACTCGTAGGGATCGCGCGGAGCCGTGGCGAGCCCGCCCGCTACTTCGGGCCGACCCCGGTCATCGGATGGTGGCGCACCGTGTCCCAGGCGATCTGCTGCAGCAATCGGTTGAGCGCGGGGAGGGCAAATTCCTTGTTCTGCACAAGCTCCGGCGGCAGCGGCAGACCGACGGGACTGCGGCGGTAGATCACCGCGTAGTGGCAATACGCGGCCAGCGTCTTGAGCGGCGGAGTCGGATGCCCCCAGGTATCGGTGAAAAGCCGCCACTGCACTTTCAGCCCGGGCGCTTTCCCGGCGACGATTTTTTCCCGGAGCGCAATGGAAGCCTCCCCCACCGGCACCACATAGACGACCTCCCTGCCGAGCCGCCCATTGATCTCGCGGATGTGCCCCTCGAGGTCCGCCCGGTACCGGTCGTTCTGCCGGCGGAGTTCCGCGAGGTCCGTCGCATTGTGATCCACGACGACCCGCGTCTCCAGCGGATAGACCGGCCGGTACGTATCGTTGGGCAACCAAAACTCCTGCACCAGCACCCGGATCGCGGGATTCTGCGCGACGCCGAGTTGCGCGAACTTTTCGATCCCCTCGTCCGGCAGCCAGATCGGCGACAGGGTCAGGACATCCACCTGGCCGGCGGACAGTTGTTTCCGGGCCTCGTTCCTTTCCTCCGGCACGGCCCAATGCTGGATCACGCGCGAACCACCGATCGAAGAAAGACCCGCGAGGCGATGACCCTGGATGCCGGCGGACTCGGCGAGATCGGCGATCATGCTGCCGGCCCAGGCGTGAAAGCTGTGCCCGCACGTAAAGACCCGCAGCCCGACCGGTGGCGCCGCCGCCTCGTCCGCCCGCGCGGCCGTGAGCAGCGTCGCCGAGACGATGAGGGAACACAGGGCCCGGAGCCGGAGCGCCGGGAGCCAGGAGGAGAAGAACGATCGCGGGAGATTCATGGTGGAGGGAGAAAACGGCGGGGGTCGCCAGGAAGATGAACCCCGATCCGACGTGCAGCCCAAGTAGGAATCCGCGTCCGATCGGCTTTTCGCCTCGTGCGCTCCACGGCGCCACGGCGAGGCGGCGATTCAGGCCAGGCCCTGAAGCAGGCGGTGGAGTTTCCGCCGGGCGCGGTAGGCGCGCATGCGGATGAGGACGCTGCTCCAGCCCGTGAGCGACTGGATTTCCTGGAGCGACTTTTCCTCGAGGTGCAGGAGCGTGATCACGAGGCGGTCTTCGGCGCTCAAGCCGCCCATCGCGCGATGGAGGAGCGCCTTCGTTTCCGAACCGAAAGCGGGCGCGTCATCCGGGCTCTGGTGGAGTGCGTCGGCGGCGCGGCGTTCGTCTTCGGAAAGATCGGACCAGCGCAATTCCGGGCGCCGCTGCCGGGAGCGCAGCGCCTTCAGGCAGACATTCAGGGCGAGGCGGGAGAGCCAGTTTTCCAGCGGCCGCGTGGGATCGTAGCGCTCGAGGGTGCGGAAAAATTGGGCGAAGACTTCCTGCGCGAGATCCTCCTCATCGAGGCGGAAGGGGAGGTGATTGCGCACGATGCGGATGACCTGCGGATAGAGCGCGTCGATCAGGCGGCGGGCGGCGGCTTCGTCGTGCTCGCGCAGCCAGGCAGCCACATCTTCCTCGAGGCGCGGCATCATGCACGGGAGAGGAGAGGCATCGGAAAAGGCGAACGCTTTCGCCGGGGGAAAGTCGCGCCTGGCCACGCCCGCGCGCCGGCTTTCGCCCTCCCGGACCGGGAGCGGGCTACCGGGCGCCGGTGGGTTTCACCAAGCCGTGCAGGAAACCGGTCTTGGCGCCGCCGCTCCAGGTGCCGGTGTAGCTCTGGCCCTGGAAAAGCACTCGCGCGGAGTAAGTGCCGCCGCCGGGCACGGTCAGGTTTTCGACGATCATCACCGCCGCGCCGGCGACCCACTGCACGCGCACCGGGATCGGCGCGACGATGGCCTGGCCCTGGTACTTGAGCTGCGCATTCACGATCCACTGGTCCCCTTCGCCCTTCTTGACGCTGACGATGGTGTAGCTCTCGTCGCGCTCCTCGGTGAGCTGGCCATCGCGCACCAGGCACCAGCGGCCCGTGAGGGTCACATTATTCAGCATCGAGGTGAATTGCTGATCCAGCGCCGACGCCGGCGTGGGATCTTGGGCGCAGGCGAGGCTGGTGTTGAAGAGGAGGACGAGGAGGAAACGCAGTGCAGTATTCATGGAGCTCGTTTCGTAACGCAGATCGCGACCGCGGTCAGCAGCGGACTTTTTGAGAAAGTGGCCGGGACCTTACCCGCGCCGCCAGGCTCGGGGAGCGTGATCCGATCCGGTCGCGGTCGGCCCTGCCCTTCGAGCGCGTCCGGGGGTGAGGGAGAGGTGCTCCAGGGTGCGGCGGGCTCCGGGGAGCGCGCCCGTCCCGGGCGCTGGTCGCGGCGTCCTCGCCGCGACGCACTTTCCCGTCCGTGCCGGGCGGACGAGATCTCCGCCCACCGGGGACTCGCCGGGCGGCGCACCGGGTGCGGATCTCTGGACGGAGCGGCGCGGCAGGGGAAGTTCGTTTCCGCGAGACGCGGAAACCAACACGCGGGACGCGTGTGGTACCCGGAATCGTGGCGCTTCCGCACGAAGGTGCGGAGTAGCCAGGCATCCTCGCGCTCATGACGTGTTCTTTATTCGCGGAAGAGGAAACACTTACCCGAAGGAAGATGGCGTTCCTGGCTGGGAGCGATGGGTGGGGGTCAGTTCCCGCCGAAGAATTTCTTGAATGACCGGAAGATGCTTTGGCCGACGGTGCGTTTGTCGCCGGTTTCTTTGCGGGTGCGTTCGGTGAGCAGACCGCCGCGGTGCTGGCCGCAGGCTTTCTCCGGGACGCAGGACGCCGGGAGTTCGGCGCTGTAGGCGGTGCCGGCGCTCTCGCAACCGGCGGTGGCGAGCAGTCCGGAGCGGGCGCAGGCGAGGACGCGCTGGAGCCCGGCGGGTGGCGCAAAGGGGCGCGCCGGATAACGCGCGACCGGGGCTCCCTGCATGACGCTCGCCCAGACTGGCAGCGCGAGCGCGGAGCCATAGCCGCGGGTCACGATCTTGTCCGGTTGATCGAGGCCGACCCACACGCCGCAGGTGAGCGCCTCCGTGTAGCCGACAAACCAGGCGTCGCGGTACTCATCGGTCGTGCCGGTCTTGCCGGCGGCGGGCTTGGTGAAGCCGAGCGATTTGGCACTGGCGCCGGTGCCGCGCTCGAGGGCCTTGCGCAAGGCGTCGGTGATCTCCCAGGCGACGCCGGCATCGAGCACCCGCGACTGCACATGGGCGGCGCGGTAGAGCATCTCGCCGGAGGCGTCGTCGATGCGCTCGATGATGTAACTCTGACGGCGCACGCCGCCATTGGCGAAGACGGTGTAAGCGGCAGTCAGGTCGGTGAGCTTGGCCTCAAGGGCGCCGAGATACACGGCGGGCTGCTCCGGCATGTCCGCGATGCCGAGCGCGCGCGCGACTTTCCCGACCTCCGCCAGTCCGGCCCGCTCGCCGACGCGCACGCTCATGGTATTGCGGGAAAGGATGAGTCCCTCCTCGGCGCGCAGCAGGCCTTTGTAAGTGGAGTCCGAGTTACCCGGCGTCCAATCCTCCGCCCCGCGGATCTCGCCGCGTTCGATGGGTCCGTCGTCGATGGTCGTCCCGGGTAGTAACCCGCCGGCAAAGGCGGCGGCATAGACGATCGGCTTGAAGGTGGAGCCGACCTGGCGCTCGGATTGCACGGCGCGGTTGAGCTTGCTCTCCGCGTAGTCGCGACCGCCGATGAGGGCGCGGATGCCGCCGGATCGGTTGTCGATGGCGACCAATGCGCCCTGGAGATAGGGCGTCGGGAGTTCTTCCTTGCGCGCTTCGTCGGAGAAGTCGGTGCGCTTCGGGTGCGCGTAGCCGGGCTTGGCTTCGACCTTGCGCAGTTGCGCTTCCACGGCGAGTTCGGCGGACTTTTGCAGCTCGGGATCGATGGTCGTGTAAATCTTGAAGCCGCCTTCCGCCTGCTGCTCGTCGGTGAGCAGGAGGTCGAGTTCCCGCTGCACCATGTCCATGGCGTAGTTTTCCTGGGTGCCGATCTGGCGGCGCCGCCCGAGCGCGATCGGCGCGGTTTTCGCGCTCTTCGCTTCGGCGGGCTTGATGCGGCGGAGTTCCGCCATCCGGTCGAGCACGGTGTCGCGTTCGCGCAGCGCGCCCTTGAGATTGCGCAGCGGCGAGAAGCGGGTCGGGCCGCGGATGATCCCGGCGATGAGCGCGGATTCCGCGAGGGTGAGGTCGCGCGCGGGTTTGCTGAAGTAGGCCTGGCTGGCCGTCTCGATGCCATAGACGCCGGAGCCGAAGTAAATCCGGTTCATGTAATGCCCGAGGATTTCATCCTTCGAATAGTGCTGCTCGATGCGCAGCGCGACGAAGGCTTCGAGCAGCTTGCGGTGCAGATTTTTCCCGCCGAGGACGAAGGAATTCCGCGCGAGCTGCTGGGTGAGGGTGCTCGCGCCCTGGCGCGCGGAGCCGGAGGCGATATTGCGCACCAGCGCGCGGGCGATGCCGATCGGGTCCACGCCGCGATGGGAGTAAAAGCGGGTGTCTTCCCGGGCGAGGAGCGCCTCGACGAAGTGCGTAGAGACGGCGGACTTCGGCACAGTGATCCGATTCTCTCCCTGGAGCCGGGCGTACACTTTCCCATCCATGTCGAAGACCGTGGACCGCTCGCGCATCGTGCGCACGTCGTGGATGTCGAAGGTCGAAGCCCAGAAGCCGTAGGTGAGCACGACGGCGAGGGCGATGCTGAAGCCCGCCAGGCCCGCCCAAAGCAGCCAGCGTCTCCAAGGGTGGGGCGTGGTCCGGGGGCGATTGCGGCTGCGAGTGCGGGAGGTTTTGCGAGCCAAGGGCGGAGAACATCGAACATCGAACGCCGCGCGTCGAACATCGAATGGCATGTGCGCCTTGGCGTGAGATGGAGTGCGTTTGGTGTTTGGCGTTTGGCGTTTGGCGTTTGAAGTTTGGCGTTTTCCCGCAGGCCGGAAACGCCAAACGCCAAACGCCAAACTTCAAACTTCAAACCTTGCGCATCGACATCCTCACCCTCTTCCCCGCCATCGCCGCCGCGCCGCTC
>Ga0105044_10016362_pt1 | contig 10006 bp, 8 predicted proteins | sample MAT01_FD_78092 | JGI IMG/M metagenome (GOLD analysis project Ga0105044, IMG submission 78092) | Freshwater microbial communities from Lake Fryxell liftoff mats and glacier meltwater in Antarctica - MAT-01 | ecosystem: Environmental > Aquatic > Freshwater > Ice > Liftoff microbial mat | place...
GAGCGGCGCCGCGCTTCAACCGATGGCGGATCCTGGGGGAATTCCGGTTGCTCGAAGTCCTGCGCGTCCTGGATGTGCGATTGCTGGCTCATGGCTGCTGTCTCCACTATGCAAAACGCCGGTACCTTCATGCGGGTTCAGTCGTTATCGATCGGAATGTCGTGAACCTGGAATAAGGTGAAGCGTTGTAGGACAGCCCGCCCCGACTTGTGCCGTGCAGCGTGCCGCTAAGTTGCCTTCATCATGCTTGACGCCTACCGCACAGCCGCCGCCGAACGCCTGAATCAAGGCATCCCGCCCCTGTCCCTTGACCCCAAGCAGACCGCAGCCGTGTGCGCCCTGCTCGAGAAGTCCTCCCCAGAGCAGATTGAACTGAAGGCTTTGCTCTTTGACCGCGTTTCGCCCGGAGTTGATCCATCGGCCAAGGTGAAGGCCGAGTGGTTGGGCAAGGTCGCGCATGGTGAGGTGAGCAGTCCGTCAATCTCGCGCGAGGAGGCCATTCGCGGTCTCGGCGCGATGCTCGGCGGCTACAACACCCCGTTCCTGACCCGCGAGCTGGACGGGCCGAACGCCCAGCTCGCTGCCGACCAGCTTGCCCGTATGGTGTTGATCTTTGACAACTTCGCCGTCATCGCCAAGCAGTCGGCCTCCGGCAATACCATCGCCGCAAAACTGATCGAGCGCTGGGCCTCCGCCGAATGGTTCTCCTGCCGCCACGAGATGGAGCCGGAAGTGTCCGGGCTCGTCTACAAAATCCCCGGCGAGACTAATACCGACGACCTGTCGCCAGCCCAGAGCGCCGTCACCCGCCCTGACATCCCGGCCCACGCGCTGGACATGTACAAGACCAAGGATCCAACCTGCATCACAACGCTCAACGAGTGGCGTGCCAAGGGCGAGCGTCCGATTCTGATCGGCGATGTCTATGGCACCGGTTCTAGCCGCAAGTCGGCGACCAATTCGGTGATGTGGTACACCGGCCGCGACATCCCGGCGGTCCCCAACAAGCGTACCGCGGCCTTCCTGCTGGCCGGTATCATCGCGCCAATATTCCTCGACACCTTCCGCGATGCCGGCGGCATGGCCTGGACGTGCGATGTCAACCAGTTCGCCACTGGCGATCGCATCACCATCAAGACGCGGACCGGCGAAGTGCTTAAGAACGGCGCTGTGGTCGCGACTGGGAAGATCAAAACCCCGATGGTGTTTGACGAATTCCGAGCCGGCGGCCGGACCAACCTAATCATCGGTCGCGCCTTGACCTGGCGGGCTTGCGACCACCTCAAGAAAGGCTATCCGGCGAACTTCGCCAAGCCGGTGCTGCCGAACGACGATGGCAAGGGTTACACCCTGGCGCAGAAGATGGTTGGTCGCGCGTGTGGTGTGCTGGGCGTTCGTCCGGGCCTGAGCTGCGAACCTAAGGCGACCACTGTCGGCTCGCAAGATACCACCGGCCCGATGACCGCCGATGAGTTGAAGGAACTTGCGTGCCTGTCTTTTGCTGCCCCGCTGGTGATGCAGAGTTTCTGCCACACTGCCGCCTATCCGACCGCCAAGGATGCGAAGATGCATCGCTGGTTGCCGGAGTTCATCGTCGAACGCAACGGCGTCGCCCTGCGCCCTGGTGACGGCATCATTCACAGCTGGCTGAACCGCATGTGCCTGCCCGACACGGTCGGTACCGGCGGTGACAGCCATACCCGCTTTCCAATCGGCATCAGTTTCCCGGGCGGGTCTGGACTGGTCGCCTTTGCGGCTGCAATCGGCTACATGCCGCTCGACATGCCGGAATCAGTGCTGGTGCGTTTCACCGGCAAACTCCAGCCGGGAGTCACCCTGCGCGACTTGGTCAATGCGATCCCGTGGATCGCGCTGCAGTCTGGCGACCTGACGCTCGAGAAGAAGGGCAAGAAGAACGTCTATTCCGGCCGCATCCTCGAAATTGAGGGACTCGAGCACCTCACCGCCGAACAGGCCTTCGAGCTGTCCGATGCCAGCGCCGAACGCAGTGCCGCCGCCTGTGCCGTCAATTTGTCCGAGAAGTCGGTTGCCGATTACCTGAAGTCGAACATCGCCCTGCTCACGGCGATGATTGCCGATGGCTATGGTCACAAGACGACCTTGCAGACGCGTATCGATGCAATGCAGGCCTGGCTTGCGAAGCCAACGCTGCTGCGCGCCGATCCGGGTTTGGCCCTGACCGGCTCCAGCGACGTCAAAGATGGCCTCGGGCGGGTGATCGGCAGCGTCAATGACGCGGCTGACAAGCGCTACGCCAAAGTCTTCGTCATCAACATGGATGCGATCGGCGAACCGCTGCTCGCCTGCCCGAACGACCCGGACCGCATCAAGACGCTGACCGAGGAGCAGAACACCAAGATCGATGAGGTCTTCGTGGGTTCGTGCATGACCAATATCGGACACTTCCGAGCCCTCGCCAATGTGTACAGGCAGACCAAGACCGAGTACCTGAACGCGGTCACCTGGATCTGCCCGCCGACCCGCATGGACGAGGCTGTGCTGCAGTCGGAAGGCCACTATGGCCTCTTCGGTCAGATCGGCGCCCGGCGCGAGATCCCCGGCTGCTCGCTGTGCATGGGCAACCAGGCGCGGGTAAGGCCCGGCGCGACCATTTTCTCTACCTCGACACGCAACTTCGACAATCGCATGGGCCGCGATGCCAAATGCTATCTCGGCAGCGCCGAGCTCGCCGATGTCGTCTCAATCCTGGGACGCCTGCCAACGCCGCAGGAATACCGTGACCACATGGCCAAGTGCATCAGCCCGTTCGAAGCCTCGATCTACAAGTACCTCGACTTCACCCAAATGAGTGCGCGGGTACCCAACTTCGCGGTGGCGTGAACGCCATACCGGCGGACGACCAGCCCGCCCTGCGCATCCGCAACGTCTTTTACCGCGAGGCCGACCCCGACTGGCAGGTCGGTGAACATCATCACGATGTGCATCAATGGTATCTGTGTGTGCATGGCGGCTTGCGGGTCCGCGTCGGCCCCGACCTCCATGTGCTAGAGCCGGAGCGATCCGTGATCGTCCCGCCCCATGCGCGGCGCGAGTTGGTCGTGCTGCGCCGGGCGCCTGGATACCTGGTAGTGATCTTCGAGCCGGTTGGGATCGACCTGGCGCCGATCATCGGCCGGGTCCTGGCCATGCCGACTGCTCTACGCGACGATCTGCATGCGCTGATCGAAGAGCTTCATCGTCCTGGCGAGGACCACACGCTGCTCGTGCGCGCCCTGGTGTTGCGAATGCTGATTGCTCACAAACGGGCTGCCGCAGTTTCGACGGTGTCGCTGTCGGCGATGAATGCGCGCAGCCACGATGCGGTGATCCAAACTGCGGACGTCTATATGCGATTGCATCTGCATCGTTCATTACGACGAGGCGAGATTGCCGCCGCAGTGCATCTGAGCGAGCCGCACCTCGCCCGTGTGTTCAAATCACAGGCTGGTATGACGATAGTCCAGCGTCTGACTGCCTTGCGCATCACCAGTGCAAAATCGTTGCTGTTGGAAAGCTCGTTGTCAGTCGGCCAGATCGCGGGTGAAGTCGGGATTGTCTCGTTCAGCCACTTCGCGCGTATCTTCAAACGGCTGGTCGGGGTGTCTCCAGGGGATTACCGGCGAACAGGCGGCCGGACCTGGGGATGATCGGATCCGATTGAAAAACTTAGTCGCAAAAGTGCCAATGTAATCACAATGATGAGATACTGTAATGACTTGCGATGAATCGCCAGATTGACAGGCATAACGAATGATCGAATACAGCACAATGACGATCGTTCTCAGCTAGCAATCGATCCTCGGAGGATCTATGATTGCCTGCCATGCAGATCGCCATCATCGGCTGCGGCGTCATCGGTCCGGTCCATGCAGCCGCGGCACGGCTGGATCGCGAGGTGGTGATTCGCTGGGTTTGCGACCGTGATGCGACGAAGCTACCACGGGTCGTAGCCGAACGGTCGACGACCGACATGAGTCAGGTATTGGCAGATCCGCTCGTCCAGCTCGTCTGCGTCTGTACGCAGCACCCCGAACATGCCGACGTGATTGAAGCCGCCCTGCACGCCGGCAAGCATGTGCTGTGCGAAAAGCCATTGGCCAGCACGCCTGCCGACTTGCTGCGCATTCTGCGGGCTTCGTCAGCCCATCCGCAGCTGATCGCCAGTGGAGTCTTCCAGCATCGTTTCGCTCCGCTAGCGCGGCGGTTGCGTCAGCTGGTCGTCGAAGGTTCCTTCGGCACAATCACCAAGGTCGAGGTCGACTTTGCCTGTACTCGTGACCAAGGCTATTACAGGAGCGCAGATTGGCGCGGCAAACGTCTCGGCGAAGGTGGAGGCGTGGCCCTGAACCAGGGCATCCACACTATCGACCTGGGACTGTGGCTGGCTGGAGCCGTCGCGTTGCAGGTCGCTGGCACAGTTCGTCGCCGCCGCTTGAGCTGTATCGAAGTCGAGGACCTCTTTGAGGCCACGGTGTCCTGCACGGGCGGCCTGACAGCACGACTGCGTGCCGACAACGATGGTGTGACCGAGTGGAAACAGCGGGTGGTGGTTCGCGGGAGTCGAGGCGGATTCACCCTGGGGGACGGGCACCGCCTGGTCGCCATCGACCATGCCAGCGCGGCCCTGGGCGAAGAGCTGCAGGCACTGGATGCCGCCAATCTGGATTCCAGGCCACTTGGCGGGGCGAAAGATGTCTACGGCTACCATCACGCCTTGCAGGTCGCCGATGTCATTGAAGCGATACGCTGTGGTCGCCCGCCCATGGTTGGCTTTGCTGACGCCGTCCAGGCGAATGCCGTCATTCTTGCTACCTATCAATCCACTAGCCTGGGCCGCCCGGTCCAGCTGCCGCTTGAACCGACCACCTACCGTTACCCAGAGCTTACCCAGGAGCATGCATGACTCGTACCGTCCGTCTTGGCATTATCGGCGTTGGAGGCATGGGCGGCAGCCACTGCACCCAGATTACGCAGGGCAAGGTCCCGCGCATCGAAGTCACCGCCGTGTGCGATTCAGATCCGGCCAAACTGGCGAACTGGCCCAAGATCAAGGGCTTCGCCACGCACCAGGAACTGCTCGCGAGTGGTCTGGTCGATGCCGTTCTGATCGCCACGCCGCACTACGGCCATACCACCATCGGCATCGAGGCGCTTCAGGCGGGGGTCCATACCCTGATCGAAAAACCGTTGTCGGTGCACAAGGCTGACTGCCAGCTTCTGATCGCCGCCTATGAGAAGCGCGCGCGTAAGGACCTAGTCTTTGCTGAGATGTTCAACCAGCGCACTGATCCGCGCTACCAAAAGCTACGGCAGCTGATCAATTCCGGCGAGCTGGGTGCGATCCGCCGGATCAATTGGATCATCACTGACTGGTTCCGCACCGAAGCCTACTACGCCTCTGGCGGGTGGCGCGCGACCTGGTCGGGCGAAGGTGGCGGCGTACTGATGAACCAGTGCCCGCACAATCTTGATCTGATGCAATGGCTGTTCGGCCTACCGACCAAGGTGCGCGCATTCTGTCAGATGGGCAGGTGGCACGACATCGAAGTCGAGGACGCCTGCACCGCGTATCTCGAATATGCCAACGGCGCCACCGGCGTGTTCATTACTACCACCGGCGAAGCTCCAGGAACCAATCGTCTCGAGGTGGCCTGCGACCGCGGCCGTGTGGTCGTCGAGGGCGATGGCCTGAGCTGGATCCGGAACCTCACCCCGACCAGCGAATTCCTCAAGACTTCGCCACACGGCTTTGCCTCGCCCGAACGCTGGGAGGTCAGGATCCCGACCAACGGCTGGGGCGGACAGCATAATGAGGTTCTGGCGAACTTCGCCGATGCGATCCTCGACGGCAAGCCGCTGGTTGGCCCTGCCACCGAAGGCATCAACGGCGTCGAACTGGGCAACGCCATGCTCATGTCGTCGCTGTGGGACCGGACCGTCGAACTGCCGCTAGACGCGGTCGCAGTCGGCGCCGAATACCAGAAGCTGATCGCTGGCAGCCGTCGCAAGTCAGTGGTGGCCAAGGCAGCGACCGGTGACTTCGCTGATTCCTTCAAGGGGATGACAAAATGAAGACCACCCAACTCGCCGCGCAACTTTACACTCTGCGCGATCATTGCAAAACAGCCGCCGACCTCGCCGTGACGCTTAAGAAGGTCCGGACGATCGGATATCGCGCTGTGCAGGTATCCGGTGTTGGTCCGATCCCACCCGAGGAGATCAAGCGCATCGCCGATGGCGAAGGCTTGGTCATCTGCGCCACCCACGAGGGTGGCGGCTCGATCTGCGACACCCCTCAGGCGGTGGTCGAGCGCCTGGGCAAGCTCGGCTGCGCCGATACGGCCTATCCGCATCCGCACGTACCGATCGCAACCATGGACGACGTCAAGCGGCTGGCCGAAGCGCTCGACCGTTCGGGTGATGTCCTGCGCCGGGCCGGCATGCGCCTGTCCTACCACAATCACGCTAACGAATTCCGCAAAGTCGCAGGAAAGACCGTGCTGCAGTGGCTCTACGATCTCACCGATGTGAAGAATCTGCAGGGTGAGCCAGACACCTATTGGGTGCAGACCGGAGGCGGGGATCCGGTCGAGTGGATGCAGCGGTTACACGGGCGTCTTCCGATCGTCCACCTCAAAGACTATAAGATCGGCGATGACATGAAGCCGACCATGGCCGAGATCGGCAACGGCACCCTGAATTGGCCTGCCATCTGCCACGCCGCCGAGATCAGCGGCTGCCCGTGGTTCATCGTGGAACAGGACGTCTGCCCGGCCGATCCGTTCGACTCGCTAACGCAGTCTTGGACCTATTTGACGACCCACATCGCCGAGCGCGGCTAGCGGAACTGTGTTTATCTGAAGTTGGGTCTGGGTGCCACCTAGGATATAGCCAGTCTTCTTCGTCGTCGTAATGTGACTGGCAGGAAGATATTATCCTCTTGCCAGTCCCATTCGAATTGTCCCAATCAACTAGGAAAACATGATGTATCTGACCGGATTCGCCGACGAGGCAGCACACGATCTTGCCACCCAGATTGCGGTGACCAAGGAACTCGGTTGGTCGCACATCGAGTCCCGCCGCATCGACAAGGTTATGATCCACGATCTTGACGATGCTGCCTTCGATCAGGTGTGTGCCCAACTCGATGGCTCTGGGGTCCGCATCAACTGTTTTGGTTCGGCGATCGCCAATTGGGCGACGTCGATCGACAAGCCGTTTGATGGCACTTGTGCAGAGGCCAAGCGTTCGATCTCGCGGATGCAGCGGCTCGGAACAAAACTGGTACGCATCATGTCGTTCGCCGTTCGCAAGGACGCAGCTGGCGTGGTCGTCGATGATCAACTGGATGCGGAACGCTTCCGTCGGCTGCGTGAATTACAGGCTATGTTCGCTGGAGCCGGCCTCGTGGCTGTCCACGAGAATTGCATGAATTATGGTGGCATGGGCTGGACGTATACGCGTCGCATGCTGGATAACGTGCCGGGTCTTCAGCTGGTGTTCGACACCGGCAACCCGACCCACAGCGATGACTGGAGCGTGTCACAGCGTAGTAACGGCGCACGTCCCAAGCAGTCATCCTGGGAATTCTATCACCAGATCCGTGAGCATGTCGCCTATGTGCATATCAAGGATGGTCGCATGCTTCCTGATGGAACGCATGTCCATACGTGGCCAGGTGAAGGTGAGGGTGACGTCCGACGCATACTTGCAGATCTGTTGGCTCGGGGATATGACGGCGGCATCTCAATCGAACCCCACATCGCGTCGGTGTTCCATGATCCCTCGGTGGTAGACACCGAGGCCAAGATGCGTCTGTCGTACCTCGAATATGGACGCCGCACGATGCGGCTGCTGGAAGAGCTTGGCGAACGCCGGCTCAGCGCTCAGCCCTGATTGAGCCCACGGCGGCTGCCGCGGGGCCAAGGTGAGCAACGATGGCGTCATCCGGAGCGGATAGCACGACGACGATGGTGCGTCCGTCGACCGAGCTGATCCACGCGATCTGACCGAAGGCCAGCGGACCGGCAGCGAACCGCGAACGGATGCGCCGCCAGGTCCTGCCGCCCAATGGGACGCTGTCGTCGTTAAGAATCTCGCATCCATCCGCAACCCGTCGTATCCCATCGCGGAGGGAGTCCGCTGTGGAATCAACGCCAGCTTCGGCACATGTGATCGCCATTCGGGGTGCATCTTCGGTCCGATTGCCTGTGATTGGACCGCGAAAGACAAGATGAACGGCTGGCGCGATGGTCCACCCTGACGGCGGCGAAATGGTGCATCCTCCGCCAGGAATACTGATGCTGATGTCTGAAGCATGCAGGCATGAGACGAGAAAAACGGCGAAACAGATTCGCCATCCGTCACGGTAAATACATAACTTGCAATTCATGTATCATACCTGTATCATTCCAGTCATGTGCAGGAAGCGGATTATCTCCGCATCACCTCCCTGCCGGAGAATCTTCCATGTCTAAGCTTATCGAAGCGGTTGAAGCGAAGCTTGCCGCCGAAGGCACCAGCGTCACTGCCGCCGCCCAGTCGGTTGGCCTCAGTCTCCCGTCATTCCGCGCCGTTCTCAAGGGCAAGAGCAATCCGAATGCTCGTGGCTTGAAGAAGTACGCCAAGCTCCTCGGCGTGTCTAACGAGGAAGTTGCTGCGCTGGTTGGCGGTGAATCAAAGAAGGCCAAGGGCGCCAAGCGTGGACCGAAGCCGGGCCGCAAGGCCAAGGGCGCCAAGCGTGGACCGAAGCCGGGCCGCAAGGCCAAGGGCGCCAAGCGTGGACCGAAGCCAGGCCGCAAGGCCGGTGGTTCAGTCGCTGGCGTCATCGCCATGCTCTCACAGGCTGAGGCGCTCCTGGGTGACGACCTTGCCGTGGCAGTGCACAATCTGGGTAAGGCCCAGCGCTCGACGCTCGAGATGATCGTCAGGAGTCTGGGCTGAGATCAGGCTTCCAGATCTGTTGATAGGAACCGGCGCGGCGATTCCCGCGCCGGTTTTTGCTTTCAAGAATTGGCAAAAATGGCAAAATTTAGGAAATTTGCGAGCTGTGGGTCGTAGTCGGACGCGATGATTCGCCATGGTTCGGGGCATGCCCAGCCCACCAGGCGAGCGCGCGGGCATCGCTCCATGGTTCGACGAAGGTGAGTGAGCGTAGACGGTCACGCAGTGCGATCATGCTAGGCGGACGCTGCTCGGGCTTCTTGCTGAGACATTGCATGATGATGCGTTCCAATTCGGGATGGACAGCGACCTGCAGACGTACGCTCGGTAGTTTTGGTGTATCCATGCTGTGCGCTACTAGGTCCTCGGAACCATCAGGCCCGGGGAATAAGGTTGATCCGGTCAGTAACCAGTAGGCCACTGCACCAAGTCCATAGATATCGCTGGCCGGGCTGGCGTCACCCCCGCCGAAAATGAGTTCCGGGGCGATGTACCCTGGAGTGCCGGCAAACCCAGTGGCTCCGTGTGCTGATCCGGGGACAGAAGGATGATTCTGGGCAGCTCCGACCAACCCGAAATCCAGAATTTTGATCACGTCGAGATCTTCACCGAGGCGGCAGACCATGATGTTGCCCGGCTTGATGTCGCGGTGGACCAGTCCGGCGCGGTGGGCTTCGGCAAGCGACAGGCACGCTTGCGCTATGAGATGCGTGACTCGGGCCTCGGACAGGGGGCCGTGGCGTTCAACCAGGGTTTCCAGATCGAAACCGTCGAGTAGTTCCATGGCATAGTAGAGATAGCCCTCAGGCGAGAGACCAAAGTCGTACAGCTGGACGGTGTGCGGGCTCTGTAGGAGGGCGATCGCCTTGGCCTCCCGTTGAAAACGCTGGGCGAGTTCACGGACCACCGCTGGCTCGTTCTTCAGATCCTCGGTTGGACGTATGAACTTGACGGCGGCATGTCGAGGCAGCAAACGGTGCTTGGCCCTCCAAACTTCCCCCATGCCGCCGCGGCCCAGCAATTCGGTCAATTGATATGCACC
>Ga0105044_10016372_pt1 | contig 10002 bp, 5 predicted proteins | sample MAT01_FD_78092 | JGI IMG/M metagenome (GOLD analysis project Ga0105044, IMG submission 78092) | Freshwater microbial communities from Lake Fryxell liftoff mats and glacier meltwater in Antarctica - MAT-01 | ecosystem: Environmental > Aquatic > Freshwater > Ice > Liftoff microbial mat | place...
CTCTCGGGATTGAACGATTGCAGGTGGGTCCATATTACAATATTGACCCACCTGCGATCGTTCAATCGCGAGGATTTTTCAAAGCCAAAATCGATCGGTCAGGCCGCGCCGAGTATACTTAACCCCAATAATTTGAGGGCTTTATTTATGAATCAATATAGTTATACATTAATAAGCCCAGAGACCAGAAGCAACCATACGCAAAGCAAAAAGATAGAAGTAGACATAGACCCCTTAAAAGAGCTTTCAGACGAATGTATTAAAAACATGACAGTAATTGCAGACAATGAACATCAACCTCTACAAAGCGACAGCTTTAAAGTAACAACGTCTAATATAATACTCAACAACTCGTGCGATCGCATCATTTTCATTCAAAAGAAAGACTAATCCCTTTTTTCCCATAGACAAGCCTCAGTTGAACGGGTATGATCATCCTAAAAAAGGCATCGTCATGGATTTCTTACGCCACTTAGAAGAGAAAATACAAGCTCTGAAAGATGAAGGGTACTACAAAGAAGAGAAAGAAATTACCACTCCACAACAGGCGCAAATAGGCCTAAGTAGCGGCAAGAAAGTCTTAAATTTATGTGCCAATAATTATCTAGGACTTGCGAACGACCCACGCCTGATTACAGCAGCTAAAGATAGCTACGAAGACTACGGCTTTGGCATGGCATCGGTACGGTTTATCTGTGGAACGCAAACCATCCACCAAGCGTTAGAGAAAAAGATTTCATCATTTCTGCACACCGACGATACAATCCTATACACTTCCTGTTTTGATGCAAATGGCGGATTATTCGAAACTCTGTTCTCAGAAGAAGATGGCATTATAAGCGATTCCTTAAACCATGCTAGCATCATCGATGGCATACGCTTATCGAAATGCAAAAAATGGCGCTACCAGAATAACGACATGGCAGATCTGGAGCAAAAACTTAAAGAGTCTTCCGAATGCAGATACCGCGTCATCGCAACTGATGGTGTTTTCTCCATGGATGGTATTATGGCAAATCTGCCTGAAATCTGCCGCTTGGCAGACAAATATAACGCGCTTGTCATGGTTGATGATAGCCATGCCGTTGGTTTTATTGGCGAAGGTGGTAGAGGTACACCTGAGCATTTTGGCGTCATGGACCGCGTTGATATACTTACAGGCACATTTGGAAAGGCCCTTGGCGGCGCTTCTGGCGGCTACACAGCGGGCAGAAAAGAGATCGTCGAATTCCTCAGACAGCGGTCACGACCGTACTTATTTTCAAACAGCCTAGCGCCTGGCATCGCCGCAGCGTCGCTGAAAGTGATCGATCTCATCGAACAAGAAGGCGATTTACGACAAAAACTTCAAGACAACACAATTTTTTTCCGCAGTCACATGGAAGCATTGGGTTTTAATCTCACTCCAGGACAGCACCCCATCATACCAATCATGCTTGGAGATGCTAAACTTGCCAAAGAATTTGCATCGCAAATGCTGCAAAAAGGTGTTTATGTGGTTGGCTTTAGTTATCCCGTTGTACCACAAGGCAAAGCACGCATAAGGACTCAGATGTCCGCTGCACATTCGATGGAAAATCTGAACTTTGCGATTGAATGCTTCAAGGAAGTCGGTAAAGCCCTCGACGTTATTTAACTGTAAGCTTGGGCTGGTGAAAAGTCGTGCCACTTTTCACCTGAAGCAATATTAGCTGCATTAGCTGCAATAGCAATTGGACACAAAGGCACAAAGGTTCACAGAGAGCAGCGAGAGCAAAAACAATGGCGCAAAGAAAGTTAAGAAGGTGGAGAGATCATGATTTTTTTTGGCTGTATTCTCGGCATCACAACGCTATCACCTCAGCGATGTAGGGCATTTTTTAATTCGTGAAATAGTAGGTATAAAATTCCTATACTTACTGCTGTTCATATTGGTTCTTTGAGACTTTCTTTGCGCCATTGTTTTTGCCCTCGCTCTCTGTGAACCTTTGTGCCTTTGTGTCCAATTGCTATTGCGGCTGCTAACAACGACACGAATATGCGCTCCCTTCAAAAACCCCAATTGCTACATACCAGCTATAAACCATGATTGAAAAAAAGAGTCTAGAGGTGATGCTACAGAGAATCCCTCAGAAGGATTATCCTAATTGTTCTAGAATTCACGCTTTGAAAACAATTGGGCACTCGGGTTGCCGTGCTTATGTCAAGCGTGAGGATGAACTTGGCTTTGGCATCTCTGGATCTAAAATACGTAAATACCGCACACTTATTCCCGCCCTACACAGCTATAAAGCCGACGAGGTGGTCGTCATTGGCGGAGCCTACTCTAACAATGTACTCGGGCTTGTGCAGCTGTTAAAAGAAGAGAGTCTACCTTTTAGGCTATTTCTAAGGGAAACACCTGCGCAAAAACTATGTGGAAATGCTTTATGGATCAATCTATTAGCAGAACCACAGTGCATTCGTTACATTCCTCGAAATGAATGGGAAAATGTTGATGCCATAGCCAACGAATATAAACAAATAGGCGCTGCAAAGGGAAAGCGCATATTTGTCATCCCCGAAGGAGCCTTTTTACCTGAATCGCTACCTGGAGCATTGTCTTTATCTCTTGATATTATGAGAAATGAAGAAGAACAGAACATCGAATTTGACCATATTTTCATCGATTCTGGTACTGGCATGATGGCAATTGGTCTTATACTTGGTGCTGGATATATGCAAAAAAAAAGCGCTATCCATGTGCTACTTCTGGCTGAAGATGAGGAGTCTTTTAGACATCGCCTGACAAGCATGCACGCCCATTTTGAAACTCTCATGGAAAGAAATGTGGCTTTGCCTCTGGATCGTGTTGTTTTCCACAGACCCACAACAGCTGCATCATTTGGCTCTGTTAACAGCAAAGTTATGGATCAAATCTGCCATATCGCCCGCAATGAGGGATTCTTAGTCGACCCCATTTACACAGCTAAGCTGTTTCTTGAAGCCGCAAATTGGATCCGCAACTGCTGTGGCAATGCACTCATAATTCATTCTGGAGGTGCTCTTGCTCTTTCAGGTTTTCAAGAAAAGCTAACCTAAGCCGATAGCAATAGCAATTTCTCACCACAGAGATCACAGAGTGCACAGAGGGGGCGAGAGCAACAGAAAACATGGGTATTGTATTTCATAGGAGGGGGAAAAGTGATAGAAGAAAAAATAATTTCAATTTGTGAGTTGCCAGGTCTTAATCAGTGAATCGGTGTCCTTGCAGCTCTCTCTGTGTTCTCTGTGCTCTCTGTGGTGACATTTGTTCTTGTGCTTAGCTTAGGGGCACGTTCACGACAGCAAGTTCAGGGATGCGTAATCACTTTTCACCTTTTCCCAAAGCAATAGTGCGCGGTAATCTTTTTGCTGATGCCGTGTCATCTCGGAGGGGTATACAATATCCTCCATAACAACTTCGTCTCCGAAATAAAGATGCACAGGCGTGCAATGAGCAATTCTGCGCTCACCTAGTCCTTCGTGACCAGATTCTGGAGGTGGCAATACGTCATATGTCGAAAGCGCCAATGTATAGAAATGCGTCTTCGTTCCAGCTTTCTTAGCAATCAGAGAAAAGAGCTCTATGCTTTGCGGATCAAAAGCAGAAACTTCAATCTCGCCTTGTTGATTACGGCGATCTCGGCCACCGCTTGGAGCAACATAAATGCATTTTCCTCCTTCAGAAAGCAAATGCTCCATCATTTTTAAAGTTTTCTTATTGTGTAGCAGCTTTGCCTCACGGTCTTCTGGAGGGGTATCAATGTACTTCTTTGAGTAGATACATAGTAAATTACGCCCCATGCTAAAAGGTATGGCCATAGGGTCGGACACGACCCTATGCCCAGCTACAAAAATCATATCTTCAGCGAATTGTGGATGCTTACCCTCCAACATCAGGCTAATTACTTGGGGATCTGGCTCCCCTTGATGGTTAGCAAATAGAATAACATTAGCACCAGAAGAGATCTGCTCTTGCATACGAGTAATATTTTCTTCGCCATGGAGTCTGGATTTATTAAAAACAATCAAGGGTCGTATGAACTCAAGCCCAAATCGATAGTGATCAAATGGTGAACGTATAGCGGCATGAAAAGGCTCAAAACGATAGGGCGCAGCTGTCTGCATACAGACGAGCTCCAAAAAATGCTGTAACTCACCATGTAATAGCTTAACATCGATACCATTTTCTTGCAGTGCGTCTCGATAGGTGGCATAAAACTGATGAAAAACCTCTCTGAGAGCTTTTGGCAATTTACCCTCTGCTACTGCGGCATCGATTTGCTCTAAATAGTTCATATCACTTACACCTCAATGCGGGCATTGTTAACAGCGGAATAAAAATGATAATCATTAATATGAAGCGTGTTGTCTGTCATAAATTCGAGTGACGCATTCAGCTTCACCATCAGCTTTTGGAAATAATTCTTGTCGGTGATCTGCAAATAATGATCAAGCTCAGGGTGGACTAAAAGCTTTACAGCATACTGCTGGTGACATTGGATGACCTTCTTAAGATCGCGCTCAAGCTCAATCGATATGCTTTCATGGCTTTTGACAAGACCGCTACCAGTGCAATATGGGCAGCCTGTAAAAATAGTCTGAATCAATGACCCTCGGTTTCTTTGCCTTGTCATTTGTATCAGGCCAAACTCGCTCATGCCTAATATGGTGCATTTGGCGCTATCGTCTTTCATGCAGTCTTTAAGCCTCTCCATCACACGACGTTGATTTTTCCTCAGCCGCATGTCTATGAAATCGCAAATGATTAACCCGCCGATATTTCGAAGTCTTAACTGCCTTGCGATCTCTTCTGCAGCTTCAAGGTTGATTCTCACAAGGGATTCTTCAACATTTGCTTTATTGCTAGTGCTTCTGCCAGAATTAACATCAACAGTGTACATAGCTTCTGTACGGTCAAAATAAAGATATCCACCGCTTGCAAGCCATATTTTTCGTCTTAAGGTTTTTTCTATCTCCCGCTCGACATTGAATCTTTCAAACATGGGCAGCTTATCGCGGTAGTATTCAATTTTCAGCGCATGCTCGTTGGCATAACGGGCGTAGGACTGCTTACACGTTTGGTACACATCATAGTCATCGATCAATAGACGGTCATATCTCTTGTCTATAGCGGTTATTAACGCGCGTTTGATTAAATCTGACTCTGCATATAGCATTGTTGGCTGCGTTGCTTTATTGAACTCCTCGACGATACCTTCCCAAATCTTCAATAAATCATTTGCTTCGGCAATAAGCATCTCTGTTGTTGCAAAAGCACTTGCAGTTCGGCAGATTAGGCCGATTTCTTTCGGCATCTCGAAGCTGCGTATAAGCTTCTTAAGCTTTTCACGGACGCCTCGTTCTTCAATTTTCCGCGATACTCCACAATGAGAAGAATTTGGTAGCAACACAAGATAGCGACCGGCAATCGATATATTCGACGTTAAGCGTGCGCCTTTGGATCCGATAGGTTCTTTTACAACTTGCACAAGCACTGGCTGTCCGAGTTTCATCACCTGATCAATGTCGATTTCTTTCTGCTTGACCACAGGTTCCTGGATCATCTCGAAATCCATATCGAAAATGTCTTCGAATTTCTTTGTGTTCTCGACAATATCGGATATATGGATAAACCCATTCTCACCTTCATTAATGTCAATGAAGGCCGATTGGATATTCTCCAAAATATTTGTCACTTCACCTCTATAGACGTTGCCAGTGATCTGTCTCTCTTTCTTCCTCTCGACAATCAGATCTGAAAGCTTTCCATTTTTTAGGTGCGCGTAACGGATCTCTTTAGATTCGATATTTAATAAAATTTCATTCATTTTCGGTACCACCTTATCGCGTTCAAGGGTATCTCTAGATATAAGGATCTATCATAGAGGAATTGTGGATCTTTTTCTAGCTCAATCTGCGTCTTATTCTTCGCTTGTTGCCCCCTCTTTGTCTTAATCTTTGTCTTCATCTTCGTTTGTGGCTCTGTTGCTTGCTGCTATCTTGGTCACGTTCATGATCTGGATGACGGCAGCCAACAGAGCTGCAAGCTAAGATGAAGACAAAGATTAAGACAAAGACAAAGATGGCAGCAAGCTGCAAGCAACAGAGCTAGGATTAAGACAAAGATTAAGACAAAGATTAAGACAAAGATTAAGACAAAGATTAAGACAAAGATTAAGACAAAGACAAAGAGGAGCGACGGCCACCCCCATCTTTTATACGTTGACACACTAAATAGTCTTCAACTATACGAACATTAAACAAGCCCCCCCCCCTTCCCCCTCATTTACAAGGAGTTTACTATGCGTTCACTGATTGTCAGCACCGCAAGCCTGCTTGCCACCTTTCTATGTCAAGAAGTCAGTGGATGCACAGGAATCGTTCGCACAGCTCAAAACGGCGATGTCGTTTATGCTAGAACTCTTGAATTTGGCGAAGACCTACTCTCATTTGATCTGCTGGCGACACCAAAGGGCTATCATTACCAATCGCAACCTCATGCAAAAAATGGTAAAACTCTTGGTTGGGACACTAAGTACAGTAGCATAGGTTTTGCTCCCTTCGGCTTGCCTCTCCTTGCAGATGGCCTCAATAGCGCAGGCGTTGGTTGTGGCGCTTTCTACATGCCTGGTTGGGCTGACTATCAAGCAGTTTCTGATGAAGATGAAAGAAATGCTATTTCAAACCTCGACTTTGTCTCTTGGGTGCTTGGCAATTTTGATTCAGTTGCTACCGTGCGTACCGCTTTAAAAGACACAAAGGTTTTCGGAGCTCCTCTAGCTGAGTGGGGGTTTGTACCGCCCCTACACTATATTGTAGTAGATAAAAGCGGCGATAAAGCCGTTATAGAATATATCAATGGTACAATGCAAATTCATGATGCACCGCTGAATACCATCACAAACGCACCATCATATGATTGGCATAATATCAATGCACGCAATTACATCGGGCTAAAAGCTTTAAATGATCCAAGCATCAAAATCAATGGCAGTGAATTTGCCCAGTTCGGTCAAGGCTCAGGCGCAATCGGTCTTCCAGGCGATTTCACTCCCCCATCACGCTTCATACGTGCAGCTTTTCTCAATCAAGTTGTTGTGCCTACAAAGAACGGCGACGAGGAAGCTAAATCCGCATTTACCATCCTAAATCAATTTGACATTCCCCTTGGAGCCGTTCGCGAACTTCATAATGGAAAAGAAATACTCGAAGAGACGAGTTGGACAAGCGCATCCGATCTACAAAACCAAAAATACTTCTTCCACACACATGGCAATCGTTCAATCCGCGCGTTCGATCTAAAAAATTGGATCCCCCAGAACAGCAAGCCAGTAACGCTACCAGCAGCTGTACCAGAGGTTATCCAGATGGTCTAACCATGCTTCGGGGTCTCTAGCCCTAATAAGTGCTTAAGATTTTTAAATCGGGACCAGGCTATATTTTCGCTATTTACGATCGAAATAATAAGCTCGCGATTTTCCACATCTTGCATATGAGGTAGTAGCGCTATAACTTTATGAAAAGCTGTTTTACGATCAAGCTCATCATTGATATGATTAGCGCATTTTAGAGCGTAATAAATTAATCGTGCGTCAATTAACTTGTATAAAAAAATCTTTATTGCTGTATTTTTGATCTCAGAATTATGCATTTCTAAAATAACATCCATATATTCATCGTATTTCTTAATGTCAATGCTCAAATTCATCAACATCTTATATTCCTGTTGAAGATCGACTGAATGTTTTGGCAAACCGCTACACATCATCAAGTCAATCAGAACACCTATGAAAGTACTTTCATACGGAAATCCATTAACCTTTTCAAAGGTTTGGACAATTTCTTGGACTTCATAAGAACCTTGATGTGCCTTTGAGTGATTCAAATTAGCAGCCTTCTTTAGCGTTACATTTTCGAAGTCTTTGTAAATATAATTGTCGTCTTCAATTAACAGCGGGTCTTTACGAATTGGTTTGTCATCGTGTTCAAATTCATCGTGTTCAAATTCATCGTATTCAAATTCATCGTATTCAAATTCATCGTAAAAAAAGTTGTCGTCTTCGCCAAACTGATCATCTTTAAGAATTTGACGTTGATAAGGGTCTTCAGCTTCTTCAAAATCGTCGAAAATAAAATCGTCTTCAACAAATCGATCATCTTTAAGAATTTGACCGTCATAAGGATCTTCATCTTCTTCAAAATCACTCTGAAATCTTTCTAAAGCGGTTTCCACAACGGATATTTTATGCATAATTGCAGCTTCATCAATGAGTAAACACCGCTGCATGATAAGAGATATGCTACTATTTGACAAGAAAGGCGACTCTTCGTGTGAAGATGCTATCCACCATTTAAAATATTTCGTCAGCGCATCTTCATGCACAGCTTCACTCTGTATCAAAGAAATAATATTACGAGATTGCTTTGCAAGTCCCATTTCTAATGCGCTGATAACAATGATATGCACAATCCTATCTATACTTCGTTTGATCGCCAAAGGCGTAAAATTATGCAGTGAACACTGCTCTGAAGCGCTATTTTTTAGGCGAAGTTGCTCTGCCTCTTGTGTATCATAAAAATGTTCATGAATCATGTGCTGGCAGTGAGCTAGTATACAGTTTTTACAAGCAGCAGAAATTCCCACACGCCAACTTTTACATGTTGCAGCGGCTTGTCTAAGAGTATGTTCACTAAGAAAAATAATTTGCGGCGCAAATATAGCTGTTGCTACAGAAGCTTCTTGAAATTTTTGCATCTTGCTATAGCTTAACTGATCTTTTAGCAGTGTTAACTGCAACTTTGCTCCTGCATGATTTTTATCAACGGCTAATTGACAATAATGCACAGCTTTATTGATATCATTCATATATCCGCTTTTGCCGAATGAATATAAGGATAGCTCATATTGAGCTTCTGCAAGCCCTTTATCAGCAGCTTTTTGCAGAAGGTACAGCCCTTTTTTTAAATCTTTTCCCGATCCTTCAGCATTCAAATAACATAAACTCAGGCGATATATCGCTGGCAGAACACCTTTCAAACAGAGCTGTTCGTAAAAATTTGCGGCCTTCGACAAATTTCTCTCTACAATTTTACCTTCAAAGTTAAGATCTGCTAACATATGCTCTGCTTTTGCAGAACCATTAGATGCTGCATCGTGCAGTAGATCTAGAGCTGCCAAATCGTTACGCGGCACTCCAAAGCCTGTAAGATAACACATTCCAAGCTCCGCCTTGGCATCACAGAGCCCTTTATCTGCAGCAATTTGGAATAAATCAATGGCCAACTTTGCGTACTCAGAAGTACCTCGTCCATCTCGATAGCATAAACCTTTATAATAGATCGCTTCGATGTGACCCTTCTCCGCTGCCACACTAAAGAATCCAAAGGCTTTATAATCATCTTGGATCGTTCCTTTTCCTTCGAAGTAGCAACGACCAAGTAGATAGCCAGCTTCAACATTGCGATACTGTGCAAAATGAAAACAGTCAAAAGCTTCTTTATAATTTTGAGATACTCCTTTCCCCTCAAAATAACATTTACCTAGATAGAACTTGCCCTCTACACTTTTCTGATCAGCCGCAAGTTTAAAAAGCTTGAAAGCCTCCTTATAAGACTGAGAGACTCCCGTCCCCTCAAAATAACATTTGCCTAGATGCACTTGCCCATCTGCGTAATTTTGATCTGCAGCGAGCTGGAAATACTTAATAGCTTCCACAACCTTATTTTGACTAACATGACGGATGCCAAGCTCGACCTGTGCCTCTGCAGAGCCCTCATCAGCTACTTCCTTAAGAAGAGCCTCCCCTTTGTTCAAATTTTGCTCAACACCAAGACCATTTAAATAACAACGACTCAAACTGCATTTCGACAGGACATCACCTTGAGCCGCTGAATCTTGAAACAAAATTGCAGCCAGCGAATAGTCCCTCGGTACAACCTTCCCTTCAAAGTAAAGATTTCCTAGCTGATTCTGAGCAAATGCAGAGCCTCTTGTGGCAG
>Ga0105044_10016373_pt1 | contig 10002 bp, 7 predicted proteins | sample MAT01_FD_78092 | JGI IMG/M metagenome (GOLD analysis project Ga0105044, IMG submission 78092) | Freshwater microbial communities from Lake Fryxell liftoff mats and glacier meltwater in Antarctica - MAT-01 | ecosystem: Environmental > Aquatic > Freshwater > Ice > Liftoff microbial mat | place...
ACCGTGCGCCAGCGCAGGTCCCGACCCCACTCCGCGGCTAGGTCCAGCAGCACGTCGACAGCCTCGACGTCGCGTTCGGCCGCGAGCTCGGCGAACGAGCGGCCGACCACGGACGCATCGGGGCAGGACACGATCTCGCTGCGCCCCAGGTCGCGGTGGAACGCGTGGCCCAGCTTCTTGTGCCACTGCTCGACGAAGCGCTTGCGGTGGCTCGGATCGCGCAGCAGCTCGGAGCGAGCCTCGAGGTCCTCGAGGTGCAGCGCCTCGGTCCCCGCCGGCAGCTCCTCGAAGACCGGGGCGTCGATGCCGTCGATGTAGAGCACGAACCGGCACGGAAGCGCCTGCATGCGGATGCGGGCGTTGCCGAGGCGGTTCAGGGACTGCGCCAACCCGCCGATGGCCCGGTGCAGCCCGGGGGCGATCGGCGTCTGCACCAGGGTGAGCAGGGTGGTCCGGAGGGGGGCCCGACGCCATCCCGTGCTGAGGCTCATGAGCGCCGGAAGGATCCATGGGCGCGCCACGTCGGGTACGGCCTGCAGGACCGCGTCGTGCCGTCGAACGGCGTCGGCAAGCGTGCGGTACTCGCCGAAGCGGGCCAGCACCGACGGGGTGGGAGCGCTGCGGACCCGTGTGCCGTCCATGCGGTCGAGCGGCAGGGCGTTCAGCGACAATCCGAGGTACCCGGCGTCCATCGAGTGGTCGATGAGCCCGATCAGCCGGTCGAGCTCGGACGCGGAGGGGACCACCGACGCATCGGTGCTGCGCTCGAGGCCGAGCACGTGGGCCCGGATGGTCGAGTGGCCCAGCATGGCCACCACGTTGGGACCGAGCGGCAGCTGCTGCAGGTGGTCGAGGTAGCCGGCTGGGTCGGTCCAGTCCACGACGCGCTCGAGCAGTGGCAGCACGTGGGACCGAGGGATGCCCTCGACCCTGCAGAACATGTCGGCGAGGTCTTCAGGGTCGCCCACCGCCATGGAGATGCCGCACGAGCCGACGAGCGTGGTGGTCACGCCGTGGCGCACCGACTCGGTGAGCGCGGGCGCGACCTCGAGCTCGGCGTCGTAGTGCGTGTGCACGTCGATGAAGCCCGGTGTGACCCAGCAGCCGTGCGCATCCACCTCCGTGGTGCCAGGTGGGGCGTGCAGCTTGCGGCCGATCGCAGCCACCCGGCCGTCCTGCACCAGGAGGTCGGCCTCGATGCCCGGCCCCCCGTCGCCGTCGTAGACGGTGCCACCCCTGATGACCACCGAACCGCCGTCGGCCGATCGGCTCTCCGCTTTGACCATGCCCTGCTCCCAATTAGATGACCTGGTAAGAACAATAGGCGGATCGCCGTCCGCGCGCACCGCCCTGGTCCCGGTGTCGTCCCTTCCGCCGAGGAGATCCTGACCATGCCGATCGACCCGTCCCGCGCCGTCGGAGCCGCGTACCCCACCGTGCACACCTCGTGGGAGGAGCGCGACGTGCTGCTCTACCACCTCTCGATCGGTGCCGGCCTGGAGCACCCCGAGGAGCCGAACGAGCTCCGCTACGCCTACGAAGGCGACCTGCAGGTGCTGCCGACCTTCGTCGCGGTGCCCGTGTACGAGGTGGCCTTCGACATCAACTCCCTCCCGGGCGTCGACATCGATCTCACGATGGTGCTGCACGGCGAGCAGCAGATCGAGGTGCACCGACCATTGCCCACCTCGGCCGAGGTGACCTGCACCGCCCGGCTCGCCGACGTCTACGACAAGGGCAAGGCGGCGGTGCTCGTGATCGAGACCCTCGTGGCCGACGCCGGGGGCAAGCCCATCGTCACCAGCCGCAGCCTCGCCTTCGCACGGGGTGAGGGCGGCTTCGGCGGCGAACCCGGCCCACCGGCGACGGGGGCTCCTCCCCAGCGCCCGGCCGACGCCCGGCTGCGCGTGCCCACGGCCAGGAACCAGGCGCTGCTCTTTCGGCTGAACGGCGACTGGAACCCGCTCCACGCCGATCCCGCGATCGCCGCCCTGGGCGGCTTCGACCGACCCATCCTCCACGGGCAGTGCTCGTACGGCGCCGTGCTCCGAGCCGTGGTGGACGCCGAGCTCTCCGGCGACGCGACCGCCGTGCGCAGCTACACCACCCGCTTCTCGGGGGTCGTCTACCCGGGTGAGGTGCTGCTCACCGACGTGTGGCGGGAGCCCGGCCGGCTCGTGCTCTCGACCAGCGCCGAGGGCCGGGACCAGCCCGTGCTCACGCAGTCGGTGGTCGAGCACACGTGAGCAGGCTCTCCGAGGACGAGCGGGAGGAGCTGCGGGCCGCAGCCCGGGGCACGCTCGAGCGGTGGTGGGAGCGCCCGAGCGGCGACCGACCCGACGGGGCCGGGGCCACGGCGATGTGGGACCAGGCCGTCGGGCTCGGTTGGACCGACCTCGCGGGCTCACTCGACGCTCTCGCCGTCGTCGCCGAGGAGAGCGGCCGAGCCATCTGTCCGCTCCCCGTCGCCGACGCAGCGGCGGCTGCACTGGTCTTCGCCGACGTTGCCGGCGTGCGCGAGGCCGTGCTCGCCGGTGGGGTGCGCCCCACCGCAGCGTTCGGCGCAGCCGTCGAGCTCGCCGAGCTCGGTGAGCAGGCGACCCACCTCCTGGTGCTCGACGACCACGAAGCCCGCCTGGCGCCTGTCGTGCGGACCACACCAGTGGAGGGCCTCGCCCGTCCCCGGTGGTGCACCGTCGAGGTGGGCGAGGCGCAGGCGGTCGCCCTTCCGGGAGTCGACCTGTTGGAGCGGGCCCGCGACCTGCTCGCGCTGGGTGCGGCCGCTCGGGCGATGGGAGCCGCCCGCCGGGCCCACGAGCTGGCGACGCAGCACGCCGTGGACCGGGTGCAGTTCGGCCGCCCCATCGGCAGCTACCAAGCGGTCTCGCACCGACTGGCCGATGCTGCGGTGGACCTGGCCGGTTGGGACACCGTCGTCGCCGACCTGGGCGGGGGCGGCCGTGACGATGACCACCCTGGCGGCGATGACCTCAGCGAGGTGGCCGGCGCGTTCGCCCTGCAGGTCGCCGTCGCCCACGCCACCGGTGCTGCGGCCCGCGTGATGAGGGCGGCCCAGCGCACGCTCGCTGCCATCGGCTACTTCGAGGAGCACGAAGGACCGTGGCTGTTCCGCCGCGTGCACGCCGACCTCTCCCGGCTCCAGGGCGACGCACACCCAGAGCGACGGGTCGGCCTCGCGCTCATCGATGGGCGGGCGCCGCTCCTCCGGCCGGCCGGCGTGCCCGACCCGCTGGTCGAGGAGCTGGCCGCGGACCTGGACGCCCTCGAGGTTCCGGCCTCGTCGAGCCTCGACGACGACCCAGCCGTCGTGGCCGAGCTCGGCCGCCGAGGATGGATCGCTCCGGGGTTGCCGGTGGAGGTCGGGGGGCGAGACGCGAGCCTGACCGCGCAGATGGCCATCGATGCCGTTCTGCAGCGTCGGCAGGTGCCTGCCCGTGTGGCCCGTGGTGTGGGGGCCACGCTCGCCGGCGTGCTCAGCCTCTACGGCTCGCCGGAGCAGCAGCGTGAGGTCGTGCCCCTCATCGCCTCGGGCGGCTTCCGCTGCTACCTCGGCTACTCGGAGCCCGACGTCGGCTCGGACCTGGCCTCGCTGAGCACCCGCGCCCAGCGCGACGGCGACGAGTGGGTCGTGCACGGCGAGAAGCTCTGGGGCACGGGCGCCCAGCACGCCGACCACGTGTGGTTGGCGGCGCGGACCGATCCGGACGCCCCCAAGCGAGAGGGCATCACGGTCTTCCTGGCACCCACGCGCCTGCCGGGCTGGTCGTGCACGCCGCACACGGCGCTCTCGGGCGAGGTGTCGTGCACCACCGTCTTCGATGGCGTGCGCATCCCGGACTCGTGCCGCGTGGGACCCGAGGGCGGGGGGTGGACGGTGATCACCGCGGCGCTGGCCGCCGAACGGGTCGTCATGGCCGGCCTGGCCGCGGAGGTCGGCCGCCAGCTCGAGCAGCTGATCGACCTGCTGCGCACGCTGTCGCCGGACCGCCGAAGGGCCTCGGAGCTCGGTCGCCTGGCCACCCGGCACCGCGTTGCCGCGTCACTCCTCGCCGCCAGCGTGGCAGCGGTCGATGCCGGCGGTGGGTGGATGGAGGCGGCGATGGCGAAGCTGGTCACCGGCGACCTGGCCGAGGAGGTCGCCCTGGCCGCCTTCGACTCCATCGGCCCGGACGCGGCGACGGGCCCCTTCGACCACGCGCTTCGCCTGGCGCCGATGTACGTCATCGGCGGCGGCACCGGCGACGTGCAGCGCAACCTTGTGGCTCGCGGCCTCGGTCTGCCCCGCTGAGGGCCCACGAGGGCGCCAGGTCCAGCGCGCACCCCGACGTGGGCGTCAACTCCGACGGCCGCTCAACAGCGGGGCGACCTGGTTCAGTCGAGGGTGCGCGAGTCCACGACTCGCCGAGCTTTGAACTCGGTGGACGGGTCGTAGATCGCCGAGCTCTCCAGCACTGCAAGCTCGGGGGTGACCTCAGTGGCCTGTTGGACCTTGCGGACCAGATCCGGTCCGCTGGTCTCGGTCCAGACCGCCTCGTCGGCGTCGGGGTCGAGCCCGACCTCGATGCGCATCACGTCCGGGCTGGCCGAGTCGCCCTCCACCGCGTTGGCGATGACCAGGCGGTACTCGAGCACGCCGGGCACGTCCATGACCACCTGGTGGACCACCTGCGGGTTGAGCAGCGTGCCCTTCACCTTCAGCAGGTCGTCCGAGACTCGGGTCACGTGGGCGCTGCCGGAGCTGACGAGGATCGCTTCGCCCTGCCAGCCCGTCTCGGGGCAGCGCTCGTGGGTGATGGCCGCGAGGTCGCCCATCGCGTAGCGCAGGAGCGGCATGCCCCGACGGTTGAGGTGGGTCAGCAGCAGCAGGCCCCTCTCGCCGTCGGGTAGCGGCTCGTGCGTCTCGGGGTCGACGACCTCGAGCATCATCTGCTCGGGCACGGTGGAGTACATCGGCCCACCGGGCACGGCGGGCACCCAGCCCACCCCGGACTCGGTGCACCCGTACGACGACGAGAAGTGCACGTCGGTGGCACCGCAGGCCTCGAGGTTGCGTCGCAGGTGCTCGAGCATGCTCGAGGTCATCACCTCGCCGGAGGCCTGCACCACCTTGATGGACGAGAAGTCCCGTCCATTGGCAGCTGCGTCCTGAGCCATGCGGCGAAGGAAGCTGCCGATGCCCATGAGACCCGCCGGGCGCACGTCCTCGATGAGCTGGGCCGCCTCGGAGGCGGGACGGTGCACGGGGAACTCGGGGTACACCATCCCGGTGAACGCCGAGGTGACGGCCACGCCGGCCGCCATGGACAGCCACGGCCCGAAGGACGAGACGTGCGGCAGCGGCGAGACGGGGAACGTGGTGACCACCACGTCCCCGGGCGCCAGGCCGTTGCACTTGGCGAGGCGCCGTCCGCTGTCGAGACAGCCGAAGAAGTCGTGGGTCGTGTACTCGTACTTGGTCGGGATGCCCGTGGTGGTGCCGGTGGTGTACACGGTGGCGTAGGTGAGGTCGTACAGGCCGAAGTCGGGCATCTGGAGCCGGAAGGAGTCCGGGTCGCCCATCAGATCGGCCTTGGTGGTCACCGGCACGCGCCGCAGGTCGTCGGTGGTCTTGACCGAGTCGGGGTCGACGCCGGAGTCGGCGAAGACCTTCTGGTAGTGGGCGCTGCCCGCGGCCAGCCATCCCACCTGGCGTTGCAGCAGCTCGTCCCGACGCGCTTGCAGCTGTTCGGGCTCCCAGAACATCGGATCGTCTTCCGCGTAGCGCGGAACGCTGGCGTTGAACGCCGCCACCTTCTCGGGTGTCGGGTTCGGGAACGGTCGTTCGGCCGTCATCGCTAGATCCCCCTCGTGTCGCAGCGGCCCAATCATATGACCTGGTTATCGTCTTTGTCGAACAGTGGTCGCACCGAGGAGCGCCCGGCCCCCAAGTAGCCGGCTGTGGGCAACGCAACAGTGCCCAGGAGTACCCTCACCGGCCACGACCCGGATCCGGAGGTGGGCCATGCGGGGACATACGGTTCGGCTGGGCATCATGCTCATCGTCGCCGCGACGGTTTCTGCATCCTGCTCGTCGGGCGATGATCTTCAGAGTGCGCCGAGGGGCGGTGTCGGAACGAGCGAATCGCTGGTAGGAGGTCCCTGGGTATCTCCGGAGATGCCCACCGCTACGGCTCCGTTGGGCGCGGTAGAGGTGGTGTTCACGAACAGGTCCACCGACTCCGTGCCCCTGACCTACTTCACCCACAACAACCCCACGTGCGAGACGAACTCCTGGCTGCTCGGCTCTCAGTCCAGCTACTCTGGCACGTTCCCCGACCTGGATCCCGGAGACACCGGCGTGACCGCGTTCACGTCGACGATGTGCACGTGGAGGGGCAACCGTCCTCCCCACACGGGCGAGAGCGCTCACCGAGTCGGCGTCGACGGGGCAGCCCAGTTCGAGTTCGGCAGCGACTTCGATGCGGTTTCGGGCAACTTCAACCACTTCACCTGGCGCGGCGACTACACCGACGGCGACTCCACCGAGGGTCTGGTGATGGTCGAATGCGACGTCGCCGGCTCCGACGGCTCCTACGTCGGCACCGGGCCCGGGGGGACGAACTCCAACCTCGACTTCAAAGACCGGGAGCGGATCTGTTTCGACTATTTTGGCCCACCACGAGACATCGCCCAGGACGACACCTGCGAGGCCCAGAACGGCTTGGCCGTCAACTGTCAGGCCACGAACCAGATCGGGAAGATCGCGACGAACGTCAACGTCGACTTCAAGAACTGTGGTGACGCTCCGTTGACGGTCCACTACGTCGGCCTTCACGGTGATTCAGACTCCGTGAATGTCGGCATGCAGGAGTCCACCACCGTCGGTCTCGGCGCCGGCCACTTCGGAACGCTGACGCTGGAGAACGACTCGGACGACGCCGGCGCCGAACTGTGCATCTCGTCGATCACGTCGGCCTGACCGGCGGAAGCGAGGCGTTGCCCTACTCGGGCACACACGTGGCATGAGCGAGGGCGCCTCGACCGTCGTCGAGGGGCACCGGACGCCGCGGCTCCTTCAGGCGGGCGGACAGCGAGAGCAGTTGGAGGTCTACTGAACCGTCGTAGTACGTCGCGGCACCCTGATACGACCACGTGCCGTCGTCATCATCGATCTCGATGAAACGCTCTTCGCCAGGCAGGTTGCTGTCGTACACGTAGAGGCGCGTGGTCGACGTTGAGTCTGCGTCGATCGCGTAGGGCACAACCGTATGCCCGTCGAGGATCCTGCCGTTCACGCGGTTGAAGACGCCGATGGTGTAGACCTCGTCGACGTCCTCGAACGACGCCTCCAGCAGACCGAGCGCGACGCCCGGGGCGACCGCCACGGTGGCAGAGCGGGTCGGCTCGGTGAACTGCGTCGCGTGCCAACCGTCGATCCGACGTTGGAGCGCATCGTTGCCCTCCAGGGTGAGGTCGAACGGCTGGTCGGCCCCGTAGTCGTCGGCCCGCTCGAGTCCGACGAACATGGCCAGACTCAACGCGGAGATCCCCTCACAGTGGCCGGCTCGTGTCATCTCGCGATTGCCACGCACCCAGGCAAGGACATCCTCACGCGGCACGCACGCTGGTTCAGCCGTCGGAGCGGCGCACACGGCGCTGTCACCCAGCAGTTCTCGGATCTCCGATTCCGTCAGACCGCCGTCTCCCGTGCCGCCGTAGTTCGCGAAGGAGAAGCCGTCGCGGAGGGGACGAAAGCCGAGGTCGAAGTCATAGGTACTGCCGAAAGCGACCGCCGCCGCCTCTGGGCTCCTCTCGAAGTCGGCGCGGAACTCGGCGTCCGACCCGCTGCCGACCATGACCAGCAAGAACGCGAACAGCACCAACCGACTGCTGAATCGTCGACGCGTCCTCCCCACACGCCCGATCATGGTCGAGTCCGGCGTCGACTGCAGCTCTTCGCCGAACTCGGCGAGATCCACCAGTCGTGGCGCGGTACTGGCCTCCAGTGGGCACTGATGCGTTGGGTGAGAGGTGGGGACTTCCCGTGGCCACCAGCGAGAGCTCTGTTGCATCTGTGCGGCGCGTGGTCGGCGAGACTCGTCCTATGCGCCGCCGCCGGTCCCGTCCCCGCCTCGAGATCGACAGGTCGGCCTTCGCTGGGATCCAGTTCCCACCTGAGGTGATCCTCTTGGCGGTGCGCTGATACCTGCGCTTCGGCCTGTCCTACCGGGATCTCGAAGAGCTGCTCGCCGAGCGCGGCGTCGAGGTCGACCACGTCACGCTGTACCGGTGGGTACAACGGTTCGCCCCGCAGCTCGTCGAAGCCGCCCGCCCTGCTCGCCACGCCGCTGGTGCCCGCTGGTTCGTCGACGAGACCTACGGCAAAGTCACCGGCCGCTGGCGCTACGTCTACCGGGCCGTCGACGAGACCGGCCAGATCCTCGACGTCATGGAGTCGGCACGGCGCGACCTGGCCGCTGCCAGACGCTTCTTCGCCGCGCCGTGGCCGCCCACGGAGAGCCGGCCGAGGTGACCACGGACCTGGCGCCATCGTTGCTGACCGCGGTCGCAGAAGCCGTCCCGGACGCGTTCCACGACACTGCCCAGTACGCGAATAGCCGGGTCGAGTGCGACCACGGCCGCCTCAAAGCGAGACTTCGGCCGATGCGCGGACTCAAGACCGAACGTGGCCTTCGGATCGTTGCCACCGGCCATGCCTTCGTGCAGAACCTCCGCCGAGGCCACTACGCGCTCGCCGCCGCGTTCGACGAGCTACTCGACACGATCTGAGACACGCCGCCGCACGGTCATCAAGACGCGGCCAAGGACCATCGCTCGATGCAACAGAGCCGTCGTCGGTCCCGGGCCTCTCCGGTCACGCACGAAGCTCATCCCGGTGTCGGTGTCACCGCAACAGGCCGGCGCCGCCGAGGCGCAGCCGCCTGGGGATCACGTGGTCGGATGTCATACCCGCATGCGTAGGCGCCTGCCGCTTTGTGCGCGACCCGTTCGATCTCGACCTCGGGGAGCACCTCTCGGAGGAACTCGAGCTCGGTGGTGCAGGCCTGACCGTACCGGGATGCCACGGCCCAGATGGCGCAACTGTGCAGGGTCATCCTGTAAGCGCCGCCGGTGAGCTTCTCGAAGTCGGCGAGGTATCCCTCCTCGTCGAGCATGCCGGCGAGGAACGCCATCTTCTCGTCGAGGTCCTTGCCCGCCATCTGCGTCCGAGCTTGCTCGACCCGCCGGTCTCGGCGGCGCTCGAAGATGCGGGAGACGAGCTGTGGGTCTTCCTCCTCGATGTGGTCGAGCAGCCCGACCGAAAGGTCGACGGCGGCGTTGGGGAGCATGGCCTCGGCGAGATCGGTGCTGTGGTAGAGGTCGGTCGGGCGCCCCGGCCGGCCCCGCTCCTGACGGGCGGCGACGACCCCGGCGGCCCTGAGGGTGGCCAGGTGTTGACGGACACCGCTCGGGGTGATCCCCAGGGCCTCCGCCAGTTCTTCGGCTGATGCCTCTCCTCGCCTCTTCAGCGCGACCACAACCTGCCTCTGCGCGGGCGAGAGATCGGCCAGGGGCTGTTGGACAGCATCGATCATGCTCTGAGGCTAGCCCCGGCGAGTCCTCTGCGCCAGATTGACAAGTACCAACTTGCGTAACTACTCTCCCATGAGGTGCGAAACGCGGCCACAGGGAGACGAGACGATGACTCGATCGGCGATTGCGATCACCAGGCACAGCATGATGGGCGAGGTTCGGGAGGCGCTTCGTTCGGCGGTGTCTCAGACTGAGGGATGCCAGGGCGCGGTGGCGTCGTGACCGATGTGTCGAGCCAGGTCCGCGAGCTCGCCAGCCGGGAGTACCAGTACGGCTTCGTCACCGATCTCGAGACCGACGTCGCCCCGCGGGGGCTGAACGAGGACGTCATCCGGCTGATCTCGGCGAAGAAGAACGAGCCGGACTGGATGCTCGAGTGGCGTCTCAAGGCCTACCGAGGCTGGCTCA
>Ga0105044_10016374_pt1 | contig 10002 bp, 6 predicted proteins | sample MAT01_FD_78092 | JGI IMG/M metagenome (GOLD analysis project Ga0105044, IMG submission 78092) | Freshwater microbial communities from Lake Fryxell liftoff mats and glacier meltwater in Antarctica - MAT-01 | ecosystem: Environmental > Aquatic > Freshwater > Ice > Liftoff microbial mat | place...
GGCTCGCAATCGGCCGCTTCTCACGCCCACCCGCCCGCGCGAGCCACGCCAGCGAGATCAAGCCCACCGGAATCGCAACCAGGACCTCGGCGGCGCGATTGATGAGATCTGCCGCGAGACCGACGGGCGAGACCAGCCCGCGCCCCGAGTCGGCCGTCGCGGGCACGATCCTCGCACCAACCCCAACCGCCCACTCGCGCAGCCCAAGACCATTGCCCAGCAAAGGCACAAGTACCGCGACCTGGCTCACCACAGCAAAGGTCAGAGACTCCGCCGGCGAGAGCCCCACTCCCAGCAGGCCGAAGGCCAGCGCGTACCGCGTCGCCCAGACACCGATGTCGCACACCCGGACCAGGATCGCGCTCGGGAATCGCCACTTTGCCGAAGCGCTCGCTCCGGCGCCGATCAGTACGCGCGTCGGGATCGTCGCGAGCAGCATCGCGGCGAACAAGACCGCGACGATCACGTGCTCGGCCCCGGCCCCCACCGCCGCGAAGACGATCGCAATCATCGCCACCAGCGCGAGGGCCGCCGCGCTCACGCCCATCGTCTGGACCAGCACCTTCGCGGTGGTCGTGACAGGAATGCCCTGCACTCGCGCGTGATACGCCGCGCGGCCAATCAAACCTGGCGCCAGCGGCAAGTAGTTGAGAAGCCACGCCCCGCCCACCAGCGCCGCCATCTCACGCAACCGCAGCGAACGACCCGGTGCCACGTGTGGCCGCGTCATCACCATTACCAGCGTTACGCTGCACGCATAGTTCAGCAGCGGCAGCACGAGCAGCCCCGCCACCATCCACCAGCGTTCGCGAAGAATGCCACGATCCCAGAGCGAACCAATCGTCCCATCGGAATCTGCGGCGGCTCCGTGCTGGAGCGCCACCGCCAGTGCGCCGATGAGCAGCACGCACCCGATCGCGCACGCGATCCACCGCGCCCATGCTGGCCGACGGCGCGCCGCATCAGCAGCCTCCGGCGGCCCGTTCATCGAACGGGGCCGCCGACGAAGATCGGGATCCCGATCTTGGCGTAGACGTCCACGCCAGCGTCCAATCGCCCCGCATGCAGGGCGGCAACGCGCGCGACGCGCGGATCAGCGTCTGTCATTGCCGCGGCAAGGGCCGCGTCGTCCTTAGCCACCACGCGCGACACGATCGCAATGATGCGGCACGCGGGATCGGCGTCGGCAACCATCACCGCATCAAGATCCTTCAGCGACGCGAGGGCCGGCACCTGCCCGGCGGGCGGGAGTGTTGCGATCGCGAGCTGTCGCACCGTCGGTGTCCATGCGGGATACGCCGCGATCAACGCAGCCACGATCGCCCGCGCCTCCGCGTTGGCTGTGGGCTTGGGACCTTGCGAAACAAACGAGTGCTGCGGCGCAGCGGCCGGATCGGCAAACGCGTTCGGCGTAAACAGGCTTGTCCCCGCTTCCGCGGCACCCCCGGCAGGCGCGGCCTCGGGCTCGGTCACGTCCGACACGAGCACCCGCGCCGCGGCAATCAACGCCGCGAGCTCGCCCTCGCTCGCGTTCTGGTTCGATAGTCGTGCCGCAAGCTCGCTGCCCGTCAGGCGAACCTCGGGCAGACTCTCACGCGCGAGCGTGTTCGACATTGCCTCGAGCGAGCCCGGCCCAGCCTCGCGCCGCGAGTCGGACTTGATCTCAAAGCCCTGCAGCACACGCCAGCGCAGTCGCGAAGGCTCACCAAGCCCGCGATCAATCAGGTGCCCCGCGAGGCCCATCTCCGGCCAGACGCGGATCGCAACACTTTCCTGCGGCTTCAGCCTCAGTCGCTGATCAAGGTCCACGACCTCACCCGTCGAGGCCGACTGCACCGATCGCGAGCCCAGCTCGATGCTGGGCGCGAGAAAGAGCCGCGTGTTGATCGGCCGCCCCGAGCCAAGGCTCAGCGCAATCGGCGAGAGGTTGCGCAGCGTCACCGTCATCATCACGCGGTCAAGGGCACTGGCCGAGGGCGAATCGATCTCGACCTTGACGAGCTGGAATCGGCGCGGCGACTGGATCATTGAATCAACCCAGGCCGGCACGCCCCGCGCCACCGAGGCAAGCTCGCTCGCGCCACCATCGCGCGTCGGTGCGACTCCACGCAGCGCCAAAGCGCGCGTCCAGGCCCAGGCGCCCAGCGGCGCAAGCGGATCAAGGATTCGTGCCGCGTCGTACGCGTTGACCGCGTCCTCGTTGCGTCCCATCAGTTCCAGCGCGCGGGCCTCGCACAAGCGATCCCACAAGAGCGGATCGGCGATCTGGCGCGAGCGCTCGAGCGCCGCGGGAGCATCACCCCCCGCGAGGGAGGCCCATGACTCGGTCCGCAGCCGCCGATCATCACCCTCTGCGAGCAGGAGCGCAATCTCTGAGAGGGTCTTCTGGGCCTCGCCAGTGTCGATGCCGCACAGCGCCTGAAAGGCTGCCAGCTCGACGCGCAGACCGTTGATCGCGTCTCCCGCAGCCGCGTCCGACATGCCCTGCGGACGACGCGCCGGATCGAGCAGTGTCTCGATGCGTGACCCGGCAGTCAGGGCCATCTCTCCGACGCAGAGCGTGAGCGCGGGCACCTCAGCCTCGCCCTTTGAAAGCAAGAGCAGCGCACGCAACTGCTCGAACTGCGGCGAGAGGCGAACGTCCTCGAGTGCGACCGCAGAGAGCCCGTCGCCGTCTCGCCTCGACATGCGCATTACGCGATCGCGCTCGACCGCAAGCTGCTGCGCGAGCTCCTTGAGCACACCATCGGGCCCCTGCGCGTACCAGATCAGCACCTGGCCCTGGGCCACGAGGTTCGGATCGTCGGCATCGCCCGCGGCGGTCAGGATCCCCTGCGCGATGGTGTGGAACCGGCGCGCCTCTTCGTACGCGCCGCCCCGGGCAAGCTCATCGCGGATCAGCAGGTGCGCCTTGGGATCCAGCGGGTCGGCCAGGAGCAGGTTGACCATGAGCTCAAGGTGCCCGACGCGATCACGCTCGGCCCCGCCGCGCTGGACGAAGTACTGGAGCGCGAGCAGCGCCGCATCCTTGTTGGTGCTGTCGAGCGTCGTCGCCTGCTTGAGGCGCTCGACGAACTCCTTGGACTCCCCGCGTTCACGGTGGAGCAGCGCGGCGTCGAGCGCCAGGCGGCTGCGCACCGAGGGATCCAGCCGCGCGCCGCGCTCGGAGACAAATGAGTTCAGCGCCTTGAGACGATCCTCAACACTCTGGAGCGAAGAGAGCCGCGCACTGATGAATCGCAGCTGCGCCACCGTGTCGGCCGGGTCGAGCTCCACGATGCGCTGCGTCGCGTCCATGACCGAGGCGCTGTCGCCAGCGTTCCACGCCGCCTCCGCACGGCGACGAACAATGTCTACGTCACCGGGTGACAGGCCCTGCGCCAGGCGAAGCAGCTCATCGGCAATCGCAAAGTCCCCCGCGCCCGGCTCGGCCAGTACGCGAAGGTCCAAGACCGCAAGCCTCAAAACAGCCCCAGCCGTGAAGCGACGAACATCGGCCACTGTCGTCGCCTTGCTCGCGCGGGAGGTGTCGGTCATCCACTTCGGATTTGGCGTGGACTGCCCCATCGCGGGAGTCGACCACATCGCGGCACCGCAGCTGGCCAATAGCGCTGCCACCGCGCACAGTCGAGCCGCGCCAGCAAGGGCGAGTTCGCTTTCCAAACGCCGCGTCCAAGTCATCCGCACGCTGAGTTCTCCAGCCCTGCCGCACCGTCAGGCACTACGCACCCGCCTCTGATCACATCCTCAGATCACGCTCTGGTCACGCTCTAGTCAAGCTCTGATCATCTTCAATTCATCGCCCAGAGATACCCCACCGTCGCGATGCCAAGCAGAAAGACAACAAACGCGCCAAGCTCGGCCGTTCCAACCAACGAACGCGGCGCGCGAGGCACGATCCGATCTGCCACGAGCACCATGAACACAAACTGCCCGCCAGCGACCCCGCTCAGGCCAAGAAACCACGCGGCCGAAACCGGGATCGGAACGATCCCGACGCCAAAGACCATCGACCCAAGCCCGAGCAGCAACATGAGCACCGCCCACGCGAGACTCGCAAGCATGAGTACGACGCTCCCGTGCGACGAGGTCGTCATGATGCTCATGATATCGGACCCGGGGCCGGACTGCCCTGCAATCTTGCCCCGTGACCGCGCTGCGACCATCCAAAGCGGCCGCGGCGCTGGCCCATGGGCCCAGAGCATGACCCGACATGACCGGGCGTGACCAGGCGTGACCAGGCGTGACCAGGCACATCGCAACTGGCCGCTTTAGCCCAGCGCCATCGTGACCAGGAACTCCGCGTTGGTCTTGACCTTCTTAAGGCGGCCCTTGAGAAGCTCCATGGCCTCCACGACGTTCATGTCGCTCAGCACCTTGCGCAGGCGATAGACCAGCTCGAGCTCCTTGGGATCAAGGAGCAGCTCCTCGCGACGCGTGCCCGACGCCGCGACGTCGATCGCGGGCCAGATGCGCTTCTCGACGAGCTTGCGATCAAGGTGCAGCTCGGCGTTGCCGGTGCCCTTGAACTCCTCGAAGATGACCTCGTCCATCTTGGAGCCGGTGTCCACCAGCGCGGTGCCGATGATGGTGAGCGAGCCACCGTTCTCGATGGCGCGCGCTGCACCGAAGAACTTCTTGGGGCGCTGGAGCGCGTTGCTGTCCAGGCCGCCGGTCATGATCTTGCCCGAGTGGGGCATGTCGGCGTTGTAGGCGCGGGCCAGCCTCGTGATGGAGTCCAGCAGGATCACGACATCCTCGCCGAACTCGACCATGCGCTTGGCCTTCTCGATCACCATCTCCGCCACCTGCACGTGCCGGTGGCTCTGCTCATCAAACGTGCTCGCGACGACCTCGACCTTGGGCCCGGCGCAGTTGCGATTGAAGTCCGTCACCTCTTCGGGCCGCTCGTCGACGAGCAGCACGATGATGTTGACGTCCTTGTAGTTGCGCGAGATCGCCTTGGCGATCTTCTGCATCAGCACGGTCTTGCCCGTGCGAGGCGGCGCGACGATCAGCATGCGCTGGCCCTTGCCGATGGGCGTCACAAGGTCGATTGTCCTGCACTCGATCTCGTCGGGCGTGGTCTCCAGCACGTACCGCTTCTCGGGGTGCAGAGGCGTCAGATCCTCGAAGTTGCGCAGCTTGTGGGCCACCTGCGGGTCGCGCGAGTTCACACGGTCCACGCGCAGCATCGCGAAGTACTTCTCGTTCTCCTTGGGCGGACGGATCAGCCCCTTGATGATCATGCCGCGCCGGAGGCCCCACCGGCGAACCTGAGTAGGCGAGATGTAGATGTCATCCGGCCCGGGCAGATAGCTCTGCTCGGTGCTGCGCAGAAATCCGAAGCCGTCCTGCATCACCTCAAGCGAGCCCTCGCCGAACATGAGTCCCTGGCGCGCCGCGCGGGCCTTGAGGATCTTGAAGATCAGGTCCTGCTTGGGAATCTGCTGCACATCCGTGAAGCCCTCGGTCCCGGCGACCTTCCAGACCTCGTCCACGGGCATCGCCTGAAGGTCGTTCAGGCTGATCGGATCGCCCAGTGTCTTGGGGTCCGTCGACTTGATGACCCGCTCGATCTCTGCGGCCTCGCGCTCGATCTCCTCGTCGGTTGGAAGCACGGCGTCAAGTCGCTGGCTGGAGTACGACGGACCGCCGCCGCCACCACCACCACCGCCGCTGCTACCTCCACTCCCGCCACCACCGCCGCCACCCATCGAGCCCTGCCCCATGCCCCCCTTGCGGCGCTTCTTCTTGCGGCGGCCAAAGCCCATGCCCTGCTGCTGGTACGGGTATCCGCCTCCCCCTCCGCCGCCACCAGACTGGAACGACTGGCCGGCGCCGCCCTGGCCGCCGCCTCCATTACTGCTGCCTCCATTGCTGCCGCCACCGTTCCCGCCACCGGTGCCGGTGCCACCACCACCATTGGTCGACTGGCCGCCATTCTGCTGGCGCTGACTCCAATCATTCGGAGGACGCTCACCCTGAGGACGATCCGACGCCGCGGGCCGCTCCTGCGGCGGCCGATCCGACTGTGGCCGCTCCTGCACGCCACTATTGCCTGAGGAGTTGCCAGAAAAGCCGCCAGACGAGGAGCCGAACGAAGATCCCGGCTGAGTTCCAGAAGAAGACCCGGACGAAGCTCCGCCGTTCTGCGTCCCGCGATCACCGCCGGAACGCTCACCCTGCGAACGGTCTTGGGGCGGACGATCGCCCCGGTCCATCCTGTCCGTCCTGTCCGTCCTGTCCGTCCTGTCCATTCGGTCGCCGCGATCCGCACGATCCGCACGATCACTTGAGCCCTCCGTCGGCCGCGGCAAGCGAGGCGCAACAACTGGTGCCGTGTCGCGCGTCTCGCGCGGCTCACGCGTCTCCACGGGGCGCGGCTCGCGGGCGGGCACGAGCCTGGGTTCGCTGGGTGCCAGCATCGGCGCGGGCGCGGGCGGGCGTGCCGCAGCCGGCGCGCGAGAGGCGGCCTCGGTCTTGCCGCCTTCGGATGCGCCGTCGGGCTCGCGCGTCGTTCGGGTGGCGCGGGTGGCGCGAGCCTTCGGCGCGTCCTTCTTGCTGTCCTTGGAGTCGTTCTTGGAGTCTTCGGCCACGCCCTGCGTCATCTTCGCCATATGAATGAGATCCGGGTTCGTGTTCTTTTGAACACAAGGGGCAGGCCCAGCCTGGGCCAACCCGCTACGCCGCAGCGACCGATCCAGCCGTCGATCCAGAACTGGATCGCGGGACCGGTACCTACTTATCTGCGAAGCCGCGAGGTGCCGCACATGGGGCTACCAATCGCAACAAAGTCCAGTCCCCGATCCCGCTGGTTGCCGCTGGATACCTGCAACCTCAAGATTCGCCAGAAGGCAGGAGAAGGCAGAACACAACACGCCAACTCAACGCACCAACCCCAACGCACATCTAGAGGCCGACAACTCGGCAGTCCACTCGATCATCAAGTTAAAGATTCGGGAGGGCGGGACGGAGCACCCTTCAGGCACTCCTAGTCCCACTCGGAAGTATACCCACTCCAACGTCCGGAGTTACGTGGTCTGGTTTGCCTCGCGTGCCGGGCCCGTCGCGCGTGTCGGTTGTGTCGAGAGCGTCAGCAGCATCGCACGCACTCGCTCGGTAAGAACTTCCATCGACCCATCATTGGCCAGCGTGATGTCCGCACGCCGCCGCTTCTCCTCCAGCGGCAGCTGCGCCTTCTCGCGTCGCCCCAGCTCGCTCGCCTCCCACCCGCGCCCCCGCACCCGAGCCTCCCGAACCGCGAGCGGCGCATCCACAAACACCACATAGTCACACTCGCGGTCATCCCCCGCCTCCAGCAGCAGCGGCGCATCAACCACCACGCCCGCGGCCCCATCCGCCATCGCCCGCGCTACCAGCTCCGAACGCCGCACCTTCACCAGCGGATGGACCAGCTCCTCCAGCCGCGTGCGCTGCGCAGGATCACCAAAGACGATCTCCGCCACGCGCTTGCGATCCACGCGCCCCGTCGGACCCAGCACCCCCTCGCCCCACCACTTCACCAGCCGCTCGCGCACCTCCGGTCGGTCCAGCGCGGCCTTGGCCTCCTTGTCCGAATCGATCGCCACAAAGCCCAGCTCCTCCATCGCCCGCGCCACCTGGCTCTTGCCCGCGCCGATCCCACCCACAAGCCCGATCACTCGCCCCAAGGGCAGCCCCTTCGCCTTCCCCACCTCCGGCCTCTCCTCAAGCCACACCGGCATCGGAACCGCTGCACCCATCGCACCGCGCACCATCGCCAGCCGCTCCTCGCTCCGCGCAATCGAGACCCACGCGAGATCGATCGTCTGTGACCCCGCGCTCGTCACCACGATCGTCCCAAGCCCAAGCGCACGCTCGCCACCGGTCCGGTCCAGCGCGATCTGCTGAATGTTCCGCAGCGGCACCTCCACACGTGTCCGGCGCACCACGCCGCTGGTTGCCGCCATCCGAACGTCCGTCAGCGTGTACCGGCGCGACTGCCAGAGCAGGACCTCGCGAACCAGACGCACGCACAAGATGGCCGCGCCGATCAGCCCCGGCACCGCCCAGAACCACCGCAGGTCAAGCCCAAATCCCGCCACAAGCGGCCCGAGAAATCGGGCCCCAGCCCACCCCAACAGCACGAGCACCATCGCCCACGCCGCCGACCGCCACGAGCGCAGCGCCACGCTCAGGGGCGAAGGCTTGAGAGAGAGCAGCAGCGTCTCGTTGGACGCGATGTGGGGCGTCGACGCCGTGTGCAACGCCGAGCGCGGCGCGTTACGCGAAACGCCGCGGCGCAGGTTGTCGGGTGCGATGTTCAAGTGTTCACGCACTCCGGTTGCCACCATCGAGCTTTCGCATCACGAAGTGGACTTTGAGCCTCAGCGCGCCTCTGGCCGCAGCGTCGCCACCGCCGGGTAGTTGCGGTAGTAACCGTCATAGTCCAGCCCATACCCAACAACGAACTCATCGGGGATGTCAAAGCCGACGTACGTCGCATCGACGCCCACCTTGGCCTTGCCGGGCTTGCGCAGCAGCACGCACGATCGCACGCTCGCGGGACGCTGCTCGCGGATCAATCTCGTCACGACCTCAAGCGTCTGACCCGAATCCAGGATGTCGTCAATCACCAGCACGTGCTTGCCCGCGATCCCCTTGGGAATTTCCGACCTGATCGAGGCCCCCTTGCTCTCCATGCTCTTGCCCGGATAGCTCGACACCCCCACCACCTCCAGGCTGAGCTTGAGCGGCATCTGCCGGATCAGATCCGCCGTAAAGACCATCGCGCCCGTCATGATTGGGATGATCACGAGCTGCCCGTGCGACTCCTCGGACCCGTCGCCGCCGAGATCACGCTGGAGGTCCGAAGCGATCTGCGCCCCAAGCTCGCGCACGCGCCGCTCGATGCGCCCGGTGTCGATGAGAATGGACTCGATGTCTCGGAACATGCTCGCCAGCTCCAGCCTCTACCTCAGCCCCGGCATCGAGCCCGTGCGGCGCGCCGTCGAGTACCGCGCGAGCGAATCCTCGATCACGTTGTGCGCCGCCTCGACCGGCAGCACCTCATCAACCTCCACGCTCTTGCCCTCGAGCTGCTTGTAGTCCTCGAAGAAGAGCCGCAGCATCTTGAAGATGTGCTTGGGGAAGTCGCTGGCGTTCTTGAACTCGCTGTAGATCGGGTCCGCCGTCAGAACCGCGATGATCTTGTGGTCCGGATCACCATGGTCCACCATCGACATCATCCCAACCGCCCGCGCTTCGCACAAGGTCAGCGGCGGGATCTCCTCCGTGCAATACACCAGCACGTCCAGCGGATCATGATCCTCCGCGAGCGTCTGCGGGATGAACCCATAGTTCGCGGGGTAGTAGACCGCGCTTGACAGGATCCGGTCCAGCTTCAGCAGCCCCGTGGTCTTGTCCAGCTCATACTTGTTGTTGGATCCCTTAGGAATCTCGATGATCGCGCGGAATGTCGCGGGCAGCGGCTGCCCCTCAATCCCCGGCGTCACGTCGTGCCACGCATTGATCATGGACCAAGGTTAGCAGCCAACGCAAAGTTCCGTGTGCCACCGCCAGGATCACCAGAGTATTGGCAAGTCATCGCCATCCCCATCTCCCGCCTGATCTCCGCGTTTCCCCCTTCTTGCCTGCTTGCCTGCCTTCCTCTCTGCCTCTCCGCGCCCCCGACCTCCCTAACCTATCCCCCCATGCTCACAATCGACTACGCCAACTGCCTCAGCGAACGCGTCGGATCACACGGCATCGACGCCGCACTCCTCGCGCACGGCGGCCCCGGCGACAACGCCATCAAGGCCGCTACTGCGCGGCTCGCCAAGTCCTTCAACACGGGCTGGGAACGCTGGCGCGGCCTCTGCGATGAGCCCGTTCGCTCAGCCCACCTCGCCGCCGTCAACGCCGCCGTTGATCGCTGCAAGGGCAAGTTCGACACAATGGTCGTGCTCGGCATCGGCGGCTCGGCACTAGGCAACTCCGCCCTCCAGAGCGCACTCAACC
>Ga0105044_10016375_pt1 | contig 10001 bp, 9 predicted proteins | sample MAT01_FD_78092 | JGI IMG/M metagenome (GOLD analysis project Ga0105044, IMG submission 78092) | Freshwater microbial communities from Lake Fryxell liftoff mats and glacier meltwater in Antarctica - MAT-01 | ecosystem: Environmental > Aquatic > Freshwater > Ice > Liftoff microbial mat | place...
GGTCGTCGGCGAGCGCCGACCCAGCTGCCACCCACAAGTCGGGCAGGGTCCGGTAGCGCCCGCCGTAGTCGAGGCCGTAGCCGAGGAGGAACCCATCGGGCGCCGCCAGGGCGGCGTAGTCGATGGGAATGGGGACGATGCGGCGCGCCTGCTTATCGGCGAGGACGCAGACCCGCACGCTCGACGGACCAGCGGCCCCGAGGTGGCGCAGCAAGAAGTCTGCGGTAAGCCCGGTGTCGATGATCCCGTTGACCAAGACGACGGCCTCTCCGTCGATGGATTCCTCGAGGTCCTTCACGACGCGGGTGCGCCCAGCGGTTCCGTCGTAGGGGGCGACGGCCAACAGCTCCAACCGGGTAGGAACCGTGACCTTGCGGGCAAGGTCGGTCAAGAACACCAACGACCCCTTGAGGACCCCGACGAGGGTGACGCCAGCGGGGTGATCACGGCTGATGGTCTCGGCGAGAACCTGGGTGTGATCGGCCAGCTGGGCGGCACTGGCGAGCAGATCGACGCTGGGGGGGTCGCCGGCGGCCACCGTCAGGCCTGGTCGAGATGCCGGCGCAGGTTGGCTCGCAAGAGGGCGGTACGGAGATCGTGACCAAGCGCAGAGAGCTCCTCGACGAGGTCGACTGCGTCGCGGCGGGCCTGCGGGTTGCGCTGCTTGAGCATCGGCATGGCCAGCTGCTCGAGGAAACCCGCCTCGCGCTCGGCGGCGATCTTGTACATGCGCAGGTGGCGCGCCTCGACTCCCTTGCTCAAGAACACCGCTGCCTTGGTTGCCACCAGGAGGGCGTCGCCGTCGTAGAAGACCGCGTCGCCCAACGGCTTGCCGCTCACCAAGCCGTACTGCTCGAGGCTGCGGAGCGCGTCTTGGCTCAGCCCGGCGGCCAGGGAGAGCTCCTCGGCGGTGAGGCTGACGTCGGTGGCGCCGGCGTCGGAGTGCAGCGGGAGCTGGGCCGCTTCGGCCGCAGCATTGGCCTTGGTGGTGGCTGACGCCTTGGCGATGTCGGCCATCCAGACCGGCTGGGCGCCTCCATCGTGGCGACCGGCGACGGCGGATGTCACCAAGGCTGGGGTCGCGGCGGGCGTCAGAGCAGGCGGCTCGGAGAGCACGGGCGCAACGTTTCCGTTGTCGGCACCTACTTCCGCCTCAGGCGTGGTGCGCTCGGTGGGAACCGGCGGCTGGGTTCCATCGCTGAGTAGTAGCTCGCCGTGGCCGGCGTCTGGATCGGTGAGGCGGTCCTTGATCACCTTGAGCGGCAAGAAGTGCTCCCGCTGCTGCACGAGGATCCACCGAAGCCGGTCGATGTCGGCTTCGTAGAACTTTCGGTAGCCCGATGGCGTGCGCTCGGGGTCGATGAGGCCCTGGCTCTCGAGGAAGCGGATCTTCGAGATCGTGACATCGGGGAACTCGTCTTGGAGCAGCGAGAGCACCTCGCCGATCGACAGGTGATCGGTCATGGGCTCTCCTGGCCGGCGATGTAGACAAGCTTGAACTTGCCGACTTGCACCTCGTCGCCGTTGGCAATGGGCGCGTCTCCCTCGATGCGTTCCTGGTTCAGGTAGGTGCCGTTCAAGGATCCGACGTCGCGCACGACCACTGGTCCTGCTGGCGTGCGCTCGATCTCGACATGGCGACGCGACACGGTGACGTCGTCGAGGAAGATGTCGCTGTCGGGGTGACGCCCGGCGGTGGTGATCACGTGCTCGAGCACGAACTCTGACCCGGTGTTGGGCCCTCGGGTCACCACGAGCATCCCTCCGCGTCCCACCGCGCTGACGTCGACGTGGATCTCTTCCCCGGTCTCGGCTCCAAGCGTGAAGGTGATGGTGGCGGGTTCATCGGCGGCACGCTCGAGCGGCTGCCCGCACGATGAGCAGAAGTTGGATCCCGTCTGGTTTCGATGCCCGCAGTTGCTGCAGAACACGTCGCTCATCGCTACCTCCTCACCCGCTCGAGACCGGGGCTGGACCGTGTGGTCAGCCTTCGATCAGTTTCCGGTACGCCGCAGCATCGAGGAGTCCGTCGATGGCAGACGGGTCTTCGACCTCGATGACGCATATCCAACCCTCGCCGTAGGGGTCAGCGTTCAGGCGCTCGGGACTGGTGTCGAGGTCTTGGTTGACCTCGACGATGGTTCCCGCCACGGGTGCGTAGATGTCGGACACCGACTTGGTGGATTCGACCTCGCTGATGCCAGCGCCAGCAGCGACGGCCGAGCCTTGGTCTGGCACCTGGACGAACACAACATCGCCGAGCGCATCCTGGGCGTAATCGGTGATCCCGACCTTCACCCGGTTGCCTTCGACCTGGATCCATTCGTGGTCGCTGGAGTACTGCAGCTCATCGGGCACGTTCATGGAGGGCGAGGCTATCCCACGATGGGAGGTTGGGGTTTCGGCGCAACCCTTAGCTTCAGCCTCACGGTTGCGGTGAGGCGCGGGCGCACTCGATCAGCGCAGGGTCTGACGGATCCGACGTACGTACTCCTGGGCCAGCGCCTTGGCGCTCGCAGCGTTGGAGCCCTCTGCCCAGATGTGGGTCACGGGTTCCTCTGGGTCCGGTAGCGCCAAGACCCACCCATCGTCGTGCAGCACCTTCACGCCGTCGATGAGCTCGAGGCGCCGATCCTTGCTGAGCTCGACGAGCGTCCGCATGACGAGCCCCTTCTGCTCCCATGGAGTGACGACCGTCTCATGGAACAGGTAGGTCCGTGGCAAGGACTCGCGCACCGCAGACAGGCTGGTCTGCTCCAGGGCCAGCAGCTCGAGGAGCTTGATGAGGGCAGCTCCGGCATCGAAGGCAGGGAGGAACCCCGGCAAGATGAACCCGCCATCGCCGCTTGCTGCGAAGCCCACCCCGCTCTCGCTTGCCGCGGCCATCAGGGCGGTGGTCGACGTCTTGGTGTGCTGGATGCGCACGCCGTGGGGGGCGACCAGCTGCTCGGCTGCGGAGCTGACGTTCACGGGCAGAGCAATGCGATCGCCCACCAAGTGCCCGGCAACGAGAGACACGAAGGCAAGCCGTGCTTCATCGTGGGTGAGCTGCGTGCCGGTGTCATCGATGAGCGTGAGATGCTCGCCGTCGGGGTCGAGTACGGCCCCGAGATGCGCCCCCGAAGCCAGCACGAGCGCCGCCACCTGCTGGACCGCCGCGGACCGGTCGGCGTTGATGGCCTGGCGCGTGGACGCGTAGGGGTTGACGCCCAGCACGTCGGCACCGAGCTTGGCGAGCACGTTGGGCATCACGAAGGCGGTGGCGCCATAGCCGTAGTCGATGACGATCTTGAAGCCAGCTCGTCGGACCGCAGCGAGATCCACCGTCTCGCCCAGGGCAGCGGTGTATTGCTCGAGCGCTCGGGGTGGGAAACCGATGTCGCCGATCTCCCCAGCGAGGACCCGTCGGAAGTCCTCACGTCCGAAGAGGCGCTCGATCTTTCGCTGAGCATCCTCGGTGAGGTCGAGGCCGTCTCGATCGAAGAAGCGGATGACGACCGATTGTGAGTCGCCCTCGACCAATCGGATCGTGACCCCAGCAGCAGCGACGGGCTGCCGCGTCAGGAAGCGGGTCACGGGGACCGGCGAGACCTCGAGGTCGAGGACGTTCACCCCGCTGGCATTGAGGCCGGCCATGAACGCCCGCTTGAGCATGCGGGCCGCTCGTGACGAATCTCGGGACGTAATGACGGTGGAGTCTTTGCGCAGTGTGGTGGCGAAGGCCATGGCGACGCGTGCTGCGAGCTCGGGGCTGATGTCAACGTTCGCGAGCCCCGACACGCCGTCGCGCCCGAACAAGCTTCGAGCGCCCTTGGATTCCCAGATGATCGAGGAGTTGATGGTGGCGCCGGCCTCGACCGTCTTGAACGGGTAGATCTTGACCCCGGGGCCCACGTGGGCCTCGTCGCCGATGAAGCACTCGTCGCCGATCACGGACCCGTCGTCGCAGCGCGCGCCACGGCGCAGGTCGCTGGCTCGCCCGATCACTGACCCTCGGATGCGGACGCCTTCGGCGAGGTAGGCATTGTCGTGGATCACGCAGCGCTCGAGGTCCGCATCGCCGCGAACGCGCACGTTGCCGCCCAAGACCGTGTAGTCGCCGAGTCGGGCACCGGCCTCGACCCGGCTGTTCTCGCCGACGATGGCGAACCCCTCGATGCGCGCATCGGGGTGGACCTCGGCCCCTTCGCCGATCCAGACCCCGTGTCCGAACTCGAAGCCCGGGACGTCGACGGTGACCAGCCCGTCCATGACGTCCTTGTGAGCCGAGACGTAGGACTCGAGGGTGCCGACGTCTTCCCAGTACCCGGTGGCCACGGCGCCGTACAGCGCCTTTCCATCGGCGAGCAGTGCCGGGAAGACCTCACCGGAGAAGTCGACGGGGCGTCCATCGGGGATGTAGTCGAAGATCTCGGGCTCGAGCACGAAGATGCCGGTGTTGATGGTGTCGCTGAATACTTGACCCCACGTCGGCTTCTCGAGGAAGCGCTCGATCGAGCCGTCCTCCTCGGTGATCACGATGCCGAACTCGAGGGGGTTGTCGACGTGGACCAGCCCGATGGTGGCCAGGGCGCCCTTCTCTTCGTGGAACGCCAGAATCTTCCCGAGGTCGATGTCGGTGAGCACATCGCCGGAGATGACGAGGAACCGCTCGTCGAGCACATCCATAGCGTTGCGGACCGACCCCGCGGTGCCAAGCGGTTGGTCCTCGGTGGCGTAGACCATCTTCACGCCGAACTCGGACCCGTCGCCGAAGTACGTGCGGATCTGGTTGGCCAAGAAGGCCACCGTGACCACGATCTCGTCGATGCCGTGCTGCTTGAGGAGGCCGACGACGTGCTCCATCATCGGGCGGTTCGCCAAGGGGAGCATCGGTTTGGGACAGTTCGAGGTGAGGGGGCGGAGGCGGGTCCCCTCGCCGCCTGCCATGATCACGGCCTTCATGCCCTGAACCTACCCACTGGGGATGCCTGGGCAGACACCTCAGCCGGGCGACTGAGCGCTGGCGGCGTCGCGGTCGGCGCGTCCGTCGGCCAGGGCCCTGAGCCCGAGGGGCAGGTACATCGCCCATGAGACGTAGCTCAAGAACAAGCCCGGGATGCCGCCCATCCACGCCAACCATCGTGCGACGTCAGCCCCAGCGATGGTGGATTCGGAGGCCAAGAACATGGGGAACGCGAACATCAGACCGAACGTCCCGGCCTTGCCCCACCAGGTGACGTCGATGCGTCGGGCACCAAGGACCGCCAACACCACCGTGGTGACGCCCACGACCGCCTCGCGCACCAAGACCATCCAGGCGAACCAAACGGGAACGCTGCCGTCGACGAGGATGCCGCCGACCCCGACGAAGAACAGCAGCCGATCGGCAACCGGATCAAGGATCTTGCCCACGTTGGACACCTGGTCGTAGTGGCGGGCGATGTAGCCGTCGATCCAGTCTGTGGCGCCCAAGACACCGAGCAGCACGGCGGCTGCCCCCCGGTTGTCTTGGCCGAACAACAGGTACAAGAACACCGGCATGCACAACAGGCGACCGAGCGAGATCGCGTTGGGCACGGTGACGATGCGATCCTCGCCCGGGTGCCCCGTGGCCGCGACCGGCACGTCGCTCGCAGTCATGGCTCGGATCCTATCGAGGCCGTTTGGGGCCATGGGGATGGGGTCGTCTTCCTAGGATCGACCCCATGGCCTCCATATTCACGCGCATCATCGACGGCGAGATCCCCGGTCGGTTCGTCTGGCGAGATGATCGCTGCGTGGTGTTCCTCACGGTTGCGCCCATCGCACCCGGTCACGCGTTGGTGGTCCCCCGGGTCGAGGTCGATCACTGGATCGACCTCGACGATGAGACGGTCGGGCACCTGATGGTCGTCGCCCGTGCCATCGGGGCGGCGCAGATGGCGGCTTTCGCCCCCGAACGCATCGGCATGATCATCGCCGGCCTCGAGGTGCCTCACACGCACCTGCACGTGATCCCCATCCAGAGCGAAGCCGACCTCGATTTCGCGCGTGCCGACGCTTCGGCCTCGGCCGACGACCTCGATGGTGCAGCCGTTCGGATCCGTGACGCACTCAGGCGCGCCGGTCACCCCGAGGTTGTGCCGGGCTGAGCGTCGGCGATCATCAAGACCACGCCTTGTGCGTCGTAGGCCGTGGTGAACCCATCGGCGGCGAGCACCCGGCGTACGCGGCGAACATCGGACGCCGACCAGAACGCTCGTTGGGTGAGCGGGTCGGTGCCGCTCGTATCGAGCAGCACCACGTCAGCAGTACGGGCGATCTCGTCGAGCACGGGCCGACTGAGGTCTGCCGGCGCCAGGGGGAGCTCCTGGAGGTCGGCCCTCGCTGCGACCAGTGCCACCGAAGCGGGCGAGACGGCAACTGCGGCATCGTCGTCGATCAGATCGGCAGCTTCGAGGCGCGCCCCGTCGACCGCATCTTGCGAACCCCACGCCCACGGTTGACGGTAGGGCGATGACGGCGACTCGGCCACGAAGAGCAACGACGCACCGACAACGAGCGCCAGGAGCACACGCCGGTCGACATTGACCCGGGTGACGCTCAAGTCGCCGATCCGCTCCAAGGCGAACACCAGGGCGATGAACACGAACGCCATGGCCGGTGCAATGTGCGATGCCGCCGGGGACAGGTTGATGACGCCACGCTGCGCAACCTGCTGCACGGCGGTATCGGCGATCATGGCCAGGGCCAGGCAGGGAACCGCGCCACTGAACTTCCGGGGCGAGACCAGTGGGAGGAAGAGCAGTGGGGCGAGCACGACCACGAGGAAGCCGATGCTCGGCTCAGTGAGGAGCTGCCGGAGCTGGCCGAACGGGTCGGTGAACAGCTCGGGAACCACCGCAAGTGGCCCGATGGAACGAGCCACGAACTCCCCCGAGGGGGTCAGGGCCGCTGTCGGCAGTTCGGGTCCGACGAAGGCCACCGCCGCTGCGACCCAAATCAGCCCCGATGCGGCGACGATGAACCCCGGCCGGCGCTTGCCCAAGATGGCAAGGAGGAGGCCGAGCGCCGCCACGGTCAGTCCAAGATCGGCTCGGCACGCCAGTACGAGCACCACGAAGAGGGCGAGACGCTTCGGATGGTCCTGGCGACCGTGGAGGTAGGCAGCGATGAGGGCGGGAAGGGCGATGGCCTCAGGGTGGAACGCCGAGAGGTTGGTGCGATGCAGCGTGGGCGCGAGCACGTAGGCCGTGATGATCGCCGTCGACGCACCCACCCGCAGATGGGCCTCATCGCGCGCAAGCCGCCACAGCGGCACGATCCCGAGGGCCAAGGCAAGGGCTTGGACCACCGAGAGCATGATCGCGGCCGGGAGGATGCGTCCTGCCCAGAGGACCGGTTCAGAGATGAGCGACCACGAGCCCGAAGCGGGGTCAACTCCTCCTACCGGGAAACCGGCGCCTCCGTGCTCGCGTCGCCACGCCGCTTGCACCCACGCTCCCACTCCGCTGCCGCCTTCGAGCGCCCGCAACGACGCAGCGGCGAGGAGGGCGAGCACGGCGAAGTAGATGGCTGCGAAGACCCAAGGCAGGAAGCGATCGACCGTCTCGCCGTCGAGGCGCCCCTGGGCACGAAGGACGAAGCGCCCCCAGCGGCGCCCGATGCTGGGCCCCTCGGCCCGAGTCGTCACGCTTCGAGAATCTCGCGATTGCGGACCAGTGGCACCTCGTCGACCAGGTGCGCTCCCCTGTTCCGGACGTTGTTGACCTCGGTCGACACCGGCCGAAGGGTGATCAGCTCGGATGGCGCAGGGACCAGGAGCCGTCCGAGGGTGTCGATGTCGGCGTTGGCCGGGTCGAGCCAGCCATCCCACTGTGCTGGCGGCAAGATCACCGGCATTCGATGGTGAATGGTGGCCATGAGATCGTTCGGCGCGGTGGTGATGATGGTTGCGGATCGAAGGCTCTCACTTCGGTCTCCTCCTGGGCCTCGCCACTCCTCCCAGAGCCCGGCGAAGGCCAGCGGCTCGCCGTCGGTCCGGGCGATGAAGTACGGCTGCTTGGCCTTTTGGCCCTCGACCTTGTGCCATTCGTAGAAGCCATCGACGGGCACGATGCAGCGTCGCTTCTTGAAGGCGTTGCGAAACGCGCTCTTCTCCGCGAGCCCCTCCGCTCGGGCATTGATCATCTTGTTGCCGATGGCCGGCGTCTTGGCCCAAAAGGGCACCAATCCCCAGTGGTGGGTGGCGACGCGGCGGGTGCCGCCATCGTGGAGCACGACGTAGACGTCGTTGGTCGGAGCGACGTTCCACGACGGCTCGATGGTGGCCTCGGGGGCGGACTCGGCGCCAAAGTAGTGAGCGATCTCGTCGGAGGTCGAGGTCGAGACGAACCGGCCGCACATGGCGCCGACGCTACCGCCGACGTGCGATGCCCGGCGGCTTGATGGTGACCGCGTGGTCAGGCGGGAGCGGTGGTGCGGACCTGCCCGCGCTGCCACACGAGGGCACCGGCGAGGGCGCCGAGGGCGACGACACCAGCGACTGGCCCGATCCCGAGACCCACCAGGACCGTGGCCGCCAGCACCTGGCTGCCGGCTGCGGCAAGGCGGGACGCCTCTGATCGGGCATCGAGGCGAGCGTGTATCGCGCCGAGGGCGCCGGGGGTGGTGGCGGAGCGCCCGATGAAGACCGCAGTCCCCCGCACGACGCCGAAGGTGGCACCGATCGCAACCGCAGCAACTGGGTTGGCCGTCAGGACCGCGAGGACGATGGTGAGGAACACGCCCGCCGTCATGATGTACGTGGCGACGCCGAACCCGATCTGCCATCCGAACCCGGCGCCGTAGACCCAGGAGCGATAGCGGCGGAGCCACGCATCGTTGACCTGCCGCTTGAAGATCGGCAACTCGACCCTGAACACGCCGAGGTCGATGCCGGCGGTGCACAGTGCCAGCACACCGGCGATGGCCCATCGGACAGAATCTGAGGGGTCGATCACCCCGACGGCGCCCGCGGCGAGCGATGCAATCAATCCGAGCGATACACCACCGAACACCGCGCCCACGAGGAACCACGAGGCCGTGCGCCCGAAGCGGTTCCCACGGCCGGCTTCGGCCATCGGGGTGATGGAGGAGAGCATCGAGAGTCCGCAAGGCGACCAGACGCCACGAACGGCTGACGTGGTGGCAACAAGCAGGCCGAAGAACACGATCACGTCCATTGCGGACAACGATACCGCCCCATCTGGCACGGAGAGGACCCCTCGCGGCTTCGAAGTAGCGTCAGCCCTGATCTGACGCGCACGTCAGCGTCGTGGGGAGCGATCAGGGTGGACATCAGGGGCAAGCGGGTACTGGTCACGGGTGCCTCGTCAGGGCTGGGAGCGGAGATCGCCAAGGGGCTGGCGTCCCGGGGTGCAATCGTGGCCATCTGCGGCCGACGGACGACCCGACTCGATGAGGTGCTGGCCGAGATCCAGGTCGCATCCCCGGCCAGCCGGGCGTGGACGGTGGACCTGGGAGACCTTGACCGCCTTGAAGGCTTCGCTGCCGAGGTGGTCGCCGAGCTCGGCGGACTCGATCTGCTGGTGAACAACGCCGGGATTCCGAAGCGCCGATGGGCGTGGGACCACCGCCCCGATGAGGTGGCCGACGTCCTGCGGGTCAATGTGGAGTCACCGATACGTTTGACCCTCGCCCTGCTCGACGCGTTGGGCGCATCGGGTGGCAGCGTTGTGTTCGTCGGGTCCGTGGCCGCTCGCTTGGCCCCGCCGAACGAGGCGGTCTACGCCGCATCGAAAGCGGCGATCACCGCCTTTGCCGAAGGCCTCCATGTCGACCTGGCGGTCGCCCGCAGCGGTGTCGGTGTGCACATCATCCAGCCGGGTGTGTTGGGCACGGAGCTTTTCTCCATGCCCGATAACGACGCGTCTCTCGCCGACATCAGCCCGCTGGATCCCTCCGAGATCGTTGCTCCCCTACTGGCGGCGCTCGACGCCGGGCGACTCGAAACGTTCGTGCCGTCCTGGTTCGCCGAC
>Ga0105044_10016376_pt1 | contig 10001 bp, 8 predicted proteins | sample MAT01_FD_78092 | JGI IMG/M metagenome (GOLD analysis project Ga0105044, IMG submission 78092) | Freshwater microbial communities from Lake Fryxell liftoff mats and glacier meltwater in Antarctica - MAT-01 | ecosystem: Environmental > Aquatic > Freshwater > Ice > Liftoff microbial mat | place...
AAAAGATGGTTTGAGCGGGACTTTCAGTCCCGCAACAGGCAAGGCAGGGGTTTTCAACCCCTGACGACAGGTGATTTGCTTAAGTTGCTGCAAATGGGATGCGGTATACTGCGCCCTTGCAAAGACGCTTTGGCCCATTAAGAACTCTTGGTTATCAGAAATTGTAATCATTCACCTATCTGTGCGACAAAGGCCCCTGTAGGGGCGCGATATATCGCGCCCTCATGGTTTGAGAGAATTTGTCATTGGGCAGGATGCATCCTGCCCCTACGAACCCACGATCGTCACGGATAGCTGAATGATTACCAGAAATTGTAATCATTCACCTATCCGTGCGACAAAGGCCCCTGTAGGGGCGCGATATATCGCGCCCTCATGGTTTGAGAGAATTTGTCATTGGGCAGGATGCATCCCGCCCCTACGAACCCACGATCGTCACGGATAGCTGAATAATTACCAGAAATTGGGCTTCCGAATTTGATTTTCTAAACCAAAACGATCACAAAATTGAGACATGCACCATTGGTTATTTATAGCCTGGAGGAACACCCCGTATGAGCGAAATCATCCTCAGCAGTGAGCCGATCTATGAAGGCCGTATGCTTAATATCTACCTCAACACCGTGCGGCTCCCCGACGGCCAGCTTGCCAAGCGTGAGGTGATTCGTCATCCGGGGGCAGTGGCGATTCTGGCCTTTGACGACGAGGGCAATATCCTTCTCGTACGGCAGTATCGGGCCGGGATTGATAAAGCGATCCTGGAGATTCCGGCGGGCCTGCTGGAAGAGGACGAAGACCCCGCCGATTGTGCCGAACGCGAACTGCGCGAGGAGACGGGCTATCGTCCTGGCATCCTCGAATCATTGGGCGGCTATTTTGTTGCGCCCGGCTACAACAACGAATATATTCATCTGTTTCTGGCGGATGATTTGCAAGAGGCTCCTCTCGCCCACGACGCGGATGAGTTTCTGGAGCTGATTCGCGTGCCGTATGATCATGCGCTGGCAATGATCGACAGCGGCGAACTGAGCGACAGCAAGACGATTATCGCGCTGCTCAAGGCGACGCGCTGGCTGAACGAGTGACACCTCTCGCATCCGATGCTTCGGCTTGTCCCGTTTCCTGAAGCCGTATAACGTTTTGTCCCTACAAATCGACAGTGGGCGCATGATATAATGCCCATTCGCTTGTCCGAAAATAGAGATCTAGAGAGACGCCTTTTCATGCGCGTCTTTTTTGGGAAAGGCTCCACAATGAATACCGCAGAACTCATGGCGACTGTTGCAATGGAAACTCGCGGCTTGCCCCTGATTGAAGTGGGCGACACCGTGAAAGTCCATGCACTCATCGTCGAAGGCGACAAAGAACGTGTCCAGGTCTTCCAGGGCATCGTCATCCGCGCCCGCAAGGGTGGCAATGATGCCAATTTCACCGTGCGCCGCGTGGCGTCACATGGCATCGGCGTCGAACGTACCTTCCTGCTCCACAGCCCACGCATTGAAAAGGTCGAAGTGACCCGCCATGCTAAGGTGCGTCGCGCCCAACTGTATTACCTGCGTACTGCGAAGGGCAAGGCCGCTCGTCTCAAGGAACGCCGCGTCTAATCGCATCGGGTGGTCGCATGAATACCCCATTGATTGGTATTACAGCCTACCCGTACATTATGCCGGGGCATGGCTGGGATTATGATATTTGCTATCGGGCGAATGCCCTGGCGGTTGAACGCGCCGGGGGTCTGCCCGTTTTGATTCCGGCGGCGCTCAAGCCCGAAACGCTGCGGGCGCTGTTTGATCGCGTCGATGCGGTGCTGCTGCCGGGCGGCGGCGATGTCAATCCTGATCGTTATCATGAAGCACCTCACCCCACCATCGGCGGCGTGAACGATATTCGGGATACAGCGGAAACCTTGTTTACCCAGTGGTCGGTTGAGGACAAACGTCCGATCCTGGGTATCTGTCGCGGGATGCAAATTATGAACGTGGCATTGGGCGGCTCGCTGATCCAGGATATTCCGTCCGAAGTCACGACGACTCTGGTGCATGACGTGGAAGATGGCATCCCGCGCAGCACGATCATGCATGAGGTCGCCATCACCGACGACTCGCATCTGGCGCAGATTCTCGGCACATCGCTGGTGCAGGTCAACAGCCTGCATCATCAGGCCGTCGATATGCCCTCCTCGCTGGTACGCATCACGGCCAAAGCGCCGGATGGTGTGCCCGAAGCGATGGAGATTCCCAATCATCCTTTTGCGATGGCTGTGCAGTGGCATCCCGAAGATATGCTCAATGGCGGCGATGGTCGTATGCAGCGCCTGTTTGATGCGTTCGTGCAGGCTGTCCGCGAGAGCGTCGAAACACGAGCACTGTCGCGCTAAACGCACATCTCAGTCATCAATAAAAACAGGGCGGCCAATTGGTCGCCCTGTTTTTGATCCCTCACCCCAACCCCTCTCCCACTGCGCGGGAGAGGGGTTGGAGTGAGGGGTCGCCTCTACGAGCGAATTGTCCGCATCCGAGGGTCTGTCGCAGGCTCATTGCCGCTCAGATCAGCGGCGCTCGGCACGGGCATACGCCGCGAGTCGCCTGTATCAAACGGCAGCACACGGCGCGAGCCAGCGGGCGGATTAACGGGCAGACGAATATAGAAGGTCGAGCCAGGGAACTCCTTCATATCATGGCCGGGGCTTTCGACCCACACGCTGCCACCATGCCCATTGATCACGCCTCGCGCAATCGTCAGGCCCAAGCCCGGCCCGGCTCCCATGAATTTGTACATGCCCGTCGAATGCAGCGAGGGATCATAGCCGCGATAGAATTTCTGGAAGATGAGTTCAAGGTCTTTGGGCGCAACGCCAACGCCCGTATCCTTGATGACGACCACAATATGATCCGTCTCATTCACAGAGCGGGCTGGCTCGTGGCGGGCGGTAATATCAATGCGGCCCCCATCGGGCGTATATTTCACAGCATTCACAAAGATATTGCGGAACGCCTGCACCAAGCGCTGCATATCGCCATGAATAGCGGGCAGGCCCTCAAAGCCGCTGCGCTCTACCGTGATTTTGCGCTGCTCGGCGGCCTCTTTCATCGGGTCGAAGGCCATGCGGATGATCGACTCAATCGAGGTATGGACGAAGCGCAGATCGAGCGCATTCACATCAATCTGGCTCACATCGAGCATGTTGGAGATGAGTTCTTCCATGCGCTCGGTTGATTTGCGAAGATTTTGCACAAACTGCGTCGTCTGGCCGGGACGCAGAAGATTTTGCTCATTCATGCTGTCGATGATATCGGTATAGCCGCGAATCTGGGCCAGCGGCGTCCGCAGTTCATGGCTGGCGATGGTGATGAAATCGGTTTTGATCGAGTCGAGTTTTTCGAGTTCAGTCTTGGCCGATTCGAGGCGCTTGTTGAGCGCCCGCATCGTGTTGTTGAGATGCTGGAGATCATCGATGAGGCGGGCGCTGCGGAGCGCTGTACCGACCTGCTGCGCGATGACCATGAGCATTTCCATGTCTTCGCGGGAGTAGGGCGTATCGTTCAGCTTGGGGCCACACGCCAGCAGGCCAATCAGCGCATTTTCCGCCACGATGGGGATATAGGCGTGCATAGTCAGCCGCCGCAAAAAGGCCAGTTCATCAGCCGAGATCACGCGATAGGGATCACCATATTCCACATCGAACTGCGTCAGCGGCACTTTGCGGATCGCCAGGGTTTGAAAGATCGGGCTTTTTTTGCCGACATAGCCAGTGGTGGTGGGCTTACCAAAGGTGCTGCCCTGCTCCATCACCACCAGTTCCACCGATTCCGGCACGCGGAAGGTGTTGTTGACCAGGATCAAGGCCGAGCGATGCACGCGCATAACACGATTGAGTGTGTCCGTCGTGACATTCACGACCTCCTCAAGATTAGAGGCACGCGCCACATTCTGGCTGTATTCGGCGGTGGCCGCCGCCAGATTGGGCCGCGAACGCATTTCGACATAGCTAAAGACGCCCTCAATGATCTGGCGCACAGGCAGCAGCAGCACCGTCACGACGAGGACAATCGTGCCGATCACCAGCGTCCCCGCCATATCGAGCGGGAGATTGATGCTTTTGATGAAATAGACCAGCGTAAACATCAACGCCCAACTGACTACCACCACGAGCAGCGTGCGAAACTGGCGCACAATACTGCTGCGGACATCCACCAGACGATAGCGGTAGCAGGCATACACTGTGCCATAGACCGCCAGCAGCAGCAGCAGCGTCCCTGGCAAATACAGCACCAGCGACCCCGCCGTCAGCATGATCGCAGCGGCAATCAGCAGCGCCCCGGTGATGGTGAAGAACGCAGCACGGTTTGCCACTTCGGGCATGGCAGTGTCGCGGAAAAAGTAGAAGCCGACGAAGAGAATAATCGCGCTCAACGACGCCGTTGCAAGCACAGGCAGCACTTCGATGAGCGTGGGGGTGGATTGCGACCAGACGAGCCAGCCCTGGACAGTCTCATTTTGTGAGATCACCAGCAGCGCAAAGATGGTCATCCACAGCGCATTGATCGCCAGATAGACCAGTTGGAAGCGGCGTCCGGCCCGCTGCTGCATCATATCACGCAGGATCACCCCGCCGTAGCCCGTCATCGCAACGCCGACGGAGAACAGCAAAATAAAATCACGCGAGAACGGTGTCCCGACCACAGGCATGAGCAGCGCAGTGGCAGACCCTAATCCACCCAGCACCATCACGCCCAGCCACGCGGAGCGCACCTTGTCGCGGCCCTGCCACAAACGCCAGACAAGAAAGATCACCAGCGCCATGTAAGCGATGAGAAAGGTGAGTGAGAACGCAGAAAGAGAGGATTCAGTCAGCAAAGTGATCTACTCACAGATGACAGGCGGTCATGTGAGCCAGAGAATCGACCTGACATAAACTCTCGTGGCTTGCTCTTTGAGGATAGCACGGGGGTCTCAAAGTCGCAACTTTGGCTTAAGGGTCACGAGATTGGGAATGGGGTTGTCGAATGGCGTGGTCTTCGGCCTCAAGATCAGTACCCGCGTCGCGTATTGCGCCCCTACAACCCCACCACGACGGTTTGTAGGGACATGGCACGCCATGTCCTGTCCTGGCATGACATGTCCTGGCATGACATGTCCTGGCATGACATGTCCTGTCCTGGCATGTCCTGTCCTGGCATGTCCTGTCCTGGCATGACATGTCCTGTCCTGGCATGTCCTGTCCTGGCACGCCATGTCCTGTCCTGGCATGACATGTCCATCGATTCGGACATGACATGTCATGTCCCTACAAACCGTCGTGCGTATCTGTCACTATCATCACGGCGAGGTACTACGCCAATCTCATGTGATGATGCGTCCCTACAAACATGCCTCTCTTGAAGGGCTACGGCGCACCAATCTCAGGGGCATCCTTATCGCGCAGAATGTAATGCGTCCCCTTCTTAGAGCCAACTTTAATTAACTGCCCACGATCTACCATGCCGGACAGATCAAGCCGCAGCGTCTCGGCGGAAACGCCCACACACAAAATGCGATATTCACGGTTTGTGATCGACCCATGCTCACGAATGTACTGCATGGCCCGCGCCTGCCGATGGTTGGCGCTGCGAATCCAATCCAGCGGACGCTGTTTTTCACGCTCATTGTTGAGGGTGACGGCAAAGCTGTAGGGACGAGCGTCAAAGTGCGGCGGCTCACGTCCGGCCTGCTCCATCACCTCAAACATACGATCAATCCCCAGGCCCAATTCCTCGATATATCCCCACTGAAACAGGCCGTTGACGATGCGCGGATTGCGGCTGAAATGCTCATCTTTGATATTCTCGACGGTGATGAATCCGGGCAGGCCGCCGGGTGAGATGACCTCCAGCCGATCCGAATACATCCGCAGTTCAATCCGCCGCCCGCGCAGTCGATAATCCCGATGACAGATCGAATTGACAATCGCCTCACGCACCGCAAACTGCGGATACTCAGCTTTTTCCTCGCGCTCAAGGCCACTGACCATCGCGCTGACGGCCATTTCGCTCCACACCAGATTCCAGGCCGCTTCAATCATGCGCGGCAGCGGGCCAGTGATTTCTTCGCGGCGGATATACCCCGCCATGCCGCTCTCGCCGCGTGGTTGCGTTCCCACAAAACGCGCAAAAATCAAACTGCTCTGCGGCAACCACTTCTGCGGATACTCGCTAAAGAGCAAAATTCCGGCTGTCGTAGGCCGACGATCTGAGTTGAGAGCGCCAATCTCCAGCAGCATGTCATCAATCGAACCGCTGAAAGGCCGTTTCGTCCGCTCGGCCCGCTTGACGAGATACTCATCAATCATGCGGCGGCTGAAATCGGCCTGTGTCGCGCCAGGGACGATTTCAGCCTCAAATTCGCCCGTCCCTTTGGAGCTTGCCAGACGCAAAATCTCCTGTCCTCCCAGGGGGCGGTTGCGTGCGCCGCTGCGAATGAGGACACGGCCATCGTTCAGGGCGTGCAGTTCGATACTGCGCGGAATCCGCACCCCATATAAGACGGGCTGCGGTTTGGGGATAGCAGGTGCGGCGGGCGTCACAGGCACAATGGGCTTGATCTCAGCCTGTGATGGCACAGATGCGGGAGCACTCTCAATGGCAGACACAGGTGCATCCGCACGATCCGCTGCGAGAGCTTCGCTTTTGGTCGGAGAAGTCGCTGCCTGTGGAAGCGCTGAGTCAACGGCCTTCGATTCAGGGATCAGTGTCGTAGGCAAATCAGGTGTCGATAAAGGGGTTTCATCACCAGATGAGGGCGTGATAGTAGGTGATACCTCCGCCAGCGCCGCCATTGCTGCGAGTGTATCGCTTGCGGCAGGAGGGGTAACTGCGGGCGTCTCCGCCAGCGCCTCCGTTGCAGTGGGTGTATCGCTTGGGGCAGGAGCGATAGCTGCGGATATCTCTGACAGCGCCGTTGCAGCGGGCGTCTCAGGCGCAGGTGTCTCAGGCACAGGCGTAATAGCTACTGGAGCAGCAGCGGATGCGGCCTGCGGCAGAAGAGTGTCTATCGCTGGCGTCTCATCTGGTGCAGGCGCAGCAGAGGCTGCTGTCTGATCTGGCGCAGGAGCGGGCAGGACAGAGGCCGCTGTCTCTGAGGCCGTCGATGCTGGCGCGGGCGTTTCGCTCACAATCGGCGTAGCGACAACCGGAGTTTCGGCGGGCTTGAGGGCACTAGAGTCAGCCGTTAGCGCTGTGTCAGTAGCCTGCAAAGGCGGCGGTTGCGGTGTAACAGAAACGTCTACCCCGTTAGTGCTGGCCTCTTGCGTAGGCGTTGCAGCGGATTCAAGCGGGGGCGTGCCGACACGAGTCATGCTGTCCGAAATAAGTGTCGGAGATGGGGTAGCAGCAGGCACACCCTCCGCCGACTTTGACACGGGATTGGCCGGAATAATCACACGGCCTAGCGCGGCCTCGTCAAAAAAATAATCATCTTCAATCGTGAGCACCTGCCACGCTTCAATCACAATCCCAGGATTGAAAAGATTCTCGGCACTTTCCAACACCTTTTGCACGCCCTCGGCTGAGATTGTGCCAGCGCTGGGTTGACCATTGGCATCCAGCCCCAGGACGATAATGCCGCCCTCGGTATTGGCAAAGGACACCATGATTTCGGCAAGGATTTGGGCGTCCAGCGACCCCAGGAAGGCCAGACGCGGGCCAGGGCCTTGTTTCAATTCATCCGCGTTGAGCATGGGCAATCACTTGATTGAGTGGAAGACATGGGGTGATTGTATCACGTCTTGAGGCAACACAAAACGAACATGTTATCTAGCTGTTGCGAGATTTGCATATTTGTTCTAAATCAGAAGGGAAGGTTTTGGTCAGTGTGGAAACATAGGTAGGTGTACATGATAACGTGGTTGTGTCGATATCAATTCAATTTGAGATAGGATTGGTGTAGGGGCACGATGCATCGTGCCCCATTTGCAGCAACTTAAGGATATGTGGCCTCTGATCAGAACGCGGCATCCGCTCTCATCAGAGGCTAAAGCCGTCTGTCTAGGGAGTACGAAGCCCCGTAAACGGGGCTACAAACGCGCCTGCTCCTTCGCCATGAGCCCCATTGATGGGGCTTTGTCACGCTAGGCGGACGGCTTTAGCCTGCGAAAACGCGGCGAGCAATGTCCTTAAAAGATGGACTGTCTTAAGTTGATGCATATGGGGCACGATGCATCGTGCCCCTACAACGGCCTTTGTCGCATGGATAGCTGAATCATTACATGCAAAAATCGATCACTCCGCTGCACCCGAACCTATCTGCATTTTTACGGCTATGAGGCAAACCAGCATCCCGCAGCGCGAGACCTAATCCCCTTCCTGAATATCCAGCGGGGTCGCGGATGGCGTCATAGCATTCACCGTCGCGGTGGCATAGACATCCGTCTTCTGCTCCGACCATGTGACATCGCCCAACCCACGCACGACGGCGACCCAGGTGCGGCCCGGTTTGAGCGGCATGGGCTGGTTGTTGCCATGCACCAGGAACAACGCCGTGCCTTCATCGCGGTTCGGGCGATCCCAATAGCCCTGATACAACTGTCCATCGCGCAGCACCAGCGCCTGATACAGGAATGTCTCCTCAGGATGCCACAACTGCACTTCAATCGATGTATAACTTGCCCCTTCAGGGAACAGATCAGGGTGGTCATCAACCGGCACGACAATCACGACGATGTTATCGGCCCAGACCTGCTGACCATCGCCATTATCGAAGTGCGGCTTGCCATCGGTGAAGCGCAGATAATGGCCGCTGGTGGGATCGTACTGCCAGCGAGCATCGGTCTGGCCGAACCAATCGATGAAAATATCGTTGACAGGATCGCCGCCCGCTTCCGCCACATCGCTGAAGGAGAAGCCTTTGGCTTTATAGCCTTTGTTCGTGCCGCGTTTGGTCGCCACATCCAGCATCAACTGTGGGTTGCCAAACAGCGTATGCTCAAACGCCTTGCCTTCTTGCGGAATACGGCAGAAGGGATTGTCATTGCAGCCGATTTCGCCATCCCCCTGCCCATCACCAATGAAGGGTGAGATGAGACGATACGGATAATTGGACAGGAACAATTTCTGGATCGGCTGGCTTGTGCCGGAATAGGTCAAATTGGCGCGATACATGGTCATGAGTTCCATATCCAGCAGGCGTCCGCTGCGAATCGACCCGACCAGCGGCGGAAGCTGTGAACGGAAGATCGCGGCGAAACGGGTCACGCCGCCTTCGGCCTCATATTCATAGACGATATCGGCCTTGTTAATACCCGTTTGCGGGCGCACGATGGGCGGATAATTCGAGATTTTGATGATGAGGTTCACGCGGGCGCGAGCCTCTTCACTCGGATACGGCAGCCCGGTCAGCGAATTGATGTTGTCGGGATAGCTGTATGGCCCAATCGGTTCCGGCGTCGGACTCGGCGTGATGGTATTAGTCGGCGTGGGCGTCAGCGTGAGGGTCGGCGTGGGCAGCGGCACATCCGGCGTGTTAGTGGAGAATCCCAGGCCAATCCCTGCGGCTGTCGTCGGAATCGAGGTCGCCTGAGACAAGGGGGCGTCTGTTGGTACAGCGGTGGCCGCGAGAGGCACATTCCCTTCCGGCGTATTGGTCATGAACTGACCCTGGGCGGGCTGAGAGGGCAGCAGGGCCAGAGCGAGAGCAGCAGCAGCTCCTAAGAGTCCTATGGAAGCACGACGCATCGTTGTTTTTGTCCTGTTGATTTTCTATGCGACGCAGAAGTATACTGAAAGAGTTAGATTGCGAGAAGCCGCCTTTGTGGGGTATGTGCCGAGAAGTATACGTGTTAATGCACGAAGCGTAGGGAAGTCATCGTTTTTGAACCAAAGGATCACGTCAACGACCCCCGGCTGAAGCCGGGAGCATGAATAATGCTCAGGTTGACCAGACTCAGGCTTGATGTCAGAGCCTCCGTTAGGGGCGAATACAGAGGCACTTCGGGATGACCTTCCAGTTCCGAACTCTGCGGTGAACGA
>Ga0105044_10016378_pt1 | contig 10001 bp, 14 predicted proteins | sample MAT01_FD_78092 | JGI IMG/M metagenome (GOLD analysis project Ga0105044, IMG submission 78092) | Freshwater microbial communities from Lake Fryxell liftoff mats and glacier meltwater in Antarctica - MAT-01 | ecosystem: Environmental > Aquatic > Freshwater > Ice > Liftoff microbial mat | place...
CGGCAACCGAGTCTCGAAGCTCGCGCTGTTCGACGCTGAAGGCGGGCGATTCCAAAGCGTGCTCGCCTTCGATGACGGCGCTCAGTCACAGGCACTCTTTCGCACAATCAACGACGCCGGCAGTATCGAGCAGTTCGCAATCTCGCCAAACGAGCAGTTTGTCGCGGTTGAGGTGGTCCCTGACTTCGCCACCGCAATGCTCGACGGGTATCTGTTCGACGCGCGCTACACCACGACGACGACGGTAATTATTGAGATCGCAACCGGGCAGGTCGTGCGCAGCCTCGACGGCTTCGGCTTGGTCTGGCGCTGATCGCCACGACCGAGACTGCACGATCCTAACCGGCTTTATCGACGGTGGCGTTGGGCCACTCGCAGCCCGCTCGCCTCGAGTCTGCGCACGAACTCGCGCACGCTCACGGGTCTCGCCCCAAGGTCAACCATCGCTTGCCAACGATCGGCAGGCACATCGTAGTGGTCGTGATCAAAGCCGCGGCGCGGAATCCCGGCAAGCTCAGCAAAGCGGTGCAACTCTTCGAGTGAGGTATCGCTCACAAGATGCGCCCATAGAGTGTTGTGCGCTGGCCACATCGGCTGGTCAATGAGCACGCTCATGGTTTGATACTAGGCAGGCCAGCAGGTGGACTACTCGATTCGTCGGATGCTTGCTACTCGCGGCGCACTCGTTGCTGCGGTCGCGGCCGGCGGGGTCGGCCTTGCGCTGGTAGCCGGTCGGCTGCTGTTCGGCGCGGTCTCCTTCATTGGCCCCGAGAGCGTCGCGTACTTTGGCTCGTACGAGCCAGTCCCCTTTGCGGGAGTGGCGTTCGGTTTCGGCATCGTAACGAGCATCCTGCCGTTCACAATCGGATATTTTTTGGGCTTGTGGGTGGTCGCTCCCATCACCGAGCAATTACGAATTGGCTATGTCATCGCGAGAGCCGTGCTGGCGACAGGAATTGGTGCGACGCTGTGGTTTGTGGTTCTTGGGCTGGTCGGTGTGGTTGGAGCAGTCACATCCACACCAGAGATCCTCGGGATCGCCGCATCTCCGTCGTTGATAGCAGGCCAGCTCGGTTTTGCACTCCAAGAGGCATTGACCGGCTTCATTGCACTGTTGCCGCTTGGCGTGCTCGGCGGAGTCTTTCTGTGGTCGTGGCGCTCCGCGAACCCGGCTCCACACCACATCGAGGGCTTCATTGACGTCTAGACCACCCGTCGTTTGACCGGCCGTACACTTGTCGCGTATTGTTGACCCTTGGTGTCTGCTGGGCTGAGCCCGCACTCGAACACCGCAGTTTCCAATAGTGAGGGCAATAATCGTGGTTTACGCAGTTGTGCGCGCCGGTGGGCGGCAGGAAAAGGTCGAGGTCGGCACGATCGTTGTGCTCGACCGTATTCAGGCCGATGAAGATGGCAACGTTGAGCTGTCTCCGGTGCTGCTCGTGGACGGTGACACCATCACCCACGACGCAAAGGCGCTCGCGAAGGTCAAGGTGGTTGCCGAGGTGCTCGGTAACCTGCGCGGCCCCAAGATCGTCATCCAAAAGTTCAAGAACAAGACCGGGTACAAGAAGCGCCAAGGCCACCGCCAGGAGCAGACCCGGATCAAGATCACCAGCATCAAGTAGGAGTCGAGATGGCACATAAAAAGGGCGCAAGCTCAACTCGTAACGGTCGTGACTCTAACGCTCAGCGCCTCGGCGTGAAGCGCTTCGGCGGTCAGGTAGTCGGCGCAGGCGAGATCATCGTTCGTCAGCGCGGCACCCACTTCCACCCGGGAGCCAACGTTGGCCGCGGCGGCGACGATACCCTGTTTGCGCTCGCGGCCGGTTCTGTCGAGTTCGGCGCCAAGGGCGGGCGTAAGGTCGTCAACATTGTGCCGGTCGGGGTCTAACCTCGGCTCGCTGAATCACCCAGTTGCATTACCGCAAGAGCGAGCTTCGGCTCGCTCTTGCCTTTTAACCTAAGAACTAACCGAGAACGGAGAGTGCCATGGCGTCATTCGTCGACCAGGTCACCCTTCACTTGCGCGCTGGCCACGGCGGCAACGGCTGCGTCTCGGTCAAGCGCGAGAAGTTCAAGCCACTCGCTGGCCCAGACGGCGGCAACGGAGGTGACGGTGGCGACGTGATCCTCGTCAGTGATGCTCAGGTCACCACGCTGCTCGGGTTCCATCGTGCGCCGCACCGCAAGTCAGAGCACGGCCAGCCAGGTCAGGGTGACCACAAGAGCGGCACGTCCGGCGAAGAGCTGGTGCTGAGCGTTCCAGTCGGAACTGTCGTGAAGGACGCAGACGGCACGGTCCTTCTCGACATGGATGCGCCAGGTCTTCGGATCGTTGCCGCTCCCGGTGGCCAGGGCGGGCTCGGCAACGCGGCGCTTTCCACCACCAAGCGCAAGGCTCCCGGCTTCGCGCTGCTCGGAACCCCGGGCTTCGAAGGGGACATCCAGCTCGAACTCAAGACCGTTGCCGACGTCGCGCTCGTCGGCTATCCATCGGCTGGAAAGTCGAGCCTTGTCGCAGCGATGAGCGCGGCAAAGCCGAAGATCGCCGACTACCCGTTTACGACTCTGCACCCCAACCTCGGGGTCGTTGAGTCTGGCGAGACGCGCTACACGATCGCTGATGTGCCTGGTCTCATCGAGGGTGCGAGCGCCGGTAAGGGTCTCGGGTTGGAGTTTCTTCGCCACGTCGAACGCTGTACAGCGCTGTTGCACGTGCTGGATTGCGCGACCCTCGAACCTGGGCGCGATCCGCTGAGCGACCTCGATGTCATTCTCGGCGAACTAGCGGCGTATTCCGTGCCGGCTGGTCAGCTCCCGTTGCTCGAGCGAGATCAGCTGATTGCGCTCAACAAGATCGATGTTCCAGAGGCTCGCGAACTGGCCGACTTCGTCACCCCTGAATTGGTCGCGAGGGGCTACCGGGTGTTTCAGGTCTCGGCCGTCTCGCGCGAGGGCCTACGCGAGCTGTCCTTCGCGCTCGCGGCACTCGTCGACGCTGACCGCGCAGCCAAGGCGCTGATTCCACAGAAGGCTCGCATCGTCATCCGACCTCGGGCTGTCGACGAGAAGGCGTTCATGGTCAAGGTCGAGGGCGGCAGCTACGGAAATATCTATCGTGTCATCGGTGCCAAGCCTGAGCGTTGGGTTGCCCAGACCGATTTCACCAACGAAGAAGCGGTTGGTTTCCTTGCTGATCGACTCGCAAAGCTCGGTGTCGAGGACGACTTGTTCAAGGCTGGAGCCGTGCCCGGTTCCACCGTGATGATCGGGGCCGGTGGGGGAGTGGTGTTCGACTGGGAGCCAACGCTCTCATCGACGGCAGAACTCATCACGAGCCCCCGAGGCACAGACTCCCGCCTCGACGACAATGACCGCGCGACCAACCGTGCCCGTCGACAGACCTACCTTGAGCGGATGGATGCCAAGGCCGCTGCTCGAGCAGAACTCGAGGCCGAACGCACGGCCGGGATCTGGAACGACGACGAGGGTTTCGCGGTGCGCAACCAGGTAGAGAAAGACAATGACGCCTAGGCCGGTCACCAACCGTGCCGAGATCCCTTTGGCCCGTCGAATCGTCGTCAAGGTTGGCTCCTCGTCGATCAGCGGCGCAAACGTCGGCCAGATTGGGCCACTTGTCGATGCGCTCGCAGCAGCACACGGTCGGGGATCGGATGTGATTCTGGTGTCGTCGGGCGCGATTGCCACTGGCATCCCATTCTTGAAACTGGATGCTCGACCCACCGACCTCGCGACCCAGCAGGCGGCTGCCGCCGTTGGCCAGAACGTGCTCATTTTTCGGTATCAGGAGAGTCTCGACCGATACGCAATCGTCGCAGCCCAGATTCTGCTGACTGCTGGGGACATGGAGAACCCGACCCATCGCTCGAATGCGCAGCGCGCCATGGAGCGGCTGCTTGGCCTGCGCATTCTGCCGATCGTGAACGAGAACGACACTGTCGCGACCCAAGAGATCAGGTTCGGTGACAACGATCGACTGGCGGCCCTCGTCTCGGTGCTGGTCGATGCAGACGTTCTCGTGCTGTTGAGCGACATTGACGCGCTCTACTCCCGGCCTCCGCTTGAGCCTGGCGCGGTCAAGATCGACACCGTTGCGTTCGACGACGACCTATCCGGGGTGACCTTCGGCGACGTCGGGGCCGCCGGTGTCGGCACCGGCGGAGCTGGCACCAAGGTCGCCGCAGCAAAACTTGCGGCCGCGGCCGGCATTCCGACCCTGCTCGCATCCACTGACCGGGTCGCAGATGCCCTGGCGGGTCAAGACCTCGGCACATGGTTTGAAGCCGCTGGCTCGCTACACTTCACCTCACGACCGGCACTTCTGTCGCACTGTCCATCACCGACAAGTTTGAAGCGGCGCGCACGGCCTCGATTCGGCTCGCAACGGCCACCGCGGCCGAGAAGAACACTGCGCTTGGTGCCATCGCGGCTGCGATCCCGCTAAACGCGAGTCGCATCCTTGCCGCGAACGAACTCGATCTCGCAAATGGCCGTGAGAACGGCATGAGCGATGGTTTGCAGGATCGGCTTCGACTCGACGAGAAGCGACTCACGGCGCTCGCGGCATCGGTTCTCGAAATCGCAGCCCTGCCGGACCCGATCGGTGACGTGGTTCGCGGCTCAACCTTGGAGAACGGCCTGCAGTTGACGCAAGTGCGGGTGCCGTTCGGAGTCATCGGTGCCATCTATGAAGCGCGGCCCAACGTGACGATCGACATTGCGGCGCTCGCGCTCAAGAGTGGCAACGCGGCGGTACTGAGAGGTGGTTCGGCGGCCGAGAACACCAACCGAGTTCTGGTCGGCGTCATTCAGGCGGCCCTTGCCGGCACTGCGCTGCCGATCGAATCGGTGCAGACCATCGACGAGTTTGGGCGCGATGGAGCCCGGCAACTCATGCAGGCCCGCGGCTTGGTCGACGTACTCATTCCGCGCGGCAGTGCCGACCTCATCAACTCGGTCGTTGCAGACTCGACGGTGCCAGTCATCGAAACAGGCGCCGGCGTCGTGCACATTTTTCTCGACGAGTCAGCTGACCTCGAAACCTCGGTCGCGATTGTTCACAACGCCAAGGTGCAGCGGCCCAGTGTCTGCAACGCGCTCGAAACGCTGTTGGTGGATAGCTCGGCAGCCGAGCGGCTGTTACCAGCGGTGCTCGGCCGCTTGCGAGCATCCGGGGTGACCATTCACGCCGATGAGCGCACGCGGCAGCTCTTTCCAGACACTGTTGCCGCCACGGAAGAGGACTGGTCGACCGAATACATGAGCCTCGACGTCGCTGTGCGGGTCGTTGACGATTTGGATGGCGCGCTCGAGCACATCCGCCGCTATTCCACCAAGCACACCGAGTCAATCATCACGAACAATCTCGGCCACGCTGAGCGCTTCATCGCCGAGGTCGATTCTGCCGTCGTTATGGTCAACGCCTCGACCAGATTCACCGATGGCGGCGAGTTCGGCTTCGGCGCTGAGGTTGGAATCTCGACGCAGAAGCTGCACGCGCGCGGTCCGATGGGACTGCCGGAACTGACGAGCACAAAGTGGGTCGTGCGCGGGAGCGGGCAGGTGCGCGGCTAGACTCGGGAGCGGCCGCCGAAACGGAGAAAACGATGTCGCACATGCTTGCAGTGCTCGCTGCAACCGAAGAAGAACTCGCACCGCTCTTCATGCCTCCGCTCGCGTTTGCCGGGCTCGCCCTCGCCGTTTTCGCAGTGCTCGGATTTGTCGTGTGGAGCTACCGCGATGTCGCCAATCGACACAGCCGCAAGACGGGTGGCACAACCGGTGGCTCTGCCGATGGTGGCCACGGAGCGGGTCACTAGGTAGCACCGCCGTTGACTGATCAAGCGCAGCCTCGCCGGATCGGCGTCATGGGTGGAACTTTTGATCCGATCCACAACGGCCACCTTGTCGCCGCGAGCGAAGTGCAACAGCAATTTGACCTCGATGAAGTGATTTTTGTTCCCACCGGTCAGCCGTGGATGAAACGCACGGTCACTGCGGGCGAGCATCGCTACCTCATGACCGTGATTGCCACGGCTGCCAATCCCCGCTTCACAGTCAGCCGCGTTGACATCGACCGCGGGGGCCCGACCTACACGATCGACACGCTCCGTGACATCCGTGTCGCTCGCCCACAATCCGAGCTCTTTTTCATAACCGGCGCGGATGCTGTCGCCCAAATCTCCGAGTGGCGCGACGTCGACGAGGTCTGGAATCTGGCCCATTTCATCGCAGTGTCACGCCCTGGCCACGCGTTGACCATTAGCGGTTTGCCTGAGCACGGCGTAAGCTCGCTTGAAGTGCCGGCGCTGGCGATCTCTTCGACCGATTGTCGAAGCAGGGTTAGTCGGGGTTTTCCGGTGTGGTATTTGGTCCCCGATGGTGTCGTTCAGTACATCGCCAAGCACCATCTGTATCGGAGTTTGTCATGACCACGTACCAAGAGCCGCAGCCGGTGTCGCGGCGGGCGGCGCGACGCAATGAACGCGGCGAGTCACCCGACGCTGTACACACCGAAGCTGCCCCGCCAGCCAGGCAGTTCGCCCCGCCGCCGCTGGTCGAGCCGGGCCAAGCCGCCTACCCGACGCCGAGCGACAATCTGTGGGACACGCTGAACCGACGGGCAGCGCAATCGCAACGTACCGCGTCGGAGCCCCACGGCACGGTGGCCGAAGCCCAAGCTTCTCGACCGCAGGGAGGGCGTCGAGCGGCGAACCAGCAATTCGCGCCGCCGGAGCAGCCCGCGCCGTCCGTCTACTCCGACCAGCAGGCATCCGACTACCGCACTCGGGATTTCAGCCCCGTGAGCCGGCGTTCGCTTCGCGAGACTGCGGATGCGCAGAGCACTTTTGAGGCCCCGCGCGTTCCTCAACCGGCTCCGCCGCAGCAGTTTTCCCAGTTTGCTCCGGAGTCACGCGCTGCCGCCGCCCCGACATCGCAGGCCCCCTACGTCGCCGATAACGGTCTGATCGAACACACGCTGAGCCGCAGAGAGCTTCGCGCGCTCGAGAACGCACGGCAGGCTCCAGCACCCGAAGCGATGTGGCCAGAACCGTACTCCCCGGCGATGCCAGAAGAACAGGCGCCAGAAGAACAGGCGCCAGAACAGGCTCGAAACGAGCCAGCACCTTGGACGGCGCCAATTGGGCACTGGAGCAATCAACTCGACGCTGAAGACGATCGTTTCGCCGCTATGGAGTCCACGATCAATCGAAGCGTAGGGGGGACGAGCGCGAGCACGAATGCTCTGGTGCTCCCCGAGATCCCGATGGGTAGCGACATCCGTGGCGCCTTAACTCACACGGGCGAGGTCATGCTCACTGGCTCGATCAACCTTCCGCTCAGCCTGAGTTCGACCGGCACGACCGCGCGGATCGACCAGGGTGGAATCGACGACCTCTTCGACTGGCGCGACGAAGAGGTCGTCTCGCTTGACTCCCAGCCTGTTCGGGCCGTAACCGCCGTCAGCACCAGCATCGGTGGACACGGCGTCACACACACACAGAAGCCGAAGGGCACACGCGGGCTAACAGCGCTGCTCGTGACTGCGTGTGTGTTGGCTGTCGTCGTGACCGGCCTCATCATCGCCGCATTTGCGTTGAACCTCCTGTAGTTGAACGCGATCCGCTCCAAGAACACGTTCCAGCTGCGCTGCCATTTCCGACTACGCCACCACAAAAGGACCATGTGACTGCAACAGCCCGCGCGAGAGAGCTCCTGACGATTGCGGTGATCGCCGCTGACGCCAAGCAAGGCGAGGACCTCGTAGCTCTGGATGTCTCGGGACCGCTTCCCCTCACTGATATCTTCTTCCTCGCATCCGGTCGCAATGAACGCAACGTTCAAGCCATTGCCGGCGAGATCGAAGACAAGCTCCTCGAGATAGGCGTCAAGGCGCTCCGGCGCGAGGGTCGGGCCGAAGGCAGATGGATTCTGCTCGATTTCGGCGACTTGGTGGTGCACGTCTTTCACGAAGAAGACCGCACCTACTACTCGCTTGAGCGGCTCTGGAAAGATTGTCCAGCTATTCCCTTGGAGCTACCGGCGGTCGCGAGTCCGGAGTAGTCAGGCCGAACCTCAGCGTTGCAGCCACGGTCGCAGCGCGCGCGTGACAAACGGCATCGCCAGATATGTCATGACGGGGCTGACGATGAGCACGGTCACGAGCACGCGAAGCACGAGTGGCCACTCCGAACTGAACGGGTACAGTGCCCAATTCGCGCCGAGGCTGAGTGGGAAGAACACAATGAAGATCGCCACCATCTGCTTCCAGCGAGGCGGGGCGGACGCCGCGTGCGGAATGACTTCGACCGCCGCTGGTTGATCAAACCACCCTTCGATGCCAGTGCGGCGTTCTTCGGGAAAGTGCTCGACCATACCGAGCGCAGACGCGACCCACCATGCCCGCTCTGGGGACTGCTGCCACACCTCAAGGGACGCGGCGTCCGCGAATCGAAACAGCATATGCCACTCTGGGCTCTCGGGGTCGGGTCTGATCCAGCCGGAACCGAGATAGCCGGGGGATGCGCTCAGCAGATCCTGTCCCGCTCGCGCCCAGGCGGCAACCTCCTTGGCCCGCTCAGGGTCGACGCGGCGAGTGATTGAGACAGTGATCGGTTCAGCGGGCATGACTCCATTGTGGCGGCGCTGTCTGTGCGATCTGGTGTAATCTTGTCAAGTTGCCGCGGCCTCAACGGTCGGCATCACACCGAGGGTCCATGGCGCAGCCCGGTAGCGCACCTGCATGGCATGCAGGGGGTCAGGGGTTCGAATCCCCTTGGATCCACAAATTTTTGTGCGGTTACATCGCCGTGAACGAGTCGAGTTTGATGTCATGCCTCAATGCTCAGGACGGAGCAGACCAACTCGCGTCGCGGCTACTCGCCGTCCAAGTCGGTTGGGCCGTCATCGGAGGTGGGGTCGTGCTCGCCGTGCACGGGTGCGACCTCCAGGGGTTCTGAGCCCTCCGGTCCTCCATAGTGGCCGGTCGGGGTAACAGGTTCGCCGCCGACGGCATCGTTTGCAACCAGTTCGTCTGAATCGAACGGATCATCTGGGTACTCGAATCCCGGGGCATTTTTGTCTGTGCTCATCTTGCCTTCCTTACTTCGGTTCGAAACGCCACGGACTACGTGATCCCGCTCCTGATGAAGCCTTGCACAAAGTAGCGCTGGAACACCGACAACAGCACGATCATGGGCACCACGTTGATCAGCGCAAATGCCATCGCCCGCTGCGGTGGGAAGAATAACGGCCCAGTAGCTGCCGTCCAGCCCAAGATTTGTCACCAATGGAAACAGTGGCACCATGATGACTTGCACTGTGATCATCAGCGTCGCCAAGGCGATCAAGAACACGGGTTCGGTGCCCCTGAACCTCAATTGGGACAGCGCATAACCGCCGAGCAACTCCGAGCGAGACGAGAACGCGACAACGAGCATGCGTCGAATCGCTTTGCACGGTTCGGACCCGCGGCAAGAAAGCGGAGGCTGTCACGACGCCCTCTTTACTCGAAGAGTTCCCGGCTGGCCTTGAACGGTTCGACGGAAAGCTGGCCGGCATCCGGCTAGGCTTTGGAGCATGACAACGTCGTCTCCTTTTCGCCGCGCGGCCGGCATCCTTCGGCTGACCGCCGGGCTGGCATTGGGCGCCGCGCTCGTGTTTCAGATCGTCGAGAAAGTCGTCAATAACGACATGATCGCCGAGGAGTACTTCAGCTACTTCACGATCCAGGCCTCGATGGTGACGATCGTGGTTCTTCTTGTCGGCGCGATCGTCGCGCTGCGCCTTCCCGTCGATACCGTGCCATACACAATCGCGCGGATGTCAGTTGTCACCTACTCGGTCGTGACCGCGGTCGTCTACAACGCGCTGTTGCGTGGCATCCCGGATGAAGGCTTTGTCGTTACGCCGTGGCCCGGCGAGATCATGCACGTCTGGATTACGGTGTTTCTGGTGCTCGACTGGCTGTTCGCGCC
>Ga0105044_10016382_pt1 | contig 10000 bp, 11 predicted proteins | sample MAT01_FD_78092 | JGI IMG/M metagenome (GOLD analysis project Ga0105044, IMG submission 78092) | Freshwater microbial communities from Lake Fryxell liftoff mats and glacier meltwater in Antarctica - MAT-01 | ecosystem: Environmental > Aquatic > Freshwater > Ice > Liftoff microbial mat | place...
TCCGCGAGCTGCTCGAGGTGGTCGCCGGGCTCGAGGCGGGCGCCGATCAGGGGGTCGGGCCGACGCTCGACGCGATGCTCCAACGCACCGGCTACCTCGCCGAGCTCGAGGTGGAGCGGTCGATCGAGGCGCAGGGCCGGATCGAGAACCTCCAGGAGCTCATCGGCGTGGCCACCCAGTTCGACGAGCAGCTCGAGGACCAGCAGCGGGCGTCGGTGCCGGCGTCGGGCCTCGCCGCCATCGCCGGGACCGACGCGGCCGACGCGCCGCCACCGAGCGGCGTCGGACGGATCCAGGCGTTCCTCGAAGGCATCTCCCTCGTCACCGATCTCGACGGCGAAGCCGGCGCCGACAACTCGGCGGTCACGCTGATGACGCTCCACACCGCGAAGGGCCTGGAGTTCCCGGTCGTGTTCCTCACGGGGATGGAAGACGGTGTCTTCCCGCACTCCCGCAGCCTCGGCGAACCCGACGAGCTCGAGGAGGAACGCCGCCTCTGCTACGTCGGCATCACCCGGGCCCGCGAGCGGCTGTACCTCTGCCACGCGTGGTGCCGCAGCTTGTTCGGGGCGACGGAGTACTACCCGCCGAGTCGGTTCCTCCGTGAGATCCCCGAGGAACTGGTGCGTGCGATCGGTGAGGAGCGGCGCTCGTCGCGGTCGGGGCTCGGTGGGCACCGCGAGGCGGTCGTCAACGCGGCGGTGCGCCAGGCATCGCAGCCGACCGGTGCGAACGGCGCCGAGCAACTCGGCCTGCGGGTCGGCGACGACGTCGGCCACGACAAGTTCGGTGAGGGAGTGATCACCGACGTGATCGGCCAGGGCGACAAGGCCGAGGCCATCGTCCGGTTCCGCGACGTCGGCGAGAAGCGGTTGCTCCTCGCGTGGGCGCCGCTCAAGAAGCTCTAGTCGGGCGGCTCAGCCGGGCGGATCGGCGCGGCGGGTGTCGACGTAGAGGGACCCCTCGCGCTGCTCGAGGGGATACGTGGCCAGCTGGTCTCCCTGGTACCGCTTGCCGTCGCAGTCTTCGTACGCGTCGACGGAGTCGCGCCAGCGAACGGTGCAGCTGCTCGGGCTGCCGGGGGGTACCACCGACAAGGCCACGAGCTGCTTGCCCTGCAACTCGAGCCACAGCCCGTCGCCACCGGTCGGGTCGGCGATGTAGACGGGGCTCTTCTCCACCTCTTCGCGCAGGCCCGCGGTCGAGCCGAGGGGGAAGGGTCCCTTCGGGACGTTGCCGCTCTGGCCGGTCGCGACGAGGAGCAGCGCCGCGATGATCAGGCCCGCGCCGATCGCGAGCGCAGCCGTGATCACGAGGAGAGGCGTCGACGACCATCTCGGCTTGGCAGGCGGCTCGGTGGTCATGGTCCCTTCTCGTCATTTCTCGTCGGCTGACCAGCGTGACTATCGTTTCTCGCGCCGGCGCGAGCGTACGCGGCCCCGGCCCCCCGACCCCGAAGCGCAGCCCCGATCCGGAGAGAGCCCGCCATGGAGCGGCGTTACCGCGTGGTCATCGCCAAGCCCGGCCTCGACGGGCACGATCGCGGCGCGAAGGTGATCGCGCGGGCCCTGCGCGACGGCGGGTTCGAGGTGATCTACACCGGCCTGTTCCAGACGCCGGAGCAGATCGCGGCGACCACGCTCCAAGAAGACGCCGACGCCGTGGGCATCTCGTTGCTCTCGGGGGCGCACATGACCCTCTTCCCGAAGGTGATCGCCCTCCTGGCCGAACGGGGCCTCGACGACGTGATCGTGTTCGGTGGCGGGATCATCCCCGAGGCCGACATCGAGGCGCTCCAGGCGGCCGGCGTCGCCCGGCTCTTCACTCCCGGGACCCCCCTCGGGACCATCTCCGACTGGCTCACCGCGGCGCTCGATGCCCGGGAGACCCAGCCGGCGCGCTAGTTCTTTCCCCGAATCCCTTCACCTGAGACCAGGAGCACCGTGGACCTACTCGAGTACCAAGGCAAGCAACTCTTCGCGCAGTACGGGATCCCGGTCTCGGCTGGTTCCGCGGTCACGACCGTCGACGAAGCCGTCGCCGCCGCGGAAGCGGTCGGGTACCCGGTGGTCGTGAAGGCTCAGGTGCTCGTGGGTGGACGCGGCAAGGCCGGCGGCGTGAAGCTCGCGTCGAACGTCGACGAGGTGCGCGAGCACGCGTCGAACATCATCGGGATGGACATCAAGGGTCACCGCGTCGACGTGGTGTGGATCGAGAAGGCGAGCGACATCGCCGAGGAGTACTACGCGTCGTTCACCCTCGACCGGGGCGCGAAGCTGCACCTCGGCATGCTCTCCGCGCAGGGTGGAGTCGAGATCGAGACGGTCGCCGACGAGAACCCCGACGCCATCGCGCGCATCCACGTCAACCCGGTCGACGGGCTCTCCGAGGGCGACTGTCGGTCGTGGGTCGAAGCCGCAGAGCTCGATCCCGCAGCCACCGAGGGTGCAGTCGAGATCCTCATGAAGCTGTACACCGCCTACACCGAGGCCGACGCTGACCTCTGTGAGATCAACCCCTTGATCCTCACGCCCGACGGTCGGGTGCACGCGCTCGACGCGAAGGTCACGCTCGACGACAACGCGGTGTTCCGTCATCCCGAGTACGAGCAGTACGACGCGACCCAGGTGCGCGACGAACGTGAACAGGCCGCTCACGACAAGGGCCTGCAGTACGTGGGTCTCGACGGGTTCGTCGGTGTGATCGCCAACGGCGCCGGGCTCGCGATGAGCACCGTCGACATCGTCAACCAGGTCGGCGGCAAGCCCGCGAACTTCCTCGACATCGGCGGCGGCGCCAACGCCGACGTCATGGCGGGAGCGCTCGAGGTCATCAACAACGACCCCAACGTCCGCTCGATCCTCATCAACATCTTCGGTGGGATCACCAAGGGTGAAGAGGTCGCGAACGGGATCGTGCAGGCGCTCGAGCGCGTCGCGATCGACTCGCCGATCGTGATCCGGCTCGACGGCACCAACGCCGACGAGGGCCGGGCGATCCTGCAGTCCCATCTTTCCGACCGGTTGCAGTTGCAGCCCACCATGCTCGACGCGGCGCGCACTGCCGTCGAGCTCGCTGGAGGAGCAGCGTGAGCGAGGCCTTCACACCGACGCATTCGACTCGAATGGCCGAGCGGGGCCGCCCGGCCCGGGCCGCAGGCCCAGGAGGGCAGTAACCGTGAGCATCTTCGTCGACGAGACCACCAAGGTCGTGTACCAGGGCCTCACCGGTTCGCAGGGCCGCTTCTACGGTCTGTTGAACAAGGAGTACGGCACCCAGGTCGTGGCCGGGACCAACCCGAAGAAGGCCGGCACCGATGTCGAGGGGATCCCCATCTTCGCCGGCGTCGCCGACGCGGTGCAGGAGACGGGTGCGACCGCGTCGTGCGTGTTCATCCCTGCGCCGGGTGTGAAGGACGCCGTGCTCGACGCAGCACGCGGTGGCGTGGAGTTCATCGTGGTGATCACCGAGGGCGTGCCCGCGCACGACGAAGCGTGGTTCTACAACAAGCTGAAGCGCGACTTCCCGAACGTGCAGCTGCTCGGCCCCAACTGTCCGGGGATCATCAGCCCCGGCAAGGCCAACATCGGCATCACCGCAGGCCACATCGCCAAGGCGGGTGGACCGGTCGGCATCGTCAGCCGTTCGGGGACGCTCACCTACCAGGCGCTCTACGAGCTGCAGCAGAAGGACATCGGCGTCACCACGTGTGTGGGGATCGGCGGCGATCCTGTCCCGGGCACGAGCTTCATCGACTGCCTCCGGGCGTTCGAGGCCGACGACGAGACCAAGGCCGTGATGATGATCGGTGAGATCGGTGGGTCCGCGGAGGAAGAGGCTGCGGCGTTCATCGCCGAGAGCGTGTCGAAGCCGGTGGTGTCGTACGTGGCCGGCGTGACTGCTCCGGCCGGGAAGAAGATGGGTCACGCGGGCGCGATCATCTCCGGCTCGAAGGGCACCGCCCAGGCGAAGATGGACGCGCTGCGCGAAGCCGGGGTGAAGGTGGGGCTGAATCCCACAGAAGCCGGCGAGCTGATGGCCGACATCATCAAGGAGCTCGGCCTCTAGCCGCGTTCGGGTCAACGGCCGGCCGGGAGCCGCTGCAACAACCGTCGCCGTTGGGCCGGCGACAGCATGCCGGCCCGGTAGACGCCGCGGCGGACTCGACGCGCTCGGCCCAGGATGTGGTCGTAGCCGAGCGCATCCGCGAGCGCCTTGACGGGATGCGGCGCCACGATCCGGTAACCCGCGCAATCGAGCGCGGCGTGGATCTCGGGGAGCGAGAGCTCGGTGCCGGCTCGTACGAGCACCGCGAGCGCGCAGTGGCGGAGCCGGGAGGCGCGCAGATCGGTGCTCCGGGGCGGAGGGAGCGGCGAAACGGGTGACGGGCCGGCCCGGCCCTTCAGGTTCCGGTCAGGTCGTCGGAGCTCGTGGTCGGTGGCGTCGGCGGCGACGCGGCTGCGCGGTGGTCCAGGACCACGCCGACGAGCAGGGCGCACGACGCCAGCAGCGTCAGCCAGAGACCGGGTCCCCGTTGCAGCGAGACCGGGCCGTAGGCGCGCTGCGTCGCGACCTCGCTGATGGCGAGGAGCAGCGCACCGGCCGCGAGGATCAGGCGGAGCTGCGTGCAGCGGATGCCGCCGATGCGCTCGGGGAGCTGCAGGTCGGCCAGGCGGCCCAGGACCGTCGGGACCGCGATGGCGAGGCCGAACACGAGAGGGAGCAGCGTGGTGGGGGAGAACCCTCCGGACCACGCGGTGAACGCGCGAGCCGATGTACCGGCGTCGAGCACCACGTTCGACGGCAGGCGGTACCACGTGAGCAACGACGCCACGGCCAGCAGCACCGTCGCGCCCACGACGGTCCACTCGCCGACCGCCAGCCGGCGGGCCTGCGTCGAGGAGCTCGTCACCGGTTCGCGGGCTCCCGCTCGAGCATGACCGCACCGGTCACGAGGCCGAGGCAGCCGAGGAGCACGATCCAGTAGCCGATGCCGAAGCTCATGATGCCCTTGTCGGAGACGAGATAGCAGACGGCGAGGAGCGCGGCGAACGATCCCAGTGCGACGTGCACCTGGGGCCAGGTGAAGCTGAGCACCCGGTCGGGGAACTGCACGTTCCCGAAGCGCGCCGCCGCGACCTGCACCGCCATCACCAGGCCGAAGACCGGCATCAGTGTGGCGATGGGGAAGAGCAGGCGCCCCCACGCGTTGGTGGTGCCCACGAGCGGCACCTCCCAGAACGGGAGGAACGCGCCGATCACGGTCACCGCACCGGCGGCGATGATCACGATCTCGGCTCGGGTCGCTCGCTTCCGGTCCACTGCAGGTGAAGATCGACGGCGGCGCGGGCTAGCTTGAGCCCGATGCGCTTGGCGGTGCTCGCGTCCGGGACCGGGACCATCCTGCAGGCCATGCTGGAGGAGGGTCTCCCCATCGCCCTCGTGCTGGCCGACCGGCCGTGTGGAGCGCTCGAACGAGCCGCCGCGGCCGGCATCCCGAGCGAGCTCGTCGCCCGCGACAGCTTCGCCGCCGACTTCGATCGTCTCGCCTACACCGAGCAGGTCGTCGAGACCCTGGAGCGCCACCGGATCGACCTCGTCGCGATGGCCGGGTTCGGTACCATCCTCGACAAGCCCGTCCACGACGCGTTCCCCGACCGGATCGTGAACACCCACCCTGCCCTGTTGCCGGCGTTCAAGGGCTGGCACGCCGTCGAGGATGCGCTCGCCGCCGGGGTGAAGGTCACCGGCTGCACCGTGCACATCGCCCGCCTCGAGGTCGACGACGGACCGATCCTCGCCCAGGAGGCCGTCCCCGTTCTCGACGAAGACACCCCCGCCACGCTCCACGAACGGATCAAGGCGGTCGAGCGCCGGATCTATCCCGCGGTGCTCCACCGACTGATCGAAGAGGACTCCTGATGCGTGCCCTGCTCTCCGTCTACGACAAGTCCGGCCTCGCCGACTTCGCCCGTGGCCTGCACGACCTCGGCTGGGAACTGATATCGAGCCGTAGCACCGCGCAGGCGCTCACCGACGCCGGCCTCCCCGTCACCGATGTCGCCGACATCACGGGGGTACCGCCGATCCTCGACCACCGGGTCGTCACCCTGCACCCGAAGATCCACGGTGGTCTGCTCGCCGACCCCACGAACGAGACCCACCGCGCCGAGATGGCCGAGTACGGGATCGAGCCCTTCGACCTCGTGGTGTCGAACCTCTACCCGTTCGGCACCGCGGTGGCCGGGTTCCAGTACCGCGACACCGAGAACCCGGTCGACCTCATCGACATCGGCGGCCCGGCGATGACGCGCGCCGCGGCGAAGAACCACGCGTCGGTGGCGATCGTCACGAGCCCCGAGCAGTACGACGCAGTCCTCTCCGGGCTCCGGGCCGACGGAACCTTCAGCGCCGCGACCCGACGCTCACTCGCGCTCGAGGCGTTCGCTCGCACCGCGGCGTACGACGCCGCGATCGTCGAGTGGCTCCAGGCCGACGACGTCCTCCCGAAGCACGTGGTGCTCGCGCTCGAACAGACCGACGAGCCGCTCCGGTACGGCGAGAACCCCCACCAGGCCGCGGCGCGCTACCGGCAGGCGGGTCGCGACAGCTGGTGGGACGCCATCGAGCAGCACAGTGGTCTCGCGCTCTCCTACCTGAACTTCTACGACACCGACGCCGCATGGCGGCTCGTCCACGACCTCGGCGAGCAGCCGACCTGCGCCATCATCAAGCACGCGAACCCGTGCGGCGTCGCGGTCGCGTCCGATCTCGCCACCGCCTACCGCCGAGCCCTCGAGTGCGACGAGCGTTCCGCGTTCGGCGGCATCGTCGCGGTGAACTGTCCGCTCGACGCCGCGACGGTCGCCCTGATGGTCGAGGGACCGCAGGCCGACGTCGTCATCGCACCCGTGTACGAGCCGGGCACACTCGACGCGCTCCGGGCCAAGCGCAAGAACACCCGCCTCCTCGAATCGCCCCGCACCCCCGAACCGCTCGGCCGGGACTTTCGCCAGCTCTCCGGTGGCTTCCTCGTGCAGGAGGCCCACCACTTCGCGGCGGCCCGCGCCGACTGGCGGGTGGTCACGAAGGTGCAGCCGACGGCGGAGCAGTGGGCCGACGCCGAGCTCGCCTGGCGGGTGTGCGGCCACGTGAAGTCGAACGCCATCGTCCTGGTGAAGGACGGTCAGGCGGTCGGGATCGGGGCCGGTCAGCAGAACCGGGTCGAGTCGGGGGAGATCGCGGCGAAGAAGGCCGACGGTCGGGCCAAGGGCGGCGCCGGGGCCAGCGACGCGTTCTACCCGTTCCCCGACGGGATCGAGGCGGCGGCCGCAGCGGGCGTCGCGGTGATCATCCAACCGGGCGGAGCGATGCGGGATGATGTGAACATCGAGCGGGCCGACGAGCTCGGCCTCGCCATGGTCTTCACCGGCGAGAGGCACTTCCTCCATTGAGCACGAAGTTGATGCCCGGGGCTCCCGTTGCCGACGCGGTGTTCGCCGAGCTGATCCCGCGGATCGAGAAGCTCAAGGAGCAGGGCCACACCCCCGGCATCGGCACGCTGCTCGTCGGCGAAGACGACGCGAGCGCGCGCTACATCGGGATGAAGCAGGCCAAGGCCGCCGAGTTGGGGTGCAACTCGCCGCACATCCACCTCCCGTCCCACATCGACCAGGCGACCGTGCTCGCCGCGATCCACGAGCTGAACGACGACCCCGACGTCGACGGCATCCTCTTCCAGCACCCGGCCCCGCCGCAGATCGACTACGAAGCCGCGCTCCTCGAGCTCGACCCCGACAAGGACGTCGACGGCCTCCACCCCGTGAACATGGGCCGCCTCGCGCTCATGGTGCCCGGCCCCGTTCCCTGTACCCCCGCCGGGATCGAGGCGCTCCTCGCGTTCTACGAGATCCCGGTCGCCGGCCACGAAGTGTGCATCCTCGGTCGGGGCATGACCCTCGGCCGGCCGCTCGCACTCCTCCTGTCGCAGAAGCGCCCGACCGCGAACGCGGCCGTCACGGTCGTGCACACCGGCGTTCCCGACTGGCCCGACTACACCCGCCGGGCCGGGATCGTGATCGCCGCGGCGGGAGTGCCGGGGATCTTGCAGCCCGAGCACATCTCGCCGGGCGCGGTGGTGGTCGGCGGCGGCGTCCGCTACGAGGGCCGCAAGCTCCTGCCCGACGTCGACGAGCGGTGCGAAGAGGTCGCCGGTGCAATCACTCCGCGCGTCGGCGGCGTGGGCCCCACCACGATCGCGATGCTGTTCAAGAACCTCGTCGACGCCGCCGAACGGCGCGCCCGATGAGCGTCCCCGACGCCGGGGTCTGCGCGCTCTGCGGCACGCCGCTCGTCGCCGACGGCGAGCGCTGCCGGATTTGCGGGATGGTCGTCGGGATCGGGCCTGGCCGGCGCAGCCCGTTCACCCGGGGCGCCATGTGGGCGACGATCGGCAGCCTGCTCGCGATCTACGTCGTCGTCCTGCTCCTCGCGGTCGTCCTCAACTGACGAGCGCCAACTGACACCCTTCGGACACCCGTCGATAGCATGCGGTCATGTCTCCCGAGAAGATCACCCTCACCGCTGGCGCCCTCGCCGTCCCCGCGGAACCCATCATCCCCTTCATCGAGGGCGACGGAACGGGTGTCGACATCTGGCCCGCGGCCAAGCTCGTCATCGACGCAACCGTCGCCAAGCGGTATGGCGGCGAGCGGCGCATCGAGTGGCTCGAGGTCCTCGCCGGGCAGAAGGCCTTCGACGAGACGGGTGACTGGTTGCCGCAGGCGACGGTCGACACGTTCCGCGAGTACCTGATCGGCATCAAGGGTCCGCTCACGACCCCGATCGGTGGCGGCATCCGGTCCCTCAACGTCGCGTTGCGCAAGATCCTCGATCTGTACGTGTGCCTGCGCCCGGTCCGTTACTTCGCCGGGGTGCCCAGCCCGGTGAAGCATCCCGAGCTCGTCGACATGGTGATCTTCCGCGAGAACACCGAAGACATCTACGCCGGCCTCGAGGCCGAGGAGGGCACGCCCGAGGCGAAGAAGCTCATCGCGCTGCTGAAAGACAACTTCGGCTGGGAGATCAAGCCCGACTCCGGCGTCGGCATCAAGCCCGTGTCGGAGAGCGGTTCGAAGCGCCTCATCCGCGCCGCCATCAACTACGCGGTGAAGCGGAATCGCAAGTCGGTCACGCTGGTGCACAAGGGCAACATCATGAAGTTCACCGAGGGGGCGTTTCGCAACTGGGGCTACGAGCTCACGCGCGACGAGTTCTCCGACGTCGCCGTCGGCTGGGACGACTGCGACGGCAAGCCCGGCGACAAGATCCTCGTGAAGGACGCCATCGCCGACATCACCTTGCAACAGGTGCTCACCCGTCCCGACGAGTTCGACGTGATCGCGACGCTCAACCTGAACGGCGACTACCTGTCCGACGCGCTCGCGGCGCAGGTCGGCGGCATCGGCATCGCCCCCGGCGGCAACATCAACTACGTCACCGGCCGCGGCATCTTCGAGGCCACGCACGGCACCGCGCCGAAGTACGCGGGCCAGGACAAGGTCAACCCCGGCTCGGTGCTGTTGAGCGGCGTGATGATGCTCGAGCACCTCGGCTGGCAGGAAGCAGCCGACGACATCGTGCGGGCGCTCGAGGCCACCATCGCCGACAAGATCGTCACCTACGACTTCGCCCGACTCATGGACGGCGCGACCGAGGTGAAGACGTCCGAGTTCGCCTCGGCGATCGTAGACAGGCTCTAGGAGGAGAAGCGGAGTCGGCGGAAGGTCACCAGCGTGACGTGGTCGGGTGATGGTCGAGCCGGCGCAGCTGATCCGACCATGGTGATGGCGGAGCTCAACGTGCGGCACACTCGTCGGCACCAGCCGTACCGTCGCGTCGCGCTCGACCCCGGCTACCTCCCCACCAACGGCAACGCCTACGGCGCGGTGCTGCTGGGCGCAGTCGTGTCGGAGTTCTTCGGCGGCCTCGACGAGGAGCA
>Ga0105044_10016389_pt1 | contig 9997 bp, 5 predicted proteins | sample MAT01_FD_78092 | JGI IMG/M metagenome (GOLD analysis project Ga0105044, IMG submission 78092) | Freshwater microbial communities from Lake Fryxell liftoff mats and glacier meltwater in Antarctica - MAT-01 | ecosystem: Environmental > Aquatic > Freshwater > Ice > Liftoff microbial mat | place...
GCAGCAGGCCACCCGCCTGAAGGTCGACCCAGGTGCGCAACAGCGTTGCCTGTTCTTCCGTCAGCACGGTCCAGTCGGGGTCGAAGGCGATGATGACGTCATAACGGGCCAGGTTCAGCCACTTGGTCTCGGGCGTCTCGGCCGGGTCGTCTTCGACCTTCAGTCGATCCGGGAAGCGCGGCAGATGGCGGAACTTGTCATCCAGGTAAGTGATGCTCTTGTTGTCGAGGAACTGGCCCGCTTCGTTCTGCAGGCAGACGCTGACATCGGCCTTATCGCGGATCAACTGCGTCAGCAGGAACTGGAAGTCGCGGTTGGCCGTCGACGCAACCAGCAGGATTCGGACCGACTTCTTCTCGACGATGATCGGCGTCAACTCCGTGATGAGCTTCTCTTTCGCGTCGGCCTTGCCTTCTTCGCTGACCTTGGGCGTGATCGCCCGGGCCTTCCAGATGCCTTCGGGCAGTTCCTTGTCTTTTTCCTTGCCGAGCAGCTTCAGGATATCGGGCGGATTGATCGTCCATTCGAACTGGCCATGGGGCGGTTCGCTCTGGTCGAACGTGACCTGACCTTCCATCACCAACGGCACTTCGGAGTTGGGCGGGAACAGTTCCAGTGTCACCGGCACGGTTTCGCCGCGCATGTTCTCGCCATCGACTTCGACGATGATCTTGAAGGCATCGTCGGGCGGCGTGCGGTCGGGGGCCTGCAGATCGGTGATGCGCACCAGCTTGATGTCACGATGCTGGCCGATGCCGACCGTGATGATCGGAATTGATTCCTTGCGGGCCAACCGGTGCAGGTTGTCGAGCGCGGGGTTCTGCTTCGGATCGTCCTTCGCCACACCGGCGCGGGCGTCGAGCCCCGTGTTACTCCGGCCATCGCTGAAGACGATGATGCCATCGAGCATATTGTCCTTGTCGACCATCAGCGCGCTCGAAACGGAGTCGGCGACGTTGGTTCCCTGCGTGATGGTGCGGGCCACGTCGATGCGCTTCTTGGTCGCTTCCAGATTGGAGCGGAAGCGTGCCGCGTCGTCGCCGGTCAGCTTGACGCGGGAAACGATATCGTCCGACGGGGCGTTCAGGTAGTTCATCGCCCATTCGTAGTTCGATGCTTCAAACGGGAAGTCAGCCACGGCCTCGGCACGCCCCTCGGGCGACAGGTTGTCGAGCAGGCGCATCTTCAGGTCGGTCCCCTTCGTCACCGACTTCGGATCGGCGATCTGTCTGCGGACCTTATCGAGGTTCTCCGAGAAGATGGCAACGTCCGCGGCCGGCAGCTTGATGCGCGCCAGGATCGTCTCGTTGTTCGGCTTGAGGTATCCCTCGGCCCAGGCGACATCGCCCGCTTCCAGCTTGAAGTCGGAGATGACCGCTTTGCGTGCCTCGGGGCTCAGCCGCCGCAGCACATACGGTTTGAAGTCAGTGTACGCGGCAAAGTTCTGCCAGTCGATCGCGGTCCACGGTGCGAGCAGAACCTGTTCCTCGAACCCCTGCAGGTTCTTGATCTGCTTGCGCAGGAACGGCGTGACGCGCGACTTCCCGGCACCTTCGGCATCGGTCGATTTCTCGAGCGTGAACAGGGCCGGGTCATCGCGATCAAGAGTGGAGGCGAAGCGGTAGATGTGTACCGGGTTCTTCTCGGCCAGGCGGTGCATGAACTTGATGTCTTCGTCGGTCAGGAAGTCGATCACCTTCTGCAGGCGCGTGCGGCGGACTGCCAGCGTACTCGGGTCGTCCTTGCTGCCCATGCTGCCGGAGACGTCGATCAGCATCACAAGGTGCGACCGGCGTTCAAGTAACGGCGGTGTCGTCGGGAACCAGATGCGGGTTTCCTTGACCGTGTCGAGCAGGAACATGTAGGCGAGCAGACCGTAAACGGTCGCGCGCATCATCCCCAGCGGGAGCGCGTAGTACCAGCGGATGCTCTTCGAATCCTTGATGTACATCCAAACGACGAAAACCGCACCGAGCAACAGCACGGGGATGAGAATCGCCAGCCAGTAGTGGCCGTCATACGTCGACGAACCGATCTTGAGCGGCTCACGGAGCCGATCGAGATAGCGTTCGTAGGTAACAACGTCCGGTGTACGATTTTCCATTACTCTCTCATCGAAGCTAAGAACCTGGGCTTATACAGTCGCCGACATCAAGCATGATCAAGTCGCAACTACCGTCTGCCGCAGCGGCTTCATCGTATCTCGCGTGCTCGTTTGTCCGAGCACGCGAGACGCGTGCCCTACGATGAAGCCAGCCAACCGAAAGGAAGTGGCACCATGAACCCAAGTAGCAATACTAGGCCCGAAGACCCGCGGGCATCAGTGAACCCGCGCGGTCACGCGCATGGAAGCTCAGCCGCACCGCCCAGGCTTGTTCGAGGATCAAGAGCACCAGCATTCCCAGGAACAACCAGTGCGACTTGGACAGACCCAGGTCGGAAACTTCCGGCTCGTGCCGGAGGATCGGTTCCTTGCTGACGCGTTTGACTTCGTCGGGCTCGTCCTCGAACTTGTCGACCTGGGCGATCTCCAGGACTTCGGTTGACGGGGCACGGGCAAGGTCGCTCTCGGCGGAGGTATCGAAGTTGTACGACAGCGCCCGCAGGTCGGGCTTCGCATCGACCTTTGCGCCGGCGACCGCCTTGGGCGTGAACTCGAACAGGTACGCCCCCGGGTTGTCGCCATTGGCGAACCGCCAGAGGATCTGCACGTCGCCGGCCTCGGGCCGCGGCTTCGGATCCACCTTGGTGAATTTGACATCGCCTTCCTGATCGGCATTGGCGAGTTGCTGCACATCGACGACCGGCTCGTACGCGGCCGACTCGAGTTCGAACAGGAACGGCCTGGAAAGGCCCAGGTAGAAGTCGCTGACGACCGTCTCCGCCGCATACGCGGCCATGCCGCCGATCAGCCCGCCCAGTGCAAGTTTCACTTCGCTGCCAGCGGTGGCCACCGGCGTGCTGGAGCACAGGTAGCGCTGCAGGCTGTCCTTCATCAGCGGGGCGAAGTATGCCTGACCGAGCGGTGAATCAAGCGGGTTCCACAGGCCGCCTTCGGGACCCGACGTGCCGGCCGCTCCCATGAACGCCAGCACCCGGCCCTTCTTGTACTGCTTGGCCACGTAGAACGGATCGCCGTACTTCACCTGGCCGATCAGCCGTTGCAGTTCGGTCTTCATATCCGCCAGTTCGGGGGCCTGCCAGAACTCGATCATGCTCGGCGTGCCGGTCTTGCTGTCGCCCGGATCCTGCAGGAACTCGTCGAGCCAGATGCCGAGCGTGTAGAGCGGGTTATCGTATTTGCCCACGAGCGTGTTGAGCCGTTCGGTGTAGCTGCGCACGGTGGCCTGGTACTTGCCGAACCGCTCCAGTTTTTCCTTGAGCAGGTCGAGCTTCTTCTGCAGTTCAGCCTTGCTCGCATCATCCTTCGCATCGTCGAGGAGCTTTTGCAGGGTAGCCCGTGCGGACTGCTCGTCAACTGCTTCGCGGATCCGCCTGGTCAAGTCGCGAGTCTGCTTTTCGTAGTCCGCGATCGAGCGGTAGTTGGTCAGGTAGATCAACGTTTGCGTGTCGCTGCCGGGGTTGAACTTCGGCCGGTCGACCATGTAGTAACGCGGGAAGGTAACGCCGTAGAAGGCGTTTTCGAACTTGGTATCGAGGACCTTGCTTCCCTGGACGTCGGTGTACAGCTTTTCCATGGCGGGGTGCTGCCGCATCTCATTGCGGACGACGAGTTTCTTGTACGGGGAGAAGCGCTGTTCGGTCTGAATGGCAGAGAGTTGCTGCGGTGTTGCGTCCTTGTTGGCAATCTCCTTGAGCGGCATGGGGAACATGCCGGTGCCGTCACGCCAGAGCTTCTCGTTGTAGAACTGCGGGTTGCGGACGGCGGCCCCCATGAAGAAGGCCACGCCGCCGCCGTTGCCCAGAAACGTCTCGAGCTTCTGCACGGCCGCGGGTTCCAGCGACGGGATATTGCACAGGACCACGGCCGAGTACGGGGCCAGGTTGATCTTTTCCAGTTCCGCCGCGGTGCGGACGGAGACGGTGAAGCCCGACGAGTTGTCGCGGAACAGCTTCCAGAGGTAGAACGCCTCGGATTCCTTGGTGATGGTGTATTCGTCGCGGCCATCCTCGCGGACCAGCGTGCGGGCCTTGGTCTCATTGTCGATCAGGAGGATGCCGAGTTTCTCGCGGACTTCGACAACCGTGTAGCGCATGTCGTCGATCGCCAGGCCCGCTTCCTGATTATCGAGATGGGCGCTGATGAGGTTGAACCCATCGAACTTCGCCTTCTCGTCCGCCCCGGCCAGATCTTTCGGCGCGGTTCGGCGCAGCGAGAAGGTTACCCGGCGGGTGGCTGTTTCATTCGGCTGGATCGTGTCGAAGAACAGCGTGCCCTGCAATTCCGGCGCGTTGTTGACACGCAGCTTGACGCCGACGTTCTGTTTGGCGCTGGCCCCGTAGTTGGCGACCGACACGGAGAACTCGACCGGGGCATCCTTGATCACGATCCGGCTGTCGGGCCGGAAGTCGACGATTGCCAGGTTGTCGTTGAGCGGGATTTCCTTCTGCCCCTCGCGGCGGGGGGAGGCGGCATCGTGCAGTTTCACCTGCACCTTGGAAACCTTGAGGTATTCGAACTGATTGGCGAGAGCGTCGCGCGTGGCGGGATTAAAGTCGCCCGACCGGAAGTCGCCGACCAGATGGACGACCAGGTTCCGCTTTTCTGCCTCTTCGCAAAGCTTGCGGATCTGGGTGAGGGCGGGTTGCAGATCGTAATGGTGGGGCAGCGGCTTGCAGTCTTTGTCCAGGAACTCCTTGATGTCATCGCGGGAAGCATCGGTCAGCAGCGCCGCCGGCTTGGCCTTTTCGGGCGCGGACAACTGCATGATGACGAATTCATGCGGATTGTTGTCGTTCTTGACGGCATCAATGATCCCGTCGTTGATGATCTTGCGGGCCTTGTCGAACGAAGCGATCACCTGCCCGGCCTCGTTGCCGTCCTGGACCTTCCAGCGGTCGGCCATGCTGGCCGAGTCGTCGATCAGCACGATATGCAGTGTGGTTTTGGGCGCGTCCTTCTGCGTATTCTGCGCGTCCTCCGGCGGGTCTTCCTTCGACTCGACCAGTCGCGACAGCAGTAATGCCAGGGCAAGCACCAGCAGGATGCGCATGAGCAACAGCAACAGCTGTTCGATGATCATGCGCTTGCGGCTGCGCTTCTGGGCCTTCAGGAGAAACTCCATGGCGGCCCAGCGAACGCGCTTGAAGCGCATCCGGTTGATCAGATGGATGATGATCGGCGAAGCGACGAGCGCCCCGCCGATGATCATCGTAAACGGACTTAGGAAAAAGAAGCTGCCGAGCATGTTGTTCGATCCCGCTGCGAAAACACTCACCCCTGAGCCCGGGCCTGCGCCGGTCCGCGCACTGCCATGCGCTGATGCAGGAACTTCGACAGCACCGCATCGAGATAGTCGCTGGTCTTGACCAGCGTGTAGTCGATGCCCAATTTGCTGCACCCGCGGCGGACTTCAACGAGGTACTCTTCGAGCGCCTCGAGATAGCCGTCACGCAGAGCCCGCGGATCGCACAACAGGTGCGGCAGTTCCTCGAGCCCTTCAAATCGCGTCGTCCCCGAGAACGGGAAGGCGACTTCGTCATCATCCAGAATGTGAAAGACCATCACATCCTGCCGGCGGTGCCGGAGCATTTCGAGCCCCTTGATCAGCGGCTCGCGGTCGACCAGAAAATCGGAGAAGATGACCACCATGCCCCGTTGCGGTGTCGCTTCCGCGACGCGCCTCAGGATCTTCGCGATGTCGGTCTTTTCCTTCGGCTTGCTGACATGCAGCGTCTTCGTGATCGCGTCGAGATGGCTTTGACTCGCGCGGGCCGGAAGCGTCTGCCGGATGTCGCTGTCGAAAGCGATCAACCCGGCGGAGTCCTGCTGTCTCATCAGCAAGTACGACAGACAGGCCGCGGCGGTGCAGGCATATTCGTACTTGTTCAGGTCGCCACGACCATAGTGCATCGACTCGCTGACGTCGACGACGATCTGCGTGCGCGTGTTGGTTTCCGCTTCGTACTGCTTGATGTAGAACTTGTCCGTCTTCGACCAGGCCTTCCAGTCGAGGTGGCGGATATCGTCGCCCGGGACGTACTCCCGGTGCTGACGGAACTCGACCGAATGCCCGAAGAAGGGGCTGCGGTGCAATCCCGAGATGTAGCCTTCAACGATCTGCTGTGCGCGCACTTCAAGACTGTTGATCCGCGCAATCGTCTGCGGATGCAGAAACCGTCTCGGGTCTTCTTGATCTATCTTTGTCATTAGTCATTGGTCATTGGTCATTAGCCATTAGTCATTCGTGTCAGCGATTGACATCAGGCTGATAACGTTGTTTTGCCGATCGAGGTCAGGTACGCATTCAACTGAGGGGCAAGATTGTCAACAAGCGTTTTCAATCGAGTAATCTGCTCCTTCGTCAGCAATGATCTCGTGAATGCCCGACGAAGCCAGTGTCGGGTCTCATTGAGCGAACCCCGTGCAATTCGGATGAACCTGCGGTTATCCTGATACGAACCTCGCCCGCAACCCTCGGCGATGTTCGCCCCCACACTGTCCACGGATCGCACAATCTGCTTGCCGATTGTATCGCGAGCCATGATGGGCCACGTTAGTGCAATCTTCCAAATCTCGTCCGCCAGTTCTTCCGAAAGCAAATAGACCCGAAGTTCTTCAAATCCTTTTGTCGCCATCGTCATGTCCTCAATCTTGGTTCATCCCAATGACTAATGACTAATGACTAATGACCAATGACTACGAAGCGAAAATCTTCTTGAACCGCTCGTCCTTCTGCAGTTCGCCTTCGCGGCTCGGTGTTTCGTCGAGCAGTTTCTTGATGACGGCATCGGTCGTCACGCCTTCGGAGGCGGCGGTGAAGTTGGTCAGGATGCGGTGCCGCAGGACCGGCTTGGCAAGGGCCTGGATGTCCTCGGTCTGCACATGCGCGCGGCCGTAGAGCAGGGCACGGGCCTTGGCGCCGATGATCAGGTTCTGCACGGCACGCGGGCCGGCACCCCACGACAGCCAGTCGCGGATGAACTTCGGCGTGCCCGGTTCGCTGATGCGCGTCTGCCGGACGAGAGCCAGCGTGTAGTGGATCACGTGGTCGGTGACCGGCACCTTGCGGATCAGGTTCTGCAACTCCATGATCTCTTCGCCGCCGAGTACCGGTGTCGGCTCTTCCATGCTGATCGCGGTGGTCCGGCGGGCGATTTCGAACTCGTCGCCGAAGGACGGGTACTTAACGAACACCTTGAACATGAAGCGATCCTGCTGCGCTTCGGGAAGCGGATAGGTGCCTTCCTGTTCGATCGGGTTCTGGGTCGCCAGCACGAAGAACGGGCTGGAAAGCTTATGCCGGACGCGGCCGACAGTGACCTGCCGTTCCTGCATGGCTTCAAGCAGCGCGGCCTGCGTCTTCGGCGGGGTACGGTTGATTTCGTCCGCCAGCACGACGTTCGCGAACAACGGCCCGGGGAGGAACTTGAACTCGCGGGAACCGGTCGAGCGGTTCTCCTCGATCACTTCCGTTCCCGTGATGTCCGCGGGCATGAGGTCGGGGGTGAACTGGATGCGGCTGAAGTCCAGCGACAGACACTTCGCCAGGGTGGAGATCATGAGCGTCTTCGCCAGCCCGGGAACGCCTTCCAGAATGCAGTGGCCCTTGCTGAACATCGCGATCAGCAGTTCTTCGATGACGTCGTCCTGCCCGACGATGACACGCGACAGTTGTGCCTTGATGCTCGCGAAGGCGCTCTTGAGCTTCTCCATCGCCTGAATATCGCCGCTGCCCATCTCTTGTGACATGTGGAAACTCTTGGGTGTTAGACAGTTAATGGTTAATTGCCAATGGTGAATTGATAACCGTTAACGGTCGGGCAAACCTTGTGGGGAAGCCGAACAACCGGCACCCCCCACAATTAACCATTAACCATCAACCATTAACAATCGAAGAACGATGACTTACTTCTGGTAGATGGGCAACGTCGCATTCTCAAGCTGCAGAATCGTCAAATTGATCGAAGTCGTGTAGACCACACCAATCCCGCCCTGGCCCCAGCTGCCATCGGCAGCCTGGCCCTGTTTGAGGTATTCAAACATGTTCTTGCGGAAGTCGCTCCAGCGCATCGGGTCCTTGTCTTCGGGGAACAGCTTCTTGTAGCCATCATCGCCGAGAATGTACACGCACTGCGAGAAGTAGTAGTTCTGGTACTCGTCGTGCCCATTGCGGCCCTTGCCGAACGGGATGTTTTCCTTGCAGTACTTGATCCACTTCTTCGCGTAGTCCGCGTTGTAGTCGCCGGCACTGAAGGCACAGGCAACGGCAGCGGCCGTCAGCGGCGGACGTTCGCCGCCGGTAACCGGTCCACCATGGGCGAGGCTGTAGATGATGCCGCCCTTGGGCGTGGTGCACTTCTTCAGATACTCGACCGCGCGGTCGATATTCCCTTTCGGCACATGAATGCCGGCGTTGCGGGCCGCGCGAAGGGCCTGCAACTGCGTGATCGTCACCGAGCCTTCATCGAAACCGCCGCCGTCGGCCGAGGAGACGTAGCCCCAACCACCGCGTTCCGTCTGCGCCTTGCAGATAAACAGCACCGACTTGGTCAGGAGCTTTTCGAGATCCTTGCGCTTCTTTTCGTCGTCTTCCTCGCCGTAAACGCTGGCGAGGAACAGGGTACCGAACCCCTGGCCGTACATGTAACGGCCGGTCTCGGTCGGGTTGTTCGGGTTGCCGAGCATGCCGTTCGCCTGCGACCGCTTCAGGTACCAGTCGCGGGCCTTGGCGATGTTCTTGGCGTACTTGCCTTCCTTCGCGGTGCTGCCTTCCATCAGGAAGCACATGCCGGCCAGGCCGGTCATCGTGGTGGGGTATTGGCTGCCGTTAGCTTCCCAGTGACCCTCGTTCGGGTGCTGGTTGCGGGCAAGCCACTCGAGGCCCTTGCGGATCGTTTCCTGCACGTCGACCTTCGGCTCATCAGCCCGAACGGACGGAGAAACGATCACAAGCGCGCACAACGCTCCAACGCTCAGCCAAATATGGCGCATGGTGGAAAAACTCCATGTCTGGGATAGACCATCAACTGTAAGACGCCCGGCGAGAGCAATCCTCACAGGAAACTCAGCCCAGTTTCGCGGGACGAGGCAGGAGAGAGGCGGGAGAGGCCAGCGAACAGGGAGTCGCTGGGAAGAAACCGTACCATCCCCTGTTCAGGTGTTCAAGAAGAATCCCCCGCAGACCGACACAATGCGGGTGGACGCCACGACAGGGAGCTGGTATCCGACAGTCCGCTTCCGCCCGTGGCGATCAAGATCAGGGGAGGGTGGCCATCGAAATACAGAGATCGACACTCGTCCTGCTACTGGTGACAGCTGTACCGTGCCTGGCACTGGAGGTGCCCGAGTGGTTGCCGCCGCCACCCGTGCGCGCCCCGTTCTGGGACGAACCGGTCGCTGAACAGATCATGCTGCCCGCGGATGATTTCATCCGCATGCTCGAAGGGTCCCGATCCACCGACCCGGCCACCGGCCTGCCCCGTACCGGCCGGCGCAAGGAATCGCAGGAGGCCGACTTCGAGATTTTCCGATGGAAGGCGAAGTACGAGTCGGCCGACCTTCGCGAACTGCGCGAAGACCCGGCCATCGCGCGCGACTGGCTGGCCGAGCAATCGCTGAATCTGCCGCTGCCGCTGCAGGATTCGCTCTTCATGTTCGGGCAGTTCGCCAGCGGCGGCGATGTCGAACGCACACAACGCCATGCGTCGGGGCGAACGGGCCTCGGCGTCAAATGGTCGCCTTTCTCGGGCAGTGAATTGCAAGTCCGCACTGGCCCAGTCGTGAAGTACAGCGACGATCTATCGAGCAGGACGTTTGAACGCTCGCAGTTAAGTGTCGAAATGCAGGCGAAGATGGACCTGCTGGGCGCGCTGA
>Ga0105044_10016390_pt1 | contig 9997 bp, 6 predicted proteins | sample MAT01_FD_78092 | JGI IMG/M metagenome (GOLD analysis project Ga0105044, IMG submission 78092) | Freshwater microbial communities from Lake Fryxell liftoff mats and glacier meltwater in Antarctica - MAT-01 | ecosystem: Environmental > Aquatic > Freshwater > Ice > Liftoff microbial mat | place...
ACGGCCTGGGTGAGCACTACGACGCAGAGCTGGTGGCCATCGATTGGATGGTGGACTACCTCCAGGGCGTCCTGCCACCCGGCGCGGCGCTGGTGGTTACAGCAGATCACGGCCAGGTCGACGTCGGCGATCGGGTGCTCCGCCCCCACCCGGAGGTCCTGTCCATGGTCGACCTGCAGTCGGGGGAGGCCCGCTTCCGGTGGTTGCACGCCACCCCTGGCGCCGCGGAGGAGTTGTACGACGCGGCCACCCGGCACCACGGCGACGTGGCGTGGGTGGTGCGCCGGGATGACATCGTGCGTGACGGCTGGTTCGGCCCCCACGTCACCGACGCGGCGTACCGGCGCCTGGGCGACGTGGCCCTGGTGGCTCGCGAAGATGTGGCCTTCGACGATCCGGCGGACTCCGGCCCGTTCGACCTCATCGGCCGGCACGGCTCCATGACCCCGGCCGAGGTGTACGTCCCGTTGCTGGCCACTCGACGCTGATCGACCCCGGCCACGGGCGGTAGGTTCGGGGCATGTCCGATGTCTCATCCACCGAAGTGGTCTCGCCCGACGGCGTGACCGGCCCTGCGCCCGCTCCCGAGCCGACCGGCGAGGAGTTGTCCGCCGAGATCGAGTCGCCGGGCAAGATCATCCGGATCGGGGCCATGGTGAAACAACTGCTGGAAGAGGTGCGCAACACCACCATGGACGATGCCGCCCGGGACCGGATGCGGGTGATCTACGACAACTCGATCGCCGAGATTCGAGATGCGCTGTCGGATGAACTGGGTCAGGAACTCGATCGCCTGACGCTCGACTTCGCCGAGGGAAGCGTGCCGTCCGACGCTGAATTGCGGGTGGCCCAGGCTCAGCTGGTGGGGTGGCTCGAGGGGCTCTTCCATGGCATCCAGGCCACGTTGATGGCCCAACAGATGGCCGCCCGCCAGCAACTCGAGGGCATGCGAAACCAGCTTCCAGCAGGCCCCGGCCAGTCGACGCCTGGTCCCGGCTACATCTGAGGACCGCCTCGTGCCCGATTCCTTCGTCCACCTTCATCAGCACACCGAGTACTCCATGCTCGACGGCGCCTCGAGGGTGGGTGACGTGGCGATCGCAGCTGCGGCCGACGGCCAACCGGCCATCGGGATCACCGACCACGGCAACATGTACGGGGTCCTCGACTTCTACCAGGCGTGCAAGGCCCAGGGCGTCAAGCCGATCATCGGCTCGGAGCTCTACATGGCGCACGAGGACCGGCGCGAGCGGCTCCAGACCCGGGGGAGTCGGATCGACGACACCGGTGGCGACGCCGAGGGGGGCAAGAAGCCCTACTACCACTTGACCACGCTGGTCGAGAACGAGGTCGGGTACAAGAACCTCATCCAGCTCTCGTCCCGGGCATTCATGGAGGGCTACTACCGCAAGCCGAAGGTGGACTGGGAGATCCTGGCCGAGCACTCCGAAGGACTCATCGTCACCACGGGCTGCCTGGGCGGGCACGTGCTCCAGGCCATGATGAACTCGGGCTTCGATGCCGCGTGTGAACGGGCCGGGCGGCTGCTCGACATCTTCGGTCGGGATCACCTGTTCGTCGAGATCCAGGATCACGGAATCGGGGACCAGAAGTGGACGAATCCGTTGCTCTACGACCTGGCCAAGCGGCTCAAGCTCCCCCTGCTGGCCACCAACGACAGCCACTACGTCCACAGCGAGAACGCATTGGCCCACGATGCCCTGCTCTGCGTGCAGACGAACAGCCTCATCTCGGACCCGAAGCGGTTCAGGTTCGAAGGCGATCAGCATTACCTGAAGACGGCGGCGGAGATGCGCTCGTTGTTCTCCGAGGTGGAGGTGGCGTGTGACAACACGTTGTGGGTCGCCGAACGGTGTGAGTTGGAGATCGAGTTCGGCAAGGTCGAGCTGCCCAACTTCTCGCTGCCCGAGGGCTTCACCACCGACTCGGCCTACCTCGAGCACCTGACACTCCAGGGCGCCAGGAAGCGGTGGGGCGATGACCTACCCGCCTCGGTGTCCGACCGGCTGACCTATGAACTACGGGTCATTGCCGACATGGGGTTCAGCTCCTACTTCCTCATCGTGTGGGACCTGATCGCCCACGCCCGCAACAGTGGCATCCGGGTGGGGCCGGGCCGAGGCTCGGCGGCCGGTTGTGCGGTGGCCTACTGCCTGTGGATCACGGACCTGGACCCGATCAAGTACGACCTGCTGTTCGAGCGGTTCCTCAACCCCAGCCGGGTCTCCATGCCGGACATCGACATGGACTTCGACTCGCGTTACCGGGACGAGATGATCCGCTACGCGGCAGAACGGTACGGGCGGGATCGCGTGGCGCAGATCGTGACGTTCTCCACCATCAAGGCCCGGGCTGCGGTGCGCGACGCCGCTCGCGTGCTGGGATATCCGTACAACCTCGGCGACAAGGTGGCCAAGGCCATGCCGCCGCTGATCATGGGTCGCGACACGCCCTTGCGGGCCTGTCTGACCCAGGAGGACAAGTTCGTCGACGGCTTCAAGATGGCGGCCGATCTCCGTGAGATGTACTCGACCGACCCGGATGCCAGAAAAGTCATCGACGTCGCCAAGGGGCTCGAAGGGCTACGTCGGGGCGACGGGATCCACGCCGCGGCGGTGGTCATCACCCGCGAGCCACTCACCGACTACCTGCCCATCCAGCGCAAGCCCGAGGCCGGCCAGGCCATCGAGGACGCACCGGTGGTGACTCAGTACGAGATGCACGGCGTCGAGGACCTCGGGCTGCTCAAAATGGACTTCCTGGGGTTACGCAACCTCGACGTCATCACCGACACGCTGGCTGCCATCACCGAGACACGGGGGATCACCGTCGACATCGACGACGTGGACCTCACCGACGCGGCCACGTTCGAGCTGTTCGGGCGCGGCGACACCATTGGCGTGTTCCAGCTGGAGTCGCCGAACATGCGGGCGCTGATCCGCTCGCTGGCACCCACCGGCTTCCAGGACGTGGCGGCGCTCATGGCGCTGTACCGCCCGGGACCCATGGAAGCGAACATGCACACCGACTACGCCGACATCAAGAACGGCCGCAAGCAGGTGGCGTACTTCCACCCCGAGGCCGAGGAACTGCTGGCCGACACCTACGGGCTCATGATCTACCAGGAGTCAGTCATGCGGGTGGCCCAGCACTTCGCCGGCTACTCGCTGGCCGAGGCGGACAACCTGCGCAAGGCCTGCGGCAAGAAGATCCGCGAACTGATGGCCAAGGAGAAGGACGCCTTCGTGGCCGGCGTCGAGACCCAGGGCTACGGGGTGGAGTTGGGGCCGTACCTGTTCGGGATCATCGAGAAGTTCGCCGACTACGCGTTCAACAAGAGCCACAGCTACGGCTACGGACTGATCGCTTATCAGACCGCCTACCTCAAGGCGAACTATCCGGCGGAGTACCTGGCCTGCCTGTTGACCAGTGTGAAGGGCAGCCTGGACAAGGCGGCGGTGTACCTGGCGGAGTGTCGGAACATGGGGATCGAGGTCACCGTGGCCGACGTGAACCTCTCTCGGAGCGACTTCGCGCCGCTGATCACGGTCGATGCCGACGGCCACGAGACCCAACGCATCGCCTTCGGGCTCTCGGCGGTCCGCAACGTGGGCGAGGGCCTGGTGGCCCACCTGGTGGCCGAGCGCGACGCCCACGGTCCGTTCGTGGACTTCCTGGACTTCTGCGAGCGGGTCGACCTGCAGGTGCTGAACAAGCGGACGCTCGAGTCACTGATCAAGGCCGGGGGCTTCGATTCCGTCGGACACCCCCGTAAGGGCCTGCTGGGCGTGTTCGAGCGGATCGTGGACATCACGGTGGCCCGCCGCAAGGAAGCCGAGATGGGGGTCATGTCGCTGTTCGCCGACCTGGGCGACGACGACCCGGCCGGCTTCACCGAGAAGGTCGCCATCCCCGACATCGAGTTCGACAAGCGTGAGCGGTTGGCGTTCGAAAAGGAGATGCTCGGGCTGTACGTCTCGGATCACCCGCTCATGGGAGCCGAACGGTCGCTGGCCAAGAAGGTCGACTGCCCCATCGCCGAGTTGGAGGGATTGGATGACGGTGCGCAGAAAACCATCGGCGGCGTCATCACCAACCTGGCGCGCAAGTGGACCAAGAAGGGCGATCTCATGGGAGTGTTCGTCCTCGAGGACCTGGCATCCAGCATCGAGGTCATGGTGTTCCCCAAGAGCATGGCCGAGTGCGGGCACCTGTTGGCCGACGACGTGGTGGTGCTGCTCACCGGTCGGATCGACAAGCGAGATGACACCCCGAAGTTCATCGTCCGGATGGTCGAGGTGTTCGAACCTCTCTCGGACATCCGTCCTCCGATTCGCCTCGCCGTGCATCCGAACCACCTGACCGAAGAGCTGGTGGAGCACCTGAAGGGCCTCTTGCACGAGTTCCCCGGGGACTCCGAAGTCTTCATCCACCTCGGCGACTCACAGATCATCCGCCTCGGTGACCGGTACCAGGTCGACGCAGAATCGGGCCTGTTGGGCGAGCTGCGGGTCCTGCTCGGCGCCGACGGCATCGTGAGCTGACCGGGCCCCGGCAGCTGAGTTTGCCTCGGGACCGCTCCAACCGCTGGAATATGGGTGCCTTTTTCATGCCCGACCAGGGGGTTGCATGGCGCTCGATGTCGTCACCAAGGATTGCACGCAACTCGGCGATGCCGAGATGGCCGAAATGGCCGACCTCTGCGCGGAGGTGACCGGATCACATGACATGGGGGTGTTGTCCAAGCAGGCCGAGGCCTGGGTCCTGACCACCCTGGTCCGCGAGGGGGCCTCGCTGCGCGGGTTCTCGTTCTCCACGCTGGAGCGCATCGGTGGGACACCCGCCGTCGTGCTCGGCATGGGGTTCGTGAAGCGGAACTCCAAGCGTGACGCCACGCTCAAGGCGGTCATGCACGACAACTACCGGCGAGCCCTCATGGCGTTCCCGGACGAGGACGTGCTGGTCGGGGTCCGGATGAACCGACCCGACGCCTTCGAGGCGTACCGGGTCCTGGTGGACATCAACCCGCGTCCGGGTCATCGCTCGTCCGGCGAGGAGCGGGCCTGGGGTCGGCGCCTGGCCAAGCGGTTCGGCGTCGACGCCGGATACGACGACCAGACGTTCGTGGTGAAGGGCGATGGCTCACCGCCGTTGGTCATGGACCACGAGTCGCTCAAGCCCGAGAAGATCGACCCGGAGGTCGCCGCCCAGTTCAAGAAACTTCGGGTCAAGCCCGGGGACTCGCTCATCACCTTCGGCTGGATCATGGCCGAGGAGCTGCTGAAGTTCAACGGGTGACCGGGATCGGCGGAGTCTCGACCGCCGAGGCCCTGCGCCGTCGGCGGTCGTGCCGCGACTACCTGGACGAGCCGATACCAGCGGACACGCTGGCCACCGTGCTGGCCGCATCGTTGCGGGCGCCGGCCGCCGGCAATGCCTTCGCCACCGAACTGATCGTCCTGCAGGGTGAGGATCGCGATGACTACTGGGACGTGACGCTGCCGGCCGGTGCACGACGGGACGGGTTCCGATGGCCGGGCCTGCTGCGGGCTCCGCTGCTGGTGATCCCAGTGGTACGCCCGGAGACCTACCTCGAGCGGTACGCCGAAGCGGACAAGGCCCACGCAGGACTCGGGAACTCGGTCGCCGACTGGGACGTCCCGTACTGGTTCGTGGACGGTGGAGCGGCGATCATGGCGGTGCTGATCGCCGCGGCCGCCCACGGACTCGGATCCTTGCTGTTCGGCCAGTTCGGCCACGCTGCAGCTGTGGCGCAACGCTTCGCCATCCCCGCCGATCGACAGGCTCTCGGCACGATCGCTCTCGGTCTCGCCGCTCCGGCTCGAACCGGCGGAACGGGCGGCTCGGTGTCGCAGTCCGCCCTTCGAGGCCGACCGGCACTGGACTCGGTGGTCCACCACGGTCGATGGCACTCCGACGCTTAAGTCGGCGGCGCTAGGGTCGACTGCCGCACCTCCAGCGGGGGCGCGTCAAGGGGGAGCCATGCAGAAGCTCTGGTCGAAGCTGGCGGTCCAGCTGGGCAAACACGCCGGGCTGGTGGCGGTCATCGGACTGATGATCACCGTGTTCCTGGGTCTGGGCATCACTCAGTTGAAGTTCGCCACCGGTCAGGACAGCTACCTGAACTCCGATGAGCAGATCGCCAAGGACAACGTCATCTATCAGGACCTCTTCGGCGGCCAGGCCATGATCTCGGTCGTCACCATGGACCCGGGCCACACCATCGACGAGATCTACACGCCGGACACCATCGAGCAGTTCGACAAGCTGCACGACGACCTGATGGCCACCGGTCTTTTCGCCGGAGTCATCACCCCGGTCACCGCCGCTGAGTTCTCCGACACGCTCGTGACCAGCGCGAGCGGCTCACCGACCGAGTCGATCGCCGGACAGGCTGCCTTGGCCGCTCTGGCCAAGGAGCAACCGGGAACCCCGGAGGCAGCCATTCGGACCGCTGACGCCGGCGCCACGCTCGCCCGGCTCGCCGCGGTTCCGGCGGAGCGCCAGGTGATCACCGATCCGGAGTGGATCGGAGTGCTGCTCTACAACAACGTCGCACCCGGTGCCGCGCCGAGCGAGCCGGTGGTGCGAAAGGCACTCCGGTCGTTCATCATCGATTCCACCCACGCGCAGGTCATCGTGCGGCTCAACGGCAACGAATCGCTGGAGCGTGAGGGTGTGGCCTCCGAGCTGGTCCAGGCCGCGGCGGCGAAACTGGACATCCCAGATGCCACCGTGACCACCACGGGTGCGCCGGTGCTCCTCAAGGACATCAACGACTACCTCCGGGGTGGCATGTTGACCTTGGGCGGAATCGCCGTGGCGATCATGCTCGTGATCCTGCTGGTGCTCTTCCGTGTCCGGTGGCGCCTTTTGCCCATGGCGGTGATCCTGATCGGTGTCGTGTGGGCGTTCGGCCTGGCCGGCTGGGTGGGCATCCCGCTCACCATCGTCACCATTGCCGGGCTCCCGGTGATGCTCGGGGTCGGCATCGACTACGCCATCCAGATGCACGCCCGGGTCGAGGAGGAGGTGTTCGTGGGCGACTCCGAGCACCCCATTCAGGAAACCGCCCGGAACCTTGGCCCCGCGCTGCTGGTGGTGACCTTCGACGCCATCTTCGCCTTCTCCGCCTTGTTCTTCGCCAAGGTCCCCATGATCCGGGATTTCGGCCTGCTCCTGGCCGTCGGAATTGCGCTGATCTGCCTCTGCTCGATCTTCATGCCCCTGGCCGCCCTGGGTATGCGCGAGTACCGGAGCCCCACCCCCCGACAGGAGTTCCGGCCTGGGATCATGGGGAATCTGGTACTCCGACTGGCGGCCGTTCCGACCTGGATGGCCATCCCGTTCGCCATCGCCAGCCTGATGATCTTCGCCGGCGGCATCCTGGTCGAGAGCAAGCTGACCTTGCAGACCGACCCGGTGCAATGGGTCAATCAGTCGTCGCAGAGCATCAAGGACTTTCGAACGGTCGAACGTGAGTCCGGTGCGGCCAACGAGCTCGGGGTGTTCGTCCGGGCCACCAGCGGTGATGTCTTCACCGACGACTTCATCAGCTTCGTCCACGGGTTCACCCGGGATCAGCTGAGCGAACCGGCCAACAACCTGGTCACCGGCTCGTCGATCGAGACCACCGTCGGGGACCTGATCGAGGTGCCCGGCGCCTCGGACATCGCCCCGCGCGGTGAAGATGTCCGAGCCGCTTACGAGGCCGCCCCGGCTGATGTCAGAGCGTCCACGGTCGGCGCCGACAACACTGCGTTCAACATTGCCTTTCGCGTCGGCGCCGGTTCGCTCGAGGACCGGGCGGTGCTGGTCGAACGACTGGAGAAGATGGACACCCCACCGGGGATCGAACTCACACCGTCCGGCCTGGCCGTGGTGGGAGTCGGGCTGCTGCGAAACCTCGAGTCGAATCGGGTGCAGCTGACCTATCTGGCCATCCTCTTCGTGTTCTTGTTCCTGGCAGTCCGGTTGCGCAGTGTGATTCGCTCGACGCTGTCATTGGTCCCCGTACTCATTGCCGTCGGTGCCGCTTCGTTGATCGCCTATGCCTTCGACCTGGTGCTCTCACCGATGACCGCGGTCGGAGGACCGTTGGTCATCGCTGCGTGTACCGAGTTCACGTCATTGCTGTTGCTGCGATTCGTGGAGGAACGTGAGCGTGGCCACTCGCCGAGGGAAGCCATGGACATCACGGCGACACGAACCGGCAGGGCCTTCATCGTCTCGGGGCTCACGGCGATCTCCGGAGTGGCGGTGTTGTCGTTCTCCTCGCTGCCGCTCCTGCAGGACTTCGGGAGGATCGTGGCCATGAACGTGGCGGTGGCCCTGATCTCGGCGCTGGTGATCCTGCCGACGCTGTTGGTCTGGGCCGACGACGACCGGCGTCGGTGGGTGTCCCGGGGGATGGACCATGCCCCCGGCGCAGCAGCGCACGAGCACCCAGCCGAGGCTCCGGCCTGACGTGAGCCCGTCTCAACCGCCGGCGAGGACCGGGGGGAGATCGAGGATCGAGTCGAGGATGTGGGTGTGGGGGGCCGCGGACAGCGTCGCCCGGTCGTGAGCTCCGGTGAGGACGCCGGCCACCACCCCGGCGCCGGACCGCCAGCCGGCCAACAGATCGCTGGCGGTGTCGCCGACAGTTGCCATCTCGCGGACATCATCGACCCCGAGGCGAATCAGCGCTGACAGGGCCATGTCCGGATGCGGACGACCCCGCAATCCGTGTCCGGGGGAGAGGGTGAGGTCGGCCAGGTCCTTCCAGCCGAGGGCATCGAGCACCAGCTCACGGGTCTCGTTGCCGAAGCCGGTGGTCAAAGCGATGAGCATGCCCTGCTCACGCAGCGACCGGAGTGTGTCCTCGGCGCCGGGAAGTGCGGCGAGCTCGCCCGCCTCGATGCGGGTGGCGATGGCCTCCTCGAAGGCGGCGGTGGCGCGTGTGGCGGTCATCTCGTCGCCCAGGATCATGTTGAACACCACGAGCTTGCTCATGCCCATGGTGGTCCGGACCACGTGAAGCGCGTCGTCGAACTCGGCGCCGCCCGGGTGCAGACCGAACTGGGCGATGGCATCGGTGAAACTGGACTCGACGATGCCGTCGTCTCGGACGGTGGTGCCGGCCATGTCGCTCACGAGCAGCTTGATCGTCATGGGATCTCCAATGGGTTGGCCGATGGGTCGTGGGTGAGAAACGTCTGTTCGGCGATGGCCGGGGCCAGGGTCATGCCGCGGCCTCCCGGCCCCGTGACCACCACCGTACGGCCGGTGACGAACTCGCAGTGCCAGATGCGCTCGGGATCGGTCGACTGGCTGTAGACGCCGGCCCAGCGACGCAGAACCGGTGGGGGGTCGGTCCCCAGGATCCGGCCGAGCTGCCCGAGCAGGTGGCGCTCGGGCTCGTCGAGGACGCCGACGGCGAACGGCTCGTGGTACTCATGGGTGTCGCCCAGGGTCAGGGACCCGTCGGTCCGCTGGCTGCAGAGCATCTGCATGTGGTGTTCGGTCACCACCGGCGCCGGCGGGGCCAGTCGGTCACGGGCCGGACCGGCGAAGGCGGGGTAGTAACGCAGGGAGTCCGAGTCGGCCAGCATGGTGCGCAGCGGTGCCTGTGGCGCCTCGGTGGACAGCATCTGGAGGCGGACGCGGCGCACCGGCCGCCCGGCGATCAGTTCGGCGATCGGACCGTCGTTGGTGGCGCCGGGGCACACGATGACCAGATCGCCGTCATGACGCGTGCCGCTGGAATCGACGACGAACCCATCCCCGATGGCGGTGACCGTGCAGCCCGCCTCGTAGTGATAGCGGTCGCCGTTCGTGGCGGTCAGCCAGGATCGGACCCCGGGGAGGCAGCTCGCCGGTTCCACCTTGGCGTCCCGTGAGCAGTGCAGCGCGGCGAGCAACTCGCCCCGGACGGTCGGGTTGAGTCTGCGGGCTTCGGCCTGGTCGACGACTC
>Ga0105044_10016394_pt1 | contig 9996 bp, 12 predicted proteins | sample MAT01_FD_78092 | JGI IMG/M metagenome (GOLD analysis project Ga0105044, IMG submission 78092) | Freshwater microbial communities from Lake Fryxell liftoff mats and glacier meltwater in Antarctica - MAT-01 | ecosystem: Environmental > Aquatic > Freshwater > Ice > Liftoff microbial mat | place...
ATTTGTAACAACTTTGAAATTACCAACTTCGAGATTGCCTTCCTCTACAAGAAACGCTGGAACATTGAACTGTTGTTCAAAAAGCTGAAACAAAACTTTCAGCTCCAATATTTCGATTCCGAAACGGAGCACCTTACCCGTAGATGTAGTTTTCGGCCCATTCAGACCTCATCTAACCTATATTTCCCATGATCGCTGCCCTGATGGCTGAAACCAAAATGCCCCGGAAAAACTTTCTGACGCATTCATCATGACCTCCGGAATCCTATACACTTTTTATTCAAAAAAACAAGCCTTTTTCCAGATTACTGTTAACAGTAATCCGGAAAAAGGGATTGAATGAGCCCCGTTCCGCCTAAAATTTGCAGAAAAGAAAAAAATATGAAAACTGATGACAACTTTCCCTACGTGCCTTTTCTTAAGGCCGCCCAATTAATCGGCTGCTGCCGAAGCAGCCTCGAAAAAATGTGCAAACGCAAAACGCTTACCAAGTATTACCCGGAGGGCATCCGAAAACCGCTTATTGCCAAAGCAGAACTCGAGAGAATTATTCGCGTCCGCGACCACCCGTAGCGGCAGATCTTGTACTCCTATTCGTACCATTATCAGAAATCCAAAAACTAAAAATTTAAAAATAAATACATATGAAGACAGTCCTATTTCAGTCAAAAGGCGGTGCAGGAAAGAGTTTCTGCTCTCGCCTCCTATACGCATATCACCTATCTAAAAATCAAACCTCGCACTTCATTGATATCGACAATGCATCAGGTTCGCTGACCAAATTCTTCAATTCTATCGAAGAGCGCAAAAACCCGAAAATTGAATTCGCAAATTTCAATTTGATGGGAGCGAACAAAAAAATCGATCGATCATTATTCGACCTTCTCCTCAGCGAAATTAGTACCCGGGAGAACGTGGTGATCGATGCGGGCGCTGCCACCTCCGAGCAAATTCTTTACTACTTACGCGATGAGGAACCGAACGGAATAATTGGCGACTTAAAAGAAATGAACATCAGACTCATGCTTGTTGTGGCTGGTGGCGGGTCGGCAAGAGAATGTTATGACTTTTTCGAGGAGGCTAAAAATATACCTGGACTCAAGGATATAACTTATGTTGTGGCAAATGAATTTCTCGGTGAGATTAACGGCCTAAGTGTCAAAGAGTACTTCGATGCCGATATCCAGATTAGAACGCTTACGAATGACCCTACGAGCGCGGCAGAATTGGAGTGGTCTAACCTAATGAACAACGGGTTCGTAATGCAGGACATCGAGCAACTTCCTTTATTTAGGAAGAGAAGGATTTTAAATTATCTAAAAGACATTTTTAACCAAATTGATTCATTATGAGCTGGACCAAAAAAGAAAGAGAAACATTCATAGAGTTTTACGAGCGAAAATACGGGGTTGTACTACAAGAAAATGACGAAATCCTCTCAGTACTGCATTTCATTTTCGACAAAACAAACCTTACCGAGAGTCAAGTAATAAGGACCCATGAATTGATAAACCTCCTCGAGGTAAAAGTAAAGGATATCAAAGGGCATCTACAACCCAAGCAGTTTCAGCTTGACGGTGACGCTGCATGGAAGTGGCAAATGGGTAGTATCCGCAAGATATTTGCTATAGCGGCAATTGCAATATCTGCTATCATTCTTCTATTCCATCTCGGTGTAGGTTTTGGACAAGTCCAAAAGGCAAAAAACCTAATAAACTCTCAACCGTTCCAAAAATATCTATTTAACACGATCAAGACTGACAACCTAGGCTTCTATTACATTGACATCAGCGAATCCAAAAATGATTCAACTAACGTCTGGACAGATTATCTGCCTATTAATGATAGCACAGCGCGTGTATATGTCGGTTTGAAAAAATAAGATCATTTAAAGGATATTCCATTTTTTGGAATGTCCTTTTCAAAATCATTTTTAAAGCCTCGATCAGTATCAGATGCCTTGACTGAAGAAATACTCCTTGGAGTTGGCTTAGCCTTGACTTTGTATCTTCGGATAGCAGAATTTAGACTCGACTTATTTATAACATCTTCAGACAAATTAAGATCATCCGCAAGCATAGAAATATAAAAAGATACGGTATTGGCAAGAATTAAATCGTAATCTCTCGAAACTATCCTTGAATAGATTCCAGCCCTCTTATTTAGCAACGCTGCTTTGACCAATAGATTATTCATACTCAGTTTTTAAAAAGTGAAAATACAGCATTCGACTTATAACCGATAATGAATTCAGATAATTAAAAATGCAAGATTAAAAACCACAACGATTAAATAGCAACTAAATGCGAAGGAAGAAAAATCCAGACCAAAAAAGAGATATACCGATTAGCACACTCGTAAACAAAATCGAATTCGCTGCGTATCGCAAACTAATGCAGGAATCTAATATTACAAATAAAAATGAATTCATGCGTATGCTCCTCACCAAAGGCGAAGTAGTAAGTCGTCCACCAAAACAGCAACTTATCATCACGGCAGAATTTCAAAAAGACATCATAAGTATTAAAGCTAGTCTTGTAAAATTGGCCGACTTTATTCGAACCAAAGACGCTAGAGTATCCGGCAACATTACAGATATCGCACTCAAAATTACAGTTCTATTGAATAAATTATAATCACAAAGCCTTATGGTGGGAAAAATGTTATCAAATATTAGTGTGTCCAACACTTTCAATTATAATGGCAAAGATGAATCTGAATTAATTGATGTTCATAATCTGACTGGGGAGAATGAAATAGAACTTCAGAAACAAATGATTATGCAACAAAACCAATTTGATGGAAGAGCCAAAAATCTAACAGCACACATCATTTTATCTCCTTCCATAGCGGATGGAAAGGAGTTAACCCTAGAAGAATGGAAAAAAATAGCGTGCTCGGTTCTGGTAAAAGCCAATCTCCATCAATACTCTTCAGTTGTATATCTCCATTTTGATAAGGCTCATAAACATATGCATCTAATCGGATCAAGGGTCAAAGACTCAAAAATTTATAGAAATGGCAACGAGCTAGCTATGATCCAGCGCATAGCCAACGAAATTAGTAAGGAGTTTAATATTGAATCAGCCGCTGACATCAGAAACAACAATAAAAGAAATATTGAACTTAATAAAAGAAAGAAGCACACAAAAGAAGATGCGGAAATTCGGGATGAGCTAATTCGAATTGCAAACCAATTAAGGCGTGAAAAAGCCAAATTTAGCTATCAAGACTATTTTCATCAACTCCAACTAAATAACTTTACTTTAAAACTTTTTAAAAAGAAATATAAAACAGCCAACACTGATGATATTACAGGATATGCAGTCAGGAAAAATGGTAAGAAATTCATAAACGCATCGGCGTTAAGCCGAATGCTTACCTTAAACTATCTATCAAATACCGATTCTGCGCAAAATGAGCTCGAATACCTAATCTATAAAATTCAGGCCAAAGAAATATTAAAAAGATGCGTCCGCAAGACAACTGAAGGGAATAAAAAATTCAGCCTTGATAGATATTTTAAGCAATTAAAAAACAATAATCTGGAAGTCGTAAAACATCAGTCAAGAAAAAATTCAAAGTTAACCGGTTACGCCATTAAACTAAATGGATACTATCTGAACTCGTCAGAAATTGATCCGGATCTAACAATTGGAAGTTTTAAACAACGATTTGGAGGTATCAAAAATTACAGCACCTTCACAAGGGAAGAAGAACAAATATTAGTAGCACAAATGCAAAACTCAATATTTGACGAGCTGAGAGTTTTGCGAAGAGAAATTGACAAGGTAAAAATAAGAGAAGTTCTAACCGATCTTACCTTATCTCAGAAATGCAAAAATGTCAATGCCTTCTTTCATGACCTACACCAAAAAGGCTTTAAGGCGCATTTGCGTTACCGAAAGGATACGGTTGTCGGGTATACGATTCATTGCAGGATCGAACACTATCATGAAGATGAAATTGACCGTGATAAATTTAGCCTTAGCAACTTACATCGACTGGGATTTCTTGAAAAAATGCCATCAGAGCAACGAGACTGTCGCAAAACCAGAATGGCTAATTTTAAAAATTCAATCTATAACCAGATTTACAAAGCGCAACAAAAAGAAGAACTTGATAGGAGTAATCAAACAATTGAGTATAGTGTTGCTGAAAATAACAAAGAACTATTCCCGTCACGTATGTTGCCGAGCCTAAGCCTAAAGTCATTAAAAGAAAACACCTCTTTATCTTTAATTGATGATTATAATAAATGGCTCGCTAAAGATGGTCACAAACACTCTGCGAAATCGGTCTCTATTGTTAAAGAAACGATGCACAGCGCACTAGAAACCCTTGAAGAAAATTGCCCATTTAACTTAGAACAATTCTTGCGAAAGCTCAAAGGCAAAGGGCTGATTGTTTCAGAATATGAGCCAGCTGACGATCCCTCAAAAAATTCTAACACGCAAAGAAAAACAATAGAAAAAAGCATTGAGCAATCTGTAGATAAGAACATTCAAAGGGATGATAACTCTTACCGAAGGTGAACAGCCAAAAACACTGCATTTTCAATTAACTGATGGTATTGCAGCTAGTTAACAATCTGCTACTTTTAATCTGTGGGTTTCGTTACCCTAGATCACTTCTTTTTGCGCGGGCGTGATCAGTAGGGAGATTCCGCTACCAACTGCAAGGGAATCTTAAAACATATGTTCTAACGTGACAAAACCGGTAGAGTTAAAAGGCCCCAAAAACGTCAACTAAGAACCATACTTCCGGAAAATCCGAATGCACTCCTCCACAAACAAAGGATGTGTGGAATCTGACAACAATTGATTGTGTTCTTTCATATGCCGAATGAGAGCCGCATAATGGGCAAGATCAAGGTTAGTGGCTCGAAGCTCCTTTAAATCCCGCTTTAAAAATTCTGCTTTTATTGGGGAGATTACAAACGTTTCAAAATGAGTTACTAAAAAGGCCATTAGCCCAGCATCCGTCAACAAGTCATCAATCAGTTGATCCCTGGTTTCTTTAATGTTGGTAATTACCACCTCCATTGAGACCAGTGTGCTTTTATCGTCAGTTTTATTCACGCTCATGTCGTTTTGCTTATCTTTTATTCAACCCTTTTAATACCAGCGGAAAGCTAGCTAAGCCAGCCTCCAAATTTTCAATTATCTCTTCCCCCAACACATCCGGATCGGGAAGGTTATCTAAGTCTGCGAGAGATTTGTCTTTGAGCCCGGTGATCTCTAACGAGGTCTTATCCCCCCCGGGCAATGATCTCTTCAAAAATAAATTTTCTCCATCGACCTTCTGGATTAGACTCGGCATTATAAAGTTCTTTGCGCTTGTTTCGGTTCTTTGGATTATAGCATTTGATAAAATCTCTCAAGTCCTCCACCTTGAGCGGTTTCTTCTTTCGTGTGTGATGGATATTGGTTCGATAATCATACCCCCATGTTTCCTTTGCCCATGCGGTTTTGCTACTGGCTTTGTTATCGAAGAAAACTACGTTGGCTTTTACAGCTTGCGCCTAGAAGATTCCCGTTGGCAAGCGGAGGATGGTATGGACATCTGCTGCTTCCAATAACTTCTTGCGTACCGTCTCCCCTGCCCGGCCTTCAAACAATACGTTATCTGGAAGAACAACAGCTGCCAAACCAGTTGTCTTAAGCATGCTGCGGATGTGCTGCACAAAGTTTAGCTGCTTGTTGCTGGTGGTAGCCCAAGAATCCTGACGGTTACAAGTAAGATCTTCTTTCTCTTGCTCGCCTTCTTCAATGGTAACCGTTTGGCTACTCTTTTTGCCGAACGGTGGATTTGGCAATATGTAATCATACTTAGTATATGATAGAGCAATCAATGCATCTGCCGGAGAAATAAAATTATCACTATCAATGTCTCCGATGTTGTGGAGGAATAAGTTCATTAATGCCAAACGCCTTGTACTGGCCACAATCTCGTTGCCGAAGACGGTATTGTACTTTAAGAACTTGCTTTGCGCTTTATCTAATTTATTGTGATCAACGATGTAACCATACGCTGCTAGGAAGAAACCTCCTGTGCCACAGGCGGTATCTGCAATGGTCTTCAACGGCTCGGGACTAATACATTCTACCATTGCTTTGATCAGCGCACGTTGTGCGAAGTACTGACTGGCACCGCTCTTGGTATCTTCTGCGTCTTTCTCTAGCAAGCCTTTATAGATATCTCCTTTGACTTTTACGCCCATCACCAGCCACTGTTCGCTACAATCATCAATACTATCTTGCTAAGCTTAGCGGGGTCTTGAATTTTGTTCTGACTCTTGGTGAAGATCTGACCGAGTATGCCCTTCTCTTTATCCAACTCGCGCAGCATAATGCTGTAATGAGTTTCCAGCTCAGCGCCTTTTATAGGAGTGATGCTTTCCCAATTGTATTTTTTAGGAATTGAAAAAGTTCGGTTGTGTGGAGGCTTGGTATACTCATCTGCCATTTTTAAAAATAACAGATACGTAAGCTGCTCCAGATAATCTCCATAGCCAACACCGTCATCCCAAAGTGTATTACAGAAGCTCCAAACTTTACTAACTATTGCTGAATTGTTGTCGCTCATGTTTTCATGACTAGTTATTATCAATAAACCACGAAATATACTCTGGTATTCTTGCCCCAAGGTAATACGGCAGATTCATAAGAATATAGGGCTTGCTCATTGGAGTAACTGCTTTTTCTACTGTAAAGGCTCCGCCATAAACTCGCACCGCATACGGATGATCGGCAGCTTCGATAAATTGATGCAATGATTTTAGCGAACCGGTGGCTCCAGATTTTACTTCAATAGGAATGACTTTACCCTTATGCGTATACACCAGATCTACCTCCGCATTGGATTGCTTTTTTTCGCGCACCCAAAAGTTTGGTTTATGGTTAGTCGTGGTGTTAATCGAAATTAACTCTTGTGTAACTAGGTGCGGTACGATGGCTCCGTGATGAGCCGAACTTAAATCCTGCAGGCCTAACATTTGTGCCTGAATACCCAGCACATGATTGATCAGACCGGTATCTAAAAACTGCAAGCGTGGAGATTTCTTCAGATCTGGTTTTACGGGCGGCTGCCAATCGGTGGTGGAATAGATGAGCCGCATAATTCTGGCATCATCCAGATTCCGCATCGCTTCTCCTACTTCGCGCGAGCGATAATTGGAATTTCCGAAGCCCTGAAATTTGATGCGTTGATCTACATAAAACGGAGCGGTGTCCATAATGTGCTTGATAATCTTCCGCTCGGTATCATTAGTGGTATACTTCTCTACATCATTCTTATAGGTTTCCCAGATGCTTTCATACAGGCCAGGCAATGCGGCCAGGTTATTTTTATCGAGGTCAGTTTTTATTATTTCCGGCATACCTCCGGTGATCGCATAGCGATGAAAGAGATCGAGTAAAACTTTGTGCGCAACCGGCTTTATTGGTATCTCCTGCAACCGATCAAAAGCCTGCTGGTGCCCGATCGCCAACAGGTATTCTGGAAAGTTGAGCGGATGAAGGTATAAGAACTCCACCCTGCCCACCGGAAAGCTGGAAACCTTGCGCATGGCAAACTCTAATAACGAGCCTGCGGCAATCACATGCAACGAGGGCAGTTCCTCGTAGAAATAACGAAGCTTTTGAATGGCATCTGGGGACTCTTGAATCTCATCGATGAACAGCAACGTGCTGGCCGCCTTGCCTGCCGGTATTTTGTTGGCAAGAAACAATGCTTCGGCTATTGCCTTTACATCTTTAAAATCGGTAAAGTAGGTTTGGTCGGCAGGCTTCTCCAGGTTGAGGAAAATGCTGTACTCATAACTTTTGGCAAAAGCATTGATCAAGGTGGTTTTTCCAACCTGCCTGGCTCCTCTTAATATAAGGGGCTTGCGGGTGGTGGCTGCCTTCCACTTATCAAGGTGGACCGATATGTGACGTGAAAAGCTCAATCAGGGCTATTAAAAATAAGGATTTTGCTACAGAGTAAACACAAATATATAATTTAATTGTAATAGAGTAAACCCAATTTACTAAGAAAAGTGTATTGAAGTAAGGGCATCTATCTTACACCAATAGCTGCCTCTCATTTTGTGTTCTTCAATTTCTGTTCTAACGTATCTACCAGTGGCCATTTCTATCAATGCTTTAGGCCGATTCTCCTTCAATGAAATTGCAAGATTGCTTACAGCGGTAATCTGGCAATCGCGCAAGCCATCTGTTTGCAATGTGGGAATATCAAACAATCTGGCTCGTAGTGTTTTCTCTTCCTTTAGCCATTTTTGGAATGTTTCTGGTCGGTGGAATGTGAACACAAGCCTTGATCTTGGTTAGGGATCGCGATAGCCTGTAAAGCGGGTTACATCGCCCGTGCCTTCGTAGGCAAAATGAAGCGGGTCGTTATAACAAAAGGCTGTAGGACGGTCGCGGATTATTAGTTCAAAGTTCCATTTGGTACTAGTCATAAATAATAAAATTTTATTTATGGCGATACATCCTAAAATGCCTTTGCTGTTATACAGTGGCGAAGTGAAAGAAGTAAGAGATCTCAAAGTTGGAGATCAACTGATGGGGCGAGATTCTGAACCCAGAACAATTACCAAATTAGTGTGGCATTGGAATGCCGATGCTTACCATATCCTTCCAAAGCAAGGAAGGGGAAACGAGATCATCTGTAGCCACCACCAGATTCTGACTTTAACGAAGGCAAGCTTTCTTGATAAGCCTTATCGGAAATGGAAGAATGGAAAGGCTATCTTAAAAAAGCGATATCCATCGTGGAATCATCTCGTTCACGTATTTGCAAAAGACATAGCTGATAAAACATATGATGGCTTTTGGAAAAAGTTTAAGCTTACAAAGACACCCGTTGATTTCAAAAGCCGGCAAATAGCATGTTCTCATGTGGAGGGTAAGCTACCCCCTTACTTTATCGGACTGTGGCTGGGAGACGGGACCAGTACCCGGCCTGAGATTACTACCATGGATACTGAAATAGTAGAGTGGCTGTATCAATTAGCACCGTTGTGGGATACCAAAATTCACGTCCAGCGAAAAGTAAATAATAGATCATCCACCTATGCGCTCACCATTAAAGACTGGGCACTGAGCAAAGGAAAAAATAGAATACTGGAAGCGCTACGACACAATGATCTAATTGGCAATAAGCACATACCCGACTGCTATCTTTTTGCAAGCAGGCAAGATAGACTTGCGTTATTGGCAGGTCTCTTGGATACAGATGGACATCTACAGCGTAATTGCTTTACCATATCTCAAAAGAATAAGAGGCTAGCAGAACAGATTCGTTTTCTGGCAAACATGTTGGGATTTCGAGCTACTTTAAAGAAGATCAAAAAGGGTATAAAGAAGCGATCTTTTAAAGGGAAATATGTTGAGGTGTCTATTTCTGGTGCGCTAGATGAGATACCTACACTTTTGCCTAGAAAAAAAGGATTGGCGGGTTGCCCGCGATATGATCGAAAGCAGATAGGCTACGATATTATCAAACTTCCGCCCATTGATTTAATTGAAATAGTATCAGACGGAGATGGAATGTTTTTATTAGAAGACTGCTGTTTAATTGGCGGACGGGCAGAATTGACTCGTAATCCATTAACTCGAAATGAGGAGGAGCTAGACAAAAGATGGGGAAGGAATTTTGGCATGATCAAAGCCTACGTAAGGCGAAATCGCAGATTGCCAGTTCCGTCTAATACTTTACCTCATGAAAGATGGATGTACAACTGGATTAATAATCAGCGGGCTGATTTGGTTAATAGTAGAAGTACAACAAAGAGAATATTTCTATTGAATGGTATTGGAATTACACCCCATAAATTGGCCCAATGTTTCGAGCGAAATTTTTCCTTACTCAGGGACTATCGGGATATCAACCCCAATAAATGGCCACGATATAGAGAAGCATACCCTTTGGGAAACCCGCTTGGAGAATGGTGCAGAACGTTGCGCAAAGCATACAAAAAAGGGCGGCTCA
>Ga0105044_10016398_pt1 | contig 9996 bp, 9 predicted proteins | sample MAT01_FD_78092 | JGI IMG/M metagenome (GOLD analysis project Ga0105044, IMG submission 78092) | Freshwater microbial communities from Lake Fryxell liftoff mats and glacier meltwater in Antarctica - MAT-01 | ecosystem: Environmental > Aquatic > Freshwater > Ice > Liftoff microbial mat | place...
GTCGCCGTCCGAGACGGTGCTGTCGCCGTCCGAGACGGTGCTGTCGCCGTCCGAGACGGTGCTGTCGCCGTCCGAGACGGTGCTGTCGCCGTCCCCATTCGCCTCCACGGCCTTCACTGTACCCCCAGCGGCTCGTTCCGCTCAGCGGAACTCAGTTACCATTCGAACGAGCATGGGCGCCTCTGACGGCGTCCAGGGCGGAGTTGTGGCCATGGTGATCGACTGATCACCGGGTCCGTTCCGCCTGGAGGAACACCGATGGGCCATCACGAACCGACGACGCACTCCCCCACGGGCCCGCTGGCCGGGCTCCGCGTCATCGACCTGTCCACGGTTCTGGCGGGCCCCCTGAGCGCCCAGGTGCTGGGCGACTACGGCGCCGACGTCATCAAGGTCGAACATCCACAACGCGGAGACTCCTTCCGGACGCACGGCTTCTCCAAGGACGGCCATGGCCTCTGGTGGAAGATCGTCAGCCGCAACAAGCGGTGCATCGGGCTCTACCTCGGCGATCCGGACGCAGCAGCGGTCTTGCGGACCTTGGCGGCCAGCGCCGATGTCGTCGTCGAGAACTTCCGCCCCGGCACGCTGGAGAAATGGGGACTGGGATGGGACGTTCTCCACGAGTTGAATCCGCGCCTCGTCCTGGTCCGGATCACCGGTTTCGGACAGACCGGGCCCTATCGGCACCGAGCCGGGTTCGGGACGCTGGCCGAGGCCATGAGCGGCTTCGCCGCCGTCACCGGCCAACCCGACGGTCCCCCGACCCTGCCGGCCATGGGCCTGGCCGACTCGATCGCCGGCATCACGGCGGTCAGCGCCACGATGATGGCACTCTGGCATCGTGATCGTCCGGGAGGGTCGGGACTGGGCCAGCAGATCGACGTCAGCCTGCTCGAACCGATCATGTGTGCAGTGGGCCCCGGTCCGCTGGTGGCCGACCAGTTGGGAGTCGTGACCGAACGCACCGGCAACCGGTCCAACTCGAACGCGCCACGGAACACCTACCTCACCAGCGATGGCCGGTGGCTCGCCATCTCGACGTCGGCCACCACGATCGCCGAACGGGTGATGACCCTTGTCGGGATGCCCGAGGTGACACGAGAACCATGGTTCTCATCGGCCAAGGGACGGGCCGAGCACGGCGATCTGCTCGATGAGGCCGTCGCCACGTGGATCGGAGAACGCACCGCAGCCGAGGTCACCGCCGCATTCGAGACCGCCGACGCGGCCGTTGCGCCGGTCTACGACGCTCTCGACCTCCTGGCCGACCCCCACGTGCAGGCGACCGACATGATCCCCACGGTCGACGATCCGGACCTGGGGCCGATCCGAATGCCGGGCCTGCTGTTCGGGATGTCGGCCACGCCGGGTCAGGTCCGCTGGACCGGCCGGGCGCTCGGGGCGGACACCGACGAGGTGCTCGGTGACGCCGGGGTCGACGGCGCCGAGATCGCCCGCCTCCGACAGGCCGGGGTGGTGTCGTGAACGAACTCCTGGCCGCCATCTCCGCCGGCGTGGAGATCATCGACCTCAGTCGTCCCATGGTCCTCGGGATGCCGCAGTCGCCGAACCATCCCGAGTACCGCCTCACCATGCCCCGTCGGCACGGTGACGCGGTCAGAGCCGATGGTGGTTCGGCCGCCAACGACCTCCTCGTGACCGGGACGCACGTCGGCACCCACATCGACGCGCTCGGCCACGTCTCACACTGCGGCGAACTGTACGGCGGCCAGTCGGCCGAGGATGCGCAACGCGGCGGTCGGCTGGTGAGCCACGGCGTCGACCAGATCGCCCCCATGGTCTGTCGGGGGCTGCTGCTGGACGTCGCTGCGGCCCTCGGCGCTCCGGGGGGCCTGGACGGCGGATTCGAGATCACTCCCGATCACCTGGACCAGACTCTGGAGACCCAGGGCCTGGTCCCGCGGTCGGGCGATGTGCTCCTGATCCGTTCGGGCTGGGGTCGCCACTGGACCGACGGCGAGCGGTTCATCGGCCGGGACAGCGGCGTTCCGGGTGTGGGCGAGGCGGGAGCGCAGTGGCTGGCAGCGAGGGACCCCCGGGCCGTCGGCGCCGACACGATCGCCTTCGAGTGCCTGAAGGCCGGCGCCGGTCATGCCCTCCTCCCAGCGCATCGGGTATTCCTGGTGGAACAGGGGATCTACATCATGGAGACGCTCGACCTGGAGACGCTGGCCGACCGCCGGATCCACGAGTTCGTGTTCATCGCCGCGCCGCTGCACCTGGTGGGGGCCACCGGATCCCCCCTGCGTCCATTGGCGATCCTGTCTCCCGGTTGACCTCGGCCGGAACCTCACTCACAATCGCCCCAGTGTTCCGCTCACTGGAACAACGTTCCGCATGAACCGTTCCCCCGACCCGACCCCGACACTCGTCACCCAGCTGGCCCAACTGGCCACCAGCTGCACGATCGGGTCGCTCCCACCTGAGGTCGTCGCGTCCGTTCCCCAACGGGTCCTCGACATCCTGGGCATCTGCGTGCGAGCCACGACCCTCGAGACATCAGCCGGCGTACTCGACCTGGTGGAGGAAACGGGCGGCCGTCCGGCCGCCACCGCCATCGGGCTGGCGGATCGGGTACCCGTTGCCGCGGCCGCTTTTGTCAACGGCGTCCTCGCCCACTCGCTCGACGCCGACGACACCCACCTGCCGTCGGTCCTGCACCCATCGGCCTCGGTGGTGCCGGCCGCGCTGGCCACGGCCGAGTCATCTGGCGCTTCCGGTGCGGCCGTCGTGGCCGCCATCGCCGCGGGCCTGGAGATCACCGTGCGCCTCGGCATGGCCGGCTACGACCCTGCGACCCGGCAGTCGATGTTCTTCGAGCACGGCCAGCACGCCACCTCGATCTGCGGGGCGATCGGCTCAGCCGCGGCGTCATCGGTCCTACTGGGCGGTGCCACCGAGGAGGTCGCCCACTCCATGGCGGTCGCCTGCTCCATGGCTTCGGGCATTCTCGAGGCGAACCGGACCGGCGGGACGGTGAAACGTCTGCACTGCGGGTTCGCCGCCCAGGCCGGCGTGACCGCCGCTCAACTGGTCTCCCGCGGAATCACCGGGGCACCCACTTCACTCGAAGGAAGGTTCGGCTTCTTCGAGGCATGGCTGCGCGACGAGTGGCGGGCAGCGGCCATCACCGAGGGACTCGGCACGGAGTGGAACGTTGCGGGCATCTTCTACAAGCCGTACCCGGCGAACCATTTCACCCACGCGGCCATCGACGCCGGCCTTCGGTTCCGAGCGCACGGGGTATCGATCGCCGACATCACCGGCATCCGGCTCGGCGTGGCCACCCCGACGGTCCGAACCATCGGCGAACCGATCGAGACCAAGCGATGCCCGGATACCGGCTATCAGGCGCAGTTCTCCGGCCCGTACGCGGTCGTGGCCGCGCTGCTGGGTGGGAGCGGGCTGGGCCTCGGCCTGGACGACTTCACCGACGAGCTGGCCCAGGATCGAGTTCGACGCGAGCTCATGGCCAAGGTGGTCGTCGAAGGAGACGAGCGTTGCGACGCCATCTACCCGTCCCAGTTCCCAGCCATCGTGACCCTGACCTTCACCGACGGGAGCACCGCCACCGAGGAGGTGCTCGTCAACCGAGGGGGCCCGGGCGACCCGCTCAGTGCCGCCGAGTTGGCGCAGAAGTTCACCGACAACACCGATGGCATCCTGGCTCCGACGGACGCTGAGACCGTGGCGATCGGCTGCTCGGGACTGACCCGGGCGACCGGGGTCGGCGAACTCATGTCGCCACTGCGAAAGCTCGCCCGCTGAAAGTTGGGTGCCTTCGGCTGCTGTCCGATCACCCTCGCCGAGCCGGGCGCGGGCGCGGTACGCTTCGTTCCACTCAGCGGAACACCGTTCCCCGGATGAGTCGGAGTCCCCATGACCGAAACCCAGCCGAACGAGACGCTCCGCAGCATTGCCCAGATCCACGATGCGGCCGGCCCGGTCGACATGACTGCCGACTTCGAGATCCTGAAGGCCGCGGTGGATGACATGGCGGAACGGGTCAAGGCCCGGTTCGAACTGACGCCCGACCCCAGCGCGAAGGAGTTCGCGACCTACGGCGTCGAGGGCGGCCCGACGGGATCGATCGACGCCTTCACGGGACCGGAGGTGGACTGGATGATCCACTCGTGGCTCGGCAACCCCAGCGTCGGGTTCACCAACATCCACCTGACCTGCTGGCTCGGCCCACACACCTGGGTGCCCCACTTCGGTCTGGCCTTCGGGACCCTGCCCGACTACTGGTACTTCGTCGACTTCGTGCCCCGCAAGGACCCGCTGGTGGACGCCACGTACCTCGATCGCTACTACGAGCCGGACAACGCCCAATGGCTGGCCGTGAAGCACGAACCGGGCTTCTCGCCGTTCGTCTCACAGACGCTGTACATCCGGCAGTCGGTGAGTCACACCGCTCTCTGCTGCGTGGTGGAGCGGGGTGCAGCCAACCGTGACCGAATGATCGAACTGGCCGAGAGCCGGCTACAGCGCTGGTTCGCCCACCTCGACGCCGGCGATCCGACGGATCCGGCCGACCGGGTCGCCCTGGCCGGGCGCGACCTCCAGGTGCGTCGCAACGTGGCCGACCGCGATCCTGCGAACATCATGGGCGTCAGATACTTCGGCGAGGAGATGACCGAACGCCTGGTCAGCTGCCTCTGGGGCGGGAGCCGCGTACTTCCCCGCCCGATCTGAGCAACAGTTCACCCTCGTCACCCCCACTCAGACCCCGAATCCGACCGAGCACCCCGATCACGCAGAAGGAACGTCATGCTGAAGAACCACTGGTACGCCATCGAGTTCTCCGAGGAGGTCCCCACCGGGACTCCCCGCAAGGCCGAGGTGATGGGCCAGCACCTCGTGTTGTACCGCAACGCGGCCGGTCAGGTCGTGGCCCAGTCAGACATCTGCATCCACCGGGGAGGACCGTTGTCCGGCGGCAAGGTGACGGGCGACTGCATCGAGTGCCCGTACCACGGTTGGCAGTTCGACACATCGGGAGCGTGTGTCTCGATCCCATCCAATCGTGACGGACTCCCCATCCCGAAGAAGGCCCGGATCGACACCTACCCGTGCGTCGAGCGGTACGGCATGGTCTTCGTGTTCCTCGGCGACCTCGACGAGAGCGAACGGCCACCGCTGCCGAACCTGTCGATCGAAGGATTGAAGCCCGTTCCCGCCGGCGAGTGCGACGACATGCGCCAGGTTCGCGGGGAGTTCCACTGGAACGCCAACTTCGAACGTGTGCTGGAGAATGCCGTCGATATTGCCCACGCACCGTTCGTCCACGCCGGGAGTTTCGGCAACCCCGACTCGCCCCAGGTCGAGGAGTACGAGGTCGAGGAGATCCGCGACGGCGAATGGCTGGTGGAGATCGCAGCCACGGTGCACCTGACCGCTCCCGCCCCGAAGGGAATCTGGTCGGTGTTGTCCCGTGGCAAGGAACGCCCGCCGGTCAGGACGCGCACCGCCATCTTCCCGCCGAACTGCTCATTGCTCGAGGTCGCCACCCCGATCGGCCTGATCAAGATCTTCACCATGACCGTGCCGGTCGACGAGCACCATTCCATCAGCAAGTGGCGGATGTATCGCTCGTTCTTCACACAACCGTGGGCGCTCAAGCTGCTCCGTGCCGATCAGGACAGCTGGCGCCGCACCAACAAGATCTTCCTGGAGGATCAGCCCACGGTGGAGGGTCAACGGCCGGACCTGGTGCCCTTCGACATCGGCGCCGAGTTGCACGTGAAGTCCGATGCGTTGCAACTGGCTTACCGCCGTTGGCGTCAAGCCGGAATCGATCGCGGCTGGAACTTCGACCAGCACATCGTGTCGAGCCCCGACGACCTGCGGACCTACCGGGTCATCCCCTCGCCGGCCAGGCGGAACAACCCGGATCTGGCCAACGCCTGGGTGCTCAAGGAGATCGAGGCCAGCGAGGCCCGACGCCACCGCGACGGGGCGAGCCAGGTTCCGGAGTCGGCATCATGAGCCTGCCGGAGCAGCTCTGCGTCTCCAACGTCGAGACCATCGTGGACCGGCTCGGGTTGACCGAGGTCGCCGGGCCGGACGGGACGGACCGGATGGTCCTCACCAGTCCCATGGTCCCCGACAAGCCGGTCGGCCGCATGCGGGTGTGGACAGGCGAGCTGCCGAGCGGCGGCTCGATCCAACTGGTCTACGTCGGGCTCACCGTGGACATGATCAAGCTGGACAGCCACATGATGTTCGCCTTCACCGACCCCCACTCGGCGGTGCCGCACTTCACCATCGACGCTGTCGGCAATGACGACGACTTCGCCTTCCACCTGGACCAGATCCCCCGGCTGGACCTCGGCGCCCACCTGGCGTACATGGATCACTGTTTCACTCCCCTCACCGAGATCCGCGAGCAGGGCATGGCCATCGAAGGTCTGTCCAAGGCCAACATCGCCCCCCGTCAATGGGCGCTGATGAGCGAGTGGATGATCGTGCACCGGGCCAGTCAACCGGCCTTCAACGAGATCACCGGAACCGTGGCCGCTTATCGTGAGCAGTGGTTGGGGTTGGCCCAGGCCGGCATCCCGGCCGAACTGCTGGACGGCGTCACCGCAGACGAGCTCTCCCTCCGGGACCAACGGAACCGTGCCGCCATCTTCAACCCCGACGTCGACGTCGTGTGGGCGCGTGTCGCTCAGCTCGTGGGCGACGACCAGTCCGAGATCGTACGAACCACCCTGGCCACCCAGGGCGCACTGCTGGAGGCAACACCGTGACGCACGACGAAGGGTCGATCGCCAGCCAGTGGCAACAGCAGATCGAAGGCGAGTGGTACGGCAACCCCTCGGTCTTCGACGTGGACGGCAACCACACCGGTTGGATCAAAGTCAACCGGAGCTCGGTCTTCGAAGATGGCCAGACCACGTATTTCATGGACACGAAGTTCGACAACGTGGGACCGCTGCGCAACCGACTCGAGGTCACCGAATTCGCCTTCGGCCTGAAGGACTCCGACACCGACCGCATCTACATGGGTCCCGACTTCATCGGCGCCGGCCATCCGTACGGCACGTTGGTCGACGCGCACTACTACTCGCCGGGTTGGCGAGCGGACCTGCGCACCATGGTCCACATCCTGGCGGACAACGAGACCCAGGTGTACAGCTCGCTCCTCTACGACGGGCCGACGATCTGCGCTGTGTTCAACGGCGTCTACCGGGTCGCCTTCGACTACGAAACCAACCCGGACACCGCGGAGCGGATCGACGCGTTCTGCGCGGCCGAGCGCACGGCCGGGATGAAGCCGCACGACATCCCGGCCAAGCAGGCCGGGACCTGGTCCGGTGAACTGCTCTGCTACGGCCCGGACCAGGAACTGGCGGGCAGAGTCGACGTGACGATCACCCATCAGCCGACCTCACTGCTGCGAGCCCGCCAGAGCGTCACGGTGACGGGGCTGTTCGACCGGGAGTACTCCTTCGACCGGTACCACGACGGAAATCGTCACACCTACGACGGGCCTGACGTGTACGGCAACGCCATCGCCTACGGCCGAGCCCTCTACACCTCGCAGCACTCGTACGGCGAGGCGTGGAAGATCCAGGGTCGGGAGTTCCTGTACGATGACGCGCTCGGCCTGAGCGCCTGTTGGAAGCTGTTCGATGGCGATCGGCTCCAGTACATGATGTACGGCGCGCTGGCCTGGTCGGCTGGGTGATACCCCGCCGGTTCCAGTCGGCCGACGCCGTCGTCATCGGGGCGTCGGACCCGGTGCAGACCGTCGAGTTCCTGGCGGCCTTCGGCTTCGGGGCCCACGACACGCGGATCGTGAGCGAGGCCGAGGCCTCCGCCCTCTACGGACTGGATCACCAGAGCGCAGAGACCGCACTTCGCTCACCGGCGGACCCGACCGGAATCGCCGTGGTCGCCACCCCGATCGCCGGTGCGGCGCCGGTGGACTACGACTCCGGCGCCCGAGCGTTGGACCTGTACGTCAGCGACATCGACGCGGCCACCGCCGAGATCGAGGCACGACTGGGGGCACGCAGCGCGACGAGCGTCTCTGCCGTGGCCACCATCGATCTCGGGCCGGTCCGGATGCGACAACGCATGATCACCGGGCCCGACGGATTGAGCGTCGTGCTGGTCGAGTCGAACATGAGACGATCGTCGACCCTTGACCACGACCCCGACCGGGTGATCTCCGGCGTGCACTCGGTGGTCTGGGTGGTACCGGATCGAGACGCCGAAGCGTCGTGGTGGCAGGCCGAACACGGAGCGACCAAAGGCATGGACCTGGCCTTCAGTGAGCCCGCCGTGTCGGATTACCTGGGACTCCCGGACCGGCCGGTGGACATCGCCATGACCATGCTGTCCGATGCCGATGTCTCGCCCTGTCGCCTGGAGCTGCTCGAGTTCGCCGGTCGAATGCAGCCGGTGAGGCCGGACATGATGCTGACCGGTGGGCTCTGGGCCCTTCGCTTCACGTCGGGCCTACCGACCGCGACGTCGACCTCGCCCGGAGGCGTGCGGTTCCAGAGCTGAACCGTTCATCGCTCCCTGGTGCGGTGTCGGGCGGCACGACGGCGCGTTGAACCCGCCGAGGAGCAAGTCAGGCCAGGAGTCGGCGGGCCGACCGGACCACGGCCTCGTCGACCAGCCGACCTCGGTCGTCGACGAACACGCCCTCGCCCCGGGCGATGGCGTCATCGAAGGCGGTGACCAATGCCTGGGCATGTTCGATTTCCTGGGGCGACGGCCGGAACACCTCGTTGACGATGGGCACGTGGGAGGGATGGATGCACGACCTGGCGCCGAAGCCTGCAGCTCGGAGAGCACCGGAGCGGATCCGGACTCCGTCGAGGTCGGTGATGTCGACGTCGACCGGTGCGGTGGGCGGCGCCTTACCGGCTGCCGCGCTGGCCACCACCAGCGCCGAACGCACGGCCCACAACTCACGCCCGTCGGCCGACACGATCACACCGAGGTCCGCTGCCAGGTCCGCCTCGCCGATCGCCAGATTGCGGACCCGCGGGTGGGCGGCCAGCGCCGGGGCGTCGAGCACGCCCGCCGCTGACTCGACCAGGGCAATGATCGGCGTCGCGCCAGTGCCCAACAGCTCGTCCAACGCAGCGAGCCGTGCGGCGTTCGCCTTGGGCAACACCAAGGCATCGATGGCCGGGAGCTGACCGCCCAGCGCCTCCAGATCCCGCTCCAGGGACGCGGCATCGAGCCGAACGCACAGCGCCGGCTCCGACGATCCTCGATGCCGACCGAGGAAATCTGCGACGGCAGTCCGGGCGCTGTCCTTGGCGGATGGTGCGACCGCGTCCTCCAGATCCAGAATGAGCGCGTCGGCCGACGAGTTCAGCGCTTTCTCCATTCGATCCGGACGGTCGCCTGGGACGTACAGGTAGCTCCGGTGCATCAGACCCCGAGGCCCCGGGCCTGGAGGCGCACGGCTTCACGAATCGTGGACCGACTCACGTCGTGTTGCTCTCCCGGATCAGCGTCGACCGGCAGGCGGTGCCCCGGGGTCATGGTCGCAGGGTACGCAGCGCCCGGGTACCGGCACCAAACCTCACGTCTCGCCACGCTCGGCCGATGGATCGAGGTGCGTGCCACCTCCGGAGCCAACCGACTGGGACGCGATGGCTTCCTGGTACTCGCCCTCCCATCGCTGATCGTGTTGACCCTGGGCGTGGTCCTGGTGTCGAACCCGGTGGCGCAAACTGAGGATGGGCCGGGGACCCAGCTCGCAGCGGCGGCGTCGTCGATCGCGATCACCCCAACGACCACCCCCACGACCGGATCACCGAGCGGGTCGGTGCCTGCGTCGAATGGTCAGAGCAGCTCCCCGGTCGACACCCCGCTCGTCGATACCCCGCCCGTCGATACCCCGCCCGTCGATACCCCGCCCGTCGATGTGGCCGGCGCCACCGAGGCCCGAAACCAGCCCAGCCCGAACGACTCGCAGCTCCTGGCGCTGGCCGTCGA